>Ga0126381_100007459_pt1 | contig 12180 bp, 12 predicted proteins | sample PanSoiMetPlot_28_FD_96465 | JGI IMG/M metagenome (GOLD analysis project Ga0126381, IMG submission 96465) | Tropical forest soil microbial communities from Panama - MetaG Plot_28 | ecosystem: Environmental > Terrestrial > Soil > Tropical forest > Bulk soil | place: Panama | collected 2016-02-17
AGGGGGCGGCAGACTGTCGCGATGGGGCGGAACTTTGGTGTGGGGGGGGGGGACTTAAGGCTCCGGACCGGGTGGTGGGGTCGCGAACGAAGCCGGATCGGACGCGGCCGTTGTGCCCGTATCCGTTGGTAGCGGTTTATAAGGGGAAGGGGAGCACGGATGCGGCGGAAAGTTTCGTCTGCGGACGGGTGAGTCGCGCGATTGCTCCTCGGTGAGGGAAGACCATACGCGACTCAAGTCGCGTGCCCAAGCCACATGGAATACTGGCGGAGTGCGCCGACGGCTTCCACACCGGCAACCGGACGGAGCCGGATACTTCGTTACGTGGCGATTGGCGGGGTCGTTGCCGTTGGCGGTTGTGGCCGATCTTTGGACTACCCGTGGGGCGGCCTTCGCCGCAGGGGACGGACTGCTGGACGCGGCGCCTTCCGGGCCACGCTGGCTGGCAGAACCCGAAGTGGCCGGCGTCGGAGTAAGAGTTCTGCGTGAAGGGGCCGCCGCAGGGAGATATGATCTCGCGTCGTGGGTGCTCATGCCGAATCACGTTCACGTGCTCGTGATACCGGGAGACACGCTGCCGCGGCAAATCGGGCGGCTCAAAGGGCGAACGGCGTTTGAGGCGAACCGGGTCATGAAGCGTTCCGGATCGTTCTGGGCAAAAGACTATTCTGACCGCTGGATTCGAAACCGCCACGAGTGGGAAAAGATCATCCGATATGTAGGGAAATCCGATTAAAGCCGGGCTGTGTCAATCACCGGAAGATTGGGAATGGTCGAGTGCCCGCCGGAGACGCGACTGAGGTCCGTGCCCTTGGACAGTACATAGCAACAAGACTTGGTGGGCAGAGAGCGGTGTCGCGCTCCGGCCTGCCTCCCTATTAGATTTGCATTATTGTTTTTCGGGGCTCGGCTTGTCAGACTGACGTACTTGTCTATATTCAAAATGCTGCAGGGGGCAGGGCCTTATTTTTTGTTTCCTGCGCCGCGTTATTGGCTCAAGACACAGCCGGGGTAATCGAGGGACGCGTGCTCGATCCATCGGGCGCGGTTGTGCGCGGGGCGACGGTCCGAGCGTTGAATCCGGACACGGGATTCGCTCGAAGCCAGGTCACAACCGAATCGGGGTCTTTCCATCTCACGCTCCCCGCGAGCGCATACGATCTGACGGTCGAAGCGCGGGGATTCGGAACCGCCGAGCGCAAAGGCGTAGAGCTTAATGTCGCGCAGACCGTTCGGCTGGATGTAACGCTCACCGTTGCGAAGGGACAGGAGTCGGTAACGGTAACATCGGCGGCTGCGCTGGTCGAAACCAGCTCGAATGAAATCGGGAATGTGGTCACCGGCCGCGAGCTCGTCGAGTTGCCTCTGAATGGCCGGAACTTTACGCAGCTCGGGCTGCTGCAGCCTGGGGTCTCCCCGATGACCGCAGGTCTTGCCGAGGCTGGCGGGTCGCTGCGCGCGGGGCAGGCTTATGCAGTTGACGGGCAGAGGCCGGAATCGAACAACTATATTTTGGACGGCGTTACGAACGTGAACCGGGGTGGACGGGGGCTACGCGATGCGGACTCCCGTCGATGCGATTCAGGAGTTCCGGATTCTGGCGGAGACCGCGCCCGCCGAGTACGGCGGGACTGCCGGAGCCACCACGACGGTGATCACACGCTCCGGAACCAACTCGTTTCACGGCGCGCTCTACGAATTCCTTCGGAACGACAAGCTGGACGCGCGCAATTTCTTCGCGGCCACTACCGAGCCGCTGAAACAGAATCAGTTCGGCGCTACTGTGGGCGGACCTTTGCGCAAGAACAAAGATTTCTTCTTCGGGTATTACGAAGGGTTCCGCAACGTGCAGGGCGTGACTCAGAGCGCTACCGTGCCCAGCGATGCCCAGCGTGGCGGTGACTTTTCCGGCCTTAAGGACCCGCAGACAGGTCAACCCATTCCGCTGATCAACTACTTCACCGGCCAGCCGTTTCCGAATAACCAGATACCACCCTTCGCGATCGATCCTACTTCGCAAAAGATTCTTCAGTTCTATCCGCACGCCAACGCCGGACCGAATCTGTTCATTACGACGCAGAACCGACACAACTCTACCGATCAGGGCGGGGGCCGATACGATCATGTTTTCAGCGAACGGGATCAGCTTGCGGTTCGTTATGCGGCATCGTCGAGCGATAACGTCGATCCTTTATCCGTCGCAGGAGCGAACGTCCCGGGCTTTCCCGTCGGTGAAGACCTGAGCACGCAAACAGGGGTCATCTCCGAAACGCACGTTTTCGGCGCGTCAGCCGTGAACGTGGCGCGGTTTGGGCTGTTTCGAAATCTGTTCGATACGGATAAACCGCTGAACCACACAAGCGCCCGAAGTCTCGGCTTCAACTACGACAGCACGCTTCCCGCCGCGGCAGGTCCGCCTTTTTTCATTGTGAGCGGCTACGCGAGCGTGGGAAATCCCATTACGGGTCCTCGGGACACGGCGCAGACGACCTTTGAGGGGGCGGACTCCTGGTCTTACACGACGGGACGGCACAGCGTGAAAGCGGGCGCGGATTTCCGGCGGAACCGGATCAATATGACCGAGGGGATCGCGTCGAATGGGTTCTTCGTGTTCGCTCCGTTTCCCGCGAGCGACTCGTTCGCCAGTTTCCTGCTTGGGTTTCCGGTGGTGTTCTTCCAGGGAGGCGGCGATTTCAACCGGGGGCTGCGGAATGTGGATTTCGGCGGGTATGCGCAGGACGAGTGGCGAATTACGCCGAGACTCACGCTCAACTATGGGCTTCGTTACGAAGTGAGTACGCCTTTCGTGGACATCCGGGACCGCATGAATGCGTGGTCGCCGGGGAGTCAATCGACGGTGTTTCCCACCGCTCCGAAGGGCCTGCTGTTTCCCGGCGATCCGGGAGTGCCGCGGGGCATCGCGCCTGTTTATTGGAAGGGGCTGATGCCGCGATTGGGGCTGGCGTGGGATCCCAGCGGTTCCGGCAAGACTTCGATTCGCGCCGCTTACGGAATTTTCTACGATTCGTTTACGAACGGCGTGGGCGGGCCGCTGCAGGCTCCGCTCAGCGCGCTGCCATGGACGCAGGCACGGCAACTCAGCGCCCCGATCAATTTCACGGACCCGTGGAACGGGCAGAATCCGTTTAGTCTCTCGTCGTTCCCGCAGCCGACCACCATTCTGACGATTGAAAACGGCATGAGGCCGCCGTACGCGCAGAACTGGAATCTTACGGTGCAGCATTCGTTGGGTGGCGATTATCTGCTTGATGTGCGGTATGTAGGCAATAAGGGAACGCGGCTTCCGCGATTCATCGAGGCGAATCCCGCGGTTTACGGGCCGGGCGCGACAGCCGACAACGCCGACCAGCGGCGCATTTACGCCGGATGCCATGGTCCTCAGGGGCCGTGCGATTTCGCGTCCGTCGGTTTGATGACCGACTCAACGAATTCCACGTATCACGCTCTTCAGGCGGCGTTGTCGAAGCGATTCGGCTCCGGGCTTGGATTTCTCGCGTCGTATACGTACTCGAAATCTCTCGATTATGTGTCGAGCTTCAACGTGTCCGGCTCGGCCCCTCGTCTGGTTGCGGGCGAAAACGATCTGGCGCAGAACCCGTTCGATCTGAACGCGGAGCATGGCCCGTCATTGTTCGATGCGCGGCATCGGTTTGTGTTCAGCGGCAGCTACGAGATCCCCGTTGCGCGATCCTGGACCGGAGTTACGAGGGCCGTGCTCGGCGGCTGGCAACTCAACTCGATCATGAATTTCGCTTCCGGCACACCGTTCACCGTGTATGACAGCGCGAATGTCGCGTTGCAGGGAAGTTCGCCCGAGATCACCGGATTCTATTCGAGCCGGCCTGATGTTATCGCGAATCCGAATGCCGGCCCGCATACGCCGGACCAATGGGTCTCGCGTCAGGCATTTCGTCGCCTGGATCCGACTACCGAAGCGGGTGAGTTCGGGAATGAAGGGCGCAATCTCGTTCGCGGTCCTGGTATCGCGACCGTCGATCTCTCGCTGCTGAAGACGGTGGCGCTCCGCGAGACGGTACGATTGCAATTCCGGGCGGAGTGTTTCAACATCGCGAACCACGCGAATTTCGGGCTGCCGGACAACGATCTCGCTTCACCGAACTTCGGCCGGGTGCTGGAGGCTGGTTCGCCCCGCCTGATGCAGTTGGCTTTGAAACTCATTTACTGAAAGGGATACGTGGAAGACGAAATCAAACGCGGGCCGGGCATCAAGCCGATGTTCCTGCCCGATGTGGAGGGCGCGCGGGAGCCGTCGCCGTATACGGCGATGATTCGCTCGATGCAGGATGCCGGGACCGAGTATCCGCAGATCTGGCACATGTTCGCGTTTCTGCCGAAGGCGACGGAGCACCTGGCGCGGTTCACTCAGGAAATTCTGCGCGGGCCGGCGCCGATCAGTCCGGGAGTGCGCGAACTCATTGCGGCGTACACGTCTTATCGAAACGATTGTCCTTTCTGACTGAAGTCGCACGCCGCGGTCGCGGCGGAACTGTTGGGGGATGAAGAGCTCGTGTGGGGCGTGTTGCGCGATCTGGAGACCTCGAAACTGGACGACAAGCACAAGGCTCTGTTCCGGTTCATCGATAAGGTCAACCACAATTCGCCGCGCATCACGGCCGACGATATGAAGCCTTTGCGCGAGATTGGGTGGACCGACGAGGCGATCTATTTCGCGATCACGGTCTGCGCGCTGTTCAATTTCTATAACCGATGGATCGATGCCAGCGGTGTGCATGCCTTATCCGAGGAGGCGCATAGGGCCGGAGGCAAACGAAGCGCGCAGCATGGCTACGTCCGCTCCTGAGTTGGCCGCCGGACGCGCGCCGTGGCGCATCGTCGTCGCCGCGTATTTCGGCGTGATGGTCAGCTTCGGCTCGCTGCTGGTTTTCAGCTTCGGGACGTTTGTGAAGCCTTTGAGCGGGGCCTTTGGATGGTCGCGCGAAGCGGTTTCGGCGGCGTTCGGCTTTGCGGCGTTGACGGTGGCGGTCTGCTCTCCGTTCATCGGTACGCTGCTGGACCGGTACGGACCGCGGCGCGTGATTGTGCCCTGCATGGCGGTGTTCGGGCTGAGCTTCGCTTCGCTCGGGCTGCTGACCCGGCATTTGGCGCAGCTCTATGCTGTTTTCGTTCTGATGGGCATCGTGGGGAACGGCACCACGCAAATGGGATATTCGCGGGCGGTGTCGACGTGGTTTGTGGAGCGGCGCGGACTGGCGCTTGCGCTGGTGATGGCGGGTTCGGGGACGGGCGCGATGCTGTTTCCGTCGCTGGCGCAGTGGCTGATCGATCGGGAAGGATGGCGCAACGCTTACTTCGTTCTGGGAGCGATGACGCTTCTGTTCGGGATTCCGCTGACTGTGTTGTTCGTTCGGGAACGGGCGCGGCCGGTGGAGCGTCGGTCGTTTGCGTTGCCGGGGATCAGCGTGGCGGAGAGTGTTCGGTCTCGTTCGTTCTGGATTCTGATCGCGACGCTTTTCCTGAACTCGGTCGGGGTGAACGGGGCGATTGCGCATCTTTCACCACTGCTGACGGATCGTGGGGTTACGGCGGATCGCGCCGCGCTTGCCGCTTCCGCGCTGGGGCTTTCGAGCTTTGTGGGACGCCTGATCACCGGCGCGCTGCTGGACCGGTTTTTCGGTCCGCGCGTGGGACTCTGCCTGATGGCCGGAACTGCGGCCGGGATTCTGGTGCTCAGTTCGGCGGGAACGTTGACGCTGGGGATGACCGCGGCTGTGCTGATCGGGCTTGGGCTCGGCGCGGAGGCGGATATAACGCCTTATCTGCTTACGCGCTATTTCGGCCTGCGATCGTTCTCGACGCTTTATGGGTTCACATGGACCGCTTACGCTATCGCGGGCGCGGCGGGGCCATGGATGATGGGGCGGGCCTTCGATGCGACGGGTTCGTATGCGGCGCTGCTGCTGATTCTTGGCGCTGCGACTGCCGTTTCGGCGGCGTTGTATTTGGGTTTTCCTCGTTATCCAAAACCGTTCTCGGGGGGGTGAACGAATGCCGGAAAAGAAGAGCGGGTCTGTATGGGCCGTGATTGCGGCCGGGTGTTTCGCGGTTGCGTTGTTTTGTTTGATTTATCCGATCTATGTGATACGGCCGTTTCGTTACCAGGGCGCGAGTGAACTCATGGTCGCGCTCCGCGTACTTCGGGTTCGTCCGGTGGTCACGCTGGGCGTTGTTGTCCTATCGATTCTGGCGTTCGTTCAGTACTGGCGATTGAAACCTTCGCGGATGCGCCGTGTGTTCGCGGCGATCGGTCTCATAGGAACGGTTGTTTTCGCGGCGCTCTGCCGCGTGAACGCGTACGAGATGATGTTCCATCCTATGGACCGTCCGGTGTTCACGTCAGTTGCGGAGACGAAGCTCGACGGACGCGAAAAGGTCGTTGTGATTCGTATCGCGGACGCGGCCCGCGCTTATCCGATTCGGAGCATGTCCTACCACCACATCGTGAACGACATTGTCGGCGGCGTTCCGATTGTGGCGACGTATTGAACGCTCTGTCACACCGGTCTGGTGTGGGGTCGCGAGGTGAACGGAGCGGTACTCAAGTTCCATCTCGCAGGAATCAATAACCAGAACTTCATCATGCGTGATGAAGAGACGGGTAGTTACTGGCAGCAGATCAGTGGGAAGGCGATCTCGGGTCCCCTTGCCGGCTCGCAACTGCGGCGGGTTCCTTCGGACGAACTCACGCTTGCGATCTGGAAGTCTGAAGAGCCTGGCGGTACGGTTCTGAAGGATGAGGCCAAGTTCGTACCGGAATATGCGCCTCGAGACTGGGATCAGAAGATGACGAAGTATCCTACCGTGCTTAGTTATTCCCAACCGGGCTTAAAACCGCGGGACATCATGTTCGGTGTTAAACGTGGAGGCGAAGCGCGGGCATATCGGTTTGATGCCGTGCTGCGGGACAAGTTGATTGAGGATCGGGTGGGTGCGGACCCGATGATGCTGGTTGTCGGTCCTGATGGCGAGTCCGTTCGAGGCTTTCTTCGGAGGCTTCCGGATGGGCGGGTTGCCGATTTCTATCGCACGGGTGCGCTGATGATCGACAGCCTTACAGAGAGCGAATGGAATTTTCAGGGCTGCGCAACGGCGGGCGCGGAGAAAGGCGGTTGTCTCGAGCGCCTTCAGCTTACGAAGGATTACTGGTTCGATTGGCGCCACTACAATCCGAGTACGACGGTGTTCGGGTACAAATCGCGATGATCAGCCGAGGCACTCGGCCAAGGCGTCCATAGCGGTGGCGCATTGCTCGCGCGTGACGTCGTAATGAGTCACGGCGCGCATGATCCGGTCCGTCACGCCGTTCAGGAGGATGCCGCGGGCTTTGAGCGCGGCGCTGATGTCGCGGGGCGCGTGGCGCGTGCCGGAGACGTCAAAAATCACGATGTTCGTTTCCACCGGATAGACTTCGACGCCGTTCATCGCTCTCAGGCGTTGGGCGATGTAGCGCGCGTTAGCGTGGTCGCAGGCGAGTACGCGCGGGCTTTCGTTCAGGGCGATTAGCCCCGCCGCGGCAAGTACGCCCGCCTGGCGCATTCCGCCGCCGAGTCTCTTGCGATAGAGGCGGCCTTTGTCGATCAAACGTTTTGATCCCGCGAGCATCGAACCGGCGGGGGCGCCGAGCGCTTTTGAAAGGCAGAACATCACCGTGTCCACTTTGGCCACGATTTCCTTCACGCTTCGCCCTGCGGCTTCCGCGGCATTGAATACGCGCGCTCCATCCATGTGAACCGGTATGCCGCGCTCATGCGCGTGATCGCAGATTTCGTCGATCGTCTCCTGCGGATAGGCGCGGCCGCCTGCCATGTTGTGGGTGTTCTCGATCTCGATGGCTCCCGTCGCCGCCGAATGCGGACCCACCGGTTTCACGAACGGCGCGATGCGGTCCCAACTTAGGATTCCGTCGTCGGTCGGCACGGCTCGGACCAGGCAGCCCGAAAACCAGGCCAGCATCGAAAGCTCCCAATCGAGCAGATGGGCGCGGGAATCGCAGATCACTTCCTGCCCGTGTTCGGTGAGCAGTTTCAGCCCAATAGTGTTGCCCATCGTGCCGGTGGGCACGAACAGCGCGGCCTCTTTTCCGGTCATCTCGGCGGCGCGCGCTTCGAGACGGTTGACTGTGGGGTCTTCGCCATACACATCGTCGCCGACTTCGGCTTCGAACATTGCCTGGCGCATGGCGGGGGTGGGTTTGGTGACTGTGTCGCTTCGCAGATCGATCACGCGGCAATAAACTCCTGAAACACTTCGTTGGAGACCATGATTCCACGAGGCGTCAGCCGGAGTCTTCCCTCGTGCGATTCCATAACGCCCGCTGAGAGAAAGCGCTCGAATACCGGACCGAACTGCAGCCAGTCCTCCTCGTTTGCAACGACGCCTTCACTCAGGCGCAGTCCCACAAAGAACTTCTCTTCGTCCGGATTGGCCTCGGTGCGTTCCATCGGCTTGGGCGATTCCACATATTCCCGAGCCGTTTCGGCGTTTTGCCAGCGCGCGGCGCCGTCGAAAGAATGCGCGTCTGCGCCAAATCCGATATAGGGCTCGCGCCGCCAGTATTTCAGGTTGTGAAGGGATTCGAAGCCGGGCTTGGCGAAATTCGAGATCTCGTAGCGAGGGATGCCGGCGCGCTCGAGGTCCTCGGCGGCTCGTTCGTAAAACGATGCGATCAGATCGTCAGAAGGAACGTCCGGCGCGCCGTAGCGTGTTCCGCCAAGAATGATCTCCGAGCCCAGGCGGCTGTCGTCATCGACTTCAAGCATGTAGACGGAAACATGGGGCACGGCGGAAGCTATAGCGGCGTCGAGCGATTCGCGCCAGCTTGCTTCGGTTTGCCCGGGAAGGCCCGCGATCAGATCGATGTTGATGTTTTCGATGCTGTGCGAGCGAAGTAGCGCGATATCGCTTTCGATTATCGCGGCATCGTGCCTGCGGCCGGTGCGGGCCAGTTCGCGTTTTACGAACGACTGCACTCCGAGGCTCGCCCGGTTGATTCCGGCGCGCTTCCATGCCTCGACCTTTTCCGGAGTGAGGCTCCCAGGCGCGGCTTCGACGGTGGCCTCGCGCCAGGGGCGACCGGGAAGACACTCCAGCAGGCGCTCGAACGCCTCAGGCTCGATCACGCTTGGCGTGCCTCCGCCGATGTAGAGAGTCTCCGGAGTCCACTGCCACTGATGGGCCCTGATTTGGACGGCCAACGTCTGCGCGTAGCGCGCTTCAAGCTCTTTCGGCTGTACGCCCGAAGCGAAGTTGCAGTAAGTGCATTTCTGAGCGCAGAACGGCCAGGAGATGTAAATGCCCGCCAAACTTCAGTTTATTCATACAATCCGGTATGCCCTGGGTTCACCGTTCATTCTGGGTCGCGCCGGCATATATCGCCGTCATATTGATCGGGTTCTGGCTGGTCGTACGGAGCACGTGGCTGCGGCGCATCTACGAGGCGCGAATGGCGGAGACGCGGCGCGAGCGGTTGTTCCTGGCGTCCGTGGGATTCTTCACCGCCGTGCTCGTAGTGAGAATGCTGACGCTTGCGATCCACTACAACATCGGACCGTTTCACGATGTCTCGATGCGGGGGCGGCACATTCACCACCTGGTCTGGGGAATTCTGCTGCTGTTGCTCTCGGGCTACGGGTGGCTGCTCGAGGTAGGGACGGGCGGGGAAGGATCGAACGTCTGGATGGGCCGGCTGATGTCGATGATGTATGGGGTGGCGGCGGCGCTTACGCTCGACGAATTCGCGCTCTGGTTGAATCTGAGCGACGTCTACTGGGAGCGCGAAGGCCGCGAAAGCTTCGAGGCGATGGCATTGTTCGGAGGCTTACTTTCCATCGGTCTTTTCGGGAAGCCATTTTTCCACGGAATCGTACACTGGAGGAGACATGCCTGAAAACGAGATCGCGACGCTGGGTGGAGGATGTTTCTGGTGTCTCGAGGCGGTGTACCGCGAAGTTGAGGGCGTCATTTCGGCAGTCTCCGGATATATGGGCGGGCGCAACCCGAATCCGTCCTACAAGGAGGTCTGTTCGGGAGACACCGGGCACGTGGAAGTGGTGCAGGTGACTTTCGATCCGACGGTCATTTCCTACCGTGAGATTCTCGAGATCTTTTTCGTAATTCACGATCCGACCACGCTGAACCGGCAGGGCAATGACATCGGGACGCAATACCGGTCGGTAATCTTCTATCACTCGCCCGAACAGAAGGCGATGGCGGAATCGATTGTGGAGCCGCCTATGGTGACGGCGATCGAGCCGGCGACTACGTTCTGGAAGGCGGAAGGGTATCACCAGGATTATCTGGCGAACAACCCGCATCAGCCGTATTGCGTGTTCGTGGTTGAGCCGAAGGTGCAGAAGTTCCGAAAGACGTTCGCAGCGCGGCGGCGCAAGGCGTCTTAGAACCTGCGTTAAACGCGACTGAAGTCGCGTGCCCGTGTCCTGTTAAGCGGGCTGCTGCTGCGTCATGCAGTGCAATGTGCCCAATCCCCAGACGAGTTCCACGCAGTTGATCCCGATTACCTGGCGGTCTGGGAAGCATTCCGCAAGGGTGTTCAGCGCGATTCGATCGTTCGCGTCGTTGAACACGGGGACGAGCACCATGCGGTTGGCGATATAGAAGTTCGCGTAGCTCGCGGGGAGGCGCTGTCCGTCGAAGATCAGGGGCGCGGGCATGGGGAGGGTTCGCACTCGTACCGGAAAGCCCTTCAGGATTTCGAGATTCTCGCGCAGCGGTTCGTAATTGGCGTCTGCCGGATCAGACTCCGAGACGATCACGACGGACTCGGCATCCGTGAAACGCGCAAGGTCGTCGACGTGGCCGTGGGTGTCGTCGCCCGCGATTCCGTTGCGCAGCCACAGGACCCGGTTCACGCCGAGATACTGGCCGACTCTCGCTTCGATCTCCTCGCGGGTGAGATCCGGGTTGCGCGCCTGAATGGGGGACAGGAGGCATTCCTCGGTGGTGAGGAGCAAACCTGAGCCGTTGACATCGATGCTGCCGCCTTCAAGCACGCAGCCGGGTTCGATCGTTTCGACATTCGCGAATCCAGCGATCGCGTGGCCCGCAGCTTCGTCCTGAAGATGGTTCTCGTATTTCGCCCATCCGTTGAAGCGCCATTTCACTGCCGCCAACGCTCCGTCTGGGTTCCAGGCAAACATCGGTCCGAAGTCGCGTGCCCAGATGCGGTCGGTCGGCTGGATGTAGAAGTCGACGGCGGCAAGATCCGCTCCGCACATCGAAAGAACGCGGTGCGCCGATTCGCGCATGTCTTCGTCGTTGACGAGAATGCGGACGCGCTCTACTTTCGAGAGCTTGCGCACGATTTCGCCGAAGATCCACGGGATTGGCTCGAAGCGCCCGGGCCAATCGTCGGGATTGTGAGGCCATGCGATCCATGTGGCGGCGTGGGGCTCCCACTCCGCGGGCATCCGGAGTGGAATCACGAAAGAAACCGATTGGTGATGGGCCCGTAGGCGTCGATACGGCGGTCTCGAAGGAATGGCCAGTTGCGGCGCACTTCCTCCATCTGGCGGACATCGCACTCAACGATGAGAACTTCTTCGCGATCATGCGAGCCTTCGGCAAGGACTCTGCCAAAAGGATCGCTCACGAAGGACGCGCCCCAGAATTCGAGACCTTTTTCCGGCGGACCTTCGAAGCCGACACGATTTACGGCTGCCACGTAGATGCCGTTGGCGATCGCGTGTGCGCGCTGCGCAGTGCGCCAGGCATCGTGCTGAGCCTTGCCGAACTCTGCCTTTTCGGCGGGATGCCAGCCGATCGCGGTGGGGTAGAACAAAATATTCGCGCCGGTGAGTGCGGCGAGGCGGGCGGCCTCGGGATACCACTGGTCCCAGCAGACGAGCGTCGCTATGCGTCCGAATTTCGTGTCGAAGGCGCGGAAACCGAGATCGCCCGGAGTGAAATAGAACTTCTCGAAAAAGAGCGGGTCGTCGGGGATGTGCATCTTGCGGTAGACGCCGAGCAGGGTCCCGTCGGCATCAATGATCGCGGCGGTGTTGTGGTACAGGCCGGTGGCCCGCTTCTCAAACAATGACGCCACGATGACGACGCCAAGTTCGGCGGCGAGCGGGCACAGCCGCTCGGTCGAGGGACCGGGAA
>Ga0126381_100007460_pt1 | contig 12180 bp, 11 predicted proteins | sample PanSoiMetPlot_28_FD_96465 | JGI IMG/M metagenome (GOLD analysis project Ga0126381, IMG submission 96465) | Tropical forest soil microbial communities from Panama - MetaG Plot_28 | ecosystem: Environmental > Terrestrial > Soil > Tropical forest > Bulk soil | place: Panama | collected 2016-02-17
CGAAAGATTGCGATGTGGTCGAGAATGCCATGCATCGTGTGAATGTATCCGCGCTCGCCGGCCGGCACGTGAACACTGAATACGATCAACGGACGCTCCAGCCACGGCGCGTTTTGAATCTCGCCGCCGACCACCCATCCTGCGTACTCCCGGATCGCGATCGGGACCAACGACACCGCACGGGCCAGTAACGCACTGCCCCAGTTCCGGTCACCGGCAGGCTGCCACACGAGGGCGTCGCACCCATCCTGACGGAATCGTTCACCTGGAGAACTCTGGGGCGGCCGGCATTCCTGCGCGAGCACGAGGTCCGCTTTCAAGTGCCGGACCACACGCGACCAGTGGCCGGAGCGATTCAGGCTTCCCGCTCGCAGAAAGTTGTAGGTAACGATTCGCATGCCGAAACAATTATGGGAATCTCCAGTCCTAGAATTCTCCTGCCGCAGTTCGGCCCGTTCGCGCCATGGCGGCGCCGATCATTAACAGGGTGAGCCAGGCAGCCGTAGTCAGGAATCTGGGGGTCGGGTGCTCGATCGTCAAGGTGGCTCCTTCCAGGAAAAGCAGTGCGGATAGGACGCAAAGAAAAACCGACCCCCGGAGATCGATGGCGCAAATGAACAGGAGACCAGGCGAAAGGGCGAGGCTGCACAGCACAATCCAGTACCACGGTATGGCAAACTGGTGCCATTTCTTCGTCAGCGATATTTCAAAGTGGTTGGGGTTGGGGACGGAGTAGTAACGCTGCAACGACTCCCGGGTATCCTCCGACATATCGTTGTATGCGCCTTCGTCGTCCAGTAACCATCGCCCCAACACGGCCGGATGAAAGTACTGAGCCAAAGACCCGGCCGCAAGTTCAGCAGCCCGGAACGGCTGACGGAGGAGGGCGTGAATCGCGGTAGATGCCGCCAGGTCATTCGCCTGCTTCGGATCGGGGAATTCCTTTTCTACATTCGCCCATAGACCACCGTCGGCAAAGTGATGAAACGAACGCTGCGCGGGATCGTGCCTGTCGAATCGCAAATTGTCGAAGATCGCCGTGCGTGCACTCGAAACAGGGAAGTCCTCGGGCTCAATCAGCGGCGCGAAATCCGCGATGAGAAACGCCCCCTGTCCGTAAAACAGCGCAGGTTCACGATGGATCAGACGGCCATAACTGTGGGCGTAAACACTCAGAAGCCCGACTTCGATAGCCAGAGATGCGATCAGACCCCAGGCAATATTCCGGGTGGATGGCTTGGAGGCATGCCTGGTCACCAATGGAACGGCGAAGCTGTTCACTATCACTGCAGGCAGGAAACTGATTCGTATGCCGATCAGCAGAACGCCGACTGCCTGGAATACCAGCAAGATCCACGTGCTTCCGCGCCGCACGTACTGAAGCACCAGGACAAAATAAATCGCAAACAGCGCGGTCGCAACGGAATCGGTCATGACGTAACGCTCGGCCAGCAACTGCATTGGCTCCAGAGCGCAGAACAGTCCCGCCGCAGCGGCTATGAAGAACGGAGCATCAAAGAACTCCGCCAGCGCAAAGCAGAGGAGCCACGCGGCGATTGCGGATAGAACGACCTGCACTACAATCATGGCTTCGAGCGAATGGGAATGGTAGGCAATCCGGCGCAACAGATAACCGTATAAGAAGCTGCGATCGGAAGGAATCCACTTCGTTGTCGCGGTGGCCAGATAAGCGCCGGAATCGCCGAAGAAGTACGCCGGACGGCTGTCCATAAGCAGCAGAATGGCTTTCAGTCCGGCAATGGCGATGAATGCGTACAAGAGTTGAATGCGGGAAACGCATTTCTCAACGATACCGCTCAAATTTTTTGGGGAATCAGTTCCGTTCAATCGGTGTCTTCAACCAGGCGAAAGAATCGCTCCGGCCTGGAATAATACATTTTTTCATCGGGCAGGGTTTTATTCCTTTACGGTACAGGTTCTATAGTAAGGAACAGAGGAGAGAATACTAAAAACGTGCAAATTCGGGTGCGGCCCTAAATCTTGTTTCCTCGAGCAGCGAAGATGATAATACGGGCCAAAGTGGGACTCCGGCGGCCATAAAATGGAAAAACGGAACAATGACCGATTTGTCAATTCGTAACTTAATCGCGATCTGTGCGGTACTCCTCCTATCCCAACGCGCAGTGGCGGTCCAGTCCAACAACCTTGAGATCCTGGAGGTTCGTCCTTCTTTTTTCATGCTCGCCGGTGCCGGCGCAAACATCGGCGTCCAGGTGGGCGGGGACGGCATCGTGGTGGTGGACCCCGGGTCAGCTGCGGCCGCGCCAGGCGTATTGGCGGCAATCAAGCGGATCACGGCGAAACCTATTCGCTACATCATCGACACAGGGCCTGATGCCGATCATGTCGGGGGAAACGAAACGCTATCGAAAGCTGGAGAGAAGTTTTTCGCCTCCACAACATTGGGCGGTGGCGCGCTGGATTCCGTGGCCCCGATAGTAGCGGTCGAGACTATTCTAAGGCGCATGACGGGGTTTCCGACGGCCGCACAGCCGACAGACGTGTTTCACTATGCGCGCCAGTACCTGTATCTGAACGGCGAGGCGGTTGAAGTGCTGCGACAGCCCGCAGCGCATACCGATAGTGACGCCGTCGTGTTCTTCAGACGATCCGATGTCGTTGTCGCCGGCGACGTGCTCGACACGCGGCACTTTCCGGTTATCGACGTCGACCGCGGCGGAAGCATCCAGGGTGAGATCGCGGCGCTCAATCGCATCGTCGATCTGGCCGTGCCGTCGGTGCCCCTGGTGTCGCATGAGGGCGGTACGATCGTCATTCCCGGCCACGGGCGGCTGTGCGAGCAGTACGACGTCGTCGAGTATCGCGACATGGTGACAATTATCCGAGACCGGGTCCGGGATCTGATGAAGGCGGGACGATCGCTTGCCGAAGTCCAGGCGGCGCAGCCGGCAAAAGGATACATGGGACGCTACGGCAACGCCGGAGGCGACTGGACGGCGGATCGTTTCGTCGAAGCCGTCTATCGCAGCCTGGCGAAGGAGAAGTCATGACAACGTGGTTGGCGCTCGTTGGAATGACGCTCATCGCGCTCGCCGGACCGGCAACCGTGCGCGCACAACAACGAGACGGTGGAGCGGCGAGGTCGGCGCAGCAAACAGCGCCGATCGACCTCACCGGATACTGGGTCTCGTACGTGACCGAGAATTGGCGTTACCGCATGGTCACCCCCGCCAAGGGTGAGTATCGCCGTATTCCGGCCTCGCCCGCTGCCGTGCCGATTATCAACGCCTGGGACCCGGCTGCCGACGAGCGCGCGGGCAGTCAATGCAAGTCCTATGGTGCGGGGAATATCATGAGCGTGCCCGGCCGCTTGCACATCACCTGGCAGGATCCCGACACGCTGCGCATCGACACAGACGCGGGTACGCAGACCCGCCTCTTGCATTTCACGCAGAGCACCGCTGCAGCAACATCCCCAGGGCCTCCGAGCTGGCAGGGTGAATCGATCGCAGTATGGGAACGTGCGACCGGACCCGACGGAGGCGGCAGCCTGCGCGTCGTCACAACGAATCTGCGCCCCGGTTACCTTCGAAAGAACGGCGTGCCGTACAGCGACCGTACGACGGTGACCGAGAATTTCGACGTCGCATCGCTCCCGGACGGCGGAAAGCTCCTGCTCGTCACGACGGTCGTCGAAGATCCTGTATATCTGACCGGTCCTTATATCGTGAGTCCACATTTCAAAAAGGAGACAGACGGCTCCAAATGGGATCCAACGCCATGCTCATCCACTTGGTAATTCGCCGCGCGGTCGTCCCGCTCCTGTTTGCAGTTCTGGCGGCAGGCGAGGCGTCGGCGCAATTCGACTTCGTCGGCTCATGGGCGCCCCTGGCGACCGAGGATGTCCAGAACGACTCATTGCCTGTGGACTATCTCGGCCTCGCACTGACCGACGAGGCCCGTACGCGGGCACTCTCCTACGATGAATCCCAGAAGTCGATGATGGAGCGGCAGTGCGCAGGCTGGGGGGCGGCCTACCTGGTGCTCGGTCCATTTGGCCTTCGCGTGACGAGCCAAACCGATCCCGTAAACAACCGTATCGTGTCGTACACGATCGGAGCGTGGGAAGACTGGAGTGAGATGGTCATCTGGATGGATGGAAGGCCACAGCCCTCCGAACACGCGCTTCATACCTTCGCCGGCTTCACGACAGGTCATTGGGAAGGGGGCGCGCTTGCGGCGCGGACCACGCACGTCAAGGCCGGCTTCATTCGTAAGACAGGCGTGCCTTTGACCGACGAGGCCACCATCGACTGGCGGTTCTTCCGTCATGGTGACATCCTGACTGTCCTGATGGTCGCGACCGATCCGGTGTACCTCGTCGAGCCGGAGATTGTCTCGAAAAGCTTTCGGATGTCGCGAACGCCGCTCGACTACCGCTCCGAGTGCGTGCCGGCCTACGAAGGGCACGAACCGGGCGATAGCGTTCCTCACTTCTCGCCCGATCACAACCCGTTCGCCGACGAATTCATGAAGCTCTATCGCCTTCCCCGAGAAGCGGTACTCGGATATCGTGACACGCTCTATCCGGAGTACCGGAAGAAGATCAAAGACACGTACGTCCCTCCGCCACCCTGCACCGAATCCTGTGGCGTTGCCGGCAACTTCGTCCTCCGGCGGCAGTGAGCGGAATAGGCTAGTACCGGCGCTCCTTGGTTTCAGTTTGCCAGTCCTGCGACGATCATTCGCGATTCGATCGTACGCTGGAGATCTGTTTCCATGCTGGCCTTGCGGCGAAGTTCGGAATCGGCTTTCCGCTGCCGGCCTTTCTTTAAATCGGTTGCGGCCTTTGCTTCGAGATCCGTGATTTGTTTGCGAAAAATCGAAATGGCGAGATCGTAGTCGCCGAGGGCATCGTGGTATTGCCGCTTGTTGAATAGGATAGTGGCGCGGGAGGCATATGCGCCCGCGTAAGCTTCAGGGTTCTCTTTGATGACTTGATCGAAGCGGGGTAGAGCGGCATCCGGGTTTCCTTCACGCAAAAGGACGAGGCCCATTCCATAGACCGCGTCGGCATAATTAGGAATGTCGCCCAGGGCTCGCTGATATTCCGTCTTGGTTCGCGCCAGATCGCCTCGCGCGAGCCAAATGTTGCCCAGGAAATAATGCGCCTGGCAATCGGCGGCATAATCCACGGCATTCTGCGGCGGGTGAGGAGTAATGACATCAAGTTGGACAAGACTTACAAAAGCCTGTTCAGCCTCATCCAGGCGTTCCGCGCCCATCAATGTGCGGCCGAGCGCAAGAAACGCCGGATAGTACTTTGGGTTGTAGCCGATCGCCGCGCGGAATTCTTCGACAGCCTTTTCAGTCTCCTCGATTCCTGCGTAATACTCGCCCAACAACCGCCGTCCGGTGAGGAATGCCGGCGCGGTCTCCACGACACGCTGCAAGAGCGGTTCGGTCTCCTCGGAGTACTCGTCCTCGCTAAAGGAGTACACCTTCCCGATGAGAGATTCAAAGTGGCGGGGACTGAGTTCGAGTACACGATCGAACGCTTGCCTCGCTTTTGTAAAGCCGCCGTTTACATACAGCAACGAGGTGCCCAGTTCATATTGAACAATCGGCAGGTCCGGCCTCAGATTGACCGCGCGCTCAATTGGGTTCCGGGCGTCGCGAGATACCAGCTTCGATAAGACGATCCAGTTCAACGCGTCGTTCGGATCCAGGTCTATCGCTTTGTTCACGACGGCAACCGCGTCATTCCGTCTGAGAGGTTCGCGCAGGTACAGCGAAAACCCGCGAAGCCGGTCAACGATAGCTTCAAAAGCCGAACAGGCCGGGTTTGCACCGGACTGGTCCAGGATCTCCACAGCTTCCGATAAGCGAGGAGCAAAATCTTCGGAGTTCAACCGCTGTTCGTATCCGAGAAAAACGAGAGCCTCCGCCAAGTGCACGGAATATGCGCAGTTGGACCCGTTCACCTGAGCCGCTTTACGGAACGCCACGCCAGCCTGTTCGTAGCCCTCGGGAGTCGCAAGCCGGAATGATTCAAGGCCTTTCTGATATTGAACCTCATCCTCAGGCGGCCCGCTTGGGGCAGAAGGCGGCTGAACGGCTACTCTGTGCGCACAACCGGCGGTGAGGACGAAGATTACGACCGATCGACAAAAACGCATGGCACTGGAGACACCCGGCTTTCGAAAATGTTCCCAAAACCTTTATTGCGGTGGCGGGAATTTGAAGTTGACTGTCGCGTTTGTCACCACGGACCCTGTTTGCCCTGGATATATCCACTGCTTTACCGCCTCGATCGCCGCTTGTATCAGGACTGGATGGCCAGTTACGACTCGAAGGTTACTTACTTTTCCGTCCGGTCCGATCATCACCTGCAACAGAACGACTCCCTGGATCCTTGCCGCAAACGCAAGCGGCGGGTAGACAGGATCGACTGTTGAGGTGGGACTGAGATTGTTCACAAACGGGACAGAGTCGAACGGGCTTGGGACAGTTTCGGTTGTGGGTGTGGCTCCGAATGGTGTCTGGATGGGTGGGTTTACCACAGGACCAAAAGGCGTGGCGACAGCGCCGTCTCGCGTAGCGAATGCTGGAGCAAACGGGGATGGGACCGCGCACGGATTCGTTGGACCGAACGGTGTCTGCACCGGTTTGCAATCCGAGCCAAAATTCAGTGCGATTACCGCCTTCCTATCGCCAGTCCCCGTCTGGGTGATCGTATATGGCAGCCCTGCGCCGCTGTCGTGAATAGCTTGTTGGATTTCGCCAGGGGCTGGAGTCTTACCGACAAGTGTATCTAACTTCGATTTCAATGCTGACAATTGAGGTTCCCCCAGACCGAGGATATCGAAGTGATCCACGATCACGTTTGTCCTGACTGGGACTGCAGGCTGTGGTGGGGCTGGAGGGGGTGGTGGGACCGTGCCGACGGCTGAGGGCGAAGGCGCGGCCGGCAGCTTGAAGTTCACCACAACTTGAAGCGTGCGGGCAACGTTGATGGGATATGTTCCGTTCAAGGCCGACTCCAACGCCGTTCTGCGCAATTCTTCGGGGCCGGACAATACGCGAGAATCCGTGATATTGCCGGCGGCATTGAACGTGAGTTCGACAACGACTGTTCCCTCGACTCCCTTTTGTATCGCTTCACGCGGATATGACCGCGGCGGAACATTCACAACGTACCCGGGAGTATCCTGGACGGCCACCGCCGCGGGTGGGGCAGGAGCCTCCTTGACCTCAGCAAGTCCGGTGAGCGGGAACAAGGTCGTACCCAACCAGACCGTCGAACCTAGGAGAAGGATCATGCCACCATACGATGAAACGAGCCTTAATCTGGACATGGATACCTCCGTGACCAGTGAATGCATGCGTTGTAATAAATGACGCCGTCGAAGAAACAGCGGCGCGGGGGCAAGATCGAGTCCAGTTTGCGCCTCCGCAATTTTGAGAAGCGCGCCGATGTATGGTTCAGGATCGGATATGGTTCGAACGACCTCAGCGTCTACGAGTTGTTCCCGCGACAGACGAATCTGGCCGAGCAGCCACCAGACTCCCGGGTTGTACCAGAAAAAAGCGGCAAGAATCTCTTCAATGACTGTGATCAACCAGTCCCAACGTTTCACGTGTAGAAGTTCGTGGCAGACAATGCCGCACTGCGCGTCCTCGCGCATCGACAAAAAAGACTGCGGCAGGAGAACGACAGGCCGCACAAACCCGAACGTCACCGGACCTGACCCACCGGATGACAAGCAGAACGACGCCGAGACGCCGATACGTCTCGCCGCGTCGTGAACAGATTCCGGTATCGGATAGAGCGGAATCGCCGCGAACCTGTGCTGACGAAGCCTCCAGAGTCCGGCAAGCGTCCAGGCCAACCGGAGGACGATTCCGCAAAGAACGATCCACAGTATCAGCTGATCCCATCGAACGAGCGGCCCCGCCGACGGAGCAAACGCAACGGATGCCGACGCGGCAGCCTGCGGCGGGCCGGGCGAACGATACATACTGATCGTCGCATGCTTCCACGGCTGCAGTAGAGGGAGTGCCAGACAAATGAGGAGGACGCTTTGGCAGTAAATCAACTGCGATCTCGGATGCCGGATCCGGAATACGACTGGCAACAACGCGCCAATCGACCCGATCAGGAGGACCTGAATAAACCACGGCTGAAAATTGTCGATGATGAAGCGTGGGATCATTTCTTCCTCCTCTTGTCTTTGAGAAGCTGCCGGATTTCCTCGAGCTCTTCCTGACTCACCTTCTTGTCTTCAACAAGGTGGATGAGCAGCGGCTTGGCCGATCCGTTGAAAACACGCTTCAGGAAGTCCTGGACCATATTCCCCACAACCTCGTGCTGCGGCTGCGAAGGCGTGTATACGTAAGCACGCTCATCGGCGCTCTTTTTCAGGTGGCCCTTTTGTTCCAGGATGCCCATCATCGTCATGACGGTTGTGTAGGCAATCTTGCGCTTCTTCAGCAATTCTTCGTAGACATCGCGCACCGTCGCATTGCCTCGGGCCCACACGACTTTCATGATTTCGAGTTCCTGGTCGGTAAGAATGGGTTGTGCGTGTTTCATAGTACTAGCTAATTAGTACTAGTGATGGGCGCAATGCAAGAGATATTTTTTCGACGATAAAGGCGGGCTGCCGTCAGAAGGGTGTTTGCCCGTTCGTATCCCTGTGCGACAAGGTCAGGGCACCATTCGGCGGGATCGCAAAACCGCCGAATCGACATATAACACTAAACCTCTTCGGGCCCCGGAGTTCCACGCTGCAGGGGCCGATTCAGCTTAGCACTTGGAGTGATAAATATCTATAGTCCGGGTTTATAGTGTGGAGCCACCGTTCCGGCCGCCACGCCTGCGGCGTTGCCGGCAACTTCGTCCTTCGGCGGCAGCGAATGGAGGTTTACTATTAGGGCATGCGGTTTTTGCGTAGGGTTGCGATTCTCGCCGTTCTTGCGGCCGCCGGCGGCTCCGCATTTGCGGCCGACAAGGTAGCCGAACTTCGGGACAAGGCCCGAAAGGGCGAAGTCCGTCTGGAATTCGACGGAGTCCGGGGGTATCTGGCGTCGATCCTGCGGGCTCTGAATATTCCTGTCTCATCGCAGACACTGGTGTTCACGAAGACGAGTTTTCAGTCGGAGCACATTTCCCCCTCCACACCACGAGCGCTCTACTTTAATGATGATGTGTATGTCGGCTGGGTGCCGGGTCCGAATGTAATGGAATTGATTTCGGTCATGCCGGATGGTGGCGAGGCTTTCTACCTCGTGGGCCGGGGCGACGACGGCCAGCCGATATTCGAACGCTCGACGGGCCATGACTGCTCGGCCTGTCACTACTCGCAGGAATCGAAAACGTTCATTCCTCAACTGTCGTTCTTGTCCGTCATCCCCGATGCAACCGGCGACATTGAAGGTACATCGCCGATTCTAACAGATGATACGACTCCATTCCGTGAACGCTGGGGAGGATGGTATGTCACGGGGACTCACGGCAATCAGAAGCACGCAGGCAATCAATGGGCAGCAAAACCGGCATCCGTCTTCGGCGGTGTTCCGAATACCGGGCCGAAATCGCAGAACGTCCTTGATCTCAAGGACCGGTTCGACACTTCCGTTTACCTGAGGCCCGATAGCGATATCGTTGCACTTTCAGTACTGGCCCATCAGGTTGAAATCCAGAATCTCATCGCGCTCGCAAACGCCAATGCCGCCGCCCCGCCGCAAGAGTACGGCGAACGTCTGGTGAAAGCGCTGCTGTTTTCCGGCGCCGTGCCGTTCACATCACCGATCCGGGGTACATCCGGATTCGCCGCGGAGTTCGCCGCGCGCGGGCCGAAGGACAGTAAAGGCCGGTCCCTCCGCGATTTCGATCTGCAGTCGCGGCTTTTCCGGTATCCGCTCAGCTACATGATCTATACGGAACCGTTTCAAGGGCTGAAACAACCTTTAAAGGACTACATTGTGAAGCGCCTGAAGGAAGTCCTCTCCGGCGCGGATCGAAGTCCGGACTTTGCGCATCTCGCCACTGAGGACCGCACTGCAATCCTGGGGATTCTACACGACACAAAACCGTTGCCGGGCTTCTGAATCGGCAATCCCGATTTTGCAGCGATGGCGCTCTAATTTTGTTTTTACACTTTCATTACGTTGATATAAGTTCGCATTAAAGTTTTCTAAGTAGCAGAGCAACATGCAGGGACGATACCTCCCTGACGGTGCGTCCCTCCTTTAAGCAACTCAAGAGCGGGAGTGAACCATGCGCCGTAGTGTCGTCGGACTTCTTTTCGTCAGCTTTTTTATCGCAAACGCCGCCTTCGCCCAGAACGGCCAGTTGGGCGGCATCGTAACGGACCCGACCGGAGCTCTGATCCCGGGCGTCACCATCACTGCAACTAACGCCGGAACGGGAGGTTACCACCACGGTCACAAATGATTCGGGAGCGTATACCTTTCCCAGCCAGCCTTCAGCCTGGCGTGTATCGTATGAGCGCCGAGCTTCTGGGATTCCAGACGTCGACGGTGACGAATCTGGAACTCGGGCCCATCGCGGTGCGGCAGAACTTTCAGTTAAGCGTGAGCACAGCGCAGCAGAGCGTCGAAGTGACGGCAGAGCCGTTAACCGCGATCTCTCAAAGTTCCGCGACGGTCGGCGACGTTCTGAGCCAGAAGAAAGTCAGTGATCTTCCGATTGTGGGGAATAACGTACTCAGCGTTCTGGATGTACTACCTGGTTTGAGGGTCAGCACTTCGTCGGGGCCCGGGCTTATGGGCCCGCAGTTCAGTACGATCAACGGGCTGGATCTGAACTCAGTCAATGTGACGCGCGACGGTCTGACGACGAACGATACGCGGTTCAGCGCCGCAGGCGACGTCACGGCCGGCGTAGCCATTCCACAACGCAGAAGGACCCTCAGTGCCTGGACACCTCCGTGGTCGCCGCTTCATTGAACGGAGTCTGTACGCTCAGCTCGCTGGCCATAAACAATGGAGGAACGCCTGTCAATGTACTGGTGAATCCCAAACCTGGAGAGATCAGAACACTCGGGAACCGTACTCTTGACGGTCCCGGCATATTCTACCTGGATGGAAATATGTCGAAGACGTTCCGTCTTACCGAAACCAAGCCACTGTCAATTCGATTGGACGCCACGAACATTCTGAATCATCCGCAACTCATGGCCCCCAATTTCACCGTCGGCGGTACCACGCCCTTCGGCCAAATCGGTGGGAAAGGCACGACAATTTTCGGCCAGGCCACTCCGGTGCAGCGGAACTTCCAGGGGCAGGTGCGCCTCTCGTTTTAGTGCACTGTCTAACCCGGTCCTTCGGCCCGGGAGGTCTGGTGGAGATCTGAGACAGACACCGAATTCTGTACTTCAAGAATTCGGTGTCTGTTCCCGGCTCTCCATTTCGTCGATTTCCTACGTCTACCCAGAAATATCGACACACCCCCGTCGGTGTGAAAGAGGATTGGAACGCTGGAGTTCACAAAGTGTCGCCGTTTGTGTTATATACCCGCCCGGATATGCCTCAATTAATAGGAGACCTTATGAAGATAAAGATCCTGCGATCTATGGTGATCGTGGTCCTTGTTGTGATGGTAGTGGGTATCGGCGTTGCAGCTCAGGCGCCCCAGGGTGGCGGACAGGGTGCGGGTGCCGGCCGTGGAGCCGGTAGCGGCAGCGGCAGAGGCGGACAACGCGGTCCGGCCCTCAACGTGACGTCTTCGGCCTGGCCGGATGGTGGCGAAGTTCCGCAGAAGTATGCCGGCCGCGGTGGAAACACGTCGCCCGCTTTCGAATTTACCTGGATGCAGGGGACGACTCCCGCGATGCCGCCGGCAAATCTGGCCAGCTATGTGTTGATCATGCACGACATTGAGAATGCGCCGCGCAGAGGCCAGCCCGACACGCTGCATTGGATGATCTGGGATGTTCCGGGCACCGCCACAGGACTAAAGGAAGACCTTCCGATGGGAGATCTGCGGGATGGCACAAAGCAGTCCACCACGAATGTCGGCCGGGGAGGATATTTCGGTCCGGGCGCCGGTGCGGGGCCGTTTCATCACTATGTGTTTGAGTTCTATGCCCTCGACACCAAGTTGAATCTGCCCGCCACGGCGACGCGCACCGAGGTTCTGAACGCAATGGAAGGCCACGTCATCGGCAAGTC
>Ga0126381_100007461_pt1 | contig 12177 bp, 5 predicted proteins | sample PanSoiMetPlot_28_FD_96465 | JGI IMG/M metagenome (GOLD analysis project Ga0126381, IMG submission 96465) | Tropical forest soil microbial communities from Panama - MetaG Plot_28 | ecosystem: Environmental > Terrestrial > Soil > Tropical forest > Bulk soil | place: Panama | collected 2016-02-17
AGCGAGAAAAACCGGCAGCTTTGATGCAACGCACAGATATCCAGCTTGAGGCTGGAGTATGGAATGAAGGGCCCCATTTTGATATGCGTCCGCAAACCAAATTGCCTCATCTCCCCAAAACTGTGCGTTAAAAACCAGCTCAGGCTTGCGGGATATAACTGCTGAAGCCGCAAAAAGGAACGCCAGGATAAGTCCCCACCAAGGCAGGACACTGGGCAATGCCCATGGAGATTTAGCCCTTTCGGCTGACGTAAGAGCGTCAGACGGCCTTAGGACTTCTTCAGCCATCAGACTTCAAGGATGCCATCGTTACAATTTCGCTCTATTTTAGCGAAGCCTTTTGTTCCTTAATGAGAGCGGGAAGTCGCGCGAGAGCAGCCGGGTTGACCGCATGGTGGCCACAACAGCTGCTATCTCTTCTTGAACTTGTAGAAAAACTCGAGGCTGACGTTCCCGTTAAAATCGCGTAGAGCGACGGCCGATAGTTTCGGTGTCATATCCCATTGCACGCGCACGATTTCCGAATTGGTTTCCGTCACGTCCGTTATATACGTGAACGTAATGTTGCTGGTGACTTTCTGTTGTAAGGTAACCCGGGCGGTCGGCTGACCATTGTTTCCAGCCACTGAGGGATCGATTTTAAACTGACTCAATCCGAATACCCGCTGCACCCGGCTCGCGAGGGGATTGGCGATGGCCTGACCGAGTACGGCAGATTCCCCCATTTGACCGAGAGATTGCTGCGCCGATGGTGGTTGGTGCGCAGCAATTACCGGATTGGCTGGAGTCGTATTCGTCGCAAGCAACTGGACAATCTGCGGAAACGAAAGCGGCGGGTCAGAGCGATAACTCAACCTGAGGTCGTCCATGGCTCCGGAAACTCCGATCGTTACATCCACGCCCTGCGCGATCGTCTGAAGCGAGATATCGAGAACCGGCGAGATGGAGTTGGGATCGTAAAAACTAACCGTCCCCGTGCTGACCGTATATGTGTTGCCGAAAAATACCAGTTCGCCATTCGTAACATGCACGCGCCCCAGCATGCCAGGATTTGCCGCGGTTCCACGCACCGTAAGGTCGGCCAAAATCTCCAGCTTGTCTGCGTATGTCGATACGACATGCAAATCGGTCGCGGTCAAAATATGTATATCCAGCCGCATCCCCGCGAGCAGGCTGTTTGGAGCGGTGGCTGTGGCGGGCGGAGTGGACGCCGTCGAGAGCAGAGAACCTGCGTCGCTCGACGAATTGTAAGAGATCCTTTGAATGGTCGCGGTGCCGCGCAGTATAGAGCGTCTGGCACTGCCTACAAGATTGAGGTTTGCATTTGAGGTGACACTTACGCCTGAGTAGCGAACACGAACTTTGGTGGCAGAAGCACGGAGATTGAAATTTACGGCAGGACTAAACCCGACAAAACCGGAGACGCTGACCCTACCGCCTCCAGTCTCCGCAGTCAGTGCCTGAACGCTGGCGCTGGTGCCATTCAGCAGAATGATTCCGTTCGCATTGGATAGTCCGTTGGGCGCTTCTGTGTAGTTGACATTCGCGTTCTTCAGTACGATCTGCCCGTTAACTAGCGGTTGCGCAAAAGTGCCGCGCAATTTGGCATCGAGCGAAACCGAGCCGGACGAGTAGAACTTGCGATTTGCATCCTGCAACAGGCTCAAATCGGTGTTACCCGTAACACTCAATTCCATGGGACTGCGGCTGTTCTTCAAGTTGATTGCGCCGGAAGCGGTGAGGCTTGTTTCCGGGCCACTAATTCGCAATTGATCTACGCGAACGACGGAACGGTTCAACGACAATACGATTGGACCTTGATTCCGGAGGTCAACTACCTTGGGTGGGGGCGCGCCGGTTGGCGTCGTCCGCGGGTTCGTCCGGAAATCGAGCTGGTTCAACTGCAATCGCCCGCTCAGTTTGTCCGGATTAAGCAGTGGCCCGTCCACAGCAAGCTGTCCCTCGGCAAGAGCATCAAAGGCGGGCGGCTCAGCGTCGGCATCTGCGGACAGGTATGGCGCAATATTCGCGTAGCGGACATTCGCGAACGAGAGACTTGCTCTCGTTGGATAGCTGCCCGCAAGCTGAGAAACGCCGGACCCGTGAATCTGGCTTTGCGCAATGTCGGAATCGAGTCGGAAATTCACGCTCTGGCCCTGCGTTCTGGCGAGAAACGCAGCTTGTCCGAGTTGACGCTGACCCACTCGCAATTCGTGTGCCGAGGCATCGACGTTTAGATTGGAAACGAGTATCTGCTGCGTTCCGTCCTGTTTGCGCAAGCTTCCGGACACGTCTGCGTTCAGACGCAGAATCCCCGCCAACCCAGGCTTTACTTGCTCAACATGTGCAATTCTTGCGAGCTGAAGGTCCGTGCTATCTACTTTCAGATTCAGAGTTCCGCCGTAGAAGTTTTCAGGCGGATGACTGAATGACGCTTTCAAAGCAATACTGCCCGCTGGTGCATCCAGTTTCAAGGACGGAATCTGAATCAACGAATTCGAGTACTCGACCGTGCCCTGTAGCCGGTCGATTCGCTCCTGATAGGCATTGGCTCGAGTCAGCGCAAAATCGAGTTTTGCGGCCGGCGCTTGTAGAGTGCCGCTTACATGAGCGTCCGCCGCGAGATCTCCGCTGACCGGAACTTCGGACTGGCCGGCCAACTGGAGAGCTTTGGCGATCGGAAGGCCCCGAACCGAAGCATCCGCCGTGGTTGCATGGTTCCCTGCCATCTCAGTCCGGCCGTTCACATGAATACTCGATCCGCCAAAGTTCGAAACCAAGTCGTAGTTCATGCTTCCGCTTGCCGTGCGCATCGCAGCTGTAATATCTCCAGCATCCTGATTCTGTACACGCAGCCCTTTGGCCGACAGGTCGCCAGTGACAGCATTCAACACGAGCCGGGCTTGGTTGTTGGCTTGGCTCAGATCAGCGACGGCGTTCGCCGTAAGCCGTATCGTTCCGGCCAAGCCTGGGCTACGGTCCTGGAGCGGCTTGACATCGGCGAGTTGCACGCCGTCGGTCGCTACCTGAAGCTGCATGTGACCCGCAGTCAAGGTGTCGCGTGGATGCCGGAACGAACCGGTGGCATTTACACGTCCGCCGGCTGTGTCCAGTTCCAAGTTCGAAACAGTAACGAGCTGATCGCTCATGCGAATGCCGGAGTAGAATCGTGCGAACGGCTGCTGATAGGCAGTGCCGTTCCGCACTTCAAATACGGCGGAGCCCGAAGGATCACTATAGGTCCCGTTCACATGGACTTCTGCGGTCAAGTGCCCATCCACAGGTATTGATTCGCCAGTAAGTTTTAACAAATCCCCTAGCTCCCCGTTTTGCGCGCTTAGATTTGCCTTGATCGAAGAATTTGGAACGGGTTTCCAGTGGAGCAAGCCGATGGACGCCTCGAAACTGCTTTGCAGCGCCTTCCCGGCGACGTTTCCGTTTTGTATGGAAACTTCATCGGACGATGCGGCGACATCCGCGCTCAAGTGATCAAACGGCTCATTGTGTACCGCGAATCTGGTCACACGGATGTGCCCGGCAATCTGGGGAGCCGCCAGACGGCCTGTGACTGCTGCCTGAACCGTTGCGGCGCCACCGTGTAGAGCCACAGGCAACGGCGCCTCCGGCTTCGACGAGGCAAATGCCACAGCCGGCAAGAAGTCGTTCAAATTATGCGAAACGAGATTGATATCAATGCGTTTATTTAGAGAGCCAGCGAGGTCGATCTGCGAGTTCGGCAATCTCAGGTACGACTGCCCCAGATCGACTGTGCCGCTTGCTCCTGTGTACCGGAAATCGATGCGGCCGCTCAATGGTACTCCCTGCGTTCCAGGTGCGATCGCGAGCTGTGCTTCGGCTCTGTATCCCGTCGCGCCTTTCACCTTCAGATTGCCGCGAGCCCCGACAACGCCGTCGATCGTGCCGGCATAGCCCAACTGCTTCCCCGTGAAAACAGCAACCAGCGCCGGGACCGAGAAGTTGCGCAGCCGTCCTTCCAAGCTTGCCTCCTGCATCTTCTCCACGAAAATCTTCGCCCCCAGATCACCGCCGAGAGCGCCCAGGGTTAGACCATCGAGGCTGATCAGATTTGGATCGGCGTGAAACGGCGAATAGAACCTCATGTCCCGCACTTCGACTGTCCCAGTGCGCATCGCGAGGTCTCGCGAGTTCATGGTTCCATTCACGAAATAGGCTCTGTGTGCGTCCAGTCTTGCCTCTCCATTCGCCAGCAGATTTCCGCGCAAGTCGATCGATGCGAGTCCCAATAATCGGGATAGTTCTCCGAGGGCAAGATCAGCGTTGAATCGCACGGCCGCATTTTGTCCGGGATTGAGCTTGCCGGATGCCTGAAAACTAGTCCGCCCCAGCGCGACATGCGCGGCTTGAATTTCGACGGCCTTAGTGCGCTCATCCACACGCCCGGCTAAGTCCATAGTGAGTGCCTTGGGTACGTTCGCCGCCCGCGCATCTACCGGCAGTTCCAGGCTCCTTTGAATTTCAGACAAGGAAACGTTTGCGCTCAAGTGCACCGAAATAACCGGAGCATTTACGCTTTCCAGCGCCGCGGTCAACGAGATGTGCGATTGAGGTGTTGTGACCCGCGCGCTGCTCACTCTGACCGCATTCTCCTCGATCACCAGGGGTATATTAACGTTGGCGCGGAGGGGCGGCCGCTTCCCGGACGCGAGCAATAGCGCCTCTATCGAAAGAGCCCCTTCATATTTTGGGTGTGCGAAGTCGTAATTCAGAAGCACCCGCAGGTTTTCGCCGCGCGCACTGAAGGCGGCCTTCTCTTCGGCAAATTGCAGCAGTCCATTTTGCAACCGAAACTCGTTTACTGCCAGATTGACGACGGGTTCCAAGGTGGGGTTCTGGCCGCTCGGCTTCTCAGGCTTGCCAGGGTGCGGGATGTTGGTCGTTCCATTCGGAAAGGCAATCAGGTGCAGTTCGGGGTGTTCTATTCCCAGATAAGACAGTCCCGCCAGATGTTTCCAGCCTGAAAACAGTTTGAGCCGTGCTTCCAGCAATTGCACCCGAACCAGTGGCGCTGCCGATTTCGGCTCCGTTCCTCGCAGGACAAAATTGCGGACCCGCACCGTAAGATGCCAGGGGTCCACTTGAAATGAGCCGATCTCCACGATGCCGCCAGTAGATTGCTCAACCAGCGCGATGATCTTGCCACGCGCGAGGCTCTGGAACCATCCGCTCTGCAAAACCAAGATGCCGGCTGCCAGCAGCACTATGATCAGGCACGTGATCGAACCCGCTATCGTGAGCAGGATCCGTTTCGCGCGGCTGGTCACCGCAAGCTCTCCTCGTGGTATTCGATCTTTGCGTCCCGCCGCTGCTGATCCAGCCAGTCGAAAAACAGTTTGTTTACTTGTTCGGCGATGAGCGTATCGCGGGCCGCATCGTGGAGATCCTCTGGAGACTGCCCGGGGTGCTCGCGATCAAGGGCTGCCTTGTGCTGCTTGTAGTAATCCTCCACCTGCTGATCGGTCACCACTACGGCGGGTTTAAAACGCTGATCGATAAAACGCAAAACGGTAAGCTGCCACCGGAACGCGGCGCGCAAATCGAGCGGGGTCAGACCATAGCTGCTTAACGCCTTCTCAAAAGCGGCTTCGTTTGCGAAACGCTGTTTCTCCAGATTTTCGAGTTCCTGGTCAGCCTCCTGAAAGGTTGCGGTTGGATAGTCGCCGATTCTGATTTCCCGCCGTATCAGCGCTTGATTAATCAGCCTGTCCGCCGCCGGCTTTCGCTCGGCCCCCAGTTTGAGCGGCCGTCCGTTGAGAAAATCGGTGGCTCGGATATCGCGATCGATATCGCTGTCTTTGATGATCGAATTTCCCACGATGATGGCGATCCGGTCAATGATGACACCGGAAATAATGCCTGCAACAATCAACGACGTAATGCTCAGCCGCCGGACCATCAGAATGCCTGTCCGATCGAGAAGAAAAACTGAAAGTGGCTCAACTGCTGCGGAGTAGCGGTACACGGCGGCGTTACCCCGATGTCCTCGGGCCTGCACGAGATCAGATCCTGGATCGACTCGTTCTTGTTGAAGCCGAGGTAACGGGGCGGATTCAGCGCGTACGCGAAATCCACCCGCAGCGGGCCGATCGGGGTCTTGTAACGTATCCCGAATCCGGGCGCCTGGACAGCGTAGTTGAAATTCTGATAAAAGGCCTCGCCTGGCTTATTCGGGTACACCACTACTGGCGGCTGCCGGTAAGCCAGAGAGACATCACCAAAGGTGGTATAAATGTTGCCCATGTCCTCAAACAGGACACCCGTGATATTCGGGCCAAGCAGCGGAAACCGCAATTCCACGGTGTTGAAGAAAATGGCGTTGCCGCCGATTGGGAATCCAGTCGGTGTCGTAGTGGGTGCGGCCGGCAATCCGGTCGGTGTGCCGATGTCTCTTGGACCGGCTTGATTATCCCCAAATCCGCGCATCGATACGCCGCCGCCGCCGAAGAAGCGCTCGGGCAGCGGGATGGCCTCGTAGCCCGAAATACCCACGGGAAGATTGAACGGAAGAATCGCACCGATCTGTGTCTGGCGCGCCAGCACCAGGTTCCGTCCGATCGGCGTATAAGTGGAGTTCCGCGCAAGGACCCGCGTGAATTCGCGCTGTGATCCGAAAAACTTCCCCGCGAGTCCAACGTCCAACGTATTCCAGAAGCCCCGGTGCGCATCCAGCGGGTTGTCACGATGATCCTGTATATAGCCAGCCGACAGCATTCCAATCCGGACCGGCTGTGAATACAGGGGGATCAGCAGGGATGGAATCTGTATGTTGCTCGTGCTCACCCGCCGGTAGGCAAAGCTCATCAGCAGGGTGGAAGCGCGATTGAACCGTTGAGCGACCTGAACGGAGCCCTCCTCGCGCCTTGACGAGAAGGTTTGCACATCCTGCGTTGTGTCGTACAAGCCCGTTACGGTTAAAGTCCGATTCAGCGAACCTAGAAATCTCGGGATGATGTAGTTCAGCGAGACGCGCTGCTCTAGGGTAGAGTAGCGCGTTTGCAGAGAGATCGTTTGCCCGATTCCCAGGAAGTTGAGCCGGTTCACGTCAAATGAAACGAGCGGTGATACTCCTTTCACGCCACCCGCATCCGACAAGTTATTGGTCGTATGCCCGAACTGTCCGACTTCGACGCCGAATCCCACATTGAAGGAGTAGCGAGCGGTCTCTTCGAAGTCATAAAGAAGGTACTTATACTGATTGGCTCCGTTTGCATCCTGAATCGCGGTATTTACGGTTGCGAATATGCCGAGATTCGTAAGCCGCCTGGCTATCTCGTTCACCTTTACCATCGAGATAGGCTCGCCCTCTTTGATGTCAATTTCGTGTAGAACCATCGACGGCCGCGTGCGGTAGAGACCCGAGATGATTACTTTTCGCACAAATTCTCGGGGCCCCTCCCTGACGCTGTAGGTCAGGTTCATCGTTTCCGGTTCCGGGCCAGGCGCCGTCCGGTAACTGAAAGCCGCTCGAGGGAAGCCATTTGAGTAATAATACTCAAGGATTTTGTTCCGATCGGTAGCTATATTTATCGTGGCGTACGGCTGACCCTCTACCGACGCCAGTGCGTCTCGGATCGAGCTGAGATCGAGCCTGGAGGCTCCCTCGATATATAAATTAGCGATGGTCCATTGCTTACCTGGGTCGATGTGGAAGGTAACCGCGATGTCTTGCGCCTTGCCCTGATAATTAGTTTGGACGTTCGAGGTAACCTTCGCATCCTGAAAGCCATTGCCACGGTAAAGACTGGCAATTGCTTCCTGATCCGCTTCCCGAAAACTCTCGCTATAACGGCCGTAACGCATAAAGAATGTCCCAGCCCGAAGAAACATTCGCTCGCGTAGGCTCTCGTCGGTAAAGTACGAATTCCCCAGAATATCGATATGGACGAGTTTGCGTCGCGGTCCGGTCGTGATGTAATAATTGATCACTTCCCGGTCGTTTTCGGGTGGCTCACGTTTAAAGTCGACCTGGACATCCGGGTAACCCTTCGACTGGAAATAGTCATGCAAATTTTCCGCGCCTTCGGTCAGCAGGTCCCGATCAACTGAACCTTCCTGGTAAACCGGCACAAACTGGCGTAGCTTGCCCTTCGAGATCTTGGCCTCGATTGCCTTTATTTCAATCTTCGGTCCAGCGTCGATGTCGATGGTCGCCTTCGCCCGCCCCGTCGCACTGTTGTAATCAAGCGAGGCGAGTGTCACGGACGCGGTCAGCCGGTCTTTTTTGGCGTATTTCTTGTCGATGGCGTCAATACCCTTGTCAGTCAGAGCGGACGTTACCTGGCGCCACTTGCGGATCAGCGGCCAGCGCCATCCGGTAGCCCGGACGATTGTTTCATCGCTGAGCTTCGTGTCGCCCCGGATGACCGGTGGCTCATAGCGCGCCCGCCTACCAGCGTTGACAAGGAAGTGAACGGTTACTTGACGTGTGAGCGGATCTTCTATAGTGCTTACGCCGACGGTGGATTCATAGAGACCGTTTTGCCGCAGCTCCTGCTGAATCGTTTTCCTGGCGGCTTCCAGTGTGTCGGGATCGAACGGCGTCCCAAGAGCAAGTTGCGAATCGCTGACAATCGTTGCGCGGCTTGGAGGAGCATTGATATAGCCCCCGACGCCGACATGCCCGATAAAACGCCTTGGACGCGTGATGAAGCGAATTATCACCCCGTTCGGGCTAGGTTCGGCGTCTACACGGATGTCGTCGTAAAGCCCGCTCGAATACAGGCTGTCGATGCTGGCTCCCACCTGATTCAGGTCGAGAGGCTCACCTGCCCGAACGAGTTGCATGTTCTGCATCTCCTTCGGATATAGCGGCTGAATTGCCGGCTCATACTCGACAGCCGTTACGGTTTTACCGCGAAAATCTTGGGCTTGCGCAGGGCTCAGGAGAAGAAAAGCGAGCAGTATGCACGAGTAGATAGAACCGCCGGGCGGAAACTTCCTCATCTGTGCCGGCCACGTATCCCGCTGGCGAAAAATGATTCCAACACACTTCCTTCCGCTCCAAAATGTAGTCCGGCACTCGCAACTTCTGGACGCACAGCCCATCGCGGCTGTTACATTCCTCGCGGCGTGCATCGCGGACCCTGAATTGCTACCTAAATTGATTTCATAGCACTGGTAGACTTTGCAACATACGTCTACAAGCAACCTAAACTCTAAAATCCCGAACAGACATGTCTCTCGATCCCACCAGATTCTTACTGCGTGTTTCGGTTTTTTTCTTCGCGGGCGCAATGCTCTGGGCCGATACGGTAACCGGCACCGGAGCCTGGCAGCAATGGTCTCCCGCCAATCTCGTCCAGGGAATGAGTCCAACGCCCGGCTCGCTCTATTGGAATAACGTGTCGGGCGATGGCAATCGCTTCAATATCGGCTGGTGCCTCACCGGCGGAGGCGGTTGCACCATTCCCAACCCACCGGGCAACGCCCCATATTTCGGCACAAATACCGGTAGTGCTCCCGCGAATATCCTTTTCATTAGCGGCGGACACGCGGTCACCGCCACGTTGGAGGCGTCCCACACAAATTCCAGTTCTCTCGACGTCTTCGGCTGGTACAGCATCAATGCAGACGGTTCCATGGGCTCTCTGAATCCGCTTTTCCTAGGGGGATCCCAGGTCACGCTGCAAAGGACCTTCGCGCCGGTATCGGACCGTTACGGTTTCTACATCGAACAGCACCAAGGCGCGATCGGGGGTCCCTTCTCCTCGAACTACTTCTTTTTCATGGACAGCGCAGAGAACCGCGTGGGGGGTTTTCCGAATCCCGGCGACAACCTGCAGCACTTTGCCGTTTTCGACTCGAAAGCCGGTACATCGACCGATGGAACGCAATTTTACATCGGGGCAGTTGACACCAGAGCCTGCATCGGGGGAGGCATTGGCACGTGTATTCCAGCTGACGACTTTGACTACAACGACTTTGTTGTAAAGCTCGACGTCAATTCTCCAAGAGTTGGTGGTCCTACGCCCGAACCTGCCACTTTTGGGATGTTGGCGTGTAGCCTGTGTCTGCTTCCGGTCTTCCTTCGACGCAGGCGTAGGCGCCGCGGCGAGTAGCGCCGCCTGTCTCGATTCTCGAAGCAGTGTCCAGATTCTCCGGCTGTCGGCACGTCTTTGACTTCAGGCTTGTTCGGCGTTCGGCCTGATCCGTCTTCCCTGCGCTAAACTGGTATTTCCCACCTGTTTTTTTTCCATGATTTCAGTCAGCAATGTCAGCATGCGCTACGGCGGCAAAATCTTGTTCGAGGACGTCACAACAACGTTCCTCCCTGCCAGGCGCTACGGTTTGACCGGCCCGAACGGCGCCGGGAAATCGACGTTCATGAAGCTGCTCTCGGGCGAGCTGGAGCCGCAGAAAGGCTCGGTTGTCCGTCCGAGGAAAATCGGGGTTCTCGGGCAGGACCAATTTGCCTTTGACCGGTATCGGGTAGTTGATGCCGTCATCATGGGCAACCCGGGGCTCTGGAAGGCACTCGAGGAACGTGAACAGCTTTACGCAAAAGCGGACCTCACCGATGAAGACGGTATGCGCCTCGGTGAACTGGAAGGAATTGTTGCAGAGGAAGACGGCTACTCTGCGGAAAGTGATGCCGCAGTTTTGCTCGACGGACTTGATATTCCCGAGCCGCTTCATTACCGGCAGATGAGCGAACTACAGGGTGGCCAAAAGGTGCGGGTCCTGCTGGCGCAAGCGCTCTTTGGGCATCCGCAAGCACTGTTGCTTGACGAGCCGACCAACTATCTCGATCTTGAATCCATTCATTGGCTTCAGAACTTTCTTACGCACTATGACGGCGCGCTCATTGTCATTTCACATGACCGTCACTTCCTCAACAGTGTCTCGACCCAGACAGCCGATATCGATTACCAAACCATCATCACGTATCCAGGCGGTTACGACGATATGGTTCTGCAAAAGACGCAGATCCGTTCGCGCATCGAGGCCGAAAACGCTCAACGCGAAAAAAAGATCGCGCAACTGAACGAATTCATAGCCCGCTTCTCCGCAGGAACACGAGCCAGTCAGGTCACCTCGCGCAAAAAAGAAGTGGAGCGCCTGCAGACCACCGAACTGGCCCGCTCCAATATTCAACGTCCCTACATCCGCTTCGAAATGAAGCGCCCGTCGGGACGGCATGCCCTTGAGTTTAAGGATGTCGCCAAGGGTTATGGCGATCTTAAGGTAGTTTCCGGCTTTTCTGCCGCCGTGCAGCGCGGCACCAAAATCGCACTGATGGGTCGTAACGGCGCCGGAAAGACTACATTGCTCAAAGCTCTTCTTGCCAATGCGCCGGGTGTGGACGATGCTGATGTGGGTCTCGATTCCGGCACCGTGAATTGGGGTCATGAAGTTCAGGTTGGATATTTCGCACAGGATCATCGCAGCGGCATTCGAAACGGCACGACGGTCGCCGAATGGCTTCACGGCTGGGATCAGCAAGCCTCTCAGGAAGAAATCCGTGGGCTGCTCGGTCAGATGCTGTTTAGTGGTGAAGAAGGAATGAAGCCGACCGACGCTCTCTCGGGAGGCGAGGCGGCGCGACTGATCTTCTGCAAACTTATGCTCCAAAAGCCCAATGTGCTCGTTTTCGACGAGCCCACAAATCACCTCGACCTGGAATCGATCAACGCGTTAAACATCGCCCTTCAGAAGTTCGAGGGCACGGTCTTGCTCGTGACTCACGACGAGGACCTCGTTTCAGAAGTGGCCACGCGAATCTGGAACTTCGAAAACGGGGCGATCGAGGATTTTCTGGGTTCTTACGAAGAGTACGCCACCGCAGCGGCAAACTGAAGCGTTTTGCTTACGATTTCCCGGTTAAGGAGATCGACTCTAAACGAACCACGCCGCGCGCTCGCACAGCGCCCAATGGACGGGTGTACTCAAGCTTCAAGGCACACAAATTCGTGGCCGCAGGTACACGAAAGCGCCAGACGCCTGTCGTGCCGCCCAGGATATCGCCGGAAAACAGGCTGGGGGCGCTGGTATTGAGTCCCGGTACCGGCTGCACGCGCCAGGATAGGCCGCTCGGAGTGTTTATCTGGAGTCCTGTCGCCAGCCACTGCATCTCGTATTCACGGCCCGGTTCTACGGGTAGGTACTGCCGCAGCACATCACAGTGCTCGGCCTGGTCGC
>Ga0126381_100007462_pt1 | contig 12176 bp, 12 predicted proteins | sample PanSoiMetPlot_28_FD_96465 | JGI IMG/M metagenome (GOLD analysis project Ga0126381, IMG submission 96465) | Tropical forest soil microbial communities from Panama - MetaG Plot_28 | ecosystem: Environmental > Terrestrial > Soil > Tropical forest > Bulk soil | place: Panama | collected 2016-02-17
GACGTTGGCCGAAACGCACGGCTTAATTCCGCCGGCTCCAAGGCAGATCAGGATTAAGCCAACCAGCAGCATTACCCGTTGCCCGATAGCGATTCCCCACGACGTGCCCATGAGGGCCAGCGTAAGATTGCCGAAGCAATAAACGATCGACAGGGAAAGGATGGTGCGATATTTGCCGAGAAAGCCGTCCGCAAGAATTGCACCGAGAACTGGCAGAAGATAAACCCCAAACACGAACAAGTGCGTGTACATGTAGGATTCGTTGTCATTCATCGGCGCGAGCGCACCCGATCGATCCAAAATGTAACGGGCCATGAAGACAGTCAGGATCGACTTCATTCCGTAGTAGGAGAAACGCTCCGCTGCTTCGTTGCCGATGATGTAGGGAACGCCTGGCGGCATCCCCTTTAGGTTCGGCGGGGACCTCATGTACTTGTCTTTAGCCATGTGATCTCCTTTGCCTAACGAGATTCGTGCTGAGATTCAGCCGGCTTTTCTGAAGTCGAATGTTCCTCAGAATGTTGCTCTCCCCCATTCGACCATTCTTTTGCCGGATCGGGCTGCTCACGCTGCACCTCCGGCATCTGACCAATCGGATGTTTCTCGCAAGACGTGGAAAACAAGGCCATGGCAAAGAACGCTGCAAGGATGCCCTGGCGAACGAAAGAAGCCATAATGCGCTGGCACAGTTATCAGTCTCTCGTCGTGCGTGCAAGGCGAAAGCGTAATGCTGCATGGCGTCACTGGGGCGTCGACTCGGTCGATTACGATTACGAGCACGAGCAGGAGCAAGACTAAGAGGCAGAGGAAGAGGAAGAGTTGTGATTGAAACGCGCCGCTGCAGGATTACTATCACACGCGGTGGGCCGCACAGAAAGACTCAGCGCATGGAACGAAGTATTCGCTCTCGTTCTGCTTTTTGCTGGCACTTTGTTGTTTTTCGCGCTGATTTCGTACACGCCAAAGGATATACCGGGGTGGCTCTGGTTTAGTCACGTTTCACCGGCGAATCATCCTGCCCAAAATTTTATCGGGCCACTCGGAGCGATCGTTGCAGGCATTTGCTATCAGCTGATCGGCGTTTTCGCTTCGCTATTACTGGCAGCGGTTCTGCTCGGATTCGGCGCGGCGAAATTGTTTTATCCTCGATTGCGTTTCGTGCTCCGAATCCCGTGGATTATCTTGTTCCTGATCTCGGGTGCATGTCTGGACCAAGCGTGGGGCATTAGTTATTTGCTCGGGAGGAAAGTGCCGGTGGACATTCAAGGGCCCGGCGGGCTCATCGGTTATCGTCTGTCGGATGAACATCGCGGCCTGCTGCCTGCCGCTCTCGGGCCGGTCGGTTCGGTTCTTCTCGTCGTGGTCGTTTATTTATCCACGCTGATTATAGTTACCGGTTTGCGCCCGATTCATCTTGTTCGCGAGATGGTCAACCTTGCGCGACGGAGCGTGGCGAAGATGGCCGAATGGCGAGTGCGCCGGAGAATTCGTAAGTCGGATCTCAGGGAGAAACTCAAAACTGAAAAGGAACGGCGAGCGCTGGAAGCGCTGCAGAAACAACTCAAAAAGAAGGGTGTCCCTGTGCCTGAACCTGTTGCGGCAATGATTTCGCCCGAGGAACTCTCCAGGCGGCCCGCGCCAAAGGTCGTTGATACGACGGTTCCTTCGACTGAGCCGGTGGTAAATCGACGCAGACCTTCCCTCGCGGAGTTGCGCGCAAACGAAGAAAAATCGAAGCCGGCTGCCAGCCAAACAAGTGCTACCTCGAGTTGGGAAAATTACGTCTTACCTGGAATTGATCTGCTCGAAGAACATAGTCTTGAAGCGCGTACAGCCACCGATCCATCTGAACTGCAAGAGGTCCAGCAAGTTCTCATCGACACGTTAGCCCAATTTGGAATTGCCGTAGGACCTGGAGACATTACGAAAGGTCCAACCATCACTCGTTACGAAGTTTATCCGGCCAAAGGCGTGCGCGTGGACAAGATTGTGAGTCTTGAGCGCGACCTTGCACGAGCTACACGCGCAGAACGAATCAACATTCTCGCGCCTATTCCCGGCAAAGACACGGTTGGAATCGAGCTTGCGAATAGCCGGAAAGTGACGGTGAAACTGCGCGAGCTGTTTCAATCGTCTGATTGGGAAGCGGCGAAGGAGCACACGAAAATTCCGCTCGCGCTCGGCAAGGACGTTTACGGCAAGACAATCATTGCCGACCTGGCGCAGATGCCGCACCTGCTCGTTGCCGGGACAACTGGCAGCGGGAAGAGTGTCTGTATCAACGCGCTGATTGCCAGCATGCTCTTTCGTTTCACGCCGGAAGAGATGCGCTTCGTTATCATTGATCCGAAAATGGTGGAGATGCAAGGGTATCAATCGCTGCCGCATCTGGCATTCCCAATTGTAACGGATCCCAAAAAAGTTTTATTGGCGTTGCGGTGGGTGATCGATGAGATGGAGCGTCGCTACAGAATGTTTGCCCGCGTAGGCGTGCGCAACATTGTCGGGTTTAATGCGCGGCCCAAGAAGAAAACACAGAAAGAACTTGATGCTGAGGCAGTAGAGTCCGATCGCGCGCGCAAATCCGCTGAGACAGCGGACCCTACAGGGATCAAGGTGCCGCGCGATGGCGAAGAGGAAATTCCCGACAAAATTCCTTACCTCGTCGTCATCATCGATGAGCTTGCCGATCTCATGCAAACAGCGCCTGCTGATGTAGAGAACGCCATCGCCCGCATCACGCAGATGGCGCGTGCAGCTGGGATGCACGTGATCGTCGCAACGCAAACACCGCGCGCGGACGTTATTACCGGCGTCATCAAAGCGAATATTCCCAGTCGAATCGCCTTCCAAGTCGCGAGCAAGATCGACAGCCGCGTGATCCTCGATGAAAACGGCGCCGAGCGTTTACTCGGCCAGGGCGACATGCTTTACCTGCCACCGAGCGCCTCACGACTGATCCGCGCACAAGGCGTTCTCGTTACGGATAATGAGATTCATGGTCTCGTGGAGTTCGTTTCGAAACAAAGTCCACCAACGTTTGATACGGCGATGCATGAAAAGCTCCAATCTACCAGTTCCCCTGAAGAAGAAGTGACCGCGGAAGATGAAGAGCTGGTCGAGAAATGCCTCGAAATCATTCGACAGGAAAAACGCGCGTCTACTTCGTTGCTACAACGTAGGTTACGACTCGGTTACACACGCGCGGCGCGAATCGTTGATATTCTGGAGCAGCGCGGTATTTTGGGTCCCGGCGAGGGCGCTAAACCGCGCGAGATTTTGGTCGATCTCGATGCTGCCGTTTAGCCGACTTTTTGCTCATGACAATAGAAGGTCTCGGTAAGAAATTTCAGGAAGCACGGCTAGCGAGAAATCTCACGCTCGATGAAGCCGCGCGTATGACTAAAATTCGCCCGCAGCGGCTCGCGGAAATTGAAGGGGACGATTTCTCGCAATTTCCGAGTCTGGCCTACGCGAAGGGTTTCCTGCTCATCTACGGAAAATTCCTGGATGTTGATGTCACTCCTTACCTGGATGCCTTTGAGGATTCCGAGAGCGTGACCGTTGACGGCTACTCGTATCTCCAGGAGAACGAGCGTGCCAAACCGGTTTCCGCGCCGGTGGTCCGGCGCCGTCCCGCTGCTACCGGTGGGAGCAATCGCGTTTCGCCAATGCCGCTCATTGTGGGGATCGTGGTTTTAGTTGTGGGCTTTCTTGGCATGAAATTTCTTCTCAACGTGCAACGACTTGCGCCCGGGAAACCCGGCTCGACTGCGCAAACTTCGCCGGCGGCGGCGCCGGCAGCTACCACAGGCGGGCCGAGCCCAACAGCAGCTCCAAATATCGCGGCTGCCGCTACAAGTGCGCCGGTGGCGTCGCCTGTCCCATCATCGGGGGCACCTGAAACGCGCAAGGCTTTGGCTGCTAATTCCACAGCGCCCGCCGAGCCGGAAGTGCGTAAGGCGAAGCCGGTAACCAAAGAAGAACTTGTGCAGGCCCGCGAAGGAACCACCTCACCCACGCCTGGATCGGGCGATCAAAACCGAGTCGCCATCCAACCCCTCAAACGAACCTATGTGAGGGTGACGCTCGGCGACGATGGAAAAGCCGCGTTTGAACGATGGGTCTCTCCGTCTGATGGGCCCGTCGAATTTAAGGGTAAGCACGTATCGATTCGCGTCCTCGATCCTGAAGCCGTTAAGATCACCAAGAACGGACAGGAGCTGCAACAAAACGACCATGACGTGACGGTCAATTAGGGCGAAGAGAACGCTCAACTTCCCACACTGAACGAAGAAGGCGGACGATTGGATGTTGGGCGTTCGGCGTTGGACGCTTTCCGAACTTGAAATGAACAAAACAATAACCGCGCCCAAAAACCCGAAGATCGGCATGATCAGCCTTGGTTGCGCCAAAAATCTGGTCGACGCGGAAATCATGCTTGGAAGCGTTTTGCAGCACGGGATGGAGATCACCTCACGCGCTGAGGACGCCGATGTTCTCGTCGTTAACACTTGCGCCTTCCTCGATTCAGCCAAGGAAGAATCAATCGAAGCGATTTTGGAAGCGCATCAGCAGCGCGGCTTGAATAAACGACCAAACCAAAGACTAATCGTAAGCGGCTGTATGTCTCAGCGGTTTGCGAAAGAACTGCATGACGAATTGCCTGAGGTGGACGCATTTATTGGGCTCGATCAAGTCAAAGATCTTGGGATGATCGTACAAAAGGTCTTAAGAAAACGCCCAACGTCGAACGCCGAACTCTCAACATCGAATTCAAACGGTTCGATGTTGGGCGTTGGGCGTTCGGCGTTCGACGTTCATCCCGGGAACGACGATCTGGATTTTGCATTCACTAGCACCCGCCCCACGTACATTCCCGATTACGACACACCACGTTTCAGACTCACTCCGGCGCATTCCGCTTACGTGAAAATTGCGGAAGGCTGCAATCACCCCTGCAGTTTTTGCGTGATCCCACAAATGCGCGGCAAGCATCGAAGCCGGACACCGGAATCGGTCTTAGCGGAAATCCGTGCGCTCGTCGACGATGGTGTCCGCGAAATCAACCTGATCAGTCAGGATACCACGTACTACGGAATGGATTTATGGGAGGGCAAAGCAGGACCACGGCAGCCGGTGGATTCGACTCGCGGACCAACGCTGGTTTCACTGCTCCATGAGATTCAACAGATTGAAGGCGAATTCTGGGTGCGCCTTCTTTACACGCATCCGGCGCATTGGAGTGATGAACTGATAGAGACCATTGCTGAAAGCGACAAGGTCGCGCGCTATATCGACATTCCTCTACAGCACATCGACGAATCGATGCTCGGCCGGATGCGCCGTGAAACATCGCGTGTGCATATCGAAGACTTAATTCACAAACTCCGCGGCGGAATTCCGGACGTAACACTGCGCACTACTTTTATCGTCGGATTCCCCGGCGAAACCGATACAGAATTTGAAACATTACTGGATTTCATTCGGCGCTGCCGATTCGAACGTCTTGGGATATTCAAATACTCCAAGGAAGAAGGTTCCCGAGCCGCGAGGATGCCCGGGCAAGTTTCCTCAAAGATAAAGAATGCGCGGTATCGAGCGGCAATGGCGTTGCAACAATCCATCGCCCATGATCTCGCTCGCAAGAGAATTGGCAGCGAATTGAAACTACTCGTCGATCAGCCACACATAGCGCGGACCGAAGCCGATGCTCCGGACGTCGATGGGCGCGTCGTTTTGTCCGAGCCTGCGCCTGTTGGCGAGTTCATTCGGCGGGCTATCACTGGCAGTCGCAGCTACGATCTGCTGGCCTAATGCCGTCCGCAATTTCCTGCGGCCTCAAGATTGGTTAGTGACAACCGAGCGATTTCTGATCAATTGTTGCAGCAGTAATGGGCGAACCTGACCAACCAAAAAAAGAGACGGTTCGAATCCAGTTGCCGGTACCGCCTCCACCGAACTTCCCGCAGCAACCCGTCGCCCCGCGTGAAACCGTTCGGATCGAGTTGCCCGTTCGTGAAACCGGCAACCCGCCTGTTCCATCTTCACCCCAATCTGTTCCCGAGGATATTTCGTCCACGAACTTTTTCCCGCAGCCGAAGCCACCGGCTGCCGCGCGTCCGTTATCCGCTTCAGTGCCTCCTCCGGTTCCGGCCGCCTCAGGGCCTAAAAAAGAAACCGTGCGTATTCCATTCACGCCGGAGCCATTGCGGTCGGCTCAGAAGAAGACTCAGCCACTGATCGCGATGCCAGATGTCGTTCCACAAAATCCGCCGATTGCTGTGGCGTCGGAGGAGAAAAACTCGACCAAGCTGTATTGGATGCTTCTCGGCATTTCCGCATTGATTTTGATTATCCAGATTTGGACGTATTTTTCTTAGCTATGGAAAATTCTGAGACTATCACACTTAACGAATCGAATTTTGACCGCGAACTGACGCAGGACGAAAAGCCAATGATCGTCGATTTTTGGGCGGAATGGTGCGGTCCGTGCAAAATGATAGCGCCGCTGCTGGACGAGATCGCCCGTGAAAAAGCCGGCGAAGTCAAAGTTGCGAAAGTAAACGTCGACGACAATCAGAGTCTCTCCTCCAAATACAACATTCGGGCGATTCCGGCGTTGCTTTTTTTTAAGAACGGCCAACTGCGCGACCAGGTCATCGGAGTCACCAGCAAAAAGGATTTGCTCAGCCGGCTGGAAGCACTGGCGTAGGACTTTCGCGCGAGCGAAAACTACAGTGATCTGTAGGCGACCGCGTCGGTATGCCGCCTAAAGCTCGGTAGGCGAAGCGCCTGTCCTACAAATCTGCGCCCGGCGGGGGTCGAACCCACAACCTTTGGCTCCGGAGGCCAACGCTCTATCCAGTTGAGCTACGGGCGCAACAAGAACGGCAATTAGCCACACGTAAGGCGGCTTTTCACAGATTTTCTGAGATTGTCTGCCCACGGTCATGTGTCGGGGTGGTGGCATGATTAGCGATTTCAGGTTGCAAAACTGGTCCCTTCGAATGAGAGTGTGCGCCCGCAGCCGCGCGGCTGGCGACGAGCTTATGAATCAGGTCATCGATACCATTGAGAAAGAACAGCAGAAAACAGAGGCTAAACCGTTTTCTGTTGGCGATAGCGTGCGTGTGCACACGCGCGTCGTGGAAGGAGACAAGGAACGGATCCAGATCTTTACAGGGATAGTGATCGGTCGGAAAGGTCGCGGGCTCAATGAAACCTTCACGGTGCGTCGCATCTCGTACGGCGAGGGCGTGGAGCGGGTATTTCCGCTGCATTCGCCCCGAGTCGCAAAAGTGGAAGTGGAACAGCAGGGCCGCGCTCGTCGCGCCAAACTAAATTATCTTCGCACCCGCAAAGGGAAGGAAGCGACAGCGGTTAGAGAGTGACGAATTTTTGTTAGAGACGGCAATCTGATGCCGTCGCTCGGCGCGCACGGAGTGACGCGCCCTACCAACGTTTTTTTCTCGTCACATGTCACTTGTCACTCAGCCCAAATCTGAAAAGATTTGCACTCATGGCCTATCGGCGATGCGGATTTCGGTATGAAAAAAAACTCCGCGTGGCGGGCGTTTCGCACATTGCTGGAATTGACGAGGCTGGGCGTGGAGCGCTGGCCGGGCCGGTTGTAGCCGCATCGGCAATTCTGCCGGAAAAATTTCGGCATCGTCGTCTGAACGATTCCAAACAGCTCGCGTCGGAATTACGCGAAGAAATCTATTGCGAGCTGATTTCGAATCCCGAGATCAGATGGACCGTCGGCATTGTCGATTCTATTGAGATCGACCGCATCAACATCCTGCGGGCGAGCCATCGAGCGATGCGCCTGGCGATTGAAGCGTTGCTCGAACCGCCGGACCATGTCTTGATTGACGGTTTGCCGGTGATTCCTTTTCCGTTGCCGCAGACGGCAATTATTGATGGCGATTGCATCAGTTTGAGCATCGCGGCGGCAAGCGTGTTCGCCAAGGTCACCCGCGACCGGATCATGCGTGACTTTTGCGCGCAATTCCCACAGTATTGCTTCAGCCAGCACAAAGGTTACGGCACTGAGCTACATCTTTTGAAGCTTCATGAATTCGGTCCTTGCCCGATCCATCGCCGGTCTTTCGAACCAGTGGCGCAACCGCTTCTTGCCTTGGGGGAAATCGTCCAAGTCCAGTCATCTCCGGCGCGGCGCGCGCGGCGAGAAATTAGCGTGCCGATTCCTCAAGCGTAGCGGTTACAAAATTCTGTTCCGCAATTTCCGTGGGCGTAGTGGCGGCGAAATCGATGTGGTATGCCGCGATAGCGACACGCTCGTGTTCGTCGAAGTAAAAACGCGGACGCGCGAAGATTTCGGCCGGCCATTGGAAGCGGTTGACCGCGCAAAACAGAAGCGAATTTCGCGCGGCGCGCTCGCCTGGCTGCGCATGCTCGAGAACCCGGACATCCTTTTCCGATTCGACGTGGTAGAAGTTATCCTCGCTGCGGACGCGGAACCTCGGGTCGAATTGATCAAGAACGCCTTTCCACTTTCGAAACCATATCTGTACTGAAGTCCGTTCGACCTTTCTCGCTGTCATGTTGAGCGAAGCGCTGCAAAGAAATGCGCAGCATGAGGTCAGGCTTCAAACATCTCTGGCGTTTGGTTTGCGCGCGGCTGCAAAACACGACCAGAGATTCCTCGCTTCGCTCGGAATGACAGAAAACGAGCGACGTGTACGTCTCATCCGAGCTAGACAATGACCGCACGCGTTTGCACAATGGTAAAGTCCAACCATGGCCGAGCCCATCCTAGTTGCAGAATCCAAAGAACCAATATTTTTGCTGCCCAAGATGGCGAACCGCCATGGCTTGATTGCCGGCGCCACGGGGACCGGAAAAACGGTCACGTTGCAAACGCTCGCAGAGAATTTAAGTGCGCGTGGCGTGGCGGTTTTCATGGCTGACGTCAAAGGAGATCTCGCGGGCTTAAGCCAGCCGGGCGCAAACAATCCGAAAGTCGTGGAGCGTGCAAAAGAGCTTAGGATCGAAAATTTCACCGGCGAAGCCTGCCCGGTTGAGTTTTGGGACGTGTTTGGCGAACAGGGACATCCGGTGCGCGCGACGGTTTCGGAAATGGGTCCGTTGCTGCTCGGCCGGTTACTCGATTTAAACGACACGCAGGCTGGCGTGCTCAACATGGTCTTCAAAATCGCCGACGATAACGGATTGCTCCTTCTCGATCTGAAGGATCTGCGCGCGATGCTGCAATACGTCGCGGACAACGCCGACCAATTCAAAACTCAATATGGAAATATTTCCACTGCCAGCGCGGGAACGATTCAACGCAACCTGCTTGCGCTGGAATCACAGGGAGCAGACAAGTTTTTCGGTGAACCCGCGCTTAATCTTGATGATTTAATCCAGACCCAAAATGGGCGCGGCGTCGTCAACATTCTTGCTGCGGACAAGCTGATGCAAAAATCGCCGAAGGTTTATGCGACTTTTCTGCTCTGGATGCTTTCGGAGTTGTTCGAAAATCTCCCGGAAATTGGCGATCCAGAGAAACCGAAACTGGTCTTCTTTTTCGACGAAGCGCACCTGCTGTTCACGGACATCGAGCCGGCAGTTGAACAAAAAATTGAGCAGATGGTGCGACTGATCCGTTCCAAAGGCGTCGGTGTTTACTTCGTCAGCCAGAATCCGCTCGATATTCCAGATGTTGTCCTCGGCCAACTCGGCAATCGCGTGCAACACGCTTTACGTGCATTTACTCCGCGCGATCAAAAGGCTGTGAAAGCCGCCGCCCAAACCTTTCGTCAAAATCCCGAACTGAATACTGAGACGGTGCTCACCGAGCTTGGGGTAGGTGAAGCGCTTGTATCCATGCTGGATGAGAATGGCAGCCCGGAAATTGTGGAGCGCGCGAAAATTGTTCCGCCATGTAGTCAGGTCGGCGCAATTACAGCAGATCAGCGGAAGCAAATCATCGATTCGTCGGTCCTTGCGGGTCATTACGAAAATGCCGTTGATCGGGAATCAGCTTACGAAATATTGCAGGCAAGAGCAGGGGAGAAAACGCAAAGCGCGGGCGCACCGCGGGTGCCTGGAGGCGAGTCAACAACTGAACGACCACAATCCTCGGTTCTTGCGGAAGCATTGGGAACTGTGACTGCTGCGTTTCAGCCAACAATAGGGCCACGCGGCGGTGTTCACGATTCGTTTGCCACTTCAATGGCCAAGAGCGCGATGCGCGCTGCGAGTAGCCAACTCGGCCGGCAAATCGCTCGTGGTCTCCTGGGCGGAATACTCGGCGGCAGCGGTCGGCGCCGGTAAAAGGTAGTGGTGTTTGTGTCAAACGCCGAAGTCCTAGGCGCTTGCCTCAATAAAAAAATCGCCGGACGCGCCAGGCGTATCCGGCGACCTAATTATTACCAGCTTATGGCGTCGGCGCAGCCTTCGATTCCTTATCTTTCTTACCGCCCTTGCCCGCCTTCACTTCGACATCCGTCGCGGACATTGTGTAGGTCACGTGAACTTTATCGCCAACTTTGACGTCACCTGTGACCTTGGTGTTCGCGTCGCGATTAATCTCCCAACGCTCTTTCCCCCCTTTTTGCACGACGATCATAGAATCATTCACTTCCAGGACAGGTCCTGTGACTTCATATGTTTTCGCTCCGGCGAAAGCCACGCTGCTAAAAGCGAGACTCGCTGCGGCTAACAAACTAAATGCTGCTTTCATATTCATAGTGATCGATTAGACCGCCCTGAAGCCGTTCTATTCAAGCGTTTTTGCGCTGTGGCTAACTTTGTGCTCTGCGGACTGTCAATCCGCGCCGCGTGGCTTATGCCCAATCCGCACGATTACCGGCCAGGTGACGCTTCGTATTTGATCGGGTTTACCCCATCTTTTGCGAAGGTCATCGATTATCACCTCCAACGGATCGCTGGCTTTCGCGGCGATAAACCGCTGAGTCGAAGACCACGTTCGAAGGTAGCCCACGAGGTGATCGAGATCCCATGATGCTGTCATTTCGAATTTCGGTGGATCAATTTCTTGAAACGGGAAAGGGAGATCGGTGAACTGCTCGACGAGCCTTCGTTCCGGTGGCCAGAAAGGCCCGACCACCTCGTGGTAATATCGGTTCACAACCTCGTCGATCGCCATTTCGATGTGCAACAGGTTGTAAGCTGACGCAGCGAGCACGCCGTCAGGTTTCAATACGCGCAGGGCTTCGGCGTAAAAGCGATCCAGATCGAACCAGTGCAAAGCCTGCGCGACCATGATCAGATCAATCGTTTCTGATTCGATGGCGCTGTTCTCCGCGGGCGCGACACGATACTCGACTACCTCATTTGACTGCGCGTTCGAGATCTGCTTTTCGCTCGCGTCCGTCGCGACGACGCGATCGAACACTGAGGCTAATCCAATTGCGGCTTGTCCATTCCCGGTGGCGCAATCCCATGCGAGCCGACGACTTGGTGCGATGCTCCCGAGATAATCGAATAATTCTTGCGGATACCGCGGCCTGAATTTCGCATAACCGGCCGCCTGCTTCGAAAAATGGTCTTTGAACGTCTCCAAAAAATTCTAGATGGTTAGCAGGATTTGTGATCTGTGTTTTAGGGCAAGCTCATCGCTTGCCACCTCAGTTGGCAGCTGAAGCGGCCGCCCTACTATCAGATGCAAGGTTAGGTTGCCGGCTCTGGAATCGCCCTTACCCCGACCCGAGCCAAATATTCATCTGCCTGTAAGAGATCATTACCTGCGCGCTCAAGGATCTTGAGCAGATGATCCATCGAAGATACTTCCTCGAGCTGCTCAGTTAGGAACCACTGCAAAAAATTGATCGTGATATAATCGTTCGCCTTCCGCGCGAGTTCGACCAAGCCGTTGATCTGATTGGTCACGTGAATCTCCTGATCGAGTGACAATTTTACCGCATCCCGTGCTGTTTTAAATTTTGATCGTGGCGCATCGATGGCTGGGATCACCACGCGCCCACCGGCGTCAACCACGTACTTGATAAAGCGCAGCGCATGGTCCTTTTCCTCGTCTGCCTGTTGGAAGAAATGCTGCGAAAGTTGTGGTAGCGCCTCCGCTGCGAAATGTGCCGCGATGGCGTAATACTGCAGTGAAGCGCTGAATTCGTATCCGATTTGCTCGTTAATCGCATCAATGACCTTCTGACTCGTTAGCATAA
>Ga0126381_100007463_pt1 | contig 12173 bp, 8 predicted proteins | sample PanSoiMetPlot_28_FD_96465 | JGI IMG/M metagenome (GOLD analysis project Ga0126381, IMG submission 96465) | Tropical forest soil microbial communities from Panama - MetaG Plot_28 | ecosystem: Environmental > Terrestrial > Soil > Tropical forest > Bulk soil | place: Panama | collected 2016-02-17
ATCCGTAACGTCCCTACTTCATTTCATCGCGTTCGGTAGAGCTGAAAACCCGGCGTGTGAGGGTGCATTTTCAGTCCAAAGGCTCAGCACAAAAACTGTGCCCAGAATTGTGACCACCACCTGCCCTTACGATGCGTTACTGTGTGAGGCGAGCTGCACGAAATTTGTCGCTAAGTTCTGATTTCTGCACGCTCGGGAGCGGTTCTTATCGTTCTGTATCACTTCCGCGCAAGTTGTTGATTCTTCGTGCGAGCAATCTTCGGGACCAGGAGGTCGGTGGTTCAAATCCACTCGCCCCGACCACTTTCTTGAAGCCTGTCAAGCGCTCGCGACGACTTCGCTTTTCACTTCGTGCCGAATTTTAGGTTCATAGGTTCAATTGAGACCAAAGCGGCAGGTACTTCGAAGCCTACGCCACACGCATTCGCTACTTCCTTGCGGAACGCCAGATCAGACTTAATCTTGTCGTAGTGCTCGCTCATTCGTTCCTCGCCCCAGCCGAGCCAGAAATTGATGAGGCCCCCGCCTCTGGGCAGTGCGTGTGGTTCCGTACGGTAGCGCCGGAAGGCGTGGTTGCCACCAGTGTAATCGTCGTGAGACAGGATCGCGCGAATCACCTTATCATGAGGGAAGCATGACATCCCGCCGTTATCGCTGCGTTGAGTTCGCGCCCAAAGTGATCGCTATGGAACGGACTCCCCGGACTACCGTGAGCCGTTAGCGTCAGCGGATATGTCTACCTCTCTTAGTTCAATCCAGCGTACCTCAGATTTTCGGAGGGATGACGGTTCCAGCGGGCGACGAACGATCTAGACTATCGCACGCTCGTTCCCTACAACCGGATTATTGGAAAGCTCAATTATTTGCCGCTCGCTCTCTTTGCACGATTGCCGAAGCGATAGCTGACGCACGGGAGACGAACTCGCGATAGAGTTCTAATCTTGGTTCTAATAGAACGAGCCGCCGGTACGCCAGCAGCCACTCGCCAGAAGCTTCCACGAACCAGTCGGTCTCAGTTATACCTTCCAAAAACTGAATTCCCTCCGGCGTGAATAAACTCCGAACGGCGTTCTCATCCTTGGGCCGTACCCGGAGGAGGAAGCGCTCAGTGAATCCAGGGGTTGAATCCAAAGTTACGGCCAAATATCGACTCCCGAGCAGCCTGCGAACCCAATTTGGCACCTTGTCCAGTGGGGTCCGGGGTTCCAGGTGAAACAGGGGCAGTTCTGTGCCAGGGAAGCGGAAGGCTGCCACGGTCTGTTCTATGGGCTCGCTGGGTGTTGGGTCCGCTCCAAACGTGGGGCAGAAGTAGTCGAAGATGAGGACCTCACGCCCAGTCATTGTGCCGCTCAGAATATTCTTGGCAAATGCTTTGCGATTAAACTTAAACAGAGGCAGCCGGGCCGCTTGAGGACCCACAACTCCTCGCCGCTGGAACTGTAGCCCCAGCTCAGCTCCAATCGTCGTCAACAGACGTTCGTGACTTCGCTCCTGGCGACGATACACAAAGAACGCCAGCACCACGAAAACGACAATTGCGAGTCCGCTTGCAAACGACCACGGCGAGGGCCCAGGTCGCGGAGGAACAGGGAAAGATTGAAAGAAAATGGCAATCCTTCCCCGCAAAGAGAAACCTAGCGAGGGCCATGAAATGATGAGGCATGCTGACAATCTGTAGACTCGCTCTCGAACTTCCCTGCTCAACGTCTCGTCCTTTGCTGAGTCTCGAGTGGATCGTCCTGTATGGGGCTTGTTCCGCCCCCTAGTGCATCCCTTGTTTCGGAGGACGAGAGCAGCCATCTGGCCAATCGCCATGCTTCTCGATGATCCTCTGACTAAACATCTCGACGCCGCCAACGCTGGGGACGCTTAGGTTGAATATTTTCAAGATGGCGTTGATCCCCGTTGCCACTGCATGAGGGATTTTGTATCCGACTCCTCCATTGAGATTCGCGACGAGATTCGCGCTGCGGCAGTCGGGTAGCATGAGGGCAGCCCCGGCGGTCGGCGAGTTCTTGGTGATTCCGATCGAGGTTACGTACTCGAGATAGGGGCCGGTCACAAAACCGAACGCCCCGATGCCAACGATCGCACGTCCCTTGAAGGCCATCACCATCGCACTCATACCGAGTGACGCGCCGGCAACGGAGCCGGGCAGGCTCTGCTTTATCGTCAACTGCGTAGGTGCGCTCAGGGCCCATGTGCCATCGTGAAGTCCCGCACGAAGCGAGCCGGTAAAGGCGTACTCGCCTGCGGCTCGCAGTCTTGAGTTTCGGGCCGTGAACCCCGTGTGAAGGATGAATCCTTCTTGGAACGTAACGGCAAAGGGTACAGGCAGAGGTATGTCACCGATCGGCTTAAGAAGTGCGAGTTCCACCGGCACCCACAACTCTTTGTTGACGTTTGCCTGTACACCTCCTTCACTCACCGCGTCGAATATCCAAGTGAGCCCCGCGACACCCTTCAGCTCCACCTCCGCACTGCGGATCGTTGCGCCCGAGATGACTAGGTTGAAGTGCAGGGATGGATTTTGAAGGTGTAGTTGCACAGAGGCCTGCACGACCAGGCCGCTATCCTTGTACGTCAACTGCAAACCCATGCCTGGACAGCAAAACGCTTTGTAACTGAAATCGCTGATATTGCGCTCCGGGAGCGGTCCAACGGTTGGCCCTGGCATCGCCTGGAATAGGAATGGCGAAAAATCTCCGAGGTTAGGGCGAACAAGGCTGCGGAAAGAGACCGGCATCAGTGTCGGCGGTTCGGGAACGAGCGAGGCAGAAGTCGGCGCCGGCTCGCCTACGGCACCCGGAAGATCGGGAGCCACATACGCGATCATTGAATTCAAATCGATGGGTGTGTCAAAAGAGACGTTCGCTTCCTTAATTACGTCGGTAAGGGCCAGCGGCCCTAAAGTGACTGCGAGGTCAGCACCGGTCCGCTGAATCGCCAGCACCCGTCCCACCGCGCGGTTCGTGAGAAACATGATCTTGCCGGGTTGAAGTTCCTCAGCGTGTGGCGCGCGGGCATCGATCGTCCAGGTCAGGGTATTGGAGCTGACAGAGCGGACCGCTTTAGCACCGCCGCCCACAATCACGACGTCGTCCTGATAAACAACACTGCTATTTCGCGTCGGAGGAACACCGTAACGCAACTCAGGGTCGCTCAGCTCGTTGTCCGAACCAACAAGCCTTGAGGAACCGCCGCGCTTACATCCGGCCAATAACGAGAGAACACCGAGCAACGCGATGGCAGCGATGAGAGCCCGGTGAAGAGATACTGGGCGGCGACTTATCCATAATCTACGTTTTGTATGCGCTGTCGAGAACATAAAGACCTTGCTATCCGCAGCCAAGTAACCGAGTCAGTTTTGCCGCCCGCAGTGCTCGAGCTGGCCCACACGTCGCTACGCTGCTGTCAAGCGTCAGACGTGGAGAGCTCGTCCCCTGAAACGCTACTCACGGAAGTCTCGCCACCGGCCGGCCCGGCACACTGGTTTTCCTACAGCCTAACCAGCTCCACGCGGCGGTTTCGCGCCCGACCCTCTAATGTGTCGTTCGATTCCTTCGGGCGAGTTGAGCCATATCCGACGGCTGTCAGACGGTCAGCGGAAACGTGGTATTGCTTCACTAGCGCCTTCTTCACCGCGGCGGCACGTCGTTCTGATAGCACCTGGTTATAGGAATCGCCCCCGATGTTGTCCGTGTGTCCCTCGACACGCAGGCTCCAAAACAGATTCGTGGTCATGGCGTTCGCAATCTCTTGCAGCACCGGCTCGGACTCGGGGCGAATTTTGTCGCTTGCAAAGTCAAAATAAATGCCATAGATCTCGGCGCGTCCGGCCGCGGAGAGTTCCTGAGCAATCTGCGACGCCGGAGCGCCTCCAGGAAAGAAGATCTTTACCGCCTGCAGCAGGTCGCCGTTTTGCTCGAGTTGCCACGCGAGCGCGAGGGGATTCTCCAGATCATCGAGGAAGTAAAACTGAGAAGTGGTGTACTGGTCAGGAGAGCAACTGGCATGTAGGGCAGGCAGCTCAACAGTCTCGCTGTTGACCAGGACAGGAATAGCTACGTCGGATGTGCCCACCCGTTTGAGCGTGCAGTGAGCCCTGGGAAGCTGATTGGGATCTACGGCTTTAGGAGGGCCACTCGAGGGAGCAGGGCCGCCGAGTCTGCCCAGCATTGCGCCAATGCTGAAGCCCGCAGTGTGGTAAATAAACGGAGACTCTCCCTTGGACTTCAACTCCTGCAGCACCGCGTGGGAAACGCTGATCGCGGTTGTACCGGGAATAATCTCCGGCAGACCGGCAACGAAATCCTGTTCATAGCGATGCGATGTCTCGAGGTCCGCGCGTTGTACGACGCGAGTGCTGGAAACTGTTACCGTAGTTGGCGATTTCGGCCGAGGATCGAAGGGGTCGCCCCAATAGGGCAGGTTGGCCGAGTACTTTATTTCTATACCGGCATCGGTCACATTGGTGACTCGCTTGATGGATTCGTAGTCTCCCAGCATCGCTTGGTTGACGGTGGTTACGACGGTGAGGCCGGCGCGAAGGGGGATTCTGTTCGCCGGAGCCGAAAGGAGCTCGGAGGACGCCGGCCTCCATGACGGGAACGAAGTCGCCGTTGGCGCAGTCGTTTTCGCGAAGAGCTGGAACAAGGGAGGTAAGTCGTCCACGGTGTCCGGCGCTTTGCCCCCCCGAGTGGTTCTCCCGCCTGAGGAGCCTTGGGTTTTTTGTTGAAGCAGTTGTTGTAATAATTTCTCCTGGTTGGCACGAGTCGACGAGTCTGCCACGGAATTACTTGGCTCTTGCTCGTTTGGTTCAGCCAGATGTTGGGGCAGTTGGTAGACGTCGCTGCCCTGGGTTGTCCCAGGAGAAATTTTCTTCGTCTGTGTGGTCCGATACCCGTGATAGAACTGGCCGAGGCGGACGATGGTCGCCAGGACCAGGAGGCCAGTGACGAGGAAGAGAAGCCATCTCAGATGACCGGCCGTTCTTGATGCTCCGCCCGATGGGCCAGCTGCACCACCGCACTGCGGGCAGAAGGTCTGACTTCCTTCAAGCCTTTTGCCGCACCTGTTGCAGACTCTCAACATGTCGTTCTACCGTAGCAGTTGGCAATGCGCTGTTTAGCTACTCTGCAAAGGCAACCGTCTTTGTCCGACCCCGCCAAGTGTGCCTACGGTTCTCGGGATCATCGTAGTCAGCAAAGGCCTGACAAACTGCTAGTGAGGCAAGTCCTGTTTGCGGTAATCCTCGGGAAGCTCGAATAGGCTTGCCGACTGAGGCCCCACTTTGATGTTCTGGAGCTCGCCCGAGCTGCCATCCGGTAGTGTCCACTTGATCGTTGCCTTGATTTGTGCATCCACCCATAGATAAGCCGAGCCGCTGCCCCACAATTTTGAGTCCATCTGCCATAGTTCCGCACTACGTCCATTTACGGACTCGTAGCCATCTTGCTTGCAAGCAAACTGCTGCTTTGTCGCTATCGGATTAATTGCGCGCATCAACTCCTCACAGGGATTGGAGCGTGACGGCCCACTCCTCGAGGTCTCGCTTGCGATCTCAAGGACATGATTGACGAGAATCGTTTTCTGCTGCGGTTCGACGAGATAGATCAGTTTCTTGCGCCGGTCGATGATCAGGTGGGTCTCCATGCGTGTTCCGGGCTTGATCTCTACCGTGGAGTCGAAACGTTCTTTATCCACAGTCTGATAAAGCTTGCTTGTCGTCACTTTGCCGTCCACCGAGCGGCTAACCATGTCCGCGGAAAACTCCTGAGCGGATAGAGACGTGGAAAACAGGAAGGCAATAGCAAGTGGGAGACCGATCCTGGCAATGTTCTCCATCCTCACTCTCCTTCTCGGTTCAACATGGACCAGAGCGAGATCTCATTCGAGGGGCGCGAATGCTGCGTCGCGCGTAGTGCTACTTCACCTCGAACGCCCAAACCGAGTTGAAGACCTTTCCGTTGCCCTGGTTTCTGGCGACGTCGGCGCCGGAGAATTTCATGGTCTTTGAAATCGGACGCAGCACGATTCCGTACTCACCGGCTTCAAGCGGCATAGATGCCGAAATCTCGAAGACTCCCGGAGAGATTTTCTTGGCCCGGGTCGGAGCGGGGTCCTCAACGAAATTTGAAAACGCCTGCCAATCAACAGCCGAACTTGAATAGGCGTCCTCTTTTCCCTGCGAGGCACCAACCAGCCGCCAAGCAGTCGGCGGAGGCGTTGGGGTGAGCTTGACTATTACTGGCTCAAAGTCGTCGAGCGACACGTACATCCATCCTGCGAAGTCAACCCAGAACCTTGGCTGATTCGAATTGGCCCGAATCCCGGAACTGGCTCCCTGTACGGCCCACAGGTAGGTTACTGTGGGCTTGCGGTGCAACATTGCCGAACCTAGAACGCTGCCCGCTTCGCCCGCGGCAATGCCACCCAGCATCGAGCCACCACCGTGCGTCATGCCTTGGATTGCCAACGTATTCGCACTCATCTGTAAGGCTTGGGTGGTCATCGAATCGTTTGCCAGGCCTCCGAGCGAGGAGGCTTTGGTCTTCGTCTGAGACAGTTGCGTTTTCTCGAGCGGCAAGGGGATCGAGTCAGTAGGTCCAGACGACGAGCTGGTCGGCAGCATGACGACCGACGGCTCCCGTCCAGAGGAGGTTGCCGCTGCCGCCGACGTCAGGGCCTTCGAATCTTGTTGCACGGAAGGCGTTGCAATTTTTGCCGCGAACAGTGCCATCACTAGAAGCGTGATTGCTCGAATCTTTGTCCAGTGCATCACCGGTTCTCCCAGGGACCCCTCGGTCGAGGTCCAATCGCTCTTCCCTCTACTTCGAATAACGAGAATTGGGCGCAAAAACTGCAATGTCTTCGAAAGGAATTCCGTGGGAGAACCGGGAGGCTGGAAGAACGGGCAAGGCATTCTGGAAACGACTTGGCTGTGTTACTCTTGGTCACCAGTTAGTGACGGCAGGCCTCCGACGAGGATTGTATGGGGGCAGGACCCTCCCTTCGCGACGTCACTCAGTTGTTGCGGGCCTGGAGCGCTGGGGACCAGAGCGCGCTGGATAAGCTAACGCCGCTGGTCTACCGGGAATTGCACCGTGCTGCCAAGCGTTATATGGCCCGGCAGCAGGCCGACCACACGCTGCAAACCACGGCGCTGGTCAATGAGGTTTATCTCCGGCTGGTTGCTTTCAAAGAAGTGAGTTGGGCGGACCGCGCCCACTTTTTCGCGGTTTGTGCCCAGCTCATGCGTCGTATTCTCACCGACTGGGCTCGCCGGCAGCGATACCAGAAGCGGGGAAACAAAGCTCGCCACATCTCTCTTGATGAGGCATTGTTGCTGTCACCTGAGCGCAGTCCCGGTCTGGTTGCACTTGACGACGCCTTGCGGGTCCTATCAGGGACCGACCCCAGAAAGAGTCAAGTAGTCGAACTGCGCTTTTACGCTGGATTAAGCGTGGACGAAACCGCTGAAGTATTGAAAGTTTCCCCTGAGACAGTGATGCGGGACTGGCGAATTGCGAAGCTGTGGCTGTTGCGCGAAATGACAGGAGGCAAGCCGGTTGAAGTCTGAAAGCTGGAATCGGGTTGAGCAACTGCTTCAGGCTGCGCTGGAGCTTGAGGAAACGCAGCGGGAGGACTTTCTGCAGCAAACTTGTGCCGAGAACGAAGATCTGCGTCGCGAGGTCGAATCGCTTTTGGAATTCCGGAATGACGTAGACAAGTTCATGGAAACGCCTGCGCTAGAAGTGGCGGCCAAGGGCCTAGCGAACAAGCACTTCCTGTACCAAGAGGCCAACGAGCGTGACATGGAAGGCAAGACCGTCTCCCATTACGAGGTGCTTCAAAAGTTGGGTGGCGGGGGTATGGGCATTGTTTACAAGGCACGAGACACGAAGCTGGGTCGGTTGGTTGCCCTCAAATTTCTACCCTCCGAGCTTTCGCAAGATCGGCAAGCCGTTGAAAGGTTTCGACGAGAGGCCTACGCTGCTTCCGCGCTAAACCATCCTAACATCTGCACAATCTACGACATCGATGAGTATAACGGCGAGCCGTTTATCGCCATGGAATTTCTGTCGGGCCAGACTTTGAAGGGGAGCATTGGGGATCGACCATTGCCTTTGGATAGGATTGTGGACTTGGCAATCCAGATTTGCCGAGGCCTGGAAGCAGCGCACCGGCAAGGCATTATCCACCGCGACATTAAGCCTGCGAACGTGTTTCTCTCTGATGAAGGGACAGCAAAGATTCTGGATTTTGGACTAGCCAAGCTGGTTAGCGGCGCGACCGAAACAACTGTGGTGACCAACCCTTTGCCTGTGGCCCTTGAAGATTCCGTGAGTTCACTAGGTGCTCTGATGGGCACTCCTAGGTACATGTCGCCGGAGCAACTACGAGGCGAGGAACTGGACGTGCGCACTGATCTGTTTTCCTTCAGCGTGCTGCTGTATGAGATGGCCACTGCGGTTCCTCCATTCTCGGGCGCGACGGCCAATGCGATCAAAGACGAGATATTGCACCAGAGACCAGTCGATGCGGAGCAGTTGAATCCGTGCCTGCCGAGTGAACTTGGACGAATCGTTCGCAAAGGCCTCGAAAAAAAACCTGGCCAACGCTACCAGAATGCTTCTGAGTTGCGGGCGGATTTGCAACGGCTGATGCGCGAGGCTGAATCAGGGCAAAGGGGAGTTGAAGCTTCCCCGTCGCTTTTGCCTGTCTTCGCGAAGGCCGGCCGGAAACGGCTGCTGTTCAGCGCCGCAGCCCTTGTTTTGGTGATAGTGGCAGCAACCTTTCTGACTCACAGGCGCCAACCCGTCATTCTGGGTGGGACTGATTCGATCCTGATCTCGGATTTCCTAAACACTACCGGCGAGCCCGTCTTTGACGACACGCTCAAACAGGCTACATCAGTACAACTGGCGCAATCGCCGTTTCTAAACATCCTGTCGGAAGCCAGGATTGGCGCTGTGCTTAAGCTCATGGCAAAACCAAGAGACACGAAATTGACCCCCGACATAGCACGTGATCTCTGTCAGAGAGCTGGCGCCAAAGTTTACATCGCCGGTTCGATCGCTTCCTTGGGCAAGCAGTATGTCATCGGACTCAATGCCATTAATTGCCAGACCGGCGATCTTATGGCTCAAGAACAGGAGACAGCCGACGGCAAAGAACACGTCGTGAAGGCCTTGGGTACCGCAGCAACAAGGCTTCGCGGACGCCTCGGCGAATCGCTCGGCACTATGCAGAAGTTCGACACCCCTCTGGACCAAGTCACCACGTCTTCGCTGGAGGCTCTAAAAGCCCTGACTGTGGGGCGGAAAACTCTGCTGGAGAAGGGCGACGCAGCTGCAATTCCGTTTTTCAAACACGCCATCGAACTCGATCCAAATTTCGCCGATGCTTACGCTGCCTTGGCAATCTCCTACACCAATCTCCGGGAGCCTGGCCTAGCCGGCGAGAACTTGAAGAGAGCTTATAATCTGCGGGATCGAGTCAGCGAGCGCGAGAAGTTTCGCATATCCAATTATTACTACATACTGGTCAGCGGCCAACTGGACAAGGCTATCGAGACCAATGAGTTGTGGGCTCAAGCCTACCCTCGGGACTACGTCCCGCACGGCAACTTGAGCACGACGTACAGTTACCTCGGGCAATACCAAAGTGCTGTGACAGAAGTTCTCGAGGATCTGCGGCTCAACCCCGAGAGCGGGTCTGCCTACACCAATCTCGTAGATCTATTCACAGCGCTGAACCGTTTGGACGACGCGAAGGCCACCTACGTGCAAGCGCTGGCACGCAAGCTTGACAACCCTTACTTGCATACCAACCGTTACGGTGTGGCTTTCCTTGAGGGCGATACCGCGGAAATGGAGCGTCAGGTTGCATGGGCCGAAGGTAGGGCGAGAGGGGCAGACGTGTTTTTTTCGTTCGAGTCCGATACCGAGGCATTTCACGGTCGTCTTGCCGCTGCGCGCGAACTGTCACAACGCGCCGTCGAATCTGCCCGCCTCAACGGCGACCCAGAAACCGCAGCCCAATGGGAGATGAATTCCGCCCTGCGGGAGGCAGAATTCGGCAACGTGGAACGAGCGCGTGCGCAGACCGCCTCGGCCTTGGCACTGGCCCCAAGCCGCGATGTGCAGCTACTCGCCGCTTTGGCCTTCGCGCGAACCGGAGATTCTGCGCGGGCTCACAAATTGGCGGAAGATTTAACAAGGGGCTTCCCACTGAACACGGTGATCGACCGTTATTGGCTGCCGACGATCAACGCTTCAATTGAGATTAGTCGCCGCAACCCCACACGAGCTGTGCAACTGCTCCACAGCACTGCACAATATGAATTCGGCAATCCTCCTCCGCAGTTTGAGGTAGGTGGCTCACTCTATCCGCCCTATATTCGCGGCCAGGCAACTCTGCTGCTCCATCAAGGCACCCAAAGCATTGCCGAGTTTCAGAAGTTCATTGACCACCGTGGCGTCGCTGTGAATTGCCCGCTGGGTGCCCTCGCACGCCTAGGACTCGCCCGCGCTTATGTCCTCACAGGGGACAAAGGTAAGAGCCTCAACCAATACCGGGAGTTCTTGACGCTTTGGAAAAATGCAGACCCTGATCTTCGGATTCTCCACCAGGCAAAGGCGGAGTACGCACAACTAAGTAATTCCATACAATGAGCATCGTCGTGGTGGCCTAGCTAACGGGGGCTGAATGCTGCGACAGATCGGCTCCGGCCTCGAGCCAATGGGTTGCGGAGCAATGGAGCACGGGGTGTGTGGGTGGACGGGCAAGTAGGGTCTGCAGGCTTGCCTTCACATGCCGGGCGGCTAGTTTGGCGCGGTAGGACGCCCCGTCGTAGGTCGTGATGGGTCCAAAATTGGGTCCAACCAGCTTTCAAGAAAGTCCTGCAAAACCTAGTTAAGCGACACCGAATCAATGGAGTTGTTCATGGTTCGGGACCAGGAGGTCGGTGGTTCAAATCCACTCGCCCCGACCATTTAATGCCCTCTCACCAAACGGACTTACGCTGCTGCGATGCGCTCGTCCCCTACGGAATTCGTAGCGCACGTGGCGCAACTGGCACTTGCCTCTGCAAGCTGCGGTAGTTCGAAGTCGAGTCCAACCTTCTCTGCCCACTGCCGACGGAACTCCTCATCGTCGGTCAATTGCTTTCCGTACCGCGATGACATATCTGCATTCTCGTGTCCCATCCAGTAATCGATTAGGAGTTGGCGGACTTCGCTTCGTTGCGATGTCGCCGCTCGGAAACGGCGAAACGCATGGAAGCGTACGCGATCCCGTCCCATCTTCTTCAAGATTGGACCGAGACCATCGCGATAAAGTGCGCCGGGCCACAACATGGTGCCGTCTTTCGATTCGAACAGAAAACCGCATTCCCGTCGGCCGATGTACGAGCTCAACGTGCTGGCGAGTGCGGGATGTAGGTCCACGTCACGGAACCCTGCGTCGGTTTTCGGAGTCGCTTGGATCTCTCCCCACCGGTTACGCTGCTGACGGACGTACAGCACCGAGCAATCGGCGGAGATATGCCTCCCGAGTTCAAGCGCGAGCAATTCCCCGATTCGAAGACCACTGCCCGCAAGCAACGCGAACATGATTCGATGGACCGGTCGCCTCGCGTTAGCCACGATGAACGATACCTCTTTCGCCGTAAACGTGGGGCGATGTTGCTCCCGCTTGTTGACCCTTGGCAAGCCGATGTACGCCAAATCCCACTCCCTCGGATATACCTCTCGGAGTCGTTCATCCCTGGCGGAGGCGATGACTCGCCGAAAGACCCGGAAAAACTCCACGATGGTCTTGTCATTGAATCGTCGCTCGTCACCGACCTTTTCCGCCTTCATCCTGGCAACCAGTTCTCGTGCTTCCGGGTTGTCGAGTGAAGCGAGGGCCGTGCTCCCGACGACTCCGTTTAGATACCCGATTGCAATCGAGTACGCGTCAACCGTGTTCGTTCGTATCGGCTTCCGTGTTTTCGAATTGACGATGCGCCCTGCTTTGATTTCTGCAAGCCACCAAGCCGCTTGTGCTTCGAATGTGGTCACGCAGGTGATACGTTCCCGAACCCTTTCCACATCGAGCACACCTGCTTTGCGCATGGCTTTGTGGAGCCTAAGCATGGCGCTCATTCTGTCCCGGCAGAGTCCAAG
>Ga0126381_100007464_pt1 | contig 12173 bp, 9 predicted proteins | sample PanSoiMetPlot_28_FD_96465 | JGI IMG/M metagenome (GOLD analysis project Ga0126381, IMG submission 96465) | Tropical forest soil microbial communities from Panama - MetaG Plot_28 | ecosystem: Environmental > Terrestrial > Soil > Tropical forest > Bulk soil | place: Panama | collected 2016-02-17
CCACCGCTATTGCCGGGATTAATTGCGGCGTCTGTTTGCACCAAGTCCTTGTACTCGGTCTCGTCCACGGTGATGTTGCGTTTGGCTGCGCTCAACACGCCACGACTAATCGAGCTGCCATAGCCAACGGCGTTACCGACTACCATCACCGTCTCACCGAGCAGGTTGGGAGAAATGTTGTCGAGATTGATGAACGGGAAATCGGTTTGCGCGTCGATTTTGATGAATGCCAGATCGGTCTTGTCGTCGCCGGCAATGTAATGAGCGCGGTACGTCTTGCCATCGTTTGTGGTGACGTGAATCTTCAAGTCCGCAGCTCGTTCCACCACGTGCTGGTTCGTTACGATATAACCGGCAGGATCGATGATGAAACCGGAGCCGAGACTCTGCAGCGTCTGACGGATTTCGCGCGGCCGAAACCGATTGTAGCCGAAGAACTGCGTATAGAAATCGTCAATCGGGTCGCGCACAGTGCGTCGAACGACACGTTCCGTATTGATATTCACCACCGCAGGTAGAACCTTCGCTACGGCGAGAACCGCAGGCTCCGAGGCGGGATCGGCTTGTGCGAAACATGGCGCTGACACCGCGACCATCAAGAACGCTGCGAGCGCGCACACAAGATGACTTTTCTGACGCATACGCTCAGCAAGTAACGAGGCCGACTTCCGACTGTCAACTTGCCGCCAAGGCTAATCATCGGACATTAACTCTGCTATGCGCCCATCGATTGACGCTCGCGCAAATCTCAACCTGATCGAGGAAAACTATCGCCGCTGGCAGGAGAATCCTGATTTCGTGGATTCTGGTTGGTCTGCGTTTTTTGAAGGATTCGAGTTGGGGAATCTATCCGAGGGCAACGGTGCAACCGCAACCGAGGCCGATGCTCGCGAAGCGGCATTACAAACGCGCGTCGATAGTCTCGTTTACGCGTATTGCTCACTGGGGCACACGATTGCGCGGATCGATCCTTTGGCGGAGACGCGTCCGCAGAATCCATTACTTAGTCTGAGTGAGTTTGGGTTCACGGACTCAGATCTCGATCTTCGCGTTTCATCAAAATTCTTTCTCGATAACCGTCCGATGACGTTGCGGGAGATGGTCGCCGGTCTCGCAAGAATCTATGCCGACTCTATCGGCTCGGAGTTCATGCACATCCAGGATCCGCATATCCGCGAGTGGATCCGGCGGCGACTGGAGACAAGACCGTACAAGCATTTAACCCCGCGTGCGATTCAAATCGGTTTGCTTCGGGCTCTGCTCGAAGCCGAATCATTCGAGACCTTTTTGCATACCCGCTTCGTCGGGCAAAAACGCTTCTCGTTGCAGGGATCGGAAACGCTGATGGTCGCTCTGGAAACGATCTTGCACAAATGCCCCGACGGAGGCGTCGAAGAGATCTGCATGGGCATGGCGCATCGCGGTCGGCTCAATGTACTCGCAAATTTTCTGCGAAAATCGCTAAAAATTATCTTCACGGAGTTTAGCGAGAATTACATTCCCGACTTGGTCGCCGGCGATGGCGACGTGAAATACCATCTCGGTTATGACGCCGTGCGCCGGCTCGCTTCGGGCTCGGAGGTCGAGATACGGCTCTCGTCCAACCCCAGCCACTTGGAGGCTGTCGATCCGGTAGTCGAAGGGAAAGCGCGCGCGCGCCAGCGGATTCGCGGAGATACCGAACACCGAAGGAAAGTTTTACCTTTGCTGGTGCACGGGGATGCCGCGTTCATCGCGCAGGGCATCGTGGCCGAGACGCTGAATTTGTCGCAGTTACACGGTTACAGCACCGGTGGCACCATTCACGTCGTAGTGAACAATCAAATCGGATTCACTACGCTTCCGAAAGATGCGCGATCATCTCGTTACGCCACGGACATCGCCAAGATGATCGAGGCGCCAATTTTTCATGTGAACGGTGATGACCCACTCGCAGTCAAGTTTGTCAGCGATTTGGCATTCGACTTCCGGCAAAAATTCGGACGCGATGTCGTCATCGATTTGTATTGCTATCGCCGCTACGGCCACAACGAAGGCGACGAACCGTCCTTCACGCAACCGGATCTCTACGCCAAAATCGAAAAACGCCCTTCGGTCACACAGCTTTATAAACGCGAGTTGCTCGAAGCCGGAACGCTGAACGAAGACGACGCTGCCTCGCTCGAAACAGAGTTTGCGCTGCGGCTGGAAATGACGCGCGACGAGGTGAACGCCATCGAAAAACGGAGGGCCGGCCAAAAGGCCAGGTTCAAGGAATCGACGGCGATCTTTCAGCCGCAGTACACCAGCGAGTCTGAGCCGACTGCCATCAGCGAGAAGACGCTGAAAACGATCGTCGACGGTCTCACGCGCGTGCCGGAGGGTTTCGAAGTCCAGCCAAAGATTCAACGCATTGTGCTCGATCACCAGCGCCAGGTATTCGAGGAGGGCGGGCCATATGAATGGCATTATGCCGAAGCGCTCGCATTCGGTTCACTTCTTTTGGAGGGAGTTCCAATCCGATTGTCGGGTCAGGACAGTTCGCGCGGTACTTTCAGTACGCGGCATTCCGTGCTGTACGATGCAAAGACGGGCAAACCTTACGTGCCGTTGATGCACCTGGCTGAAAAACAAGCGCGAATCTGCATTTACAACAGCCCGTTGTCGGAAGCTGCCGTGCTTGGATTCGACTACGGCTACTCGCTCGATTATCCGAAAATGCTTTGTTTGTGGGAGGCGCAGTTCGGCGATTTTATTAACGGCGCCCAGACCATCATCGATCAGTTCATCGTCTCGGCGGAATCTAAGTGGCAAAGCCCCAGTGGAATTGTGCTGTTGCTTCCGCACGGCTACGAAGGGCAGGGGCCGGAACATTCCAGCGCTCGCATCGAGCGTTTTCTTCAGGCGTGCGCCGAGGACAATATCCAGGTCTGCAATCTCACTACCGCTGCACAGTACTTCCATGTGCTGCGGCGCCAGATGAAACGCGACTTCATCAAGCCATTGATCATCTTTACGCCAAAGAGTTTGTTGCGCGCCAAGTACGCATCCTCGCCTGCTGAAGAATTCATCCATGGCCGCTTCGAGGAAGTACTCGCCTCATCTCAAGCTGGCCCAGTCGACGACGTGAAGCGCATGATCTTTTGCTCCGGCAAAGTCTATTTCGACCTGCTCAATTACCGAAGCGATCGCAAGATTAACGATGCCGCGATCATTCGCATCGAGCAGCTTTATCCGCTGGCGGAGAAGAAGCTGCGCGAAATGCTTAAGCCGCTCCCAAAGAGTGCCAAATTCGTCTGGTGCCAGGATGAGCCACAAAACATGGGCGCCTGGACGTTCATGGAACCGCGGTTGCGCACGCTTTTCTGCACCGAGATCGCCTACGCCGGACGCGAAGCGAGCGCCAGTCCTGCCGTCGGCGCGCTCGCCCGTCACAAACGCGAGCAAGCCCGCCTCGTCGCCGACGCCTTTTCGGTGTAATGCTTACCATCGCCGTCATCGCGTCTCGCTGACTCCGTTGCTTGGGTGGTTGACGGATGTTAGCGTCGCCCGCTCGCCATGAGCCAGAATTACAAGGACACATTGAACCTGCCGCGTACGGATTTTCCGATGAAGGCCAACCTTGCCGTGCGGGAGCCGGAAATGCTCAGGAATTGGGAGGAGACGCACCTTTACCGGAAAATTCAAAAGTCGCGCGCGGGCAGGGAGCTATTTGTTTTGCACGATGGCCCGCCTTTTGCCAACGGCGATGTGCACATGGGCACGGCACTTAACAAGATCCTCAAAGATTTCGTTGTGAAATCGCAAACCATGCTCGGCAAACGCGCGCCCTACGTCCCCGGGTGGGATTGCCACGGCCTTCCAATCGAATACAAAGTCGTTAAGGAATCGCGAGAGCTCTCGCCGCTCGAGATCCGAAAAAGATGTGAAGCGTTTGCGCGAAAGTTCATCAACATCCAGCGCGAACAATTCAAGCGGCTCGGCGTGTTCGGTGACTGGGAACATCCGTATCTGACTATGGATCCCACGTACGAAGCGGAAATCTTGCGAGCGTTCGCGGTTTTCGTTGAGGAAGGCCTGGTGTATGAGGCGCAAAAGCCTGTTTTCTGGAGCACCGGCGCTCAGACAGCCCTCGCTGAAGCGGAAGTTGAATATCAGGAGCGGCATGACACCGCCGTATACGTAAAGTTCCCAATCGTGGGTGGAGCGCGGTCTCCGAATGCACTCGCGAATGCAAGCATTGCCATCTGGACGACAACTCCCTGGACGTTGCCGGCCAACCTTGCCATCGCAGTCGACGCAAAAGAGAACTATGTCGTCCAGGAATTTTCGCGAGATGGGATTTTTGAAACGCTGGTTCTCGCCGAGAAACTTCTCCCACGGTTCTCTGCGGCTACAGGATTTCAGACAGCTGGAAAACCGCTCGCGTCATTTCCCGGGACGAATCTTGAAGGAGTTAAGGCGCGTCATCCCTTTTTGAACCGCGAAGCCCCGGTGCTCACGGCCGGCTTTGTAACGATGGACTCCGGCACTGGCGCCGTGCACATCGCCCCAGGCCATGGCGCCGACGATTACGTTTTGGGAATGGAACACAAGCTTCCAATCTTATCGCCCGTCGATGATCATGGCCGGTTCACAGATGAGTCCGGCTTGCCAAATCTGACCGGAAAATACGTGTTCGACGCGAATCCCGGCATTGTGGAATTGCTTCGGGAGCGTGGGATGCTGCTGGGCGAAGAAAAGTTTCATCATTCATATCCCTATTGCTGGCGGTCGAAAACGCCGATCATCTTTCGCAACGTCGATCAATTTTTCATTCGCATTGATGAGCTGCGCGGCAGAGCGCTCGAAGCAATTCATAATGAAGTGAAATGGATTCCTGCATGGGGTGAAAATCGCATTGCTGGGACGGTTGAATCGCGCCCTGACTGGGTGATCTCACGCCAGCGCAGCTGGGGCGTACCGTTGCCGGTCTTTTACGGTCCGGCTGGCAAAGTCATTCTCGATCCAAAGGTCATTCGCAAGTTGGCCGATCTTGTGGCGCAGCGCGGATCAAATATCTGGTTTGAGTTGGATGATGCCGCCCTGGCAAAAGAAGTTGGACTGCCGCCCGAAACAACCAAAGGCGCTGACACGATCGACGTCTGGATCGACAGCGGCGTTTCGCACAAGGCGGTGTGCGCGGTGCATCCCGAGTTGCGTGATCCTGCTGACATGTATCTCGAGGCCACCGATCAACATCGAGGTTGGTTTCAGTCGTCGCTCATGACGAGCATCGCGCTGAATAACCGCGCGCCGTACAAAACTTGTGTGACCCACGGTTTCGTTGTCGATCTCGACGGAAAAAAGATTTCCAAATCTGGCACGTACGAAAAACCGACGGCTGCGGATCATTTCGTGGGGAAATATGGGGCCGATCTGCTGCGGCTTTGGGCCAGCAGTATCGATTACACGACCGACGTGCCTTTCTCAGAAGAAATCTTTACGCGCCTCGGCGACTCGTATCGGCGGATTCGAAACACCCTACGGATCTTGCTCGGTAATTTGTATGATTTCGAAGCAGGAAAGCAGGAAAGCAGGAAGGATTTTAGCCTTATCGAACGCTGGATTCTGGAGCGACTTGATGACGTGGTCGAGACGTGTCGGTCTGCCTACGAGAATTTCGAATTTCACAAGGTCTATCACACGCTGAATCAATTTTGCGCTGTCGATTTGAGTAGCCTCTACGTCGACATCACCAAGGACCGGATGTATTGCGACGCGGGGGATTCGCCACGTCGCCGCGCAACCCAAGCAGCGATGCGTGAACTCTTCGATGCACTTTGCCGGTTGCTCGCGCCGGTGCTCGTCTTCACCTCGGAAGAGGCGTGGCGGCATTCAGCACCGAATGGCTCGATTCACCTTGAGGAATTTCCAATCCCACACGATCGCGGAAAGCAAGCCAGCGGCCAGGTTGCGGAGCTTCTGAGATTGCGCGGCATCATCGGGCAGGCAGTCGAGCAGGCACGTCAGGAGAAACTGATTGGCAACACGTTGGAAGCTCGCGTGGTTTTGAATTCGGACTCCGAGGTCACAGAAGACATCTCACAAGAAGAGCTGGAAGAGTTTTTCATCGTCAGTGATTTGACGATTCACCAGGCGAAAGAAGCGAGCGCTTCGGTGACGAAGACGCCCTACAAGAAGTGTGCCCGCTGCTGGCGCCATCGCTCAACCGTCGGCATGAGCATGGAGCGTCCGGATTTGTGCGATCGTTGCGAAAGTGTGGTAGGCCGATGAATCAATGCTTCAACGATTCAGCGCGTCGGCGCCAATGAAGTTCATCCTCTTTCTTTCGCTACCGCTCTACGGGCTTGATCAGCTGACGAAGCGACTGGTGTTGCGGTTCATTAACCCCTTCGACGCTCATATTGTCGTTCCGGATTTTTTCACTCTGGTGAACGTCACCAACAACGGTGCGGCGTTTGGAACTTTCAAAGGCAACAACACCTTTTTCGTCGGAATTTCCATTCTCGCTTTGGTGGTTGTGACAGTTCTACTGTTGCGATCGCATCATCATGATCTCTGGCGGGATGTTTCGCTGGCGCTTCTTCTTGCCGGGATTCTAGGCAATCTGACCGATCGTCTTCTTTACGGCCATGTAATCGATTTTCTCCTGTTTAATCTGCACGTCCGATACGCCGATCCCTGGCCGGCTTTTAACGTGGCCGATTCGTGTATCTCAATTGCGGTAGTGCTGTTCATCATTCACTCGTTTCGAGGGCAGAGAAGCGCTGAGTAGGGACGCCGCGGTGTCCGGAAGGCCTTGGGGAGACATCGCAGCGCGATGTCCCTACCTTTCATTGCGCTTCACGCAGCGAAGCGGCTACAGTGAAAGTGTGAACCCTTCGCCAATGGAGAAGGCCGCGCGCAAGATCGCGGAGCGGTTGCGTGACCGTGGACACATTGCGTACTTCGCAGGTGGTTGCGTGCGTGACATGGTGCGCGGTTTGACACCAAAGGATTACGACATCGCCACCGACGCGCGTCCTGAAAATGTGCAGGCGCTTTTCTCTAGAACGTACGCCGTCGGCGCGCATTTCGGTGTGATCGTTGTACTCGAGGACGGTTTCCAATTCGAAGTGGCCACATTTCGTTCCGATGAGGCTTACATCGATGGCAGGCACCCTAGCGCCGTGCATTTTTCGTCACCGGAAGAAGACGCAAGACGACGCGACTTCAGTATAAACGGAATGTTTCTTGATCCGGCATCGGATAAGGTCATCGATCTCGTCGGTGGCCAGGCCGATATCGGCGCGAAACTGGTGCGTGCGATCGGCGAGCCGGCGCAACGATTCGCGGAAGATCGGTTGCGCATGCTGCGCGCCGTGCGCTTTGCCACAGCGCTCGATTACCAGATCGACAAAAGAACGTGGGACGCCCTTGTGGGTAATGCACCGTCAATCAATCAGATCAGCGCCGAACGAATTCGCGACGAAGTGGTGCGAATTTTTCGCTCGTCGAACCGCGTGCGCGGATGGGACCTCCTCGATGCCAGCGGTCTGATGAGCGCAATTTTACCCGAGTTGGAAGCGATGAAAGGCGTGTTGCAGCCAGAACAATTTCATCCTGAAGGCGACGTCTTCGTGCATACGCGACTGATGTTGTCGCTGCTCCCGGAGACCGTTTCTGTTCCACTGGCCTTCGCCGTGTTATTTCACGATGTCGCCAAGCCGGTCACCGCGCGGGTCGACGAAACTGGCCGCATTCGTTTCAACGAACATGACCGGATCGGGGCGGAGATGACGGAGGCAATTATGCGGCGCTTGCGATTTTCAGGCGCTGAAATCGAAGCGACCATCGAGATGGTGCGGCAGCACATGGTTTTCAAAGACGCGCCGAAAATGCGAATTGCAAAATTGAAGCGGTTCATGGCGCGACCAACCTTTGACGAGGAGCTTGAGCTTCACCGTGTCGATTGCCAAAGCAGCCATCGGATGCTCGACAACTACGAGTTTCTTCTGAGCAAACGCGAGGAATTCGCGAACGAACCGATCATTCCGCCACCGCTCGTGCGTGGAGACGATCTGATTGCGTTCGGTTTAAAACCCGGGCCGAAGTTCGGTGAGATTTTGGAAGCTGTTGAAACCCGACAACTGGAGGGAAAGTTACGGACGCGAGATGAAGCACTCGATTGGGTCAAGTCGCACTATTCGTTAGGCAGCAAAAATTGAAGAATGCCGCAAATCGAACATCGAATGAAAATCCTGATGATCAGTGCGGAGGGACCGCCCCTCCAGCGAGCGGGTGCTCTGGTGGACGTGATGGACTCATTGCCTGCCGCGCTGCTCGCGCGCGGGCACGAAGTCAGCGTGGCTGTGCCGTTTTATCGCGAGATAAAAGAGAATCGCACGTTTAAGAAGAAGAACAGGGGCATAACTGTTGACGTGCCGGTCGGTGACAAGATTTACACTGCGCGTTACTTTGAAGGCCAGAGCACGGGCGGCGCGCAATTGTTTCTGATTGGCTGTGACGAGTTTTTCGATCGGCCGGGCGTTTACGGCGAGCGGGGGAAGCCGTACGAAGATAACGCGGCGCGATTTGTTTTCTTCTGCAAAGCGGCGGTGGAGTTGGCCCGTCGATTGACACCGCAATTACAAATTTTGCACATGCACGACTGGGCAGCGGCGTTGGTGCCGGTGTTCGTGCATGCACTCGGATTGCCTTTCGGCACGGTTTTGACCATCCATCACATGGCCGACCAGGGCAGCTTCTGGGGGCTCGACTTTCCGTTTACGAATTTACCAAAGCGATTCTTTACCCTTCAAGGCGTGGAGTTTTTCGGACGCCTGAATTTTCTGAAAGGCGGCATTTTGTATTCCGACCGGATCACGACAGTCAGCGAACACTATCGGCGCGAAATCCTGACGCCTGACGGCGGGTGTGGTTTGGACAGCGTGCTTCGGGAAAATGCGCACCGGCTCAGCGGGATTTTGGGCGGCGCGGATTATACGCGCTGGAACCCAGCTTCAGATCGTTTTCTCCCAGCGCGGTACGAGGCGAGGCGCATTCGGGGCAAACAGGTTTGCCGCGAGGCTTTACTTAAGGAAATGAAGCTCGCGCCCAAGCCGAACGGTCCGGTCTTCGGGATGGTCACTCGCGTCGTCCAGGAAAAAGGTTTCGAAATCCTCGTGCCGTTGCTCGATCGCCTGCTTTGGGACGATGTTCGCTTGATCATCCTCGGCGAAGGCGATCCCGCGTATGAAACTGCGCTTGCGGTTGTAGCCAGAAAATTTCCAACCAAGTTTGCTTACCAAAAGACTTACGATGAGAAAGTGGCGCACTTGATCGAAGCGGGCATGGACATCAGCCTGCTTCCGTCGCGCTTCGAACCGGCAGGCTTAGGCGCGATGTACAACTTGAAGTACGGCGCACTGCCGGTCGCGCGTGCGACCGGCGGAATTCAGGAGATCATCCAGGATTACGATCCGACAACCGACAGCGGTTACGGTTTTTTGTGTTACGAATATTCAAGCGACGCTTTCTGGGACGCAGTGAAACGGGCGCGTCACATCTTCCGCGACCAGCGCCTTTGGACGAAGCTGATGAAACGTGCGATGGCTCGCGATTTTTCGTGGGACCTCTCGGCCGAACGCTATGAAGCGCTGTATGAAGAACTCGTCGGCCCGGCCAATCAAGCCGCCGCTTAGCCAGCGACTTAGCAGAAATGGATTCTCGGCTCCGACTTCACTTGGGTAGGGACGCCGCGCTGTCCCGAAGGCTTTCGGAGACATCGCAGCGCGATGTCCTACCATTTGACGTCGTTGGCAGATCTGCGCTTCGAGCAGGATTGTGCTTTCCGTTTGCCAATCCCGCCGATCCATGGGATTATGGGCGGTCTTTTCTCCCCCAGAAAAGCTATGGCTTACGCAATCATCAGGACCGGTGGCAGGCAGTTTCGCGTCGCGGAAGGTGACACAATCGATGTCGATCTTCTCGATGTCGAACCTGGCCAGACCGCTACGTTCGGTGACGTGCTGCTCTTTGCTGACGGAAAAGATGTGACTCACGGCAATCCGTTGATCTCCGGAGCAAAAGTGACGGCTGAGGTTCTCGAACAGCGAAAGGACAAGAAAGTCATCGCCTTTAAATACAAGCGGCGCAAAGGCTATCACCGCACAGTCGGCCACCGACGCAAATTGACGCGCGTAAAGATCAAAAAGCTCAATTTGGGAACGAGAAAAACCGCCGAGAAGGAATAACCCCGGCGCAGCTTTCAATTTTTACAAGAACTCTCTCCAATGGCTCACAAAAAAGGACAAGGCAGCGTCAAAAACGGGCGCGACAGCGTCAGCAAACGACTGGGCGTAAAAAAATTCGGCAGCGAGATGGTCCTCGCTGGCAACATCATTGTGCGCCAACGTGGAACAAAATTCTTGCCCGGCAAAAACGTGGGGCTTGGTCGTGATTACACGATTTTCGCATTAGTCGACGGGAACGTGCGTTTCGATCGCAGCGGACGACGGGTAAATGTGGATCCCGCCGTAACCTCGTCATCTTGAGTCCCGAGAGCTGTTGGGTTCAAAAGATTCCGTCGAACCAGGACACAGTAGGCGTCCCTCGGCTTCGTTCGGAATGAGGCTTGTCGAGCGGAGTGCTTTTGCTGTATAAGCGATTTCCGTGATGATGAGATATAACACTTTTCTTCTTTTTGGCGCGCCGGGCAGCGGCAAGGGCACCCAGGGCAAGACGCTCGGCACGATCCCGCGTTACTATCACTGCGCTTGTGGCGATGTGTTCCGCTCCATCGACACCCGCACAAATCTCGGCAAAGCCTTCCTTGAGTATTCGAGCAAAGGCCAGCTCGTGCCAGACGATATCACGGTGGAGCTTTGGCGAGAGGCGATCGATGCGGCGGTAGAAGCGCACAAGTTCAAGCCTGACATCGACACGCTGGTGCTGGACGGGATTCCACGAAACGTTGCCCAAGCCAGGATCATGGACGACACAATCGATGTAAAAAAGGTGTTTCATCTTGCATGCCCGGATCGCGAGACGCTGTTTTACCGATTAAAGAAACGCGCTCTCAAAGAAAATCGCCTCGACGACGCAAACGAACAGGTCATCCAACGGCGTCTTGATATCTACGAAAACGAATCGCGGCCGGTACTCTCGCATTACCCCAAAGAGCTGGTCGCCGTGGTTGACGCCACGCAGCCGCCCGCCAAAGTTCTGCTCGAAATCTTGAAGAGCGTGAACGGCGTGTATGAACCAGCAGCAGTTTGACAGCTTCACTGCCTCCAGTCTTTATTGCGACAAGTGTAAGACCGCGATGCCAGTGCGGGAGCGGCTTCTGCTGATCCTGCCGGATCGCGAGATCTTCGATTATCTCTGCACGGGATGTGGATCGTCGGTAGGCCGTCGTGAGGTCACCGCTGGCGAAAAGCTCATGGATCGAGCGATGACCGGGCGAACACGACGTGCCTCGGCCTCGATGCGGCTGCAGTAGATTCGCAGAAAGCAATCGAGTGGTAGGGCGCGAACGCTGGGCGCGCCGAAGGGGTGGACGGCCCAGCGGTCCGTCCCTACCATTGATGAGATGGCTTCTGGAGGCATGCGCATCGTCTTTCTCGGTACGGGCGAAATCGGCCTGTCGACGTTGGATGCGTTGCTGAACTCAGAACACGAACTCGTCGGTGCGGTGACGCAGCCCGACAAGCCAGTCGGCCGCGAGCAGCGAATCGAATCGCCGCCGATAAAAAAAGCCGTCGCAAAAACCGCGATTCCCATTCTTCAACCGGCGCGAATCAAAGATCAGAGCTCGATCGAAGAGATCCGCAGGCTCAGCCCGGACGTGATTGTTGTCATGGCATACGGCCAAATATTGCCGAGCGATGTGTTGAAGATCCCGCGCATCACCTGTTTGAATTTGCATGCATCACTTCTGCCACGCTGGCGCGGCGCCGCGCCGATTCAGGCGGCGATCGCCGCGGGCGATCGTGAAACAGGCGTCACTGTGATGTACATGAATGAAGGGCTCGACACCGGCGACATCCTTTTGCAACGGAGGATCGAAATCCAATCAAAGGAGACCGGTGGATCATTGCACGATCGGCTGGCGCAGATCGCTCCCGAGGCACTGCTTGAATCGTTGAGACTGCTCGCGGCCGGAGACGCGGCACGCATTCCGCAGGACAACACACAGGCAATCTACGCTC
>Ga0126381_100007465_pt1 | contig 12173 bp, 15 predicted proteins | sample PanSoiMetPlot_28_FD_96465 | JGI IMG/M metagenome (GOLD analysis project Ga0126381, IMG submission 96465) | Tropical forest soil microbial communities from Panama - MetaG Plot_28 | ecosystem: Environmental > Terrestrial > Soil > Tropical forest > Bulk soil | place: Panama | collected 2016-02-17
CCGTGGCTCGCTCGCTTGCAAACTTAGAAATATCGGCGCCCGAGACGAAGGCTTTGCCACCGGCGCCGGTGAGCACCACCACCCGGATAGCGTCGTCAGCAGCGAAGCCATCGAGAATGCGCTTGGTCGCTTCCCACATTTCCAGCGACACCGCGTTGTGCCGCTCGGGATTGTTGAATGTGAGAATGCCGACGCCGCCTTCCTTGCGGGCGAGCATTTTGTCGGTCTGCGTCATGTCGTGACTCCTTGCGTCACAGCGCCTTCGCCTTGTGCAGCGCCGCAATGTCGCGGGCGCTAAAGCCGAATTCCTTGAGGATCGCGTCGGTATGCTCGCCGAGATTCGGCGGCCGCGCCGCCAGGCGTGACGGCGTGCGCGACAAGCCGACCGGCTGGCCGATCAGGCGCATCTTGCTCTTGTCCTTCATGGTAACGCTCTGGACAATCCCGAGATGCTGCACCTGCGGATCGGCAAAAACCCGATCGATTGAATAGATCGGACCAGACGGCACGCCCGCTGTATTAAGGCGATCGACCCATCCGGCGCTGGTCTCTCCGGCAAGATAACTGTCGATTTCAAGACCCAGCGCGTCGCGGTTTTTCGAACGTGCTTCGGGGGTCTGGTATTCCGGCCTGCGCATCAGTGCGGTGGCGCCAACAGCTTCGCAGAACCGCTGCCAGGTCTTTTGGCCGGCCGTCGCGATGTTGATGTGGCCATCCTTGGTCTTGAACACGCCGGTCGGAATGCTGGTCGGATGATTGTTGCCGGCCTGTTTCGCCACTTCGCCCTTGACCAGATAGCGCGCACCCTGAAAGTCGAGCATGAAAATCTGCGCTTGCAATAGCGAGGTCTCGATGTGCTGGCCCTTCTTTGATTTCTCGCGTTCGAGAAGCGCAACCAGAATGCCAAGCGCGGCAAATAGGCCGGCGGTGAGATCTGCGATCGGGATGCCGGCGCGAACCGGACCCTGACCTGGCAAGCCGGTGATCGACATCAGCCCGCCCATGCCCTGGGCGATCTGATCGAAACCGGGCCGCTTGGCATAAGGGCCGGTCTGGCCGAAGCCGGAAATGCTGGCATAGACCAGCCGTGGATTGACCTTCGCGAGCGTCTTGTAGTCGATGTCAAGCCGTTTCTTCACGTCGGGGCGGAAATTCTCGACCACGACGTCGGCTTTTTTGACCATGCGCTTGAACGCCGCTAGGCCCACCGGAGCCTTGAGGTTGAGCGTCATGCTGCGCTTATTGCGGTGCAAATTTTGAAAATCAGGCCCCTCGCGCGGACCGCCCATCTGATCTTCGACGCCCGGCGGCGATTCGATCTTGATGACGTTAGCGCCCCAATCGGCGAGCTGGCGCACGCAGGTCGGCCCCGCGCGCACGCGGGTGAGATCGAGCACCGTAAAGCGTGCCAGAGCTTTCGAAGCGCGGGGAAGAGGCATTGCCGAACTCTCCGATCTGCCTTCGCGGGATGAAATGCCCGTTATGCGGGGCGAACTTCACCGATCCTGAGGGTGTTGTCTACCGGTGCGAATGCATGCGTCATTTGTCCGGCAGCAGCGACAAAATAGATCGGATAAATTGAACCCCGCCGCCATCTTTCCGGCGTTTGGAGAAGCGATCATGAATGAAGAAGCATTCAATGTGAGCATACGCAAATTTCTCAAAAAGGTCGGCATTACCTCGCAGCGCGAAATCGAGAAGGCGGTGCGCGCTGCGCTTGCCAATGGCAAGCTCAAAGGGCACGAAGCGCTGCCGGCAAAAGTGATGCTTACAGTCGGCGCAGTCGGTCTTGCGGTTGAGATCGACGGTGCGATTGAGCTGGAATAAGCGGGCGATTGTTGAGTCCTGTTCGGGTGTAGTCATGCTTGGATTTTTCCGTCCGCTGATCACGGTGATCGCCGTCGCCATCGCCGCAACGACAGGCGTTGCGCAGGAACGCGGCGGCCGCGACGCCGATCGCAGCACAGCGCATGAAGATGCGCGACAGCGCGCGGGGGAGCACCACGGTCAAAACGGCCATGAACAGAACGCGCCCGGCGTGCTGGCTTTATTGCCGGGCGACTCGATCACGGAACACAGCATCGATCTGCCGTCCGGCAAGCTCGCCTATACTGCGACCGCAGGCACGTTTGCCCTGTTCGACCAGAGCGGCGAACGCTCGGCGCAAATTTTTTATTCGGCCTTCGTCGCGAAATCGGCGAATACGCCGGCGCGCCCGGTGACCTTCGTTTTCAACGGTGGGCCCGGTGCGGCTTCCGCCTTTCTCAATCTCGGCCTGGTCGGGCCGCGCATCGCCCAGTTCGGGCCCGACGGCCGTGACGGCTCCAAGGTGCGATTGACGGATAATCCGGACACTTGGCTGCCGTTCACCGATCTGGTGCTGATCGATCCCGTTGGCACCGGCTGGAGCCGCGCGGCCAAGCCGGACGGCGCCCGTGGCTTTTGGTCCGTCCACAGCGATGCGGAATCCATGGCCAAGGTCGTCGCGCTGTACGTCGCCAAGAACGGCCGCGTCAGTTCACCGAAATTCATTCTTGGCGAAAGTTACGGCGGTTTTCGTGCGGCCAAGGTCGCGCGCCTGCTGCAAAGCGAGCAGGGTATCGTCGCCTCCGGCATTTTGATGCTGTCGCCGACGCTTGAAGGCGCATTTCAATTCGGCGGCGATCGGTTCGCGCTCGGTGCCGCCTTGCAATTGCCGTCGCTCGCCGCCGCCGAACTCGAGCGCGAAGGGATCTTCAGCAAGGAGACGCTAGCCGAGGCCGAGCATTTCGCCCGCACCGATTATCTCACGACGCTTGCCGGTCCGCCGCCGCAGGGCGAAGCCGCCAAGAGCTTCTATGCTCGGGTCGCGAAAATGACGGGGTTGCCGGTGGAGGCGATCACCCAATCCAACGGCTTCATCCGCGACGCCTACGTAAAGAGTCTTGAATCCGGCAGTCACAAGATTGTCAGTCATTACGACGCGACATTTGCCTCCGACGATCCCTACCCGACAAGTCCGGCGCCGCGCGGGCCCGATCCGATCCTTGACGCATTGGTGCGCGCTTACGGCGGTGCATTCGTCGGCTACGCGCGCGACGAGCTCGGTTTTAACACCGACATGTCCTACAACCTGCTCGCCGGCGACGTCGCCGGAAAGTGGGATTGGGAACAAAGCCGCGGTCAGGCCAGCGTCAACGATGATCTGCGCGTGCTCTTAGCGCTCACACCGTCATTTCGGCTGGTGATCGCCCACGGCTATAGCGACATGGTGACGCCCTACGCGGTGTCGCGTTATGTGCTCGACCACCTTCCGCCGTTTGAAGGCCGCGCCACGCTGAAGCTCTATCGCGGCGGCCACATGTTTTATCTCGATCCGAATTCCCGGAATGCTTTCAGCGCCGACGCCCGAGCGGTCTATGCGTCACCGTGACGGCGTGTGGGGACTCAATCCGAAGATTTCGTCATCATTGCCGGCGGCTTTCACCCCGCGCAATTAGCTTGAGCTTTTGGGATCGAGCCCGTACTTCGCGCACATTTCGTTGACGATCGCAACGTCCTTGCCGCCCGCAATCAAACCCATGATCGCCGAGGATACGTGCCCTCCGCTCAAATGCACTTCGACGATATAGGCTTGGCGGCCGCTATATGCGGCGAAAGGACTCTGCGCGTCGACCATTGCGCAGTAATTCACCGTCTCCCCATTCACGACAGTAGGAAATTTGGCCCATCGGTACTTCGCGGCGCCGGCATTGCGCAGCGACGGCGCGACCGCGTCGATGATCGCTTTCTTTTCCTGCGGCGCGAGATCGCGCTGCGCAACACTACTCGGCACGACCGGCGGGCCGCTCGCAGCTTCGCCGCTTTGCGTGACAGTGGTGCCGGTGGCGCAACTGGAAAGCGCCAAGCCGGCCGCCAGTGCGGCGATTACGCTGAACATCAAAGCTTTTAAGGCTCGTTCGCTCAGGGCGTGTGGGGTTCGGATGCGGCTGCCGAGTTAGCCGCACGATTCGTGACGCGAACAGCGCCGATGGTGACGTGGGGCGGCGACGCCGAGCCGCCCTTTGGCGCGCTGTCCGGACGAATCAAGCCGGCGGAGATCATGGCGCGGCCATCGCGGCTCGGATTGCTCATTTCCTTGACATTCTCGCTGACGAGTTCGTCGGCGGCTTCCGGATGCCCGGTATTGATCTTGCGCATATTACTCACGAAGACCTTCGGGTAAATCCACGTTGAAGACGGCGCCTTAAGGCCCATAAATTTCGCGATGTCGGCGACAAAAGCATTGCAGTTGTACATTTCCACGCTCCAAGTCGTCGACTTGGCCTGCAGCTGCCGGATGTAAGCGACGGTTCTGTCGTACTGCTCCTTGCTGACCAGAACGCGGTAGCGCGCGGTGATGTATCTGTCCTCGAGATCGCCGTCGGTCCAGCCCGTATCCGAGGGGACCGGAACATAATGCCCCATCACCCACATCGACGGGTCATCGCCCTTTGGCGAAAGTCCAGCAACGTTGTTTTTGCTCGGCGCCTCGCCGACGCGGCCGAAGACCACAAAGGTGTGGCCGTAGTCCCACGCCTGCCGTGAGCGGAATTCAAAGTAATATTGGCCCGCTCCGCTGGTGACGACCGGGGCTTTATTGCCCGCGGAGCGGACGATCTGCGGCGAACTGGTTTGCGCGCTTGCTGTGAGGAGACCGAGGCCCAGAAATCCCATGGCCACGACCGCTATCCACAGGCTCGCCAGCCCTGCCCAGCCGCTAACGCGCGTCAACTTTTGCCGCATATGCCCCTCCGCATGCCCAAACAAGCCCCATAAACCAAAGGCGAAACCGGCAAGATAAGCCCCTTCGCCTCGACTCGGTCTGCCTTAATGGGTTTAGCACCCCCGAATTTACCAATTATTGACTCCCCGCCGGTGGCAAATGTTCGGCGAGATTTCTGGATTTTTTGGCGTGCGGCATATTTGCAACGCCCGCGAGGCCTGAATGTCATCCCCGGCACTGTGTTGTGAGTGGCCAAAATTCGCGCAGTTTGGAGGCCAGTTCTCGATTGCGCGCTACCGATGGTTCCCCAATTCGGTCGGATTACCACCCAGCGTCCCGGTTCTTAATGAAGCCCTAACTAGGCTTGAGTCGGAAACCAGAACTCCAATGCAATCAGATCGTGACTGTGTCTTTTCAGCACTAGGAGGAGGGGGGTGACCGTCTGTATGGTTAATTTGTCATGACAAGGGGGAGTACTTTCATGAAGAAAATAGCTCTAGCAACAGCCGCGGTGTTGGCTCTCCTGAGCATCGCGGGCTGCGCACAATACGTCGGTAAGGGCAAAGCCCCACCGCCGGTCGTCACTAAGGGGTAAATGCTGTACAGCATTGTATGGGGGAAGGGCCGGCCTTGTGCCGGCCTCTTTCTTTTTGCGGACTCGCTATTGGAGCTCTTACTATTCTGCCGCGCGTTTGCGGCCGAGCGCTGCAGCCGCCTGATCGTAGGCTTCCTCGCGCGCCAGTTGCTCCTTTAGTCCGACCAATGCGTAATAATCGTCGAGCGGCAGCAGATGGTCGAACGTGGCCGTCAGCGAATTTTCACGCTTTAGAATACGCAGCACATTGCGCACCGCATGGGCGGCGGCAAATAGCGCGATCGAAGGGAAGGTCGCCGCCACGACGCCCGCCGCTTCGAGCTCCTCCAGGCTTCTGCGTTTCGCCCCCGCCGCTTGCGACAGCGTTGCCATGTGCGGGCAATCAACCTCGCGGATCACCCGTTTGACGTCCTCGATCGCATCCACACCTTGCGGCTTGGCCAGATCGGCGCCAGCGGCGACAAAAAGTTGGCAACGCTCGATCGCGGCGTCGAGGCCAACGACGCCGGCGGCGTCGGTGCGCGCAGCGATGAAAAAATCAGGGTCGCGGCGGGCATCTAGCGCCGCTTTGATCTTGGCCAGCATTTGCTCGGCCGGGATCACCTGCTTGCCGGGCAGGTAGCCGCAGCGATTCGGAAAGACCTGATCGCTAAAGAACATCCCAGCGACGCCCGCCGCTTCGAACGCGCGGATCATCTGGCGCACATTGTTGACGCCGCCGAACCCGGTATCGGCGTCGACGAAAACTGGAATCTCGACGGCGGCGCAGATGCGTGCGTAATGATCCGCATAGTCGCGCATGTTCGACTGGCCCATGTCGGCTTGCGCCATCATCGAGCCGATCGCGGCATAGCCGCCGGCGCACAGCGCCTCGAACCCTTCAGCTTCCATGATGCGGGCCGACAGTCCGTCATAGGCGCCCGGCATCAGCACGAGCCGCTTGCCGCTCATCAGCGCCCTGAATTTTTTGCGCACGTTGTTCATTCGTGTACTCCCTTTTGCCGCCGCTCAGCGGCTGTCGCGCGCCGACTGCAGCCAAGGCTGCACCGTTTGCGCGCGCGCTTCCCAACTTGCGATCTCATCGACGTGTTTGAGCGTAAGCCCGATATCATCGAGACCCTCAATGAGCCGCGTGCGATCGGCGGCCGGAATTTCGAAAGCAAGATCCGGACCGCCGGGGCCACTGATCCGCTGCGTCACCAGATCGACCGTGAACGACGCTTGGCCATCGGCCGCGACGACGCGAGCAATAAACTGTTCGCAAGTCGCGGCGCCGAGGACGACCGGCAGCAAACCGTTCTGCAGGCAATTCTCACGATAAATGTCGGCAAAGCTTTTGGCGACGATGACGCGAATGCCGTTGGCCAGCATGCTCCAGACCGCGGACTCGCGCGACGAGCCGGCGCCAAAATTTTCGCCAGTGACCAGAATGCCGGCGTTGCGAAACTGCGGCATGTTGAGGACAAAATCGGAGTCTTCGCTGCCGTCTTCGCGCCGACGCGCGCGATGAAACAGCATGGCGCGATAATCTTCTTTGAGGCCGCGCGAATGTAGGATCGGCGCGATCTGATCGGTATTGATGTCATCCTTGATTAATGGCGCGGCAATGCCGGTGTGGCGGATGAACGGCTGCATCATGCCGTCCCCGGCGCGAGGTGACGCGCATCGGCAATCCGGCCTGCGATAGCGCTTGCGGCCGCGGTCGCCGGACTCGCAAGATGCGTTCGCACTTTCGGCCCCTGGCGGTTTTCGAAATTGCGGTTGGTGGTCGAAACGCAACGCTCGCCGGGCCGGCCGCGATCGCCATTGCCGCCGGCGCACATCGAACATCCGGATTCGCCCCAGAAAAATCCGGCCGCGCGAAAGACACGATCGAGTCCGGCCGCTTCAGCCTCGCGTTTGACGCTCGATGACCCTGGCACGACCATTGCGATGACGCCTTCGGCAACATGCCGTCCGCGTACAACATCGGCCGCAACCTGCAGGTCCGGCAAGCGGCTATTGGTGCAGGAGCCGATAAAGACACGGTCGATTGGCAATCCGAGCAGCGGCGTTCCGGGCGCGAGATCCATATAGCCGAACGCGCTGGCGGCGGCGGCACGGCGGCCGGGCTCGAGTGCGGCCGGATCCGGCACGCTGCCAGAAATTCCGACCACCTGGCTCGGATCGGTGCCCCAGGTGATTTGCGGTTCGAGCGTCGTGCAGTCGAGCCTCACTTCACGGTCAAAGCCGGCATTCTCATCGCTCGTCAGCGTGCGCCAATAGCGCAATGCGCGATCCCATTCCGCACCCTGTGGCACGAACGGTCGCCGCGCCAGCCATTCGAACGTGCCATCATCGGGCGCGACAAACCCCGATCGGCCGCCCATTTCGATGTTGAGATTACATAGCGTCATGCGCTGTTCGATCGGCATAGCGCGAACCGCCGCGCCGGCATATTCGACGACGTGGCCGCGCGCGCCGGCGACACCGATCTCGGCGATAACGCGCAAGGCCGCGTCCTTGGCGCTGACGCCGACTGCGAGCCGGCCGTCGAGCTGCACGCGCATATTTTTGGGCCGTTTGAGCGCCATCACCTGGCTAGCCAGAATATGGGCAAGCTCGCTGGTACCGCAGCCGAACGCGAGCGCACCGACGCCGCCGACCGTGCTGGCGTGACTGTCCGGCACCGCATGCGTCGCGCCGGGCAGCACGATGCCAAGCTCGGGCGCGACGACATGGGAAATGCCTTGCTCCGGATCGTCGACATCGAACAGGCGGATGTGATTGATGCGGCAGCCCTCCCGCATCGCCTTGATGAAAGCGGATCCCGAAGGGTTGGTGTTGTCGTCGCGGCCGAGTTTGCTGGCCACCGTATGATCCTGCACCGCGAAGGTCAGGTCGGCGCGTCGCACCGGCCGACCTTGCTTTTGCAACTGCGCGAAGGCGTGATGGGCATGGAGCTCGTGCAGCACATGGCGGTCAATATAGATGAGATCGCGGCCGTCGGCGCGACGCGCGACGCGATGAAAGCCCCAGATTTTGTCGAATAAAGTCTGCTGCATCATCGTCGCTTTTCACGCCGAGCGGCACATTTTGGTTGCGCCGACGTTGTTAAGCAAGGCAGCTTCGAAAGGTGACTTCATGCCTGGCATTGTCGGTATTGATCATCTCGTTCTCAGCGTCGGCGATTTCCGGCGGTCGAAGGCTTTCTATCACAAGCTGCTGACCTTTCTCGGCTTCACGCTCAAGCACGAATACGACGATATGGCCGGATGGAGCAACGGAAAGACGCTGTTTTGGATTGCCGCCGCCGATGCCGAAGGTCGGAAACGCCAATATCGCAAGGGCGATATTGGCTTTCATCATTACGCGTTCGAGATGAGAAGCCGCAAAGACGTCGACGCGCTTGGCGCATTTCTGGAGAAAAACGGGATGAAGATCGTCGACCCGCCCGGCGAATATTACGGACATGAATACTATGCCGTCTATTTTACCGATCCCGACGGCATGAAGCTCGAAGCCATGATCTGGGCGCCGGCCGATACGCGCAACGCCAAAAGGCGCAAGCCGGCAAGGCGGAGGCAAGCCAAGAAAAAATCGAAGTCCTCGACCTCGCGGCCACGACGCGAAGCTGGCCTTCGAACCGTTTCAATAGCGACCGCGTCCGCGTTACAAATGACTTTTGCGGGAACCGGATTCCGCGGCCGGACGCGAACGCTCACGCAAACTGGACAGCATGGCCAAGCCGAACGGACTTTCAGCAGTGCGGGCAGAGATCGCGCGCGCCTGTCGCGACGCCGGGCGCGACCCGGCCGGCGTCACCTTGGTCGCGGTTTCGAAGACATTCGCGGCCGAGGCGATCGAGCCGGTGATGGCGGCGGGCCATCGCGTATTCGGAGAAAACCGCGTTCAGGAGGCCAAAGCGAAATGGCCGCCGCTGCTCGCGCGCCATCCGGGCCTCGAATTGCATCTCGTCGGCGCGCTGCAGTCGAACAAAGCAAGAGAGGCCGTCCAGCTGTTCGACGCGATCCACTCGGTTGATCGCGCGAGCCTGGCCGAGGCGCTCGGCAAAGAGATCGCCAAACAGGGGCGACGCCCGCTGCTTTTTGTTGAGATCAATACTGGCGCCGAGCCGCAGAAAGCGGGTGTGGTGCCGCAGGAGGCGGATGGCTTCCTGGCCGCCTGCCGAGACCGCTACAGGCTGGCAATTTCCGGTCTAATGTGCCTGCCGCCCCTGAATGAAGCACCGGCGCCGCATTTCGCTCTGACCGCCAAGATCGCCGGCCGCAATGGGCTTAAGCTCCTCTCCATGGGCATGAGCGCGGATTATCCGACCGCGATCGCATTCGGCGCCACGCATGTGCGCATCGGCACTGCCATTTTCGGCGCCAGACCCTGCCTAGGAATGAATGATAATTCGCGTCTTGCGCGATAATCGCCTGACTAGGTGCTGCAAGTCGCCGTGCGCAAGCGCGATGCAGCCTGCGGTAGGAGCAAACCCTCGCCTCGCGATGTGAATGAATACGGCGCTGCCGTGCCCGGCGACGCGCGGGCGCTTGTTATGGTCGATTTCGACGATCAGATCGTAAAGTCGATCGGCACGTTTTAGGCGATCGCCTGGTTCAGTGGCCGACCGCCGGAACGGTCGGTTGTAGCGCCGGTCCTTGGGGTCTTCGCACCAGGCATCATCCGCCCTTATGCGCCGGACCGGCAGGAGCGTACGCGGGCGCGGCAAGCGGTCCGCCCGCCACCACAGCCGAACCGGACGAAATTGGCCAATGGGAGTTGCGCCATCGCCTTCGCGTTTTGCCGCCTTGACGCTTGCCCGGCCCAAAGCCGCGCGGATGGCGCGCTGACCTGCCACCAGCCAAGCCTGGGCGCGCTGCCGCGGCCGGACATGCACATGGACTGCGGACAACGACATCTTGCGCACTGAATCGTGTTTTCGTCTCGCCATGCGTCACGGAGTTCCGAAGCGCAATTGATTCAACCCGGCCTGACTATAACTCTAACGATAGCGATCTAACATTTTGTGGGCGCACGATCTTTTTGGAAAAGCGGTTTCCTCTTTGCCGGATCATGCTCTAGTATCCTCGACCGTTTCTACTTGCGCGCAAGCGGCGCGCCAAAGCGGCGGGTGAGTTCTGATTGAATGCCGAATACGCGTAAGATTCTCATTGTCGATGACGATCCGGAACTGCGGGATGGGCTGACCGAACAGCTCTCGCTGCATGAGGAATTCGAAGCCGTCGCGGCCGAAAACGGCAGCAAAGGCGTCCAAGCCGCCAAAGCCGGGCAGATCGATCTCGTCATCATGGATGTGGGTTTGCCCGACATCGACGGCCGCGAGGCCGTGCGCATCCTGCGCAAGAACGGGTTTAAGGCGCCGATCATCATGCTGACCGGCCACGACACGGATTCGGACACCATCCTTGGTCTGGAATCGGGTGCGAATGATTACGTCACCAAGCCGTTCCGATTCGCGGTGCTGCTGGCGCGCATCCGCGCGCAGCTGCGCCAACACGAGGCCAGCGAGGACGCAGTTTTCACCATCGGGCCCTACACGTTTCGCCCCAGTTCCAAGCTCCTGCTCAATCCCAAGGGCAATAAGGTGCGGCTGACCGAGAAAGAAACCTCGATCTTGCGTTATCTCTATCGCGCCGGTCAGCGACCGATCTCGCGCGAGACACTGCTGCAAGAGGTGTGGGGTTACAATTCCGGGGTCACCACGCACACTTTGGAAACGCATATTTATCGCTTGCGGCAGAAGATCGAGAAGGACGCTGCCGCGCCTGCGATTCTGGTCACCGAAGCCGGCGGCTATAAATTGGTGCCGTGATCGCGGATTGGCATGAGCATCGACGACGACATCGCATTCCTTGAGCGAGTGCCGATGCTGGCGCAGCTGGGCGGGAGCGCGTTGCGCATTCTCGCGATCGGCGCCGAGAACTTTTCCGTCAGAGAGGGCGAAACCCTTTTCGCGCCTGGCCAAAGCGCCGATTGCGCCTATGTGGTCCAGCACGGTTCTTTTGCCGTCAAGCCCGAAGCGGCGAACGGGATCGAAAGCATCGCCGAACCGGGCAGCCTGCTCGGCGAAACTGCGTTGCTGATCGAAACGCCGCGCCACGCGACGGCGACCGCGCGGGAAGATTCCATCGTGCTGCGGATCTCTCGCGCCATGTTCCTGAAAATGCTGGAAAGCCATCCGGACGCCGCGCAGCAGCTGCGCACTTTATTCGCGTCGCGTACGGATCAGTTGGCGCGCGACTTCGAGAGAGTTCACGCCATGCTGGCGCGCGGCACGGGACCGCAATAGCTGCTTCGGGTCACGACTAGAGTTCGAGCGTTGCCGTTACCGGCACGTGGTCGGATGGCCGCGTGGCGCCGCGGTAATGCTTGGCAATCGTGATCCCGGCGACACGCTCGGCGAGCATCGGCGAGGTCCAGATGTGATCGAGGCGGCGGCCTTTATCGGCCGTCGCCCAGTCCGGCGAACGATAACTCCACCAGGTGTAAAGTTTGGCCGGTTCCGGCGTGAACTGGCGCATGCTGTCGACCCAATCTCCGGCTTTCTGCACGCCGACGAGCTTTTCGCACTCGAGCGGCGTATGCGAGACGACGCGCAGCATCTGCTTGTGGCTCCAGACGTCGTGCTCGAGTGGCGCGACATTGAGATCGCCGACCAGAATTGCGCGCTCGGACCGTTGCGGGCGCAAGCGTGCGCTGTCGCGCATCTCGTCAAGGAAGCCGAGCTTGTGCGCGAATTTCGGATTGACCTCGGCATCGGGAATATCGCCCCCGGCCGGCACGTAGAAGTTATGCACCGTTATCGGATCGCGCAGGCCGGCGCGC
>Ga0126381_100007467_pt1 | contig 12173 bp, 15 predicted proteins | sample PanSoiMetPlot_28_FD_96465 | JGI IMG/M metagenome (GOLD analysis project Ga0126381, IMG submission 96465) | Tropical forest soil microbial communities from Panama - MetaG Plot_28 | ecosystem: Environmental > Terrestrial > Soil > Tropical forest > Bulk soil | place: Panama | collected 2016-02-17
TGTCAAATATCCAGCCGTACCATCACCAGCCCAACCTTGATCTACAGTAAAGACTGGAACACCTGCGGTGACAATTAACGTACTAATACCTGGAGCTTTCCAATTCAATACAGAAGAAGGTTGATCATGTGATGCCATAACCCATAAAGCATCAAGCTGAGCCCAGATACCCCTTAGTTTAAGTTGAGAAATCATATTATCTATCAACAAAATACGATTCTCATTAGGCAGCGTAGTCATTGCATTAAGTAACGTCAATGTTTCTGGTTGAAGACCACTTGGTACACTCAAAGTTTTGATTGCACCAATATTCTGTAAATAATTATTGATAATTACAGTTAGATTAGCTACATCTGTATCAGACAATGCACCTCCAGTATAAGCAATGGATAATTGTTGATTACCAAAATTTGTTGCACCAAGTAAAGTCATAGCTGTCGGCATAGCCGTTGATGCTGTGGCATCACTAAAAACAACAACTCCATCTCTAAGCAATTGGCGCGCAGTTGCTCCACTTCTACGAACCGTAAAATGTGATGGCACAAATGGGGATGTTAGAGAATATGCCATACTGCCAACAGTAGCATCATTTATTGTGACTTGGACAGTTTGTTGCGGAGATGCAAAGGCAGTAATACGAGTCAATGTATTTAAATAGAATGTGATACCAAGACTAGTACCACGATCTCGCATAAATACACCGCCACAAGAAGCGTTTTGTGTATAATTTCCTCCAAACGTGCTTGGATTATATCCAGTTGCCACAAGACTGGCACTAACTCCATCACCAGCCCAACCTTGATCTACAGTAAAGACAGGAGCATTAGTGACGGTTAATGTCAATGTCCCCGGATTCTTCCAATTAAGCCGCGTACATTGATTATCTGCACCGGCCAAAAAATACAGAGTATCAAGTTGTGTCCACAAACCCTTAGCCTTGAGCTGAGCAATTGTATAGTCAATCAACTGTGCCCTGGCCGTTGTCGGCTGTATTGTCATAGATGCAAGGAGTGCAGTTGTTTCTGGTTGAACTGGAAGAAAAGCACCAGGACCAGCAATAGGAATAATACTTGTCGCTGCACCTCCACTATTACCTTTCCCATAATAGAGAGTATTATCTTGTTCATTAAATGCGACTTCGGCAGCAGTAAGCGAGCTCGGTGCGCCAGCCGCGCCACCCGCTGCTCTCCGCTTTAACCGAACAATATCAGCCATCAGAAAGTTCCACCATCAATAGTGATACCATCGATCGTACCACCTGTGATTACTACCGCATTCGCATTCTGCGTAGCCATCGTACCAAGACCAGTGATATCTGTATTTGGTATAGAAGCAACTGCCGTGAGTGCAGCCGCACCAGCGCCCTTCACATAGCCAGTCAGTGTAGTTGCTCCTGTGCCACCGTTAGGAACCGTAATAGCAGTTCCATTCCATACACCAGTCGTAATCGTGCCAAGTGTCGTAATAGAATTTTGTCCAACATAGTTTGAAGCAATATCAATATTATCAGCATTCGCTATAATACGATTAGCTGTACCTACAACATCAATTGTTGAGCCAGTCTTGGTAAGACCTGCACCAGCAACGACCTGACCTGCTCCAGAAAACTGTGTCCATGTGACAGCGGTTGTGCCGATTGTACCACCCTGGTCAACGGTACAGACCCAACCACTATCGGCATTAGTTGTTCCTTGCTCCACAAACGTAAAAGCTGAAACAAGTTCAATCCAGGTATCAGCATCGGTTGATCGAGTCCAAGCGCCAGCGGCAACAACATAGATACCATTGGCAGATGCTGTTGTTTGATCCTTTACCAAGCAACGATCACCTGCAACCAATGCCACACCGTCGATAGTCTGAGTGCCACTCAGTGTAATATTTGCTCCTGATGTCGCTGCCTTCACAGAAGCTTTAGCATCTAGTCCTTGTGTTACATTATCAACGTAATTTTTGGTTGCTGCATCTTGCGGATTTGTTGGATCAAGCAACCCAGTGATTTTATGACTGTTCCAACTAACATCAACCGTTGGAGCAGTAAGCTGATCAAGACGTGTGGCCAAGACATAAGCTGTGGTGGCTATCTGAGTCGTGTTTGTGCCATTCGTCGCGGTAGGAGCCAGAGGTGTGCCTGAAAAACTTGGTGAAGCTAGAGGAGCAGCGCCCAAGTCGGTCATCAATTGGGCAGAAGTCACATCAATCGGTGTCGCTGAAGCACCAGTATTGTTCCCTTTGTAAGTATGAGCTCCCATGGTGCCAAGACTGGCATTGGCGATTCCATTAGCAGTGATACCAATATTAACAGCACCAGATCCACCACCAGACAGGCCGTTTGAAACGGTGATGTTAGTAACGCCGGAAGATACTGCGGAAATAGCACTCTGCACAAACGCAGTCGTTGCAATCTTGGTTGTGCTATCAGAACCAGGAGTCACAGTTGGCGCGGTTGGTGTTCCTGTAAATGCCGGTGAAGCTAATGGGGCTCTAGATGTATCAGTCGGATGTACATGATCACCACGTGCCCATTGTGTCGCAGAACCAGCAGCAGCCGTTCCATTCATCGTTGGGACTGAAGTAGAAGCCAACCCCTGTCCACCGATAGCTGGAATTACCGAAGCAGTTCCACCAGCACCACCAGTTCCTTCACCATAATACAGGATATGATCAACTTCATTGTATGCAAGCTCAGCATTCGCCAAGCTGGCTGGAGCTCCTGGAGAGCCACTAACTCGGCGTCTGACACGAATTGTGTCAGCCATTAGAAATTCCCCCCATCAAGAATATCACCTGTGATTGCTAATACCCGTGACCAGTTCGCACTTTGTCGTCCGTAGGATAAACCATCATTTGGTGCATCAGGTATCGTCTTATTATCTACATACTGCTTAGTCGCCGCTTGAAGAGATTCCGTAGGGTCATCACCAAGGGTGACTCCATTTTCAACAGTCATACTTCCCTCGAAGTAGTTCATAGAAGCCAAACCCTTAGAGTAGATGTTGTAGATCTTACCCGGATTAATAGTCAACCCTGTCGTAGGGCTATAGGTAAGATTAGAGTCACCATAAAAAGCTCCCATAGGATTATTGGACTGCAAAGCATAAAGAGGTCCAGCTGCATAAGCCGAACCACCACCACCGGAAGCCTCAGTCCAAGCTGCATTCTTCCGTCCATAGAGCCTACCATCAACAGGCGCATCTCGAAAAGGAGCTGTTACTGGACCAACAAACTTTGGATCAGTGATCACATATTCACCACTTGACCCAGCAAGAGCAACAGGCAAATTTGATTTTAAATAAACCGGAAGTGTTCTCACATCTTGAACAGCAGGAAGTTTTCTTGGATAAGAAGTTGCCTTTGGAGGCATAATTGTCGAAGGACCAATTGCTCCTAGTTTATTCAAAACATTATTGGTCATTTCAAATGCTCTAAAAGTTGAACCACACGGTCATCAGCATCATCAGCGCGTGCCATTTTCACCTTTGGTATCTGCACCTTCCGTGGGTCAGAACCACTTTTAGAGGCTACTCCTCCTGGTTTCCCACCAGCACCCATTGCCGGTGTTTGAAGAGCCATCTGTTGTTCTGCCTTTTCTTGTTTCTCAATTTCCTTGAATTTCTTGAGCAGAACTTGGTAGTCAAGATTCAAGGGGCTCGAATAAAGGAGCTTATTATTCGTAACCGCATCCGCAAGCCATTGGACGAGACGTGCTTTGTTCTCTGGATCAAAGGAGAGCTCAAGGATCTGGTAAACTGAGATAGCGGCCTTCATCTTAGTGTCATCAACCTTGACTTGATCACTATCTGGCTCACGTAGATATGAAGGCCAAACAGCTTGAAAAGAATTGGTCCACTCATAAAATGCTTCGCGGTACGTGGTCTCACTGTATTTCTCCGGAAATTTCTTACGTAACATCTTGAAGAAGGCGGGGGTCCAAGCACGGTGCATGACGATACGATCAAGAAACCGGTATACCGGGTCCATGGTCTCCCGGAGTCGGTCCATGTATCGCGCAACCGCCTTCGCGTCCTCCGACCCTTCCCCAAACCCCTCGGCGAAGGACTCTTGGGTGAGGAGTTTAACCGGCATGTCAACAGCGTTCGCTATATTCTCCAAGATATTGCGTCTGGCAAGAACATGTGGTCCCTCCAGGTTTTGCATATTAAGAGATTCAATTTCTTCTTCCGGGGTAATATTTAGGACATTACCTGTTTCTGCTTCTTTTACGAGGGCTCGCTTAAATCCGGCGGCCCAGGACATGATGTTATCGACAAAGTTTCCTGGCTGCTTAATCTTTGCGACAAGCACTCCAACCTTTGTTTCAACCAAATCATCTGCGATAAGGGACTTAATATAGGATTTGAGTGGGTAAAAAGCCCGCTGATAGGCACTTCTTCCCACAAAGCCAAAAGCGGAGGTTGTATATCCGAGATAGATAGGTTTTTCATTTGTGATTGTCACTGTTCGTGATGGATGATAAACAATACCAGATACAGCAACCTCGGAGTATTTCATAAAATCCATAGCATTGGGATTTTGATTTAGTACAAGACTCCCCGCAGTATTAAGTGGATCAAGTATATTAAAACCAATATTAAGCTCAGGCAGATCCCAGTAGCTGATAGTGTCATTGCTTTTCACCCCATCTATGAGAAGAGCGATAGAAGCAATGCCATAAATGCGACTAACAGTAAGCAGATTATGAACCAGAAAATCACCACCAAGGTTTTTCCATTCCTCGTTGAACGCATCGACGCAGTACTCCGCTGGACTATCGGGAACTTTGATACTACGTTTCTGTGCCATTGCGAGGGATACAGGACCTTCGACAATTCGCGATCCAAGTGGATGGTATAGATAGATTTCCTTGCAGGTTTGATATGAAACCACATCACCAGGAACTATGTCTGGAGCAACCAATAGTTCCTGGAGAGCATTACCAGGAGTTGTGCCGACAGAAGCTGATGGAACAGAAATAGACATTTTAACCTGTGGTTAGCGAAAACGTTGCATTCGCAGGACAACTTACAACGAAGACGCCATTTGTGAAGTTGCCACCACCTCCAAGGTTCCAGGGAGAAGTTGGTGCTGTCACTCCTGGTGGTGCACTAGGTCCTGGTCTGTAAGCGAAGATAATTGGAGCCAACGTATTAAGATCAGCAGCATACAAGGCTTTAGGTGGGGATGAGGTTGCTGTAGGAGCCGCAGCCGCGTCAACCAGGACTAGAGGGGTGCGTGCGTCAGCCATAGAAGAAGGAGTAGCGATGGTAAGACCTGTGATTTTGGTGTCGGTCGTCGTCGCGAGTTTTGTTCCAACACTAGCGGAAGTAACTGCTGTAACGGTCATCTATATCTCCCGCTTAAACCAGATTCTGACCAACGTATCATCTGTTACAATATTTGATAACCAAACCATTTCCCAACCCTGAACACCAAGAGCATTCAAATGATCACTCCATTCTGCAGAGGTGTTGGTGATAAGAAAATCTTCCACAAGATATTCCCAACCTGGAACTGGCGGACCAGGATTAATTGGAGAAATTGCGTCTGGATCGGAATCAGACATCAGTATCCTTCCCAGTTGCCAAGCCCAATGGCAACTCCATAGGTGAAACAGTCCAGAAGGTCATCCTGGCGGTCCTCTGTATCACCTACCCGGAAACCTAATACTTGTCCAAGAAGATGATTTTTGGAAACCTGTTTGAACGTAATATGGCGATCATGGGCCGTCTTAAGAATCTTAACTTTACCCTGATACACATAACCGCTCACGTTAATGGCCCTTTCGGCCTTTCCAAGCTGAGTAAGTTTCTGAGGAAGTTCGCTTGCGGGCAGGTTTCTACGTCTTGCTTGTTGTAGCAGGATAGATCCGGACGCTTTATCTTCGATGAAAGCACCACGCGAACCAAGACGTGATCCACATTTGGCCGCATACTCCTCAAGATTTCGATACACGACCGGCAACCAAAGTTCAAGCATGCTGCCTTCTATTTGAAGATACTCATAATCAATAACCTTAAGCCAGTGCTCATCACCCAGTTTTTCATATGCCCAGTAGATACAACCTGTGCCATCGGCTTCTTTTCCGGTTTTGACTGCCGTATCAAGCGTCGCAAAGACATACATACAACGATCCGGAAAAGGCTCTGGTAGATCATCGGTTAACAGGTTCTTTAGGGAGAAGAATGCTTCACCTGACCAATCTACAAACTGAGCTAGATACTCCTGGGCATAGACTAATGGATGGTTGTCGGCTTCCAGGCGTGCAAGCTCATCAGCTGGGAGATATGGATTTGAATGTGAGGGGGCATGATACTCTGAGAATCCGTATTCTGGGAGATTGCAGATTCTCCAGAAGAGGTTATCCTCATTAATTCCATTAGTATTTGATGCAACAATCGCCGCTCCTCTGAAGTCCAGAAGCGTAGGTCTAATGGCTTTTGTCCAGATGTCGATTGCGTTAGGCTTTGTGAAAGCTGCTTCGTCAATGATAACAAGGTGGTATCTTCTTGAACGACCGGCTTTTTCGTCTTCCAGAGTCCAAAGTTCAATACGGCCTCCTGTCGTCGTATGAAGCACCCCCAGGTTGCGAGATGAAGAGCGCACAGCCGGTTCTAGTGTAACCTCGTTCTCGCTGTACGCTTCACTTGCATAGCGATAATTGGGTACGAACCAACCGACTTGTGCGCCCTTTGCCGCGAAGTCACAAGCTATTGTCTTAAGAAAAGAGGTTTTGCCCCATCGGCGTCCACATCGCAGGGCCTTGAACCTTGCTGGGAGCATGAAAGCATCTATCTGCCCCGAGTGTAAGCTGGGAAGACTGATAACTCGGCCGTCTGTTGCGCGAGGGAACTGGATTATCTGTCCCATACTATTTCCAAGTGGAGAAGCCGGACCGGTGGGGGGCGGCGGGAATCCGGCTTCTCCTATCGAGCATTGGTGTCGGGGGACTTAGCAGTATGCTCGATATCCGTAAGTGCATGTTCTAGCGAATCGATCCCATGCTTTATCTTGTCTGCTACCATGTGAACCACTACTGGATCATGAGCAGCTGACTTAATTTCATCAACCAAGGCATTCAGCAAAGTGAGAAGGGCTTCGTGAGTTTGAGGTTCAGCCATCTATACGATACCGCGTATGATACTTGTGTTCAGGGCCAGTTTGGTGTATAGTATTTTGTAATTGGCAAAAGGAACTGTCATGTACTTAATTGGACCAATTCTGTGCTTAATCGTTGCTTTCATTAGCTTTCATGTGCTAATGGTTGCTTCGCTGATAATGGCTTTCCTTGAACTGGTGACAGGAAAATTTTTCAAAGCTGCGCTCTATGTCTGCTTATTCATGTTCTTGGAAAATTTGCTAATTGCTGATCCACCCGTTGACATGATACCAATATACAAAGCTTACCTAATCCTTGGAATTGTGTTAGAAGCTGTGAAATGGTTTATCGTGAAAGCATGGAAATGGAATAACAGACCTGGGCTAGTGAAGTCACTAGCCCAGGAGGAAATCACATTGGTCAACAGAAATGGAACCTGGGTGCCTAAGAATGGTCGGGGTCCTTACCGTTCCCCTTTGGGGAGGAGGCTCCAGGGGAGCCGCCGGAGGATTGGTGGTCGGGCATGATAATATTCGTACCTGGAAGCTGTGGGAGCCCACCCTCTATGCGGATAGTTAGACCTGCTGTCACGTCTTGGGTCACCTGGGCTAACCTGGGGTGGATATACACCGAGACAGCCTTCGCCGCATCAATGCGAACCGGCATTGGCAAACGTTCATCACGATATACAGCGGTAAGGAATTCTTGGGGATTAAGGTCAGGATCATTGTATTTTGGTCTACTAGGCCCAAGGATTTCCTGTTCAGGTGGTTTTTTGGACAATGCAGCAGCACACCGGGAGGAGCCGGTTCTATGGGGTGGACGTGTCAATCCAGAGTGGCGGCACCACTCGCGGAGACTGCGTCCACGAGTCTATGTCTGCCATACCACATATGGGCTGGCGATTGCAAGGGGTAGTAGCTGCGGCATTGTGCCGCAGCTAAGACAAGGAGAAGTAAATGACCGAAAATGATGATAAGGTTAGAATGCCAGGGGTTGACCGACCTGGGGGTCCTGATTTTATGAATCGACTAAAGGATAGCCTGGGGAGAAGTCCAGATGCGGGTCTTGGAGATACTCCCAGTGAGGTGACGAAATACGCACCTCCCAAGGTGAGAGAAGCTGCCGCCAGTAAGAGTCCTACCCCTTTGCAACGGATAGGGGAATACGTTGTCAACCTCAAGTGGCATGATGCTATGGCCATGGGTCGGGGCATTAAGAGCAAGCTTGAAGGAGAAAATGGAATTGCCGTTGAACAACTCGTATCGGCGATCCAATCCTGGGCCTGGGAATGGCAGACATTTATTGATGATGAACAACCTGGAGGATAGCCTGTAGGGACCCTCCGGGCGCGACTTACGTCGCCCTGATGCCCGGAGCAACTGGCTGCTGAGGATGATGGAGGCTTCAGCAGCCCCTTTTTTGAACTTGCAATTGTAGCATTCCTGTTGTATAGTGTTTTGTAATAAGCTGTGGTGGAGTAGTGATGGTAAAGATCGTAAAGGGTGTTCCTATTCCTAGGATCAGGTATCCGTGGAAAAAAATGGAGGTTGGTGATTCATTTTTATTCCCAAAAGAGATTAGCCATCCCCAGGTTGGGAGTATCGTTGCTAAAGCAACCAAGCGATATTCACGGATGGGTTGCAAATATGTCACACGCAAAACAGATGAGGGGATTCGGGTATGGCGAGTGAAATGAGAAAGGGATAAGCTGTGGGGTGGAGATTTCGTAAGAGTTTTGGGGTTCCTGGGCTTAGGTTTAATGTGAGTAAGACTGGGTTTAGTTTGAGTTTAGGGGCGAGAGGATTTACAACGAATATTGACCTAAGTGGGAGAAGGAAGAAGAGAGTAATGCATACGGTCAGTTGGCCTGGGAGTGGGTTGTCGTATCGGTGGTGGGGGAGGTGGTTTAGAGGAGAATAAGCTGGGTGAGGTCGATTTGGATTGATATCTTGTTTTTCTTGCTAACGGCAATGATTGCTGCCGGATATTTGCATGATCAATTGATGCGGTAAATAAATAGCGGGATCTTTAATGTAGGTTATTGTTAAGATTATATGGGTGTGGTAGGTTGGTATTGGAGTAAGTTATTGGGGATGGTAATATGGTAGTAGAGGTTTGGGGATCTCAGTATAAAATCCAGTTTCGTCTCTCAACTTGTCTGATGAGTATGGAGACCGGCGCGCGGTTTTAACTGTGATTTTGTGTTATGCCGAGGAGCTACTTACCCCAGTACCAATAACAACAATTATGGAAATATAACACAAATAGCCCTTGCATATTATGGGCATAAAGGGCATATTGCGCATAGGCCGCCTAGCCGGGTGGCCACAACCCGCCCTTATAGGGCACAACCAAAGGTATACTTACCATGGTTACCACCAAAAAGCAAAATGCTACCACCAAACCCGCGCTTGTTACCAGCAACGCGCCGGTTGTACCCGCTGCCGCAGCACCCGCGCCGGTTGTACCGCCAAAGGCACGTTACGCCCCTGCCAGCACCATTGCTGACCAAGCCAGCGGCCTTACCATTGTAAGCACCCACAACCCTAAGCGCCCAGGCAGCGTTAGCCACACGCGGTGGGCAGCGGTGGGTGCGGCATTTGGCAGCGGCCAATACCCAGGTACCATTGCCGGGTATGTTGCGGCGCACAAGGCCGCAGCGGCTAGCACCCCTGGCGGCGGCACGTGGCCTACCGCCACCGCTGACCTGCTGTGGGGGTTGCAGCGGGGGTTTTACGCGGTTACCGCGCCCACGGGCAGCGGTAGCTAAACACCACAGGGGCGCGGCATGCCGCGCCCCTACCCTTTTACCCACATCAACCAAAGGTGCATCATGGTTACCAATGCGCAAGCCCGCGCTCGTCGGCGCAGCATCCTCGCGGCCCACGTCGCGCTTTACCTCGCGGCGGGTGGGCAAATCACCCAGTACCCACCGTCGCCTCGGCGGTGGGCGCGCAAGTTCACCCCGCTCGTAGGCTAGTCGGCATGGGCCGGGGGCAGTCGCCCTCGGCCCGATGCTTTGCCCGCGCGAATCATGGAGATCTAAGCGATGACGACTTACCAAGAACTTCGTCCGTTGATTGAGCGACTTCTGCAAGACAAGCGAGGACGGACAGTCCTCAAAGGTCATTGCTTCAACATCATAGGTATGATGATTGAATCGCGTGATGTGGACATGTTGACTATGGTCATGTCCAAACTGCCAGAGTCCGATGCCCGTGAAGTTTTGGAGATATCGTACAAGGAAGACTAAGCGAGACAATCTAAGCGAATCCAAGCGAATCCAAGCGAAGAGCTCCGAGCGATCGGGGCTTTTTTCGTTCCCGAGGAAATCTAAGCGATTCGGACTTTTTGCGATTCCAAGGAAATCTAAGCGATTCCAAGCGATTCCAAGCAATTTTAAGCGATTCCAAGCAGAGGAAATCCAAGCGATCATAACCTGGATGACATGCATGAGCTCGTTCATCTTGCTAGTATGCCACAGCCCGCGTGCGATTGCAAGCACAAAATGCAATGACTATAAGTTTTTTTGTTCATGTCCAAATACATTAGCACCAGAATGTCGTCATATGAAGATGATCGATATATTCCGTAAGAAGCAGGCTGTTGGTAAGGGAATGAGGAAATCTAAGCGATTCTAAGCATGCCAAATGGCACGATCTTAATTGGATCATGGAAATTCTTTCGCCAAAAGTTCAGGAGAAACTGGGTGAAATGCGATGATATTGATCGCCATCATCACCCAATTCGTAAAAATCACGGATTTTGGACCATTTTCAGATCGTTTTGAAGACTGATTTCTGGGAAGAAAGTCTAAGCGATTTTGTGATCGTTTCTGGGGAGCAGAGTCAGTGGACGAGAATAAGCTGTGGGTTAGTCTACCTCGGTGCTTTCTAGTTCCGCAGCTACTTGATCTAGGACCACGGATCGATGCATATGCTCCTTGGCTTGACTCGCATTGTAGGAAACAACTTCGTCTGCAAGCTCCTCGCAAATCTTCGAAAGAGCTTCGAGTATTTCGTAGAGTCCGTGGGCCTGTAGGAGGGTTTTTAGGAGGATACGGTCTGAACTGTGCATGATTTCTCCGTGAGGTTTGGTTAATGGTAGCATTGTAACACATGAACGGGGTGTTTGCAAGGGGGGTACCCCCATCTTTTTTGGGTGGTTTTAGAGAAGTCGTAAGCGGACCAACTTCCTTTCTGTACCGTGTGCTTTCATGACGCGCGCGCACAGGGGCGCGGAAAATGGAGACAGAAATAACTCGGTACAAACGGTACAAACGGTACAAGCTCTCTGCGCGCGCGTTGTAGTATAAAATTGTATCATTATACTCGGTACAATTACGGTACAAAAGATACCAAAAACGGTACAATTCCCATATTTTACACAACCTCCAGTTTATGTGGTGGCACAAACACACGACCAAGTGGCAAATTGCACAGTACAAATCCCCTACGCAATTGTACAACGACCGCAAGTATGTCACCAGTCGCCAAATGCACTCTAACCCTAGTCCCAGGAACATACGGATTGGCATATTTTACCTCCCTCACCAGCTCATTACCCGCTTCCAACTTCCTTAATTTTTGTATCACAACCTCAGGTATGCACTCAATTTTCCCACCAAAACGAACCCATCTAGCCACCACAGGCAATGTCGTTGGACCCCTAATATTCTCTACTCCCACCTTCATAAACACATATCCAGGAAACACAGGACTCAATACCTTCCTCGCTTTGCGAGCTCCATGCGGTCTACTCAACCGTTCATAAACCGGATAATACGACTCCACACCCGGACAATATTCTTCCAGTAACCCCATATAACGTATCTGTTTTTGTGGATTTATTTTCAACAAACTCCAATGCGACGAACTCCCCGAACTCCCTACAACCACAGGTCGATAATCCCGCATCATCTTTGCGACCTCCTTTATCAAAGATTCACTTTGGCGTTGTTCAATCAAACCCACGGACAAAATTCCCTATTCCCCTACCGGTTTAAACCACGCCTCTAGCATTTCTTCATCAAACCTATCAAAAGGTACAGAATACACGCGACGCCACCAACCACGAA
>Ga0126381_100007468_pt1 | contig 12172 bp, 23 predicted proteins | sample PanSoiMetPlot_28_FD_96465 | JGI IMG/M metagenome (GOLD analysis project Ga0126381, IMG submission 96465) | Tropical forest soil microbial communities from Panama - MetaG Plot_28 | ecosystem: Environmental > Terrestrial > Soil > Tropical forest > Bulk soil | place: Panama | collected 2016-02-17
GGCGGCGGAAGAGGCGGTGCGGGCGATGTCGGGGCGGGAGAGGGCAGCCCTGCGGGTGGACCCGGAGGTGAAGCCGCACCTCGACGCGATCGAGGCGGCGGCGGGGAGCGGTGCGGACACCGCCGGGCTGAAGGCGAAGCTCGCCGCATTGCGGAAGCCGCAATAGGCTCGGGCTCGGGCTCGGGCTCGGGCTCGGGCTCGGGCGGGGGCGGGGTGCAGGGATGCGCCCCCTCCCGCCTTCTCTCTCAGGCTCGGAGAGCTGCAGAAGCCGACTCGTCTCCGGCGAAGCGCCGGGCTCGAGCGCTGGCGGCTCGGTTTCTGAGAGGTAACAGGCGCCAGATCATCCCTCCTCCTACTCCTCCTCCTCCTACTCTCGCATGGCTCATGGATGTTTCATGCCCCCCGTTCCGGGGCGCCAGAAACCCCCCAGACTCCGACCCCTCCGGGGCCTGCCCGATAACAGGCGCCCCCTACCTCTAAGGGATTTTTTTTATTTTTTTTTTCTTATAAAACAAGAAGGATAAAAGGCGCCTGTTTCGAAGCAGAGCCCCGCCTATCGGCGGACCCGGAGTCTGGGGGTTAGAGGCGCCCGGAACGGGCGCCGGGGGAAACATCCATACGCCATGCGTAGATAGGAGGAAGAGGAGGAGGAGGAGGAGGATGAGGAAGGAGGGGGAGGGAAGAGGAGGAGAGGTCTTGGTTGACAGCCACGCCGCCGGGACGGATAATCAACACACGGGCAAACTCCGCCCGCGACTCAAAGGACTCAGCCCAATGACCCAGCCCCCATCCCTCGAAGACCCCTCTCTCGAAGATCTCGTGCGAGGCTTCTGCCTCCGATTCAACCTCGACCCGGACAAGGTCCGGCCGAGCCACGTCCTTCTCATCCTGGAGGATGGGAGGCGATTCCGCGCGAGCGAGGCGCCGCCGGCCGACATCCTCCACCTTGGCCTCGTGCTCAAGCGAATCCTCATCCAGCACCCCGACTCGCAGGGTGAGCCGATCGAGGTGGAAATCATGCCGCCCGCTCCCAAGCGGCAGCACTAATCTCTCAACCAGAGGACTCACTTCCATGACCACAAGCATCTCTGCCCTCATCCACGCCGACCTCCTCCGCCGAGTCAAGCGCGCCGCCGAGCGCGAACAGGCTTGGTTGGAGAGCCAGCACCATTACCTCCCTCTCTTCGAATCCATCGCCGCCAAGCAGGCTGCGCTCGCCGCCGGCGAATCCCTGGAGGTGGAGGCCAGCACCTTCGGCCCCCACCTCACCCTCTCCATCGCCGGCGGACCAGATCTCCTCCAAATCATCTGGCGTGCCCTCCGCGTCCGGGGCTGGCGATTCGATGGAGACAGGCCAAAGGCCCTCGAAACCTCTTGGTCTGGCTCTTTCCACCTCTTCGCCGCCGACGGCGAGCGGGTGCCGGGGGTGGAGGTATTACTCTCCTTCTCGAGCACGGTCTGCCGCCTGGTGCAGGTCGGCACCAAGATGGTTGAGAAGCCCATCTACGAGGTACGCTGCACGTCCGATTCCCTTCCCATCACCGAGGACTCACTGTCATGAAACCCAAGCTCGTTTCCAGTATCGATCTGAATGAACTCGTCCACTTCTTCCCCGAGCCTCTCCAAGACTCAATCTGGCTCGAAGTGGCCATGCTCCTCAAGCGTGCCGCCGGCGGACCCTCGCCGCCCCGCTCCCAAGTCAACGGCTCGAAGGGAGGGATCCCGAGCCGGCACTGGATAGACCACGCCGACGGTATGGGCAATCTCGCCGCCCTCGGCCGCGTCTACCGCATCAATCGAGATGCCGCCCGCCCACCCCACAAGGGAATGCTAGGGGAGGTCTGGAAGCACGTCCTCGCCCATAAGGGGGAGACCATCACCTACGAAGGGATCGGGACGATCTGCCGAGGGGTGAAGGGGGCGAAGCCAGCCGCCATGGTCTCAGCGCTCTGGAGCAAGAACTTCATCGATGTTAAGAAGGTGGCACAGGCCAGCTGAAGGCGAATCAACCGCAACCCGCGCAAGGAGGCGCGGGTTTCGATGGATTCACCCGCAAGCGAGGACTCAGCATCATGCACTACAAGATAAACGTTTCACAGAACGGGCGGCATTTCTTCGCCACCGCCGACCACTCCATCACCGACTACACCCGACTCAAGGAGGTTCTGCCGGCGATCGCCCGAGCCTTTCCGGAAGGCGAGGGATTTGAGGTCAGCGTGACGCGGTGGGAGTGTATCGGCTACAACCGGGATGTCCAGAACATTCTGGAGGAGGTGGAAATGGATGCGCAGCGCAACGTCCGCCACGCCGCCAAGTCTGGCCCACTGGAGAACTGGTAAATGAACAAGTTCAGCATCGCCTCGACCGTAGTGCGGCACGCGAACGCCTGCCGGGACGCCCGGCGCCCCAAGTGCACCTGCTGGTGCGAGCACCGCTTCCACCGCCAGGAGCATCCCGCCGCCGCCATCGCCGAAGAGATCGGGCGCCGGCTGGCCGGGGACGGCCAGCAAGAACTCGACCTCGACCCGGACCCGGACTTGGAGGATCAGAATGACTAAGTTCCAACTCGGCCACAAGCGCGCCGCCCGCATCACCGCCGACCAAGTGCTCGCCATGCGCGAGCGCTACGCCCGCGGCGAAACCCAGGGCTCGCTCGCTCGCGCCTTCCACCTCTCCGTAGGGCAGGTGGGGAGGATCGTGCGGGGGGAGAGCTGGCAGGAGTACGGCCACATTCCCACCGATCAGGAGATCGAGAGCCAGATGGCTCTGGAGCGGGCGAACCCTGCCCCGCTCAGCCAGGATGAGCTCGCCCATCTGGTCGATGTCATAGAGGAGAAGCCGGCGCCGCCGACCACCCACCCCGAGGACTACGCTGAGTCGATCCGCCAGCTCGCCGCCAGCCTCAAACGAAAGCCCGGCACGTCGGGCGAAGAGGAGAAAGAAGATGACTCTCAACCCAAGGGCTAGCTTCGACGCACGCTGGCTCGAGTTCCTCCGCACCGCCGAGGCCATTGCAGGTCCTGGCGGGCCGGAGAAGTTCACCGCCGACGACAAGCGTCTCGCCTACTGCTTCTACCTAAAGGGCCACTGTGATGGCAATCAGGCCCATTTGCGGCCCGACTACGCCGCCGGCTACCCCGAGGAAGGACTCAAATGAACCCCCTACTTCAGAACCTCATGCAGGCCAACCAGCCCGAGGGCGGCGAACCCGCTTTCGAATGGAGCCCTCTCCAGAAAGCCGTCTTCTCCGAGGTCCTCCTGAACGAACGCCCAATCTGCGTAGACGCGAAGGCCGGCGCCGCCAAGACCACCACTCTCGTACACGCCGCCGGCCTCGCCACGCAGCCTTCCATCTTCCTCGCCTTCAACAAGTCGATCGCAGAGGAGATCCGAGGCCGGCTCAAGAAGGGCGAGGCGAAGACCATCAACGCTCTCGGCCATCGCCTCTGGATGTCCAACTGCCCCCGGGCGAGGCTCGACGCCCGCAAGACCGAATCCCTCATAGAGAAGCTCCTCCCGGATGAGCAGAGGAGGAAGTTCGGCTACCTCATCCAGCGGCTGATCTCCGCCGCTAAGAGCGGCGGTCTCGGGCTGGAGAGTGAGAGCCGGCCGGGAGATTTCTCCCACTCCATCACAAATGGGGACTGGGATGTAGATGATGGGGATGTGGAAGAGGTGGCGCTCTGGGCCAACCGGGTCTTCCTCCACGGGCAGCAGGACACCGCCACCTTCGACTTCGACGACCAGATCTACGGCCCAGTCCTGCACCGCTGGGAGTTCCCCCACTTCCCTACCGTGATGGTGGATGAGGCGCAGGATCTCAACCGCATCCAGCACCTCTTCATCGAGGAGCTGGCCCGAAACGGGCGGCTGATCGCAGTAGGGGACCCCAACCAGGCGATCTACGGCTTCCGGGGCGCCCTCTCCGACTCAATGGACCTCCTCGTCTCCCACTTCCGCATGCGCACACTCCCTCTCAGCATCAGCTACCGCTGCTCCCAGGCGGTCATCCGACAAGCCCAGACCCTCGTCCCCGACATCAGCGCCCGAGAGGGCGCTCCGGAGGGACAGGTGGTGTTTGAGACCGACTCCGACCCGGAGCTGTTCCCGGAGGGAATGCTGGTGATGTGTAGGAACAATGCTCCGCTCTTCGCCGCCATCATGCGCCACGTCAGGGCCAGACGGCCCTGTCGGGTGCTGAGCAACGCCCTGGATGGGCTGGCCTCCTTCATCAAGAAGGCTCGCCGGGATGACATTCAAGGGATGCTGAAGTGGGTAGATCGCTGGGAGGCGAGGGAACGCTTTGCCGCCGAGTCCAAGCACATGGACTGGAAGGTCGCCTCCATCCAGGACAAGGCCGACACCGTCCGTGCCCTCTCCGAAGGTTTTACTGAGGTCGGGGAGGTCCTGGCGCTGCTGCGCCAGCTCCAAGAGGGCCGCACCGGGCCGATCTTCTCCACCATCCACAAGGCGAAGGGGCTGGAGGCTGAGCACGCCTGGCTGATCCGCCCAGACCTCCTCCGGCCCTGGTGGGTTAAGGAGGAGGCGGCGCTGCAGCAGGAGGACAATCTCCACTACGTAGCGATAACCCGAGCGAAGCTCACCTTCACCTACGGAGCACGAAAGTCATGAACCGCTACCAGTACACCATCATCGCAGCCGGTCTCCTGGCCGGCGGCGGGTGCCACTCGGGGCCTCCGGCCCCGAGGCAGACCTGTGCGCGGGCGCAGCTCGCCGTCCAGTCCTACGAGGAGTGCCTCTCGCGGACGAACTGCCACACCACCCCCCACGACACCTACGTCTACCACAGCCAGGGCCGCTGGCTGATGAAGCACTGCACGGAAGGAGAGGATTAATGAGCGCCGACGACAAGCGGGCACATGACGAAATCTGGCGAGAACGCAACGCACTCAACCGAGAGCGTCTTGAATTCATGGCAGAGGCCCTGAAGGATTTTGACAAGCAGTACTGCCCGAAAGTGCGGGCGTTGCAAGATCGCTGCGCCGCAATCGGGCATGTGCGCGGCTCGTTCCACACCAACGGGCTTGGTTCATGCTGGTTCTACTGTAATCAGTGTGGCGCGCGAATGGAGATAGACAATGGAAACTGACATCCCCGCGCTGGTGCAGCGGCTGACCGAGTTTCTGTCTGTCGGCGGACTGTTCAATCCCGGTGAAACCGCAATGGTGAACCCTGATGCCACGCGCCGGTTAATTCTGGATTGCCGCGACGCCCTTGAGGCGCAGGCGGCGGAGATCGCTGACATGCATACGGTCAACGACGAGACCAACGCCGCGCTTCTGGCTGAAGTCGATGAGCGCGACCGCCTGCGCGCTGAACGGGATGCGAATCTCGCCGCGTGGGAGCGCGTGCTTGGGCAGCGCTCAGAAGGCGAGGCGCATGACTACGTGAATGGGCTGCGCGCGGCGCTGGAAAAGATCGCTAATACGGCTATCCCCGGCGGCGGGCTCGCCGTGGACGCGTGGATGGCGAGTATCGCCCGCAAAGCACTCAGGGGGAAGAAGCCGTGACCGATCCCGATTGGACCTGGGCCTCACCCAGCGACGACGATGACGAATCCGCTTCCAGCGGCTTCAACGAGGACTTCGAGTCCGACTGCTACGGAGAAGAGCCGTCCGCCGGCGGGTAGGAAGACTTGAGAGGTCTTTGTTGACCGCATTCCGGGCGCATGTTATTGTGTGGCTGAAATCGAATTGCGGGGGATTTCGGCGGGCTGCCTCCTTACCACAAAGGGCCCGCCACAATCAGCAGGAGATTAAGAAGATGAACGAAGTAGCAACACCGACTCCCAAGGCCGCACCGGTCCGGCAGGTCGAGAAGGTTTCGATGGAAGACGGTCGGGAAGTCGAGTTCGTCGGCAAGGCCCGGTTCTACAAGGACGTCCTCGTCAAGGGCAAGCCGATCGAGGACCTCTCCTCGGACGAGATTGCCAGCGCAACGCTGGCGGACATCAGCGTCAGGCTGGACTTCCGCAACGGCACCTCCCGGACGTATCCGCTGAACCCTGCGCTCGGCCTCCACTACGCCGGCCACGGGGCGAAGCAGAAGTACGGGGACGAGCTCGCCGGCGAGGATGCTCCAGACCTCGACGATTGGGCCGCAACCACCGACCGGCTGCACGAGCGGCTGACCGGAGGCGAGTGGACGAAGGCTCGGGTCGGCGGCGGCATGGCCGGCACCTCGGTGCTCCTCCAGGCCCTGATGCAGTTCACCGGGCGCACCGCCGCCGAGGTGAAGGATCACATCAAGGACTGGACGCCCGAGCAGAAGCGGCAGCTTCGGAACGACCCGGAAATCAAGCCCCTCGTCGATGCTATCGAGGCGGCGAAGGCTTCCAAGTCGTCCGTTGATACCGGGGCGCTGAAAGCGAGCCTCCGCGGGCTCGCCGCCTGATTGGAATCTCCGCCTGCCCTCTCCCCCAGTCGTGCCGGGGGAGAGGTTGGAAGGGGGAAGGCTAAGCAGGTATGCCTCCCCTAACTATCTGGCCGTGGTGAATGACAGGGCTACTTCAATAGGCTGAAACGATCCCTGTCAACTTGTTCCCGGCACTCATTCTGAAGGAGGACTGGAAATGCGCACACTCTACCTGATCCTAGCCGCCACAGTCATCCTAGGCGTGGCGAGCACCGCCCCTGCTCCCATCATCATCATCATGCGAAACGGCGCTCCCCGCCTTCCCGTCCCGATGCCTGAGCCGCGGGTTCCGCAGCCCCAGCATCCCGGCGGACCGCACAAATAGGCCCCGGCGTCCGTCAGCCGCCTAGAGGCCGAGTCGCCGATTGAGTCCCGGCGGCGAAGAAGGCCCCCCTTGCGGGGGCCTCTCTTTTAGTGGAGGTCCCCTATCATGTCCGACGATCCCTTGAAGATGCTGCTCGCCGAGCGAGACGCCACTATCGATCGTCTCCAGGCGGAGATTCGCTATCTCCGTTCGCACGTCGCTCCTGAAGGCGAGATTGAAGAGAGAGTGGCGGAGTGGTTGCGGGCACGCTTTTGGACCGTGATTCCGCCGCCGAGGTCTTGAGAGGTCTTGGTTGATTTTGGCGCCCATTAATGCGACAATAACCGGCGCATGAAAAGTAACGCCGACCGCCTGCTCGACATCCTTGCCCGTGCCAAGCACCGGGCGGACATCGAGACCTCCGCCAAGAAGCGAGCCCGCACGCGGCGCACCGCCGAGTCGGCGGCAGACGAGCATGCCGCCCGCCTCGCCAAGCAGCACCGTATTCGCCAGCTCCTTGCCGACGATCGGTTCGACGGCATGCGCTTCCGTTGGTTCTTCACCCGCGTCCAGAAAGACATCCCACTCGACCAGCTCCGAGGCTGGGTTGACTCTAAGATCCGAGAGGAGGAAGAGCGTGCTAAGCGTGATCGACAATCTGCATAGATACTTCCGAGCGAGGGCCATCCGCCGTCACTGGGCGTGGGTGAAATCCGAGCGCATCATCTGGGATCGCCCCCGTCCCGACCCTCGGAACTGGCAGGAGAACTGGAACACTTGGAACTGGAACGGGAGGAAGCGATAGGTGCCTCGCCCTGCCAACATCATCCGCAGCACCAAGCTCAACCTTTGTCTGCCGGAGGACATCCGGGCCTGGCTCGACATCCACCTCTGGTCGGACGCGGAACTTCGCGTCCCCCTCGGATCCTACCAGCGCCTGATCCTCTCCCTCCTCCGAAAGTATCGGGACGAGATAGAAGGAAGAAAGAATGATCCCTCAAGCTGAACTCGTACAGAAGATGGCCCTCTGGCGCGCCAAGATGGCCGCCGGCACGCTCACCCCGGATGAGCTGAAAGAAGCCATGATGGCGATGCGGGCGCACCGAACTGGTGCCCAGTCCGCCTCCGCCGCCAAGAAGGCCTCTAAAGTAGTGGATGTGGGGGCGCTCAAGGACAGCCTCCGCGGCCTCGCCAAGAAATCCTGAGCCCCCGCCATGGACCAGTACGTGGCGATCTATCAGGTCGGCTGCGCTATTTGCGAGGGCTCTCCTTCGGTAGGGATCCGAGCCCCGAGCGGCGCAATCATCGCTACCTCGCTCTGTAGCAATCACTTCTTCGGCGAGCGAATGGAGCCGGAAGAGTGGAATAATGAGAAAGAGGCAACAGAATGAAAGAGTGGACTCCAACCTTCCCCGAGGCGATTGATAGCAGCATGCTGGCGGCATTCAAATCCTGCCCGCAGCTCTTCAAGAAGATCTACATCGACCAGTGGAAGGCGAAGGAAGAGAAGGTCGACCTGCATGCCGGCAAGGCCTTTGCCGCCGGCCTGGAGCGCGCCCGGCGCGTCTACTTCGAAGACGGCCACCCCGCACCCATAGCCGTAGCGGAGGGGCTCGGCGAACTCATGCGATCCTACGGGGACTTCACCTGCCCGCCGGACAACCCGAAGTCGCTCGAGCGGATGTGCTTGGCCTATGAGTACTACATGGACATGTATCCGCTGAACAACCAGACCGGCTTCCCCATCCTCATGCCCGGCGGAAAGCGCGCCATCGAGGTCTCCTTCGCCAACCCTCTCCCCATCCTACACCCCGAGACCCAGCAGCCCCTCCTCATGGTGGGGCGGGGCGATATGATCGTGCAGTACGCCGGCGCCGAGTACGGAGAGGATGACAAGACCACCAAATCGCTCGGCCCGACCTGGTCCCGCCAGTGGGACATGCGCTCGCAGTTCCTCTGCTACACCTGGGGCTTCCGGGAAATGGGGCTGAACATCGCCGGCTTCCTCGTCCGCGGCGTCTCCATCCTCAAGACCAAGTTCGACACCCAAGAGGCGATATGCAACTTCGCCCCCTGGGAGATAGAGCGGTGGTACGGGGAGATGCTCGCTTGGCTGGAAGATATGGTGATCTGTTTCAAGACCCGCCGGTGGCGATACAACCTCGACCACGCCTGTAACGAATACGGAGGGTGCGGGTTCCGCACCGTCTGCAAGTCCCAGAACGAACAGCCGTGGCTGGAGATGTACTTCCGCCGGCGCAAGTGGGATCCGGTTACTAGAACAGAAACAGACCTGAGCTGAACAGTCCGGGGGGACTATGCAGTTCTCGATTTCGCTCCACGGTGTGGAGTACTGGAACCTCTCACGCCCGGACCTCGACTCCCGGGGGTGGAGACCCTCGTCCGTAGCGAAGGTGTGCCCGCATTGCCTCGAACTGTGGGCGATTATCGGCTCCCCTCCCTTCTCCATCGAAGGGCAGCCCTGCGAGCACTGCACCTTCCCCTGTTCGCCGACGATCGTCCCGGGCAGCCTGCTCGACGACCGCTCCACCCAGACCGTCGATTTCGACCTTATCGACTCCCTCCCCCCCAGCCTGAAGCTCCGTGAACTCCTCCTCCACATCGCAGCAATAGAGAGAGATACACAACCATGTCCGACATCAGCCTCCTCGCCGGCGTCAACGTCCTCCTCGAAGGTGCAACCGGAACCGGAAAAACCTTCTCCATCGGAACCCTCTGTGACTCCGGGGTAGAGGTATTCTACCTCGGCCTCGAGAATGGGTTCGAAACCCTCATGGGCTACTACCTCGACCGCGGCAAGCCCGTCCCGGATAACCTCCACTGGCACACCCTCCAGGTCGCGGTACCTGGCGGCTTCGCCTCCATGGCGGACGGTGCCCAACAGATCGGCAGCATGACCTATGAATCCATCACGAAGATCCAGGACTTCACCCGCTCCCAGAACAACCAGTTCGAGAAAATCCTCCGCGTCCTCCACAACTTCCACGACCAGCGAACCGGAACCGATTTCGGTGCTGCAGATAGTTGGGGGCCAAACAGAGCCCTTGTCATTGACGGCCTCACGGGGTTGGGAGCCTTCGCTATGGCGATGGTGGTGGGAAAGAAACCTGTTAAGAGCCAGCCCGACTGGGGCATTGCCCAAGACAGCCTCGAGCGCCTTATTCGCTACATCTGCGACGGCTGCAAGTGCCATTTCGTTCTCATCGCCCATGTTGAGAGGGAGACCGACCCAGCGTTCGGCGGCACAAAAATTACAGTCAGCACGTTGGGCCGCGCACTTCCGCCCAAAATCCCGCCGATGTTCTCGGACGTGATCCTCTGCACCCGCGACGCCAAGGGGTGGAAGTGGAGCACGGCGAACGGGCTCTGCGATCTAAAGACCCGCAATCTCCCTTTCGCTGAGGACATTCCGCAAGATTTCAGCAAAATCGTCGAGAAATGGAAAGGCAGGGGAGGCCGTTTCTCGCCGACCGTTAAGGTATAACCTCCCCACATCCCCAACTAACAGGAAACACAAACCATGACATCTGCATTCGATCCAAACCAGTTCCTCGGAGCCGTCCTGACCTCCGCCAACACACGCCGCCAGCCCATCCCAGCCGGAACCAACCTCCCCGGAACCCTCGGCACTCCCTCTACCAGACAGACAGAAGGGAAGAAAGAGTCCAACCAGGGGGTCGTATACACCTGGGTGGACATTCCGATTGAGGTCGATCTGACGGGGAATCCGCCGGTGCGGACGCTGGTGGGGCAGGACCATGTCCAACTCCGCTACTCGTTCCGCCTCGACGTTTCGCCGTCCGGCGGCATCGATCTCTCCCCCGGCAAGAACAACGGACTCCGCATCCTCCGCGAAGCCGTTGGGATGAATAAGGATGGGGAGTCCTTCTCCCTCCTCGGCGTGGGGGGCCGGCAGGTCCTCTGCTCCATCGGCAACCGTCCTTATCAGGGGGAGATCTTCGATGAAATCGCTTCCATTGCTCGACTTGGGTAAGGTCATGAAGGCCACCCTGAACTGGACCGTGGAGCATAACAGCCTCTTGGGCAGGATCCAGTTCGCCCACGACGCCCTGGAAGAGCTCGCCGCCGGCGCCAACCTCCAGACCATTGAGGAGTCGCTGGAGAACCTCATCAACGCCATCGAGGAGTCGAATGAAGATCGGCTCTCGGAGGAAGATGATGAGGACGAGGAGGAAGAAGAGGAAGAGGAAGACGAGGAAGAGGAAGAGGACGACGACGAATAACCAACCTTGGGAGGGGGGCCTTCGCCCCCTCTCGCTTTCTGGAGGGGACTCATGCAGCTTCACATCGTACCTGCCGACGACATTATAATCAAGACGAATCGCCAGCGGCGAGACCTGGATCAGTCGAAGATCCTCGAACTCGCCGGCAGCATCGCACAAAACGGCCTGATCCACCCGATCGTGGTGAGGTGGGCAGACGACGAATATACCTTAGTCGCCGGCGAACGCCGAATGAAAGCCCTGGAACACCTGTGGTTCCTCGGGCAGGAGGTTACCTGTGGTGATAAGATCATTCCCGAAGGCCATTGTCCCTGTCTATTCCTCGGGGACATTGACCCTGTGGACGCAGAGGAAATTGAACTTGAGGAAAATATTCGTCGCGAGGACCTCTCTTGGAAAGAGCGGGCGGACGCTGTTTCACGACTTGCAAACCTTCGTGCCCGACAAGCAGCCGCGGCTGGAGAAAGTCCTCCAACAACAGCGCAGATCGCGGAGGAAGTCTCCGGGTCGAGCGAGGGCTGCAACCACGACTACGTCCGCCAACACATCCTCCTCGGCAGGGCCCTCTCCAACCCCACCACCGCGGAGGTTATAAAGAATGCGACCTCCCGAAAAGAAGCCTTCAAGCTCCTCAAGCGGCACGAGGAGGCCAGCCGGCATGCCGCCCTCGGGGCCGCCCTCGGCACAACCTTCTCGGCGGAAATGCACACTCTGCAGAAGGGCGACTGCTTGCAAATTATGCCTGAGTTGCCAGCGGAAACTTTCGACGTTATTTGTACAGACCCGCCGTATGGGATTAGTGCGGACTCTTTCGGCGACTCGGCAGGGAAGACAGCAGGTGGTCATAGTTACGACGATTCCTACGAGACGTGGGCTCAGCTCGCTCGGGCTCTCTCACTCCATTCATTCCGCCTTGCGAAAGCACAAGCTCACCTCTATTGCTTCTGCGACATCGACCGATTCGCCGAACTTCGAAGCTGCATGGCTGAGGCTGGCTGGCGTTGCTTTCGCACACCTCTCATCTGGCACAACCCTGGAGGGATCCGAGCCCCCTGGCCTGAGCACGGTCCCTTCCGTCGCTGGCAGGCCATCCTCTTCGCCATCAAAGGCGACCGTCCCGTAACGAGGCTCTACTCCGATGTCATCACAATCCCATCCGATCCTAACC
>Ga0126381_100007469_pt1 | contig 12172 bp, 16 predicted proteins | sample PanSoiMetPlot_28_FD_96465 | JGI IMG/M metagenome (GOLD analysis project Ga0126381, IMG submission 96465) | Tropical forest soil microbial communities from Panama - MetaG Plot_28 | ecosystem: Environmental > Terrestrial > Soil > Tropical forest > Bulk soil | place: Panama | collected 2016-02-17
GCGTACGTGTCGAGCGAGATTGGACGTGAGGAGCGAGTTTCGTTGTTCGGCATTTTGGTTCGACCTCTGGGAGAAATTGGAGCGCCGGACGGGAGTTGAACCCGTGAGTGCAGGTTTTGCAGAAGTGAGACCCTGTCCGTCGCTGCATTAAATTCAATGGTTTAGAGTGTCATTGGAGTACCTAAAGCGAAGCTAAATTACCTCATTCGGCACAAAGTGGCCACCAGTTTGGCCACTCGTTTTGACTGCAAAAATGGAAAACCCACCGAGCCTTGTGGCGGGTGGGTCGTCGAAGCACGTTTCCGTTTGAAACTAGCCCGATGTACACGCCCGCGCGCATCTGCCCTGACAACAGAAGCAACACATCGCGGGATTGATAAACCGGACCATCGAGTTTTTGCAGATTAAAGGGAAGTCGCGTGCGAAGTCAAGGACGCGCCACTCGGGACACCGGTGCCCGATGACGACATCGGTCGTGCTCCTGCCGGCCACTGCCGACAAGAGAGTATGGCGCCCCCTGATATCTGGGTTGTCTGGCGATCGCTGTAAGGTTTGGCAGCTAACGAAATAGCGGGGATTATGGATCATGGCCGTGCAACTGAGCAGCCATACGTGTCAGGCACCAGCCGCCTCCGAGCGGTTTTTTTTAGCGCCTTAATAGAGGATTAGAACGCATGTACGAGATTATCGATAGCGCCGAGCTAGCCAAGAGATGGAATCTTCCCGAGAGCTGGGTGAGGTCATACACGAGAGAACGAACGCCACGCCCAGAGCGCATCCCCTGCATCCGCTTTGGGCCCCGTTATGTCAGATTCCAGTGGGGCTCTCCAGAACTGGAAGAGTGGGTAAACAGGCATAAGACGGGGGGCGGCCGCTAATGTACGTAAAGATCTTTTCGCAAATCTACGACAGCTCGATCGCTGAAGACTACCTGGTCCGACTCGTATTCGAGGATCTCCTGATTCTCGCCGACAGGGACGGCCACGTTGATATGACAGTCGCGGCGATCGCTCGGCGCACCAATGTGCCCCTTAGGGTCGTCAACCGTGCAATCGAGAAACTCTCATCACCAGACCCAGACTCACGAACGCCCGACGAGGAGGGGCGCCGAATCGTTCTGCTTGATCCTCATCGTTCCTGGGGGTGGAGAATCGTCAACTATGCGAACTATCGCAATATCCGCAACGACGAAGATCGCCGAGAATACAACCGCGAAAAGCAGCGCGAGTTTAGATCGAGACGCGCCAGGTCTGATGCGTCATTGACAGTCAAACGATGTCAGCAATGTCAGCCAAGGCAGAAGCAGAAGCAAAAGCAGAGGCAGAGAAGAAAAACAAGCCAAAGGCTTCGCCTTCGTCTTTTGTCCTTCCCGATTGGATTCCTATCGATGTTTGGAACGACTACGAGGAAATGCGCAAGAAAAAGCGCGCTTCGATGACGGATTCCATACGACTACGCATTGTTAGGCGCCTGGCCGTGTTCCGCGATCAGGGATACGACCCCTTAGAGACCCTGGAAACATCGATTCGCAGAAACTACACCGACGTATTTGCCCCGAACGGAGGCGGCATTAATGGAAAACCCTTACATAGAGAAAATCACCGCAGCACTGAAGACCGCGAACTCCTGTCGCAACGGGAAGATGGATGCGGCAGTTTTGAGGATGTATTCAACCCGGCTGTCTAAGAAAAATCTCACCGACGTCCTTGTGGTGCTCTCCCATCTTGCTGAATCTCCCCGAAGCCAATACGAACCAGCAATTCCCGATCTGGGTGCATTGCTTGCGCTGGTCGACGCAGAGGCAGTAGCCCGCAACAACCGAACGGAAGCGGTGAAGAGTCAGCGCCTGGTGTATTGGTCATGCCCCGAGTGCGGCACGGTGAATTCTGGCTTTCCTATGAGCAATAGCGACCTTGACCGCAGGTGTAGAGGGATTCCCAGGGACGGCAGCATAGAGACACACCGAGACGGAAGCAGACGAATCTGTGGCGCAAGGATGAATGTGATTTTCGATGAAAGCGAGAACCACGAAGACGAAGAAATCAGACATGGTCCACATATAGGAGTGACCGTTGACCCCAGACGTGGAGAGCAAGCTCTAGCAGGAATTTTGCGCCGCTGATCGGGATCTTTTTCTGGTGTTTCCTGATTGCCCCGCTGTACAATGCGGAACAATTCATGGACGGATATGCGTTTTGAGCCCGGGGGGCCAGGGTCACCGGAGCTGCCCCGTGTTTCTAATAGGGGGATCACATTGAAAATCTTGCTCTTTCTCCTTTTCCTTGTTTGCTATCTGGCGTGGATGGTTGGTGTGTTGTGGTGCATGAACAGAAAGCAGAAGGATCTTCGCGCCAGCCGGGCCTTCTGGTATGACGAACTGATGACTCTTCTTAGCCTTGGCGGCTTTTTCGGATTCATCTACTTGCTTTCCGGGCTGTGGATCCTGAAGTTGGTGCTGCTCCTCTTAATTGCTGTGCATCTGGGATCGGTCGTCGGGTGGATGTTGAACTTGATTCTCGGCGAACAGTCGGAAAAATCAGATGCGCGGATATTTTGGGCGGGAGGAGAACTCACTTTAAGGTACACCGTTCCCATGAGTCTATTGTGGATCATTTCCGCGCTTGTTGTGTGGTCCTACCCAGTCATCTCGGGCATCCACTTCTTCCGGCATCAGTGGGGCTCCGGGGTTATCCAGGCGGAAGTTGTTAAATGGTCTCTACTTCTTTTGAGCCTGAGTGGCTACGTTGTAGTTGCGGTGGTCAATGCGTTGATCCTGGCATCGGAAGATCTGGACGACGATACCCGGCAACGAATGTTCATCAACCAGGCTGTTGGCCTTATACCGTTGGCAATTTATGTAGCTCTCGCGTTCTGGGCATTCGGGCTGAACGGCGCGCCGCTCACGCTTGGATTGTTCTGGATTCCCACCGGCGCGTTGTCGCTGCAGACCCTTGGTCTGCTCCTCGCTCTTTTTGCTCTAACGGTCCTGATTCCTTTTTTGATGGGGACACAACGAACGCGTCGCAAGAGAAGGGCCTTGCTGAAGCGGGTGAAGGACCTGCTAGGTGAGCTCGAAGATATCCTGGAGACACCGACAGATCGAAATGGGTATGTCGGTAAACTGAATGCGCTGCACAGCAAAGTAACTGGGATCCAGGAGGAGTTCACGAATGCCGACGCCTTCCTCTCTAAAGAAAGGAAGGGGCGCCTCGAGCCTGAAAAGATAGACCAGGCTCTTAAGCCGTTCGAGGTCGCGATTGAAAAGTCACGAGACCTCGACCCGCGCTTCGATTTTGTCGACCGGCTGGGCAAATTGTTGACGCAGATAGTGGAAGTCAAAACGGAGCTGGAAAAGCGGTCCGAAGCTAGCGTGGAGGCCGCGGCCACGCAGTTTGGCGAAAAGTACAAGGCCCGCAAGGAGGAATTGGGCGAAGAGATCGAGGGTTTCTTTAGCCACAGGCCCATGATCACAGCCGGAGCTGGCTCAGTTGTTTCTGTGCTCATTCTCACCATTCTGGGCGAAGTTGGAAAGACAGCGTGGGCTTGGATAGAGCACGCTCAAAAGTAGCCTGCGGGCTCCCCTGGGCCCCCAGTTGTCGCCCGAACTCACCACAAGAGAAACGAGCTTGCCGAAAGTCAGACAAGATCGGGCCAAAAAATAGCCTGAATTAGCCTCTCAACTTATAGCGGCGTACGGGTTCATCAAACCTGTATTCAGTTCCATCCCGTTGATAATAGATGGCTTTATTAGTGCTGGTGGCCATCTAGTGGCCAATCTGGCTGGGAATCGCGCGGGATTTTCCTACATGTCCGCACTATTTCCGCAGCGATGCTAGTCCTAAGAGTTAGTGGAGACTTTTATGCCGAGAACTAAGACAGACCAGCAGCCCAAGGCTCTCACGGCCGACACGCCTGTTGAGAACAAGGAGGCGCTGACCGAATGCAAAGACCCAAATGTGCGCTCGTCCACGCGATTCTTTTTGAGCGATAAGGGCGAGCTAGCGATGACTTTCGCTGGATCAAAAAGAATCGAGAAGGCGTTCCTGGGTTCCAATGTGGAGTCCGAGTCCACCACTCCCGACAGCAAGTCTTTAGACATCCTGCGTCTTTCCCAAGTCGTGCGGACCTTGCCGTACGCACCCGGTAAGGGCGAGACCCCAGAGGCAATGAATCTCGCGTTGGACGGGGTCGCAGCGCTTGCGCCGCGTGATGGCATGGAGGTAATGCTGTGCTCTCAGCTGGTTGCATTGCATAGCCAGAGCATGGAGTTTCTGCGCAGAGGAATGCTGCCCGACCAGACGACGGAGGGAGTAGATTGCAACGTCAATCGGGCCACAAAGCTGTTGAGGTCGTTTGCGACGATCACTGAGTGCCTTAGAACCTATCGCGGCGGCGGCCAACAAAAAATGACCGTTGAGCATGTCACTGTGCAGGCCGGCGGACGAACCGCTGCCGGATGCACGGCGGGCGCTCTACGGGGCCCCGCACAGCGGCGGGCCTTGTCCGATCAAAACAGGCTCGCTGGAAACATGGCCGATTTACACAGGAGGGGCGGCGAGAAGCCGCACGCATCCGGGAGCTGCTGCGGGAGTGCAAAGAAATGGAGCGGCTTCTTTGGCGGGAAATCGGGGTCACTCAGAACAATGAAGTAACAGCCACCCCCCCCCAAAAAAAACTTCGGAGAGAAATCCTGCCTGCTAACAGCCGCGAAACAGGCAGTAGTGCGCGCATTGATAGCCCCAGGAAACCGTCAGTCTTAATGTCGAATTAAGTGAAACGCGATAAGCGCACCAATCGCAACAAGAACCCAAAGCAGGAACTTAATGCTGCGAAGGGCAGCCGGAATGTTTTCTCCGCACCGCGTACAGCGCACCGTGTGATGAACTCAGTTCACAAGGTTCAGACCTTGCAGCAGCAGCCGTTCTCAGGCCGTGTCATCTGGTCTCGTCGGTGATTTTTTGTATAGTTAGTTTCTTGTTGACATACCGATACTCACCGACTATTCTCCCCTCAACCTTCTTACAGAGCGCGGGTGTGCTCCTGGGACTTAGACCGTTGGACTGAAGCGGGACAACGTGTGTTATGCCCGGGACGAGCACCGTGGGTGGGTCTGGTCGTTTCTGTAAGCACGATTCATGGTTGCGGGAACCCCCTTCCTGCATCGGACCAGATCTTCAAGCAACCGTTTGGCTACAGGGCGAGTAGTCTTCATCACCCTACGACACTCAGACAACTTTCAACAGTGGTCCTGGCTAACTCAGGAGAACTCCTCATGTTGATCGTCAACACAAACGCATGGCACAGAAAACACGATGATCCAACCCAACCTATAGTGCCGCATCCCAAAGCACGGTACTACCCCAACTCCAGGCAGGATTTGATTGACATCGTCAATCTCGCCTTAAAAAACTACGCACCGGGGAGGACGTTGCCACTCCCAGAGGTTAGGGCCAGCGGCAGCCATTGGGCACTTTCAGACGCGGCGATTTCAGGTGACTTTTTCGTAGAGACTCAGAACCCCGAAGTGAACCCGCCCAATTTTGGTCCGCCGAGATTAAATCAAACTCTCACGAACGTGATACCTGGTTGCTTGACGCCTGAGGCTTCGGACTACCTTCAAGTAATGAGCGTTAAAGCGGGTAAGTTTGACCCCAATGCCGTGCCGAACGACACATTGTTCACGCTCCTCCATGTAGAGGCGGGTACCAGGATATACGAGGTTTACTCTCGCCTGGACGAAGACGTTGAAACCCCATTCGCTCTGCAGACCATGGGCGGGGCAGGAGGGCAGACCATTACGGGGGCCTTTTCCACAGGTACTCATGGTGGAGATGCTCTCTTTCCTCCATTAGCCGATTCTGTCGTTGCGATCCATCTAATAGCGCCCGCCCTTTTCGATGAAGATGGGGCTGGATCGCTGAAGATCGCAAAGGCAGCGGAGTTCTGGCTTGAGAGGGTGGATCCAGTGCCGTTCGTCGATGAAGCAAAGCTACAAGCCGTATATCCCAAATTGCCCGAAGAAGGGCAAGCAATAACGGTTATTCGTGATACGAACGTCTTCAACGCGGCATTAGTTGGTGTCGGTCGAATGGGAATAATCTATTCCGTGGTGCTGAAGGCGGGCTGGCAATATTGTCTTGAGCAAGTCAGCACTGCAGATACGTGGAACAACGTAAAAACGTGGATCAACTTCCCTTCTGATCCCCATTTTCCTCAAAAACCCTCAGATACTGAGCACCGCTTTGTGGAGGTCGTAGTCAATCCAAATTCACAGCCCCACAATGCAGGGGAGCACTCGTGCTACCCCACCTTCAATGGCAAACGCGCGCTGACGTCTACCCCGCCCGGCCGCGACGAGCGTCGGGGAAAACGGATATTCGGGTCGAACCCACCTGAATTCGAGAATGCAGGCATTGCAGCTCCGTACCCGCCGGACAACTCGTCGAGCTTATTCAACATACCTTGTTCTGACGGATCTCCGATAAAGGGCCTCGTATCGAACCTGGTAGACGAGGCAAAAGCCGGCCTGGTAAAGCTGATCGCAACCGGAGGGATTGCCGTCGCGATAGGACTGATCAGTGCTGATCAGCTAGCGAAAGCAGTTGCCCTAGCGATTCAGTTCATCATCGCTCTCGAGGGACTATACGGACTCGTCCCCGGTGGTCCGCTCGGAGACACGGTTGGCGCCATTTGCAATTGGTGCGCAGAGAATGATCACTTCGAAATCGTACGCGAAGTCCAAGAGGCCGTTATGGCCGCACAGCTGAAGCCGCAGGACACAACAGCCATTAGTTACGCGGTACTAGACAGCCATGATTACACCGACATCGGATGCAAAGTTAATGTGGACTCGCTGGAAGTGTTTTTTGATGCTTCTGATCCTCAGGGCAATACGCCTCTGCTAGTTGAGTACGTTCAAAACCTATTTAATCGTATTGGCGAGCTTGAAGATGGTGCCGCGTGGGCCAACAACACGCCACAAGCCTTCGTAGGGTACATTTCCCTTCGCTTCATGTCGCGTTCGCAAGGCCTGATTGCTATGCAGCAGTTTCGTCACACTTGTGCCATGGAAATAGCTGGTTTCAACAAGGTTAATGGCACCGCACCGTTCTTGAAACAAATCGAAGCCGATGCTTTGAAGGCCGGAGGTACCGTCCATTGGGGCCAGAGGAATGACCTCACTATGGCCGATATAGAGAAAAGCTACGGGGGAGGCCCAAACGCGCCGCTCTCGGTTTGGCGCGAGGCGCTGTCGCGCTTTTCAGCAGGTGGCCGCTTGCAGATTTTCAGCACCGACTTTACCCGACAAAGGGGCTTGGAAATCATCCAACCAACCATAGAATCCTTCACGGTTGTTCCGGCGATCGCACCAACAGGAACGCCAGTCAAGATTTCTTGGCAGAGCGGCGACGCCCCTGGACCAACTTTAGGCAGCGTTGGAACTATCGCCATCTTGACGATCAGCCCTGTCTACCAGGCCATTCATCTTCCGACGGTTGATGGCACAAAAACCATACCGATGCCGGCTGGAACATCTGAATTTACTCTATCGCTCAATTATCAGTTCAATGGTCAACTCTACATGGCGAGCAGAACAGTTCAAGTGAAGGGGACATAGGAGTGATGACGTCATGAAACATGACAAGGCAAGTGAATACCAGGAATTTGTAAGGATCCGCGCCGAGCTTCCTAAACTGTTAAGGGGAGGCGTATACCCGCCTCTTGAAGTGTCACTCGACGAAGCTGTGACCATAAGGATCGATTCCCAGTTCGAAGTGAGTTCTATCACCATCACAGAAGCCATGTTGAGGCCTGAGCAGGCGGAGAGCTTGGAGCAGAGCCTTGTCAAGACCATAAATAAGGCGATACAGGAGGTTGCGAAGCATAACACTGAACGCATTATGCAGGCGTTCGGCAAGTCGGGAAACTAGAGCTGCAAGAAAATCTTTCTTCCCCCAGCATGCTGCTCATTTTCAGCGGCTCGTGTAGCACCTTCAGCGGATTCAGATTGGTAATCTTTAATGAGTGCCCAATCGCCAACACACTCACCGAGCCGAGTGTCGTTTTGGGCGGTTGACTGGCAATACGGTTGAGTTCGCAGAGTGGACCCCAGACGAGTGATTTCCGGTTTGGCGGTAAACTCGCCCGACTGGCTTACGTACAGCCAAGAACTGGCCATTAACGATTGAACCGGCAGCGCGGCCACCCGCGTCGGCGATTAAGTTTTGACGCTCAAGGGTCCAGGAAGTTCGACGAGTCGGCCGGTCTTCAGATCAACGCGATGGTGCAAAGATATTAGGCGGTTCGCTTCCTCTGAACGATGCAGCCCCAGCTTTCCATTGCGGTGTTTTTCCCTTTCGGCAAGATCCCGCTGCAACACCGACTCGAACCGCCTCCGCGCCACATTTGACAGCTTGCCGGACGCTCCAAAGATATGACTGCCCAGAATCTCGCCGCTTTCGGGATCGTAGATGATAACGCGCTCGAGCGGTTGAATATCGTCCGTCAATTGATCCTGTTTATCCATTACCGTCTTTCCACAACAGCTACTGCCAGTAGTAAACCATTCCAATTGCGCTAGCCCAGGCCCTTGTGATCATAAGCTCCCATGTAACACTGACAACATTAGTTGCTGTGATGCCGCCCACCGGGGCTTGACCTGTGTAATCAACTGTCTGTTCCTGTCCATTGCTGTCCAAGTAGACATACTCTTTAACGCATGCCGCTGCCAGACCGACCACCCCTGTGTTGATATCCATTCCAGGCGAAAAGACGTTGAGGAAGATCTGTGCCTTAATATTTACATTCGGCTCGAACGTCATCGTAAACAAGTTACGTTGAACGTTATCTGAATTGTTGACAATATCACCAAACCAGAAGCGTTGAAGATAGTAAATCTGCATGGGCAATTGAGTATACGACTGAAACGCGTCGCAAGCAACTGTGTTTCTTTGGCCATTTGTGCGCGCTTAATTTGATTAAGTGCGTGCAAACACGGAATAGAATCCAATTCGCCCCTAGGCGATGGACTTACCGCGATCCACCATTATGCGCCCAGACAAAGCGCGCCCCGATGTCCTGATCGGCTGAAATTGGGCCACTATCGCATTTTTTGTCAGGCTGAATGTGGCTATGAACTAAGAAGGACTAATATCTGCTTATGAATGTCGACGCGATAATTCTTGTCAGGTTTCATCACGTCATCTGCAAAGTGCAAGACGCCGAACTCGGCGTTTACTGGCGGGTTGCGCCGATTGCGAAGTGCCTTTAGTGCGTCGTCCGCGATTTTGCGTTCTTCGGGTTCGTGTCCACCTGCCAGCGTGACAACTCGATGGCAGTGATGTATGTGGCCGGTTTCTCGGTCGTAAACAACACAAGTTCTAATCGACTGAACTTTAATCGTCGCACCTGCACTGCTCATGTCGTCCTCCGTGTTATGACCATAACCACACCATCAGGGTAAGGGTGCCTTGTTGATTATTGCCAGTGTCGAGTTCGGCTGTAACACTTGTCATCAGCGGATCGTAGGCCACGGGTGGAAGCCAATAACTTCCACCTGAAACGGAGAAGTCATGGTCTTGGTCAGGTCCACTGGGCTGAGTACGAGTCCGGTATTGTGTTATTCCGCCTGCGCACAGTCCATCTCCGTCGGCCTGCGACAAGGAACACATCGCTACAGCCATTGTGGGAGAAAAATTTACCTGTCCACTCTGTGAATAGCTCCCAACGGTCCACATCCAATTCCATGCCATGTTTTGAACGGGCATACTGTACCTCCAGTGGCTCGCGCCCAATTTAGTCAGGATTTGTCAGCTCTAAGTAGCGAACATAATACACGGCAATCGTCTGCGCTTTGGAACTTTTTTTCCTATGGAACAGTTCACGCGGCGGGATCTTGTACCCGCACACCGGGCAAGGGTGGGTTAGATCGAAGCTGCGCGGATCGGTGCGGGTGCGACTCAAGGCTCGTCCTTTCCACTCGCCATCACAAAGCTGAGAGATCTCTTCTTGCTGGCCGGTGAACCTACCTGCTGGGCTAACGCATCGTATTACTCCCCGGATTGCTGCAATTGTCATAGAATCTCGGGTCGTTATCGAATGAAGAGTTGCCATTAAGTGGTTGGATGAAGCAAAAGTTGGTCTCGCCCTTACTTCCCCACGGGCTGCGATATGTGATCGAACCTTCCACGTAGACAATTGGCTCATCCTGCGGAGCCATAGCCATGAACTGCGCGGAACCGTCTGTGTGAAGTGTTCTTGTTGTTGGCTGACCAAGAGGAATATTCCCAATATTTTCAGTAAAGAAAGGGTACTTGGTGCGCGCCATCGTGGGAGTTACGGTGTACCGTGCGCCGAAGTCCTTGGCGGAACGGGAAGGGGATTTTGCTCCGTAGATAACATATGCATTTACCTCGACGTCCTCTGCAGGAGTTCTTCCGGTGTTCACCAATTCGATGTCGACGAGATGAACGGAGAGCCACCACTCCTTCTGTGTGGGGTAGGGCATTTGGGCACCCGCAGTGCAACCGATGCACTTAACGTTTTTGATACCAACCCATGGACGTTCGTCGGTTTTAGTTTGATCTTGGACCTTTGAAAATCTTCCCCCAGAACAGGTCTGGTCGGCCAAGGCGACCGACTTTTTTAGTGGTATTTAGCCTTGTGGAATTGCATTGTTGACAATTCGCGAACCTAGCGCTATGTTCGAAGGGATATGAAAAAGAAGTCTGCAGCAGCCGTAGAACTTGGTAGGCGCGGTGGGAACAAGCGCAAAGAGAACCTGACGCCGGAACAGTTGAGCGAGATAGGCCGCAAGGCCGGTCTTGCCAGCGGCAGGGCGCGGGCAAAGAAGGCCACCAGCAAGAAAGGATGACGAGATGCAGAACGGACAGATTGTAAAGATCGGTGAATCCAAAAAATCTGTCGGCAGCTGGTACGTAAGGTACCGCGAGAGCCGCAAGGTTAACGGCGTCATCGAGCGCAAGCGCGCATCTTTTGGGGCCAGTAACGACGCGCGGCAATCGGCCGCCCGCGGATATCGAGAAAGAAGCTGCCAAGCACATGGCGACGATTAACCATGGAAGCATGCCGCCCGAGCGAATCCTTACCATTGGCGATTTCGTAGAGAACGTCTATCTGCCTTGGGCCGCCAAATACACACGCCCAGCCACTGCGAGCGGCTACAGGATCATCTGGGAAGCCCATCTGAAGCCTATCTGCGAAAAGGCCTGGCTGAAGGAAACGCGTGCTTTCAATGTGCAGCGCTGGCTAGACCAGATCGGTGCCAACAATCTCGGCCGGAACACGCTGAAGCACATCAAGAGCACAATTAGCGGCATTTTCACCGTGGCCATACGAGAGGGCTACTTTCCACGCGATGAAAACCCGGTTAGGTATGTTGCGATCGATCCGGCCGCGAAAGAGCCCGAAGAGACGCATGCATACACCCTTGAAGAGATCCGGAGAATCCTTGCAGTGCTCCCCGAGCCCGCAGCTACGGCCTTTGCCGTTGCTGCCTATGCCGGCTTGCGACGTGGAGAGATTCAGGGGTTGCACTGGGAGGATTATCGCGACGGCGAACTGCACGTCTCCCGTTCTATTTGGAATGGAGTCTCAACCGGCCCCAAGACGCGCAAGAGCGGCGCACCTGTTCCAGTCATCCGCCAACTATCTGATCGGCTAGAAATGCATCGGCTGCGCGTCGGAAAGCCGCAAGAGGGACCGATATTTGCCTACGCATCCAATAAGCCGATGTCGTTAACGAACCTGCAAAGCCGGATCATCGTTCCGGCCCTCAACAGCGCCGGCCTCGAATGGCACGGCTGGCATGCAGCTCGCCGCGGGCTCAGCACAAACCTGTTTAGGCTTGGCGTGCCCGACATGAAAATCCAACAGATCCTCCGCCATGGGGACGTAAACACGACAAGGAAGCATTACATCAAGCCGGATGCCGACGACGCGCGTGGCGCAATGGACGTGCTAGAGGGCGCTATCGAGGATTTGGCCACCGATTGGCCACTAGAAGAGAAACCAACTGTAATGTAAGTTATTTGTTTTGTTGGAGCGCCGGACGGGAGTTGAACCCGTGAGTGCAGGTTTTGCAGACCTGTGCGTTAGCCACTTCGCCACCGGCGCCTTCGAATTTTCTTACAGGGCAATTCACATTGGAGCC
>Ga0126381_100007470_pt1 | contig 12167 bp, 9 predicted proteins | sample PanSoiMetPlot_28_FD_96465 | JGI IMG/M metagenome (GOLD analysis project Ga0126381, IMG submission 96465) | Tropical forest soil microbial communities from Panama - MetaG Plot_28 | ecosystem: Environmental > Terrestrial > Soil > Tropical forest > Bulk soil | place: Panama | collected 2016-02-17
GCCTGTAGCGACAGTCCGCGCTCGCTGGTGTTGCTACGCGTCGATCCTGTGCTGTGAATCGTGCTGTAGTCCACACCAATTCGCGTGCGAATTCGACCCTGGTCCGCCGAAAAGTCCCCAGGCCTGGCGTCCTGGGGCCGGCTCATCAAGGAATTTGCACGAATGCCGGAACCGCTTCGGATTAACGTCTTTTCGGCGACGGCCAGGTCGACGTCACTCTGCGACAGGTACGCGAGATCGCCGGTATGCAGCGGTTGTGCGCGCTCATGAACCTCCGCGACGGCGGAGTTCTGGGCCACGGATGAAATCCTAAGCTCGGCAACAATTTCGGATTGCTTTCCAGCTGGCGTGTTAACCATGCGGCGCACCCACAGCGTCATCCCGGGCGCGAGTCCCGCGCCGCGTCCCGCATTCAGATACGCGACGCCCTCTGCCACGTACTTCACGGTGAACCTGGTGCGCAGGTTCTTTCGGGCAATCTGCGCCGTACTCATCATCGCGGGTGGAGAAACGCTGAGGAGCGGCCCGCTTCCATTCGACGCGAGAAGTGTTTCCTGATCGGAATCGACAGCCTCGATACTGTCCTGATTTCCATCCGAAGGCATGACGGTGAGCCGAACGGTGTTTCCCTCCATGGCCACGGCGTAAGGGTGGGCTTGTGTGAGGTCCACAACCACGCGGGTAACAGGCGGGTCTGCCTTGTTCAGGCCGACGCGGACAGCTTTCACTCCGTTCTGCTCAACCAGGGCTACTTGTTGCCGGGTCGGGGTCGCGGTATTGGGAAACTGCAGGACGAGTCGGTCAGGATTTTTCGCGACAATGACTGCCGGTTTTACCGCTGACGTCAGGTGAACGTCAATTGTCTCTTTGTCGCCCTTGGAGGCGACATGCACCTCCTGGATTTCCGCCGCCGGGCCGGCTGCTGCGGGCAACGCGAAGGCGCACACGAGCAGCGCGAGCAGATTGAACTGCACCACGTTTCTCATTTCTCACTCCGACAGTCGATTGCCCGTATCGACAGTGATTCGTAAAGTTCTACTTTCTTCTTGGTTGCAGGAGGGGAGAAGCTCCAACCAACCAGTTATCCATGCTGTGATGGCATTCACGACAATCCATCGAAAATCCCTGTGCCCGATGATTCGGGGATTTCGCTGAATTAAATGCCTTGAGGTGGCAGCTCACGCATTCTGTCGACAGCGACTGCCGATTGAACTGCCCGACGGCCCCTGCTTTGTGACACGCGTAACAATCGACGACCGCGTGCGCTCCGATCAGGGGAAAACGGTCTTGATGCTCGTTGATGTTGTGCACAGAGACTGCCCAGCCGTTGGTCGTATGACACAGATCGCACTGCGCGCTGTTACGCCGTCTGTGGATGTCTGCGTGACAGTCCTGGCACTGCTGACCTGCGTTCGTGAAGACCGGATCAACGTGGCACTCCTCGCAAGCTACTTTCGAGTGCACGCCACGCAGCGGAAAAGGAGTCTTGCCGTGATCGAACTCCGGTTGCGCCCGTAGCGGAAGCCATCCTTTGCTGGTATGGCAGTTTTCACATGCAATCTTTATGTTTCCATGCGGGCTTTTATTGCGGTCCGCCACGCTGGCCGTTCCAGTCTGGGCGGCCGCGACTCCCGTGGCGACAACGGCTGCCAGCAAGAGTCCGTATCCATGCTTGTTTTTGCTTCTCCAGAACAAAACCACTCTCTTAGGGTCGATGGGTGAAGCGGCCTGCAATGAACGGCACCGAAATGGGACTTTCTGTCGATAGCATTCATCGCAGACCGCGGGTGATCGTCGCAGACTACTCCGTGGCGGCAGCAGCCTGAGCGGCGTTGTTGGCCGCATTGTCTTTCGCTTGGCAGGAGTTCAACATCGGTCTCCAACGGGAAAATACCGTATGGTTGATGGTCGCTCCTGTCACGATGCCGTTTGCATCGGCCGTCACCGACACCGGATCCGGCAGCCCTAATAAACCTTCGCAATTGAGAATGTCGTAACTGGCAACAAACCGTTGCGCCAGAAACGTGTAGAGAGAATCGGCAGCACCCGGATCCGGCGAAAGTCCTCGCGTCGGATGCGTCGCATCCGGCATCAGGTACGCCTCGTCCAGCGTCATCCGCGAAGGCGCGATGCGCACCATCTGGCGGCAGTACCGCGCGGTACTCGCCTGATCGGCCCACCACACCGCCGGTTGATCGACACCTTGTCGATATAGATTGGTCTTCACCAGACTGGCTTTGCCAGTGGAGAGACTCATGGGGTCACCCAACGGCACCAGGGCAATGGGCGAACGTTGATACGCACGCGCCTGAAGTTCGTTGAGTGGAAGCGCCGGTACCATTTGGCCCGGATCTGCAAGATCCGGAGCCTTCCACGGAGTGCAGTTCAGGGCTCCGTCGAGGGCGCCATCGACGAGACGGTTGTCACTGGGATTCCCCAGCGTGGTTGCGCTCGGGAAAGCAGCCATGTTCGCTTGCGTGCGCTGCGCCATGCCGCTGTCGGTAATGAGGTAACTCAGCGGTAAGTTGTCGCTCTGGTCCTGATCGACAACATAAAAGTCACGAACAGAAGGGCACGGCAATCCATCAACAGCCGTGCCCAGCGGAGGAATGGTCAACTGCCCACGGCGAATCGCGCGATGCGCCGCCTTGAAAAACGCCGGAGCGTTGCAGTAGGCGTACTGTCCAAAGTTGTCGCCCGGCAAGCCATTCACACACTGCGCGGCCGCCAGTACACCATCCTGGGCACCGCGCAGTGTGAGAACGTCTCCGTTGTAGCCAAACCAGAGGGCCACGATGACGTTCGCTGGCAGCGTTGGTATGACTGGTGGGACCGCTGGAGTAGCGCCTTGATCCAGGACGAGCGGGTTGTACACCGAAATCTGCCCCGTCGCCGGATCAAGAATCGCCGCTTGCACGAAGGCCGACTGATCCACATTCGCTTCGTGGCAATCGCCGGCAGTCGGATCGGTCGCCACCAGTTGGTATGGAGTAGAGAGTCCCGTCGCCGAAAGTGCGTTCGATGGAACGATGATCGTGCAGTTCGGATTCGGAGTCGAAGTGTCTTGAGCGTACATATCAACGAAACCCAGCATGTTTACGAGAAAGCAAATTGCTATCCAAACCCAGCCTTTCATGACACCCTCCTGTGCCGGCGCATCAGACACACGCCGGCGCGTGACTGAAAACGGCAGACACTGGGAGTGAAGGATTGGTGCTCTTGGTAGCGACGATTCGGCCTTGAGCAGGTTGGTTCAACTTTGAAGTCGAACCGATTTCACATTGCAGCTCGCTGAGATGACGGCCGATCGAACTTGCCAACTACCCAACCACAGCCAAGTTTCTTTGCAATGTAATTCCGGAGTTTGAACACGACAAGCTGTGAGTAGTACATCGACGATGAACAAGTGAACACGCAAGTGCAACACGTGATTTGAAATGCACAACAGAATCGCGTGACCGCTCGGACAATTTACTGCGCATCATCGCGCCCGCTCGGACAACTCATCGCTCGCGGAAAGTTCATCTCGTCCCTGTACCAGTCGGTCAATGTCCACGGGGAGTTTCCTGTATTTCCTCACGAACAATTCACTAGACGAACGAATACGAGCGGAGTAGTTACGCATCTCGCCGAGCGGTCCCCGATCGATGCAACCGACAACCATGCTGCGACATCCCCATACGTGTACCGATGCTGGTCTACGCCTCCCGTAACTCATGCAACGCGACCATGCAGGCTGAAAAAATCGCGATTCCGGGTACGTCAGCCGCTTCTTCGAAGCCCAGGAAGCGGCTCAGCATCCGCGAGCTTTTGCAACCACACAGGACGGCTCTGGTGCTGGGTTTTCTCGCCGTGGCCGGCGAGAGCGCAGCCAACCTGCTCGGGCCGTGGCCGCTCAAAATTGTTCTCGACGACGTACTGCGTAACCGCGAGGGTCACGCCACGGTTACCCGCTGGATTCACGCCCTCGTCGGCAACGGCAAGGTCGCGGTTCTGGAATTTGCGTGCGCCGCTGTGATGGCGATCGCGATCCTCGACGCGGTCTCCAGTTACTTCGAAAAATATCTGACCACGAGCGTTGGCCAATGGGTCTCGCATGATCTCCGCCGTGTGGTCTATTCGCACATCCAGAAACTTTCGCTTGCCTTTCACGACGAGGAACGCACCGGAGACCTGATCTCCCGCGTCACGAGCGATATCGATTCGATCCAGAGCTTCATCATGCAAGGCCTGCTTGGGATCCTGATTAACTTGATCACCCTCGCAGGCATGATCGGCGTGATGTTCTACCTGGAGTGGCGGTTCACGCTCATCGCGCTTTCCGTCGCGCCCTTTCTGTTTGCCGTGGTCTACACCTACACCCGCCGCATCAAGAAGGCCTCACGCGCGGTAAGAAAGAAAGAGGGCGAAATCACGTCGGTGGTGGAAGAGGTGCTCTCGTCAATCCGCGTCGTCAAAGCATTCGCCCGCGAAGACTACGAAGTGAAGCGGCTTGAAGAAGAGAGCCTCGAGAGCGTGGAACTTTCCCTTCGCGCGCGCAGCCTGAAGGCCAAGCTCACCCCGATTGTCGACATAGTGGTCGCAATCGGGACAACCCTCGTCCTCTGGTTCGGGGCGCACCTGGTCCTGAACGGAAGCCTCTCTGCGGGCGTCTTAGTCGTCTTCATCATGTACCTGAGCAAGATGTACAAGCCCATGCAGGAACTTTCGAAGATGACGGACACGTATTCGAAGGCTGCGGTCAGCTATGAGCGCATACAGGAGCTGTTGCAGACCGAGAAGCAGGTAAAAGACCTCCGCGGCGCGATTACCGCACCCCGATTCAAGGGCAAGGTCGAGTTCGACCACGTTTCGTTCCGTTACGTACCCGACACGCCAATCCTTGAAGACGTCAGCTTCACGATCGATCCCGGGAAACTGGCCGCCCTTGTGGGTCCTACAGGTGCAGGCAAAACCAGCATCATCAGCCTGATCGCCCGGTTCTACGATCCGCTCTCGGGCAAGGTCATGATTGACGGCACCGATATCCGGCGTTTTCGGCAGAAGTCTCTGCGCCAGCAGATCAGCTTCGTGCTGCAGGAGACGATGCTGTTCCACGCGCCGGTGTGGCAGAACATCGCCTACGGAAAACCCGAGGCCTCGCGCGCCGAGATCGTTCGAGCCGCCGAGTTCGCCAATGCCAGCGAGTTCATCGAGAAGTTATCCGACGGTTACGACACGGTCCTCGGCGACCGCGGGATGACGCTCTCCGGAGGGCAGCGCCAGCGAATCGCCATTGCTCGCGCAGTCATCCGCGACACCCCTATTCTCATCATGGATGAGCCCACCTCGGGCCTCGACGCCGCCTCGGAAAAGCTGGTGTTTGAAGCCATCGACCGGCTCATACAAAGCAAGACGGCGATCGTCATCGCGCATCGCCTATCGACGATCCGGAAAGCGGACGTCATTTTCGTGATTCAGGATGGCCGGATTGTCGAGAGTGGCAAGCACGAAGAACTCATTGAACGCAGCGGTCTGTACGCAAGCTACCACGCCCTGCAATTCAGCGACGAGGAGAGTCTGAAGTCGTCTTAGGCGGGGCTCGAACTATGGAGAACAACTCAGAGCCTCTGCAACTGCGCGATCCTTGATTCGACCACAGCTGCGTAAGCCTGCACCTGTTCGGGCGTATAGCCTCCGGCACGAAAGGCGTCTTCAATTTGCTGCGGGGTCAGTTGTACCAACATAGACGCCATCCATTTCACATCAGAGCGCGGAATATGCCGCCCGATCCAGCGCAGTCGCATCTGCGAGATGTAGAACGGAAAATTCAACGCAAACAAAAACGGTGGGTGCGTGGGGAAATTGAAATCAACGTAGTTTGGCGTGACCTTCGAGATAAACTTCGAATGCTGGTATGCCTTTAGATTGTTCTTGCTGTGTTTTGCGGTATAGCTGTCGCCGGTGGTCCCGAACGACGCACCCAGGTCGCTCACCTCGTACAGTTCCGGGTCGCCCTCATCCTTGCCGGCATAAATCGCGTTGTTGTCGTTCTTCAGATCCCAGTTGCTAAGCAAGGCCATCATCACGCGCAGGCCGTTAAACTCGCGGCTTCCCTTAAAAGGATTGTGTTTCCAATCCCAATCTCCAAGTTTCTTCTCAGCTGGAGGCCGTTGCAGCCGAACGGCCTGCATCTCCCCATGCTTTCCAACCAGTTTCTGCCCGCGCTTGAGCCGCGGCATGTCGTCCACCTTCAAATCAGGTAAGAAATAGTTTTCGTTGGTGACAAATCCGACGGCCCACATCAGGCGGGTTGCCGCCGTTTCCGGCCGGGCTTCCAGCCCGAGCTTTGCCTTCCACTTCGATCCATCTTTATCGCGGACGTCAAACTTCGGATTGGTGCCACCTTTGTCTTCCTTGACGAAAGTAAATGGCCCGCTCGGAACTCCGTGCGCGCCGCCAGGCCCGTAGTAAAGATTGCGTTCCCGGATGTCCCGGGGGTCGATCCAAAGAATCGCGTTGGGGCGCGTCGCAACAGGAGGCGCGGCGCTGACGGCATAAGCTTGGCCTGCGGCCAACTGTGGCACGGAGGTTGCCAGCGTCAGCGCGATCACAAGCACAAATCGTGAATGGTGGAATCGACCTCTCAATATCCACGAAAGATGCATCTCGCCTCGCTCCAATCAGCCGATTGAGATGAACGCGCTTCATTGAAGGGTTGGATGTCCTCCCCCGGTCAAAACTGTACGGCCGTGCATGTCGATTTCTGCATCGAACGGGTCGCTGGCACAACGGAGCTGAGGTTAATGCCCTTTGAAACTACTCACGCAACCAGGTGACGGAGTCGAGCAACTCGTCAAAGGTATCGCTCGAGCAAAGAAGAGCATAGAGATCGTCATTTTCCGGTTTGATCGCGCCGAAATTGAGGAGGCCCTCGAAAAAGCAGCCGAAAGAGGCGTGTTCGTTCACGCGCTGATCGCCTTTACCAATCGTGGCGGCGAAGAGAACTTGCGCAAGCTTGAAATGCGCCTGCTGGATAAGGGGATCACCGTGGCGCGCACGGCCGACGATCTGCTCCGCTACCACGGCAAGATGATGATCGTTGACCACAAGGAACTGTTCCTGTTGTCGTTCAACTTCACCCATCTCGACATTGATCACAGCCGCAGCTTCGGCCTGATCCTCCGCACCCCGGCGCTCGTACGCGAGGCGGAACAGTTATTCGAAGCCGACACCAAGCGCCAGTCTTACTCAGCCGGAAACTCAAAATTCATCGTGAGTCCGGTTAACGCGCGCGAGACGCTCGCCAAATTCGTAAAGGGCGCCAGGAAAGAACTGCTGATCTACGATCCCGAAATCAGCGACCGCGAAATATTGCGCATCCTGCAGGATCGCAGGAAGGCGGGCGTCGAAGTACGTGTGATCGGAAAAGTTACCGGCAATCGGCTGCCGGTTCGCACATTGAACGGACTGCGCCTGCACACACGGACCATCCTGCGCGACGGCAGAGAAGCGTTCCTCGGAAGCCAAAGCCTTCGCCGCCTGGAACTGGACTCCCGTCGCGAAATCGGAATCATCTTCCGGAATCAGTCAGTCGTAAGAGAGTTGGCGAAAGTCTTCGAAAAAGATTGGCGCGGAGCCGAAGCCGAAGAAGAGGCTACAGCGAAAGACTTGTGGCTCGACAAAGCCGCATCCCGCAAGATCAAGAAAGTTGTCAGCAAGAGTATTCCCGTAGCTCCCGTGGTCAAGCAGGTGGTCAAAGCCATTCAACGCAAGGGCAATCTTGAACTGCTTCCCAAGGAAGTCGAAGAGACCGTTAAAATCGCGGTAAAAGAAGCGGTCAAAGACTCCGTGAAGGATGCGACCAAGCAAGCGTTGAAATCGGTCGTGGACGTGGCCGAAGTTGTCCGCACTCGTTAAGGCTCGAACGTGAAGTCGAGACAAACATGCGCGCATTGAAAATCCCGGTTCTTGCGTTGCAATTGACTGTGCTCGTCTCAGGAGCGGCTGCCAGGCTCTCCCCGCAAACGAACGCGGGCAATGAGAAAGACACGCAGGTCATCAAGGATTTTCAGGATCTTGTAAAGAAGTATCTGGACTTTCGTAAGAACGAAGTCGGCTCCTCGCCGCGTCCTACAAATTCTCCCGACAAAATCGCCGACACGCAGCAACAGTTGGCAACGAAACTTCAGGACAAGCGCAAGTACGCGAATCAGGGCGACATTTTCAAGCCGGAGATTGCTGACTATTTTCGCCGCCAGATTGCCGCAACGTTGGACACCAAGCACGGCAAGAAAATCCGTGCCAGCCTCAAGCACGCCGAACCCGTCCACAGCCTCGCGCTGCATGTGAACCAGGTATATCCGCAGGGCATTCCGCTGCAATCGACGCCGCCGACGTTGCTGCTCAACCTGCCCTCCCTGCCGAAAGAATTGGAGTACCGCATCGTGGGCCAGAATCTTGTCTTGTACGATTCCGTGCCAGACGTGGTGGTCGATTTCATTCCCGACGCGATCCCGCCGGAGAAGAATTGAACTATGCAGCGTTGGGAACAAATAATTCTTACGGTGTCCATTTTTCTGGCGCTTGGACTTGCTCAGCCGTTCGCGCCTGCCGCAGCCGCACGCCTCACTGCTGGCGAAAATAACAAGCCATCCTCCGATGCGCCCGACGTTCGCCTGCCGCTTGCGGCGAAATCCGTTCGTTTCGCCGTCATCGGCGACAGCGGCACTGGCGGACACGAGCAATATCTGGTAGCCGAGCAGATGGAGCGTTACCGGGAGCGGGTCAACTTTGATTTCGTGATCATGCTTGGCGACAACATCTACGGCGGACATCGTCCAAGCGATTACCGGCGCAAATTCGAGGAGCCTTACCATGCACTGCTCGACGCAGGCGTGAAGTTCTACGCCTCACTTGGCAATCACGACGACCCCAATGGCGAACGTCTCTACAAGCCTTTCAATATGGGCGGCCAGCGCTATTACTCCTTTAAAAAGGGCGATGTCGAATTCTTCGCGCTCGACAGCAATTACATGGATCCGACTCAGCTCAATTGGGTGGGCCAGAGCTTGCAGCAATCGAGAGCGAAATGGAAGATCGCCTACTTCCATCATCCGCTCTACTCCAACGGACGCATGCATGGCCCCGATCTCGACTTGCGCTCCCAGCTGACGCCGCTCTTTCGCCAATACGGCGTGAACGTCGTCTTCTCCGGACACGAGCACGTATACGAGCGACTCAAGCCCGAAGATTCCATCGCGTACTTTATTCTGGGCGCCTCCGGGAAGCTCGAGACTCACGATTTCCGGCCGTCGGACCAGATGGAAAAGGGATTCGACACCGACCGCGTCTTCATGATCGTCGAAATCACCTCCGACCATCTCTACTTCCAGACGATTTCCGCGCACGGGCAGACGATCGATGCCAGCGACATGCCGCGGCCGGAGCAACCCGACGCCGCCGCGAAGAATCAAAAATGAGTTAGACAAACTCACTGAAACGGGTGCTTGTTGTACCGGTTTCCTCCCGATCAAATTGACACATCGCTTACCCACTTCTTAAGATGTTTTCGCCCCGCCAACTCAAAGAGCGGTTCGGCACGGCGGTTGAACGCCCTTCACCGCCGATCAAAAGTAACTATGATTACTGTAAAAAACCTTACGAAACGTTACGCACGCACTGTCGCGGTTGATGAAATCTCTTTCGACGTCGCCAAGGGGCAGATCGTGGGATTCCTAGGGCCGAACGGCGCCGGAAAAACCACGACCATGCGTATGCTCACCTGCTTCCTGCCGCCGTCGTCAGGCACAGCCACTGTCGCAGGATTCGACGTTCTTGAGCAGCCACTCGAGGTAAAGAGGCGAATCGGATACCTGCCCGAGACGCCGCCGATCTACCCCGAGATGGAAACCACTGAATATCTGGAATTCGTCGGCAAGCTGAAAGGCCTGGCGGGTTCCGATCTGCAGAAGCGCATCGATTACGTGTGCGAGCGGTGCGCGGTTGCCGACGTCAAAACCAAGCTTCTCGGGAAGCTCTCGAAAGGCTATCGGCAACGCGTCGGCCTGGCACAAGCGATCATTCACAATCCAGACGTACTGATCCTCGACGAACCCACCGCCGGCCTCGATCCCAAACAGATCAACGAGACGCGCGATCTGATCAAGAGCCTCGCCGGTGATCACACCATCATCCTCAGCACACATATTCTTCCCGAGGTCGAGCAGACCTGCGAGCAGGTCATCATCATCAACAAAGGCCGGCTGGTCGCCACCGACTCCGTCCGTAACCTCCAGGCGCGTGCCCGCGGGGCCGAATCAGTGCTGGTCGAAATCGCCGGTCGCACCGGAGACCTCGAAGCCTCCATCGTGCAACACAAACTCGAGCAGGTCTCAGGCGTGAGCCGCGTTCTCCTCAAACAGCAAATCGACGGCCGCGGCATCTTCGAAGTTGAAAGCCAGAAAGGAAAGCTGATCCGCGGGGATCTCGCACGAGCGGTCGTCGAATCAGGGTGGGATCTGAATGAACTCCGCCCCGCCGCCATGAGCCTCGAGGAAATCTTCCTGCAACTCACAAAGAGCGATGTGGGCGAGGGTGACGACGGGTCGGCCGAAGAAGAGGTCGCGTCCGTCAAGGAGGCGCAGGCATGAGAAATATCTGGGTTATTTGCCGAAAAGAATTAGGCAGCTATTTCGCATCGCCGATCGCGTACCTGCTGCTGACGATGTTCGGGCTTATCTTTGGTTTCTTCTTCTGGAATGCCCTTGCCATCTTCATCGTCGAAGGCATGGAAATGCAGATGCGCGGCCAGGGATTTCCCATGAATGTCAACGAACAGATCATTCGGCCCCTGCTTTCGAACGTCGGAGTGGTGGGACTCTTCTTTATTCCGATGATCACCATGCGCCTGTTCGCAGAGGAAAAGCGCACAGGGACCATTGAACTGCTGGTCACTTCGCCAATCCGGGACTTGGAAATCATCGTCGGCAAGTGGCTGGCGGCATTGATCCTCTACTCCTGCTTGCTGCTTTTCACAGCGCTGAATTTTGCGTTTCTTTTCAAATACGGTCATCCCGATTGGAGGCCGCTTGTCATCGGCTATCTGGGCTTGTTGTTGCAGGCTGGCGGACTACTTGCCATCGGCACATTCATCTCTACGCTCACCAAGAACCAGATTATTGCTGGCGCCGCAACCTTTGGCGTCTGCCTGTTGCTGTGGGTGCTTGATTGGGTAAGTTCGTACGAAACATCAACCTGGGCTCGCGTGGTCGGATATATGTCAGTGATCAATCACTTCGAGTCTTTCGCCCGCGGCGTGCTCGATTCCAAGGACGCCATCTTCTATCTCTCAGTGATTTTCCTGGGGCTTTTCTTCACGGCGCGCTCCATGGAATCGCTTCGGTGGAGGTCCTAAATGGCGAGCCAATGGCTTAGAGCAAGACAGACCAAGTACGCCGTCTACGCGACCACTTACATTCTCGTCACGATCGCAGTCATCGTCGCCGTCAACGTCCTCGCCGATCGTTTCAACAAGTCGTACGACGCGACATCGAACAAGCGCTACAGCCTCTCCGACCAGACGGCCAAGATCGTCAAAGGTCTCAAGGAGGACGCGACCATCACGTACTTCGATCAGACGTCGCGATTCCGCCAGGGAAAAGATCTGCTCGACCAGTACGCAAATCTCTCTCCCAAGGTGAAGGTGGAATACGTCGATCCCGACAAGAACCCGACGCTCGCGCGGGAAGCCGGAATCCGCAGCCTCGGCACCGCTGTTGTGCAGATTGGCTCGCGCAAAGAAGAAGCCAAGGGCATGACCGAAGAAGGCATCACCGGCGCCTTCATCCGCGACCTCAAGAGCACCGCCCGCACCGTTTGTTTCGTGCAAGGTAGCGGCGAGACACAGATTGACGACAGCGATCGCCATGGTCTTTCGCGCTTTAAAGATCTGCTCGCAAAAGACAATTACGGAACCAAATCGATCGACCTGCTGCAGACAGCCGAAGTCCCCGCCGATTGCACGGTGCTCGTCGCCGCCGGCCCCACGCGTAACTACGAGCAGCCGGAAGTCGATGCAATCAAGAAGTATGTCGAAGGCGGTGGGCGCGCGCTCCTATTGATGGATGCTCCGCTAAAAATGGGCCGTTCGGAAATCGCCGACAACGGCGCTCTCGCCAGCGTGCTCC
>Ga0126381_100007471_pt1 | contig 12166 bp, 10 predicted proteins | sample PanSoiMetPlot_28_FD_96465 | JGI IMG/M metagenome (GOLD analysis project Ga0126381, IMG submission 96465) | Tropical forest soil microbial communities from Panama - MetaG Plot_28 | ecosystem: Environmental > Terrestrial > Soil > Tropical forest > Bulk soil | place: Panama | collected 2016-02-17
CCTTTCTGCCGGCCGTAAGTGAAGGCCGCGCCCTGGGGGCCGAAGAGTGGGTTGGTCACATCACAGAGGACGTTAACCTCTTCGAACGGCAATTCCGCAGGCGCGGCTATACGTTCGATGTGCGGAAGGGCGCCGCCGACGGGCCGAACGATCTTTCCTTGTGCATCTAGAAATCTCCAACCCAGCGCCGCCGCCGCCCCGATGCCGGCGTCGTTCGTGGCACTGCCTCCAATCGCCAACAGGACGCGCCTGGCGCCACGCGCCCCGGCATCAGCGAGGAGTTCGCCCGTGCCATAGGTGGAAGTCAACAGCGGATCGCGTTCGCCGATCGCGAGGCGTTGAAGCCCCGATGCTTCGGCCATTTCCACCAGTGCCGTCATACCGTCTGCTGAAATGCCGTACACGGCCGGTATCGGCCTGAACAGCGGGTCTGACACTGTCCGGCTGACTGGCGTGAGGGATAAAGTGCCGCGCAGAATCTGGAGTAGGCCTTCCCCGCCGTCGGAGAGCGGCATCTCTGTCACCTGGAGTCCCGGCCTGCCGCTGCCACGAAGCCCTTTGGCGATAGCTCGGCAGACCTCGACTGCAGGTAATGCATCCTTGAAAGAGTCGCACGCGATCAGAATACGCATCGGTGTCCAATGTTCTCTCCAAGGGCTCGGCTCACTGCACCCGCCGACGCTGCCGCAACGTAAGGAATAGCAAGGAAGCGGGCGCTTAGCGAGCGGCCGCCCCATGCCCTTTGGCGAAAACGCGTTTTTGCTTTAAGACCTGCGCAAGCTGCGAGGGGTGACGGATGGGGACCTGGAGCCAGATCTACGACCCGTTTCACAATGTGGTCCTTTCCACGATTGTTGCGGCGCTACCAATCACATTGCTGCTGGCGCTCATCGCCAGCGGCAAGATCAAGTCGCATTGGGCGGCCTTGATCGCGCTGGTCACGACCATCGTCGTGGGGATTTCCGCTTTCGGCATGCCCGCCGCCATGGCGGCAAAGGATACGATTTACGGTTTCGTCGCCGGTTTTTTCCCGATCGGCTGGATCATCGTCAACGTCATTTTCCTGTACCGTCTGACGGTGGAAAAAGGGCATTTCGCCGTTTTCCAATATTCGATGGGCCGCATCACCAACGACCGGCGGCTGCAATTGATCATCATCGCCTTCTGCTTTGGCGCCTTCTTTGAGGGCGCGGCCGGATTCGGCACGCCTGTGGCGGTAAGCGCGGCTATGCTCATAGGTCTCGGCTTTTCACCATTGGCGGCATCCGGACTTTCGCTGCTGGCCGATACCGCGACTGTGGCATTCGGCGCGTTGGGGGCGCCAATTACCGCGCTTTCGACCGTTACAGGGCTTGATCCCCTTGTCTTGAGTCAGATCATCGGCCGTCAATCGTCGGTCTTTTCGCTGCTTATCCCCTTTGTGATGGTCTACATGTTCTGCGGCTGGAAAAAGATGTGGGAAGTGTGGCCGGCTCTTCTGGTTGCGTCGTTGAGCTTTACTATTCCGGCTTATCTCATCTCCAACTACAGCAATCCCTATATCGTCGATGTCGTGGCGGGCGCAACGGCCCTGGGCGGCATCGTGCTTTTCCTCAGGGTCTGGCAGCCAAAGCATGTCATGACCGACGCGAGGCTGCGCATTGCCGATGATTCCCATAGCGACGTGAAACCCGCTATTCCGCTGACTACTCCACCCACGACGGCTCAGATGATCAGCGCCTGGATTCCCTGGCTGATCCTTTGCGTGGTCGTGGCCTTTTGGGCCACCGATACGTTTAAGCACCTGGTAAATCAGCTGTTCTCGCCGGTCTATCACGTGCCCGGCGTGGACAGGATGATCATGCAAATGCCACCGGCTTTCCCGAAACCCACGCCCCTGGCCGTGGCATTCCCATTCACATTCCTGAGCTATGCGGGCACGGGTATCCTGGTCGCAGCGATTATTGCCGGTATAGTAATGGGCTTCTCCCCACTCTCCCTGATCCGGCACTATCTCCAAACCTGTTACATCGTCAGATATCCGATCCTCACCATCACTGCGATGCTGGCGCTGGGCTCGGTTACAAGCGCCGCCGGTCTGGACGGTACATTGGGGCTGGCATTCGCTCGCACTGGTTTTTTCTATCCCTTCTTCGGGACAATGTTGGGCTGGCTGGGAGTGGCCGCGACCGGTTCGGACACCGCAGCCAACACGCTCTTCGGCGGCCTGCAAATGATCACATCGCACCAGCTTGGGGTGTCGTCCGTCTTGATGGCAGGCTCCAACTCTACCGGTGGCGTGATGGGCAAAATTATCTGCATCTCATCCATCGTCGTGGCCGTCGCCGCGACGGGCTGGCAGGGCGGCGAGGCGCGGATCCTGCGTTTCGTGTTTTGGGCGTCGGTCCTGCTCGGCTGCGGGGTGGGCGTGCTTGCCATGCTGCAAGCCTATGTTTGGCCTTTTACTCTGACCGTGCCGCCGGGCTGAGGATTCACAACCAATCAGAAGCGGCCCGCTTGATAATCGGCGAAAGCTTGCCGGAGCTGGGTGTCGTTGTTCATCACAAAGGGACCAGCCCAAGCGACCGGTTCGCGGAGCGGCCTGCCGCTGAGAAAAAGAAAGCGCGCGCCGCCCGTCCCCGCAGTGACTTGGACTGCGTCACCTTCACCAAGAACAGCCACCGACGGATTGGCGAGCTCCCGACCCACAATCGTTGCAGTGCCCTCGAACAAGACTACAGCAGCCGCATTCTCTGCCGGCACGGGTTCCCTGAAGGAGGCTCCAGGACTTAGGTCGACGTCGAAATACAGCACGCCCGCGTGTGTGCTGGCGACCGGGCTGGTCGTGCCCCGGGAAGTTTTTCCGGCCAGAATCTTGACGATGGCGCCATCGCGCATCTCCACGGGCAACGCGTCGCCGTTAAACTCGAAATAGGCAGGCTCGGTCATTTTCAGCCTGGCTGGCAGGTTTACCCAGAGTTGGAAGCCTTTCATAAGGCCATCCGTCTGTTCCGGCATTTCGGAATGGATCACGCCGCGGCCGGCCGTCATCCACTGGATGCCTCCGGATTCAATCACGCCTTCATGGCCGTGATTGTCCTTGTGGCGCATCCGTCCTGCCAGCATGTAAGTCACGGTTTCGAAACCGCGATGCGGATGGTTCGGAAAGCCGGCTTGATAATCGCTGGCCGCTTCGGAAGAAAAGAAATCCAGCATCAGGAACGGGTCGAATGTCCTGAGCTTGGGTGTGCCAATCATCCGCGTCATACGAACGCCGGCGCCATCGGACACAGGCTGACCATTGGTTACCTGAATGACGGAACGTAGTTTTGCTGCAAGCTCGTCCATCGCACTCTCCGTAGGGGGACGCGGGTGGAGGTAATGTCGTGGAACTCGCCTTACAATGGGGGGCGGGCAATGGTGGGCGGGCGGTGCTCGCGATCTGTTTGGTAAGCGGTTGATAATGCATGAACATTTCTCTGTCCGCGCGTTCCGCGTCCGTCATATTGTCGATGGCAAAGTATAGTCCATCGTCTCGGTTATTGGCCTCACCCCCGCAGAGTGCCATCGTGACGGCTGAGTGCTGTTCGGATCACGCGCCCAAAAGCGCCAACAATCGCCCTTTACGTCACGGTGAAAGCGCCTTCGGTTTTCGCCCGAACCTCCTCCAAAGTCACACCCGGTGCGAGTTGCTTGAGCAGCAACCGCCCTTGATGGCGGTCGACATCGAAGACGCAAAGATCGGTGATGACCATGTCGATGCAATTGCTGCCGGTCAACGGTAGGGTGCATCGCTTCACGATCTTGGATTTGCCTTCCTTGTTGGCGTGCTCCATCAGCGCGATTACGCGCTTGACGCCAGCGACAAGATCCATTGCTCCACCCATGCCCTTCACCATTTTGCCGGGAATGGTCCAATTCGCAATATCGCCCCCTTCCGATACTTCCATCCCGCCTAGAACCGCCATGTCGATATGCCCGCCGCGGATCATGGCGAAACTGTCTGCGGAGGAGAAGAAACTGGAGGTGGGCAGAGTGGTGACGGTTTGCTTGCCGGCATTGATAAGATCGGGATCCTCGTCGCCCTCATAGGGAAACGGGCCAACGCCCAGCATGCCGTTCTCGCTTTGCAATGTCACATGGATACCCGCCGGAATGTAATTGGCCACAAGGGTCGGGATGCCGATGCCTAGATTGACGTAATAGCCATCTTTCAATTCGCACGCAGCGCGTGCCGCCATCTGCTCGCGGGACCAAGCCATTAAGCGTCACCCTTCTGAGGCCGTGGCCGCGTGGTGCGATATTCGATGCGTTTCTGGTAGTTCACGCCCTGGATGAGACGATTGACGAAAATCCCCGGCGTATGGATATGGTCGGGTTCGAGTGCGCCATTGGGCACCAACTCCTCCACTTCCGCGACGGTGAATTTGGCCGCTGTGGCCATGTTGGGATTGAAGTTACGCGCCGTCTTGCGATAGACGAGATTGCCTTCATGGTCGCCCCGCCACGCTTTCACGATCGCCAGATCAGCACGCAGCCAGGTTTCCCGAACATAGGTTTCGCCTTCGAATTGCTCGATAGGCTTCTTTTCCGCCACCACCGTGCCGACGCCGGTCTTGGTATAGAAAGCCGGAATGCCCGCGCCGCCCGCCCTGATGCGCTCGGCCAAAGTCCCTTGCGGATTGAGCTCGAGTTCGAGCTCGCCAGATAAATAAAGGCGCTCGAAGAGTTTGTTCTCTCCCACATAAGAAGAAATCATTTTTTTTATCTGACCGCTGCCGAGAAGCAATCCGAGACCGAAACCATCCACGCCGCAATTATTGGAAATTACGGTCAGATTCTGCACGCCACTCTGGTGGAGAGCCTGGATCAGATTTTCCGCGATCCCGGACAGGCCGAAACCGCCGGACATGATCGTCATGCCGTCGAACGTGACGCCATCGAGTGCCGACTTGGCGTCTTGATAGACCTTTTCTGTCATCTGCTCTCCATATAAAGGCCCGAATATTTCTTCTGGAGAAGAGTCTTCTGAACCTTCCCCATGGCGTTTCTGGGGATTTCGCCTACAAGCAATATCCGTTTTGGCTGCTTGAACTTCGCCAATCGGTTCTCGAGCGAGGCCAGTATGCGCGCCTCCGTCATGCCCCCCTCCGCCACGACCGCGGCGGTGACGCCCTCGCCAAGGTCGGGATGCGGCAAGCCGAAGACGGCGCTGTCGGTAACACCCGGAACCTCATTGAGGGACGCTTCAACTTCCCGCGGATAGACATTCAGCCCACCAGTGATGACCAGTTCCTTGCCCCGGCCCACAATCGAGATATAACCGTCGGAATCCCGGCGCCCCAAATCACCGGAGATGAAAAAGCCGTCGGCCCGAAGATCGGCCCGGGTCTTGTCGGGCTGGCGCCAATAGCCGTTGAACACATTGGGGCCGCGAATCAGGATCATTCCCACTTCCCCATCCGGCACCGCGTCGCCCTGAGCGTCTACGATCTGAACCTCCGTACCTGGCAATGGAAGGCCAACTGTCCCAGGCTTACGGGCGCCTAGATAGGGATTGGACGCGTTCATGTTGGTCTCTGTCATCCCATAGCGTTCGAGCAGGGTGAAACCTGTGCGCTCCTGCCATTTCGCAAATATCTCAACCGGCAAGGGGGCTGAGCCCGATATGAACAGCCGCATATGGCGCACGGCCGCCCGATCGAGCCTAGGATCGGCCAAAAGCCTGACATAGTAGGTAGGCACGCCCATCAACACGGTAGCGCGGGACAGCTGTCGAAAAATCTGATCGAGGTCAAATCTCGGCAGGAAGACGATGGATGACGAAGCGGCCAAGGCCACATTGATTGCCACAAACAACCCATGGGTATGAAAAATCGGTAGCGCATGCAGAAGTACGTCCCTGTCGCTGAATTGCCAAAGCTGTTTCAACGCCAGGGCGTTCGACTTAAGATTGTTGTGACTGAGCATGGCGCCCTTGGAACGGCCCGTTGTTCCCGAGGTGTAAAGAATTGCGGCGAGATCGTCGCTTGCCATCTTCGCATCCGGAAAATCCGCTGGCAGGCCCCTGGCGTCGTCGATCAAAGAGCCGGTCTTTCCGTCTTCGCCCAGGGTCAAAATCGAGCCCCGCGGAAATATGGATCGCGCGGATGCCTCTTTTCCTGGCGCGCAAACGAGCAGCGAAGGTTCGGCATCCGCCAGCAAATAAGACAATTCCTCGGAGGTATAGGCCGGATTGAACGGGACATAGATCGAGCCCAACTTGAGGCACGCAAAATAGAGAAAGACCGCTTCCGGACTCTTCTCGATCTGAACCGCTACCCGGTCCCCACGCTTCACCCCGCGAGCTGCCAGCAAATGGGCAAACCGGCCGGCGCAATCGAACGCCTCGCGAAAACTTATTTCTGCGCGATTAGTGGGCAGGAGGAATACCCGGTCAGGATCGGGGATCGCACTGGCGAACGCGGAAAAGAGATTTTCAGACATCCTCACCCACATTGTTTCCGGTATGGACGATCACGCGCCTGGGAAAGTCATATGCCTTGAGACGCTTCAATTCCTTCTCCAGCAAATCCTTCACCTTCGCCCGCGACTGTCGCGCCGCCGCCAGCATTTCCTGCGTGTTGAGAATGAGCGACGCGCCCTGATGCCCCCTTGGGCCCGGAATCCCCAAAGACAATGGTACATTCCCTTTGACCCCCATGGCGACAAAATCGATGAACCAGGGCTGCCGAACGGTCTTGAGTGGGTTGCCGACCAAAACCAGACTGAGGCCGGTGGCACCTTCGATGGGCTCTACTTCCACATAGACGCCCGATTTGTCGGGTCGCCAATCATCGCCCAGGATCGGCAACTGCCGCCAGCCGCAATGATACTCGCGGCACAGGGAGGGGCGCGTTTCATAAATTGCACAGCCGCCAACGCAATGGCGGCATGTCACGCCTGCCTCTTTCTGGATGTCCGGCTTGTCGATCGCCATCACCGTGCAACAGACGGTGCATTCACCGCATTGCCGTCCCAGTACCAATCCGATGTCGTAACTTGTCATTGCCCGACGCGCGTTTTCAATTTCGCCACAAAACGGCCCCGTTCCGGACTGGAACTTCCCTGAACATCCCAACCGCTGAAACGTTTGCTCTTGTGATGGAGGACCCAATGAAGATCAAGTTCCTAGTACCGTCCGTGCTCGCGCTTTCGGTTTTGGCCGTTCCAGCGCTGGCATATGAATACCCCTACAACGATGTGCCGATCTACGGTTCTCAGCTGACAGACATGCCATCGCAACGCAGCAACGTCACCATCACAGGCAGCTTCCTGAGGCCGGAAGCGGGCTATGTCGCGCGCGATCAGGATTATTGGACGCGGCGCGCCTATGAACAGGGATACCGCGACGGATATTATGAGCACCGTAACGGAGATTACGACCAGGATTACGATCGGTACTGATTAACTTGGCATAGCTTATGACGGCGATGGCTGGCACGGGAAACCGCGCTAGCCATTGCTGAATTTGAACACCGTCACCTCATGCAACGGGTTGCCAGGCTCCAATATGGTGGAAGGCGTGGCGGGAAACTCCGGATGATTGACGGCATCCAGATAATTCTGGGTCTCCAGGCTCATGGCATAAAAAGTGCGATAGATCTTGCCGCCCTTGCCGGTCATGGTGCGGTGACCGATGCCGTCGCTGTAGAGTAGAATACAAGGCTGGGTGGTAGCGACGTCGAGCACGATGCCGGTGGAAGGATCTTTCAGCCTGGCGGCGGGACGCAATATGCCGGGCTTACCATTGACCACGAAATTGATGTCCAGCCCTTGGCGCATAGCTATCTGCGGAAAGCTGGAGTGCAGCACGTCACCCAGACGCGCGGGCTTACGGAAATCGAGCGGGGTTCCGTCCACCGGCAAAATCCGGCCAGTCTGAAGATTGTCGGCATCGGCCGGGGTGTATTTGTCGGCAAAGACCTGGATCGTCTGACCGGAGATGTCGCCATTTCCTTCGCCTTGAAGCGCGAAATAAGAATGGTTGGTGAGATTGGCGATTGTTGGCCCGCCGACGGCCGAGGCACGATAATCCAGTTTCAACTCATTATTCCTGGTGACCGTGTAGGTGACGGAGGTCCTGAGCATACCGGGAAAGCCGCCGTCACCGTCGGGACTATCGAGCGTGAGGATCAGGCTCGGCTCCTCGCCATCGCTAATCTGCGCGGTCCAGACCTTGTTCGAAAATGCGGCCGTGCCTCCATGGATCACATATTTGGCGTCGGGGGCTGTCTTTTGCAGCTGATAGGTTTTTCCATCCAGCGGGAAACTTCCGCCATGGCTGATGCGTCCCACATAACGGCCGACCAGGGCGCCGTAAATATTGTCCTTGCGGTAATAGGACTGGAAATCATCAAAGCCCAGCTCGACATCGGTCTTACTGCCATGGGCATTGGGCACATAGAGATCCACCACCCGGCCGCCAAAATTGGTGATGCGCGCTTCAAGACCGCGCGCGCCTTTGAGGGTAAAAAGTTCGACCCGCTCGCCCTTGTCCGTGGCGCCCCATTCCTGACTGGTGATGTTTTGCGCGGAGGCCGGCATTCCCGGAAGAGTAGCCGCTGCGGCGACGAAAAGCTGCAGGACGAAAGCCTTGGCGGAACTCAGTCTATGTCTCATGGGAGGGGCACCAGTTTGATCACCATGCCCACCGTGGATGCCGAAACCAGCAGACCGGTGCCGCCGCCGGTAGGATTTTGCAGCAGGACGTAGAGCAACCCGTCCGGCCCGGCGACCACGTCCCGCACCCGGCCAAATTCCTTGAACAAGGGCTCCTGGGTGACGATCTGGCGGCCCTTTGTTTCCAATCGAAGCAACTCCTGCCCAGCCAGCGCGCCGACGAACAGGTCATTTTTCCATCCCGGATAGCGGTTGCCGCTATAGAAGGTGATGCCGCTGGGCGCGATGGCGGGCGTGTAGAAGGCGATAGGCGGATCGGTGTTGGGGGCGGTTTGGCGCAGGATGCCTGGCTCCAACCCCATCGAGGCCAGGCCCCATCCGTAATTATGGCCCTTGTCAATCACATTGATCTCGTCGCCGCCGGTGGGGCCGTGCTCGGATTCCCATAAGTCGCCGGTCACCGGATTGAATGCCAGGCCTTCGGGGTTGCGATGGCCAAGGCTCCAGATTGACGGCACTGCGTCGGGCAGGCTTACGAAAGGATTGTCACGCGGAATCGAGCCGTCTTCGTTGATGCGGTGAATCTTGCCTAGCGGCGTGGCCAGGCTTTGTGCATTGACCATGTTGTGCCGGTCGCCAATGGAAAAAAACACATGGCCCTTGTTGTCGAAGAGAAAGCGCGAGCCGTAATGATCGCTGGTGGTGGTGTAGAGCGATGATGGTGCGCGGAACAGCTCCTGACTGTCCACCCACTGATTATCCCGGATATGGCCGCGCACCAGAACCGTCATGGTGGGTGGTGCGGGATTGGGCGCGGTATCGCTGCCGGGCGCGGGCGTGATGCCCGGCTCGACCTCCGTATAGGAAAGATAAATCCAGCCGTCATGCGTGGCCACGTCCAGCATGCCGCCATCCTGGCGCACGAAAACCTTTGGAGTGTTGTTCACGGGATCGGGCAGAAGCTTGCCATCCTCGACGATGCGCAAGGGACCCGTGCGCTCGGTCACCAGCATGCGCCCGTCCGGGAGAAAAGTTGCACCCCAAGGGGTTTTCAGACCTGATACGACCACTTCGATCTTGAAATTCTGCTTCTGGCTGAGGATCACCTGTCCGTCGGGATTGGGCGTGAAGGGCGGACTGGCGGCAAGTTGGCCGCCCCGGATGCGCAGGTAGGCGATCACCTGACTGACTTCATCGTCGCTGAGACGCCCGGCGAAGGACGGCATCTCGCTATTGGCCACACCTGCCTTGATGATTTCTTTCAGCGCGTCGTCTGAATGACCGGCAAGGATGTCAGCCGCGAACAGACTGGGACCCACGCCGCCGGCAAGCGTGTTACCATGGCAACTCTGGCAATTATCCGAGTAGGTCTGGGCTCCGGGAAGGGTCTGCGCCCCCGCGGGAAACTCGGCGAACAAAGCGCAAAGCGCGAAAACGACACTCCATCGCAGTTTCATGCGTATCCCTTATTCTAAGATCAGCCGGGTGAAGCTCCCTGGATATTCACGCGAAGCATGTAAATCGACTGGGTCGCGGCCATGAAAAGAAAGTCGCGCTTGGGGCCGGCGAAGCAAAGATTGGCGCAGCCTTCAGGCAGGCGGATGCGGCCGATTAGCTTGCCAGCGGGGTTCCACACGGTTACGCCCGCATAGCCCAAAGGCGCGGCCGAACCCGACCAGATGTTCCCCGCCCGATCGGCGCGCATTCCGTCAGGACCGCAATGAATGCCGTCTACCATACAATCGGTGAAGGATCTTAAATTGGCCACTTGCTTGCCACGCACATCGCCCACGTGCAGGCCGCTGCCGCGCACCAGATAGATCTTGGTCGCATCGGGCGAGAAGCAGATGCCATTGGGTCCCAGACCCGGTTCGAATGGCACCACAACCTCCAATTTTCCGCTGGGGTCCCAGCGGTAAACATTGGCGGGCAGCACTTGATGCATGCCGCCGACCAGGCCTACGCCGTTATTGCCGATATGGGGATCGCGATACCCGCCGGGATTGCTGGGCCCCTCGCCTTCGTCAGGGTGGCCTTCGGCCAAAACGCCGCCATAGACCGGATCGGTGAACCAGACGCTGCCATCCGGATGCGGCGCCAGATCGTTGGGCGAATTAAGAGGCTTGCCTTCGAAATTGTCCGCCAGCACCGTCATCGAGCCATCGACCTCCCACCGCACCACGCGGCGGAAGAAATCCTGGCACGTAAGCTGGCGGCCCTGATAATCGAAACTGTTGCCGTTGGAATTGAAGGAGGGTTTGCGGAGGGCAGTGACTTGGCCGCTCTCCCAGATGTAACGGTAGATCGTATCGTTCTTGACGTCGCTAAAGATCGCGTATTGGCCCTCGCTTGACCAGGCCGGGCCCTCGGTGAAATGAAAGCCGGTCGCCACACGATGGACCACTTCCTGGCCAATGAGGAAGTTGTTGAAGCTGGGATCGATTCTGAGCACGTCGGGATCGGGCGAAATGGACGGTTGCGCGCTGGGACCGAATTCGCGCGGCGGTTCGCTGATCACCGAGCGCGGCGTTCCCAGCTGAGCTTTTCCTTGCGCATGCGCCAGTGTAGGGATCAGGGCCGCGCTCCCGGCCAACATGCCACGGCGGGTAAGTCGGTTCGTCATGCTGAATCGCCCCTCCCAGCCACCACCCTAGCCGATGTACGGGGCCCAGGGCGAGATGGATATTCCCCGTGGGTTGAGGAGAAGATCGCGCCATCGCCGAACCATCGCTCCCGTCCACCGTGTCATCCAGAAGAGAGAGATTCAGCTGCCCATCCTCTAACAGACTGCTTCTTGTGCGGAAGCCATGACCGGGGTGCCCTGACCTGGACCTTATCGCCCGCTGGATCCGCCTCTGATCGTATCCCTCAGCGCACGTGCCCACTCATTGAAGGCAACACGCGCGTCGGCCATATTGGTCACGCGGTTGTTGATGCGCCAGATGTTTGCAGGACGGCTGCGCGAGGTGGTGATGCCGACAACTTCGCCAGATCCGCCATCCGCGAAGACCGCCGCCAACGCGATCGAACCCGAGCCGCGCGTGTAGTTGCGCGTGCGGCCCGTCACGCCCCTCGTTTCGAGGGGCGCTGTGAGCCTAATGTCGGTCACTTGGGGCGCGACGATCAAGGTGTCCGCTTGCGGCGTATCGACGAAGTTATATCCTGCGGCACCGAGCACACTGCGTACCTGCTGTGCAAATGCATCTTGCAATGCCGAGACTTCCCGGTCGCCCAAGATGAAGCGCCCGCGCGCGCGCGCACCGACGTTGGTGGGCGTAGCATCGGCCGCGTCGGGCGGAACGGAAAGCGGGTGAAGCTGAATCGTCTTAAACCGCGTCCAGTCCGCGCCCGGCAACGTGTAGGTTATCCTGAGGCGCGTTTCCGTTGTGCGTTCCAGTCCCAAGCCTGAAGGTGTTTGCGCCCGTTTCGTGCCGGCGGGCGCTGGCTCGTTCGCCTGGGCCTGCATCTCGGCTGCGCTCGCAGGCATGATCGTGGGGGCGATACCAAGCGCGACGGTGAATGAAAC
>Ga0126381_100007472_pt1 | contig 12165 bp, 10 predicted proteins | sample PanSoiMetPlot_28_FD_96465 | JGI IMG/M metagenome (GOLD analysis project Ga0126381, IMG submission 96465) | Tropical forest soil microbial communities from Panama - MetaG Plot_28 | ecosystem: Environmental > Terrestrial > Soil > Tropical forest > Bulk soil | place: Panama | collected 2016-02-17
AGAGCTACTCGCACGAATAAGGTATGCCTCATCACAACTCTCCCATGGGCGCGATTTCGAGCGGAAATTTTCCGATTATTACATCCCTGAATCACGTTACCGTATCCGAATGTTACCCCAAAGTTACTGCCGTCACCCACAGTTAGCGGGCGGCTGGGCTTGCGATATTGCCGTATCGCCGGGATGGAAACCCGGACTTTCAGCGGGGCACATACGTATTCAGCAACGGGACTACGTTGTCGGCAAACGAAAGCAAAGTCTGTTGCGCGGACTCGAGCGACTGGTTTTCCGCGATGGGTGTGGTCACACGAACCAGCGAGCCGTCCGTCCGATGCATGCGAATCGAGTCGCTGATCAGGTAAAACTTGGCAGCATACTCGCTTGCGACCGCGCGGTTATGGGCCCAATACCAGTAAAGTACCAACTGCCGTTGTTGCGCTTGCGCGATGACGTAGCGATTCGCGACGAAGGGGGCGTGTCCGCGAATATTAATGGTAATTCGATCGGACTGGACCGGAGTCCAGCCCGAGCCTGGAAGGCAGTTCTTGGGCGAGTGAATGGTGTCGCCCGTGCGCTGGCTCGGAAAATAGGCGATAAACAGATTCACATCTTCGCCATTTGCGCTGTTGTTGTAGGCACGTAGAAGGAAATCCCCGGGCCCCAGCACTTCGCGCACGTCTTGCTCGAGCGCGATGTCGGTCGACGTCCACGTCCCCAAGGTGCGGGGGAGCGAGTTGAGCGGCGAGCGCGAAGGCAAAATCTCAGCGCTATTTCGAGCCCGCAGCAATAGCGCCGTGCCCGCAAGCAGAGCCACCGCAACCAGAAATCGCCAGTGTGTCCTCACGCGGTCCTCACGCGCTTGCCTCCCGACTGGGAAACACCGCCATCAGCAGACGATGCAGGAAGAACAACAGGAACAACGAGACCACGAAAATCAGCCAGCCTGAGAACTCATGAAAGAAGCCTTGGGCCTTATCGGGATCCCAATACTGCACCAGGAGGCCGGTGCCCACAATGCGGAAGCCGTTGGCAATGACCGCGATCGGTAGGGCAGCGATGGCCAGCAGGACCCGGACGAGGACGCGCTTTTCCAGCAAGTAACCGTACATGATGGTCAGGGTGGTGAGCGTCATCAGGGAGCGGATTCCACTGCAGGCATCCGCCACTTCTAACGGCATCGCCGGCAAATTAATGATGTTGCCTTCCCGCAATACCGGCACGCCAAGAAGGGGCAAGAACCAGGCCGCCAGTTTCGATGCCAGAATCTGCAAGGGAAAGGTGATCTGGTTGAACAGAATGTTGGGGATGGGAATCATCAAGATCAGGAAGACCAGGGGAAACAGGAGCGCCCGGAAAAATTCCCAGCCGAGAAAAAAGATCACCAAGCCCGTGGTCAGCAGGAGCAGCGAGAAGCGCGACAGAAAAAGTTCGGCACCCAAAACGCCGAGGACCAGGGTGCACAAGGAGATCAGGATCAAAGGCAGGCCCCAGTTCGAAGGAGTCCGCCGGATGGCCGCGAGCCTTCTTCGGTCTTGCCAAACCACAAATAACGAAAATAGGGGAACAAAGAAGCCATGGGAGAAATTTGGGTCGGAACGCCACTGGAACGAAAGGCGAAGCAGGATCGGCGCATAGAGCCATACGATCAGCACCAGGAGCAGAGCCGTGCGCCAGGCGATGGGTTTTTTCCAGACCGGAGTCAGCGGGCCATTGGGAATTGAAACGGGTTGTGCTAAGACGGTCATTACGGCACAGTCCGGTTGCGGACTGAGGTGTCGATGTGCAATTTAAGAACCGCTCTGTCGGCCCTGGGAGCGCAATTTTTGGACTTTGGTGCTACTGCAGCCATTTGTTGCGCGTCATTCTTGCCTGAAAACAACGATTCGGCCTACCTTGTCCGGGTCGCGATGGGAAAACATTTTCCCTTATTTGTCCAGCGGAACGCAACATCCCTAAGGGACCCGATACGCCATCCTGGCTCAGATTCTCGCGATTGTGATTCGCGCGTGTGATCGTATTTGCCAAGCGGGCAGCCATGACCGAGGGGATTCGCCTCCTTTTTACTAACTACTAGTTACTAACTACTAGCGGGCCATTCTCGAAAAAGGGCTGGTCATTCCATTACCCACTGCAATTGCTTTCCTTTTGCGGTAACCACCGAGGTCGAGGGGGAAAGGAAATTGGCGCGGCTGTGTTTTCAAAGACTTACCATTTTTCAAGCGTCGAGTTGTCCAATTTATTTCCCTTCCCACCATAAAATGTGAGAAATACTTTTCTCTTTTTTGCGAAATGGTGTACGGTACGGAGTTGCTGCCAATGCGGCTGCATAACGTAAGTTGTTGAAAATACGTGATGCCACATGAAGCCGATCCAGTCACCAGCGGGCACGAGTGTGGCAGCAGCCGTGCTCAGAAACTGTTGCCGTAACACCCTGACTGGCCATCCCCCCTGGCCGAGTGCAGTTTGATTTCATGAAGCCGACTTCCACTGCAAACCATTTCGCAGCCGCAGCTCCTGCCTTCGAGCTTTCCACATTCGAGGCGGTGAGTACCAGCATGAAGGCCGTCGAGGCTATGGTTCGCGAACTGGCACACAGCCAAGTACCGGTTCTGCTCATCGGTGAGCGCGGTACCGGAAAGCATATGATTGCACGTCGACTCCACAGTGCATCCGGAGGCGCGCCCGACAACTTTCACACCGCTCACGGTTCAGAAATCACCACCGAGGCGCTCATGTCGGGGGCGAAGGATTGCGCGACCCTCTATCTCGACGAAATCTGCGATCTGAATCCTGAATGTCAACGGCTCCTGCTCGAGCTGCCCTTGCACCCACCCTTCGAGATTGGCGGAAACGGCTCGACGCGCCGTTCCGCGCGGATTATCTGCGGGAGCTCCCATGATGTAGAGCCCTACGTACGCTCGGGAAATTTCCGTGAGGATCTGTATTACCGTTTGAGCGGCGTCTGCTTGCGGATTCCGCCTCTTCGCCAGCGCAAAGAAGATATTCCTCATCTAATCCGCTTTTTTCTCGCCAAATACTCGGAGGAGTTTCATCGCCCGGTGCCCCCGCTGAGCAGGGAAACCCAGGACTTGCTCCACGAGTACGCATGGCCCGGAAATCTTCCCGAACTCGAAGCCGCAGCGCGGGCGATCGTGGCCGTGGGAGATGAGACGGTGGCCATGGGCGGCCTGCGCGCCATGCTGACGCGGAGCGACCCCAAGCCGAATGGCGAAAGAATCTCTCTCAAGGACGCTGCGCGCTCGGCGTCGCGGGAAGCCGAGAAGGAATTGATTCTGAAAGTGCTGACGCGCACACGGTGGAACCGCCGACGCGCCGCCCAGGAGTTGCAGATTAGCTACAAAGCTTTGCTATACAAACTCAAGCAGATCGGTTACGGCGAGTACGGAGCAACGTAATCCGGTTATGGAGAAAAGATGAATCGCAACATGTTACGTCTCATTGTAGCCGTGCTCGCGTTGGCGTGCGTGCCCGTTTTGGCACAAGGGGACGGCAAGAACACCAACACGAGTCCCAGCAAGAATCCTCCCCAATCCCTTCCGCAAGTCAGCGATTCGTACGTGATCGGAGCTGACGATGCGCTGTTTATCTCCGTCTGGAAAGAACCGGATCTCACCAATTCCTTGCCAGTGCGTGCCGACGGGATGATTTCGATGCCCCTGCTCAATGACGTGCAGGCGGCGGGACTGACCCCCATGCAGCTGGCGGCCTCGATTACCGACAAGCTCAAAAAGTACGTCGCGGACCCGCACGTGACGGTTGTCGTTACCCAGATGAATAGCCAGCGGGTTTATCTCACCGGGGAAGTCATGCGCAGCGGCGCGGTGCCCTTAACGCCGGGAATGACTGTATTGCAGGCGCTGGCCTCGGCCGGTTTCACCCAATTCGCCAATACCAAGAAGATTTACGTGCTTCGGCACGAAAGCGGGGGCGATAAAAAATTCCCCGTCGATTACAAGAAGTTGATCAAGGGGGAATCGGGCCAGCAGAACATTCTTCTGAAACCTGGAGACACCATTGTTGTTCCGTAAAGTTATGAATCAAGCTATACATCCGATCGCCAAAGCTTTGCTTGCGCTGGTTCTGATCGCCGCCTGGGTTGGCGTGGCGCTGGCCCAGGATCCCGCCGCCGCTCAGACCTCTGTCGGTCAGAGCTCGGGCGGCCAGAGCCCTGCCGGCCAAAGCTCCGGGGATCCGAATGCACAGGGCGCGGCTCCTGCGGCTACCGGGCTCGATACCCAGACCGAGATGACCGAGAACCCGCCGGTCTCCGGGCTCGATTCGCCGTCGTTTGAGCCCGGCTTGGGTGCCCGCAGCTTTCTGGTTCCGAAGGCGCAAGCCAGTGAATCGGTCACCAGCAATCCCACCGCGTCCACGTCGAACCAGAGCGGCATCGGTGAAATCACCCGGCTAATGGGCTCGTTGGATCTGCAGAAGCTGTGGAAGATCCATCCGCTGGACATCGCCTACATCGGTGGCGCGTCATGGTTCCACACCCGGAACCAGGGCTGGTACCAGGTCCACTCCATGGCCGCAACCCAGCGAATTCTATGGCGAACCGGGCAACTGGCCATTCGCGACAACTTCAGCTACATGCCGCAGGGGGCCTTTGGATTTGGCTCCTTTGGGGGCGTAGGCGGCTTCGGAGGCCTCGGGGGATTCGGAGGCGGCTTCGGACCAGGGGGCGGAGGCTTTGGCTCACCTACTCTCGGGTCGAACGGCAACACCCCGCGCATTGACAACATGGGGATGGTCGACATAACCCAGGCGCTCAGTCCCCGCAGTTCGGTGGTGCTCGCGGGAGGCTACGGCATTCTGCACTTTCTCAACAGCCCGCCGGGACTGCTGAACAGCGAAATGATGATCTCCCAAGTGGGCTACAACTACTTGCTCAGCCGGAGCAATCAGATCGGAGTCTCGTACGCCTTTGAGGAATTTCATTTCCCCACAGCCAACGCGGGGTCTCTGAATCTGAATCTCTGGCAGGTCTACTTCGCGCATCGCATTTCCGGAAGGCTTGACTTTACTGCCGGGGGCGGGCCGCAGTGGATACACATCAATGGCTTCACCCCGCAACTCGTGATTACCTCCAGCGGTCCAGCCATCATTCTGGTTCCGCTGCACACGAGCCGGGTCTCGGGGGCGGGGCGGTTGGGGTTGAACTATCGCCATTCGTCGCGCACCAGCATGGCATTGAGCTATTTCCATTATGTGACGCCGGGATCCGGCTTCTTTCCGGGCGCGACCAGTGACGTCGTACGCTATAGCCTCAACCATCAGCTGACCCGTCGCTGGAGCTCGAATCTGGATACCGGTTTTTCGCGGAGCACGCGCATTCTCAACCCCACGTTGAGCAACAGCGCTGCCGGTAATTCTCATACTTACGATTACTGGTACGCAGGTGGGGGAGTGCGGAGACAGTTCACCCGCCAGTTTCAGGGCTTCGCAACCTACCAGTACAACCGGCTGCTGTTTGGTTCGGGTTTCTGCTCTTCGAGTCACTGCTCGGCAGGATACGGCCATCACATTGGGATGATTGGCGTGGATTGGACGCCTCGGCCCATCCGCTTGGATTGATTTTGGCCAGCCCAGGCTGGCAGAACTGGAATAAATATGATTGAGAACCGCGAACTGACGATGGACGATTACCTGGCAATGCTACGGCGTCGCCTGAAGGTAATCCTGATTCCCACGCTGTTGGCACCGTTGATCGGCTTTGGCGTCTCCTTCTTTTTCTCGCCGAAGTACACCTCGCAAACCTTGATTTTGGTGGAAGAACCGAAAGTCCCGGAAGGCTATGTTCAGCCGGTCTTGAGCCAGGATCTTGGCCAGAGGGTGGCGACGCTCGAAGCGCGGGCCACCAGCGCGGAACGCTTGCGCCCGATGATTCAGAGTCTCAACCAGCAGGGCCTGCTCAAGGGCAATGTGGACGACATCATCGAAGGCATCCGGTCCGGACTCCAGGTTCTGCCGGTGGTATCGGTTGCGGTGCCTACTCCGACCGGAGGTGGGGGGTCGAAGAAAAAATCTGACGTCCCGGGCTTCACTCTGGCGTATACCGCGAGTAGCCCGCGCGAAGCGCAAGCCGTGGACGCCGGTCTCGCCAACATCATCATCGACGAAAATTTGAAAGACCGCGAGGCCGTCGCCCAGAACACTACCGACTTCCTGACCCGGCAGGTGGAAGATGCCAAGCGTAATCTCGACGAGCAGGATGCCAAGATAGCGGCGTTCAACAAACAGTACATGGGCCAGCTCCCCGGTGACGCCGATAACAACCTGAAGATTCTGATTGGATTGAACTCGCAGCTCGATGCCAACACCCAGACCCTGAATCGCGCACAGCAGGACAAGGCATACACCGAGTCGATGCTGGCGCAGCAGCTGGCGGCCTGGAAATCGTCGCAGACTGCCACCAATCCCGCGACCCTGCAACAGCAATTGGCTTCTCTGCAGACCCAGCTGCTTTCCCTCCAGGCTCGTTACACCGACGATCATCCCGATGTGGTGAAGACCAAGCGCGATATCGCTGAGATTCAGAAGAAACTCGATCAACTGAACAAAGCCGCGGCCAATCCGAGCGCCACCGCAGACGACAAAGAAAATCTTTCCGAGCCTCCCGAGATCCGCCAGCTTCGCATGCAGATTCACCAGTATGAGCAAGTCATCACCCAAGCGACTCGCGATCAGCAGAAGCTGCAGGAATCGATCAGGGTTTACCAAGGGCGCGTAGCCCTTAGCCCGGCGGTCGACGAGCAATACAAACAGCTGACCCGCGATTACACGACGGCGCAGACGTTCTATGACAATCTGCTGGCGAAAAAGAGCCAGTCGGAGGTGCAGGTAGCGGCGGAACGCGAGCAGCAGGGCGAGCAGATGCGGGTGCTGAATCCCGCCGATCTGCCCGATTCGCCGAGCTTTCCCAACCGCTGGCTGTTTGCCGGCGGCGGCTTGGCCGGAGGCCTGGCGGTCGGCTTTGGCCTGGCGCTGTGGCTGGAGTTGCGCGACACCTCGGTACGCACCGAGGACGACGTGATCGCAGTGCTCGAATTGCCGACGCTTTCCCAGGTTCCCTGGGTCGGGCTGGAAGTCGGACACAGCAACGGGGCCGGAAAGAAATCGCGCTCCCGAGGCGAGAAAGAAACGGTCGAGGTCTAATCGCGAATGTATAAGGAATTTTTTGGGCTTCGTGCCAACCCATTTAACGTCAACCCCGACCCGCGTTATCTGTTCCTGACGCGGCACACGGAAGAGGCGCTGGCCTGCCTTACCTACGGCATCCAGAGCCGCAAAGGCTTTGTGCTGCTGACCGGGGAGGTCGGCACGGGAAAGACAACGCTGATCAACAAGCTGCTGGAGTGGCTGCGGGCGCAGCAGGTTCCGACGGCGTTCATTTTCAACTCGCGAATGAATGTGCCGCAGTTCCTCGACTACATGATGGCCGACTTCGGCATTCCCTGCGATACCCGCTCGAAGAGTCAGGTTCTGCTGCGTCTGTATAACTGGCTGCTCGAACGTTATCGCGACGGCGAAACCGCCGTGCTCATTGTGGATGAAGCCCAGAACCTGGCCGATGAGGTGCTCGAAGAAATCCGCATGCTGACCAATCTGGAAACCTTCACCGAGAAGCTCCTCCAGATTGTTCTGGTAGGGCAGACCGAGCTCGAGCAGAAACTCAAGCAGCCGAATCTGCGCCAGTTGCGGCAGAGACTGACGTTGCGAGCCAAGACCCATCCGCTCACCCTGGACGAAACCAAGGCCTACATTCAACAGCGTTTGAGGATTGCGGGCTCGAATGGGCAGCCGATTTTCGAACCCGAGGCTTTAACCGCTATCCACCGTTATTCGAACGGAATCCCGCGCGTGGTCAATCTGATCAGTGAACACTGCCTGGTGAGCGCTTTTGTCGACCAGCAGAAAATGGTAACCGGCACCATCGTGGATGCGGTGGCGCGCGATTTTGATCTCGGGGATAACCATGCCGGCGCCGCCACCATTCCTCCGCCGGGGCAGGACAAGTTCGATTTGATGGATGCACTGAAAACGATTTCGAATCTGGCTGAACGGCTGAAAGATCAGACCGATGTGGCCAAGGAAGGAAAACTATGAGCCGAATTCACGAGGCATTGAAAAAAGCAGAGCAGGAGAGGGCGCTATCGCAGCCGGCGGGAACCGTCGATTCTCCAGCCGTCGTCGTGGAGCCGCAGACGACCGCGGAAACGGTGATGGCCAACGCGGCGGTGAGGGCCGGAGCTTTGCCAACTCTGACGGCAGAGAACGCATACGCGCGCATTCGTCAGACCAACTGGCGTCCCGATCCTCAAACCATGCTCTTCTTCAACTCTGAGGAACATGCTTCGGGCATGGAGGAGTTTCGCACGTTGCGAAACCGGCTCTATCAGGCGCGCGAGAGACAGCCGCTTGCGAAGCTGCTGATCACCAGCCCTTTGCCGAAAGAAGGGAAATCGTTCACCACCGCCAACCTGGCGCAGGTCATGGTCCGGCAGCATGGCCGCCGGGCGCTCATGATCGATGCCGACCTGCGCAATCCCCAGCTCCATCAATTGCTCGGCGCAGAACCCGGCCCCGGCCTTTCCGAATACCTTCGCGGCGAACTGGATGAATTTTCCATCATTCAGCGCGGGCCCATGGAAAACCTGTTTCTGATTCCGGCCGGTAGCAATACCGGAAATCCCGCGGAGCTGGTGGCCAACGGACGCATGAGGTTCCTGCTGAACCGGCTGGAGCCGCTGTTTGACTGGATTGTGATCGATTCGCCTCCTGCGGCTCTCGTCTCCGATGCCAACCAGCTGGCAAACTATTGCGATGGCGTGATCCTGGTGGTTCGCTCGAATAAGACCCCGGTGGATGCGGCCCGCCGGGCGAGAAAGGAATTTGCCGACCGAAACGTCCTAGGAGTGGTGCTCAACGGGATCGCCCCCGAGCTTTCGCCCTATGCCCAGTATTACTACTCGGCATATGCGGGAGGGGGCCAGGGACAAGCCAACAACTGAGGGAAGGCGTGATCCGTCTCTTCAATGTCTATTATCCGATCCGGACATTGGTATTGCTCGGCGGAGAGGTCCTGCTGGTGTGGTCTTCGCTGCTGATCGCTACCATCATTCAGCACCCGGACGACAGCTACGTCTTGTTGAATTACGAGGGTGGCTACCTGAAGATCCTGGTGGCGACCCTCTGCGTGTTAGTGTTCTCGCACCTATTCGACCTGTACGAGCCGACGCTTTGGAATGCCAGAGGCGAACTCTATTTTCGCCTGCTCTTGGTGCCGGGAATTCTGGCGCTCACGACCGCAGCCGTGGCCTACCTCTTCCCGCGGATTTTGATCGGTAACAACACGGTTGTGATTGGCTTACTGCTGGTCACCGTCGCGTTGTTCGGCTGGCGAATGATGTATGCCTGGCTGGCGCAGATGCCCTATCTGCGCGAGAAGGTCTACGTGCTCGGTGCCGGAGACCGCGCCCAGCGTCTGGTGACGGGATTACGCTCGCGCACCGAGCTCGGCGTCGAAGTGGTGGGCTGGAGCGGCAATCTTACCGGAGAAGTGACCCGGGAGAGCTTGGCGGATCACCTCAGGGAGTTGATTGGGAAACACCGTTTGCATCGCGTCATTGTGGCCATGGCAGACCGGCGCGGGACGCTTCCGGTTACGGAGATTCTCGAGCTCCGCCTGGCAGGAGTGAAGATCGAGGAGGCTACTTCCTGGCTGGAGAAGATTTCCGGGCGCATCGAGGTGGATAATCTCTATCCCAGCTGGCTGATTTTCGCCGAGGGCTTCCGCTTCAGCGCAGGCTTCATGCTGCTGCGCCGCATCATCTCCATTCTCGCCTCAACCCTTCTGTTGTTGATCGTGCTGCCCGTGATTCCCTTCGTAATTCTCGCGATCAAGCTCGATTCGAAAGGTCCAGTACTCTACCGGCAGCAGCGGGTAGGGGTCGCGGGCAAGGTTTTTTTCTGTTACAAGTTTCGCACCATGCGCCAGGATGCGGAAGCGGATCGCGGGGCGACCTGGGCGCTCGATAATGATCCCCGAATTACTCGCGTGGGCCATTTTCTTCGGACCGTCCGCCTGGACGAGATTCCGCAGTTGTGGTGCGTGCTCAAAGGCGATATGGGGTTTGTCGGTCCTCGCCCGGAACGGCCGGAATTTGTCGAATGGCTGGAGCGGGAGATTCCCTTCTACGGCGTGCGCCATGCCGTGCGGCCGGGAATTACCGGCTGGGCCCAGGTGCGGTACAAGTATGGCAACAGTCTCGAAGACGCCAAGGAGAAGTTGCAGTACGACCTCTACTACATCAAGAACATGTCGCTGGGCTTAGACCTGATGATCATGTTTCAGACGGTCAAGATTGTGCTGCTCGGCAGGGGCGCGCAATGAAGTGGATTTTCTGGCTTTCGGCCGCGGTGCTGGCCTATACCTATCTCGGATATGCGGGCTGGCTTTGGCTCCGTGCGCGCTTCGAGCGGCGCCCGGTAATGGCGGGGCCACACCAGCCGACCATATCCGTGGTGATGGTAGTTCGCAACGAAGCTGCGGTGCTCGATCGCAAGATCAGGAATTTGCTGGCTCTCGACTATCCCGAGGAACTCAGCGAAATCGTGATCGTCTCAGACGGCTCGACCGACGGCACCCAGGAAATTCTGAATTATTACTCGGCGGAGCGCAGGGTACGGGTCATTTTGCATTCCGAATCGCGCGGGAAAGCGGCCGGGTTGAACGACGCCGTGGCCGCAGCCCGCGGCGAAGTGGTGATGTTTACCGACGCCCGCCAGCAAATCGAGCCCGACGCCATGCGGGTGCTGAGCGAGCAGTTTCGAGATCCGCAAGTCGGATGCGCTAGCGGCGAACTGATGCTCGGCGACCCCCATGCCGGAGAGACCAGCCGTGGCCTCGGACTCTACTGGCGCGTGGAAAAAAAGATTCGCGAATTGGAATCCGAGGCAGGGTCGGTGGTTCAGGCGACCGGCGCGATTTATGCCGTACGACGTGACCTGATCGTTCCCCTGCCGGCGGGTACGATTCTCGATGACGTTTACATCCCGATTCACGTGGCGCGGGAAGGTTTCCGCGTGATCTTCGTGCCCCGCGCGCAGGCCTGGGACGTGCCGGATCAGGGGTCGGATCACGAGTTCTCGCGCAAAGTGCGGACCCTCACCGGCAATTATCAGCTCGTGCAGCTTGCGCCCTGGATTTTAGGAAATTCGAATCCGCTGCGATTTGAGTTCATCAGCCACAAATTGCTGCGGCTGGTTGCGCCGTTTGCACTGGCAGCTCTGTTCCTATCCTCTCTGTTTCTGGATACGCCGCTCTACCGGGCGGCCTTGCTGCTGCAGGTCCTCTTCTACGGGTTGAGCGCTGTGGCAATGGCCAAACTGGCGAAAGGGCCCCTGGCGCGGGTGGCCGATGCGGCCCGCACGTTCGTGATCTTGAATACGGCGGCACTGGTGGCATTTGTGAAATTCGTTACCGGACGAGGCGTAGCGTGGGTGCGATGAGCGAGGCGAGCAAGTGAGAATCCTCTGGGTCAAGTCGAACAAACTCTTGCCGGTGCATAGCGGCGGCGATATTCGCTCGTTTCACATCGCCCGGGAACTCGCCCGAAGCCACGAGCTCACCTTTCTTTCCTACTACGATGGCAAGCCCGACCGCGAATACGAGAGCGAACTTCGCAGGCATTTTCCATCCGCGGTCTCGGTCTCGACCGGCAAATCGGATTCGTCTTCGCTGGCGCGGGGCGTTGATTACCTCGCGCATCTGCCGTCGCCACATCCCTACGCCGTCGGACGTTTCGACTGCCCGGAAGTTCGCTCGAAATTGAGCCCGTGGTTTCAGGAACGACGCTTCGACATCGCGGTCTGCGATTTTTTGGATGCCGCCATCAACTTTCCGCGGGAATTGAACGTGCCCAGCGTCCTGTTCCAGCACAACGTCGAAAGCGAAATCTGGCGCCGCCACGCGGAGACGGAGTCGAATCCGCTGAAGCGGCAGGTTTATGCGGTCGAGTTCCGCAAGATGCTGCGCTATGAGCGCAATGCCGCACGGAAGTTTCATCACGTGATCGCGGTTTCCGAGCACGATCGCAGCCTGATGGAAACCTGGGTGGAAGGCGCCAAAATCACCGTGGTTCC
>Ga0126381_100007474_pt1 | contig 12162 bp, 12 predicted proteins | sample PanSoiMetPlot_28_FD_96465 | JGI IMG/M metagenome (GOLD analysis project Ga0126381, IMG submission 96465) | Tropical forest soil microbial communities from Panama - MetaG Plot_28 | ecosystem: Environmental > Terrestrial > Soil > Tropical forest > Bulk soil | place: Panama | collected 2016-02-17
CAACGACTACAAGGACCACGCGGATTTTCTCACCGTTTACGTCCGCGAGGCGCATCCCACCGACGAATGGCAAATGAAGTCCAACGTGAAAGATGACGTTTGCTACGCGCAGCCGAAAACTCTCGGGCAGCGCGTAGCCATCGCCAAGGATTTCACCGCGCGCTACAAGTTTCCTTTGCCCTTCGGCATTGATGACATGGGCAACGCCGCCGAGACCGCCTACGCCGCCTGGCCCGAGCGGCTGTACATCATCGATGAAACCGGGCACATCGTGTATCGCGGAGGGATGGGGCCTTTCCACTACAAACCCGCTGAGGTTCGAGAATGGCTTGCGGCGAAGTACGGTCGAGTGAAGCGCGAAGTTCAAACCACCAGGGCCGCAACTTCAGCAGCATCCGCTCGAACAAGCACAACTTCCGGTGCGACTTCCGCAACTACCACCACCCCTCTGTCGGCGCCCGCAGAATCAAAGAAGTAGTTCACCTCTCCTCGGCAGCGCCGCGCTAGAATCCATCGGTGAAACCGCGCCCCGCAAAGCGCCCCCGCAGCAGCACCGCACGCAAAAAGGTTGGATTGGCGCGTGCGTTGTCGAAGCTGGGTTATTGCTCCCGTTCGCAAGCCGCGGAACTGATCGGCGCCGGGCGCGTCAAATTGAACGGAGTGGTCCGGCGCGATCAAGAAACACCAACATATCTCGGCGAAGATCGCATTGAAGTCGACGGCGCTACGCTGGCAGCCGGCGCAAAAACCTATGTGCTCCTCAATAAACCGCGTGGCGTGGTGACGACGGCCTCAGACGAGAAAGGCCGCGAAACCGTTTATGCCTACCTGCCGAAGAATCTGCCGTGGGTTGCGCCTGTAGGACGGCTCGCCAAAGCCAGCGAAGGGCTACTGCTGCTCACCAATGACTCCGAGTGGGCCGCGCGCATTACGTCGCCGCAGACCCACCTTGACAAAACGTATCACGTGCAGATTGGCACGATCGCCGACGAAATCTTGCTCGACGCTCTCGGCAACGGTATTCGCACGAGCGCCAGTGATTTTCTTCGTGTAAAGCAAGCAAGGGTTCTGCGACAGGGAGAGCGTAACTCCTGGCTCGAAATTGTGCTCGACGAAGGGAAAAATCGCCACATTCGACGGCTGCTCGAACATTTGAACGTTGAAGTGCTGCGGCTAGTGCGAGTATCGATCGGTCCGCTAGCGCTGGGCGATTTGCCAAAAGGCGCCACACGAACACTGACAACTGAAGAGAAGCAGTCGCTGGATCGCACGATGCGCTGATCGAAACAGCCGCTCAGCTCGATTGACACCCCCGGTTTCCTTGTATACTTTGCCCCGCATGGCGTCTGCCAGTCCATCCTCGTTTTTCGGCCCGTCTCCGGGAACGGGCGTGGTTATCCAGCGGGTCCAGGAGGTCCTCCCATTTACGCGGGACGACCCGAGCAACGGAAACGAGGTCACCGGCGCGATGTTTGACGCGATGCTGGCCGAGTTGCGCTCCGAAGCTGCGGCGCAACAGAACTCCTTCGACGGGCATTGCCGACTTGCCATCGAAGCGCTGACCGCAGGCAGCTTGGCCATGCCGCACGAACAAAAGTGAGCCGGTCTTGACCGTAAACGCCGGTGCGCGCCTCGACCGCCTGCCCCTGTCCTCGTTTCATCGCCGCATCTTGATGCTCATCGGCGTCGGCATGTTTTTTGATGGCTTCGACGTGTACGTGGCGGCAACCGTTCTCGGAGCCACACTCAAGACCGGCTTTTCCACGCTCGCGCAAAACGCCCAGTTTGTTTCCGTAACGTTTGTGGGGATGATGCTTGGATCCTTCATTACCGGCTTTCTTGGGGATCGCTACGGACGACGATTCACCTACCAGGCGAATCTGGTCATATTTGGCTTAGCCTCTGTGGCGGCTGCCTTTGCGCCATCCATGCTGGTGTTGATCCTGCTCCGCGGGGTCATGGGCTTGGGCCTAGGAGCGGAACTCGTGGTTGGCTATGCGGCCATGACCGAGTTTGTTCGTCCGCAGGCCCGCGGAACGTGGGTCGGGGCGCTTTCCGTTTTTGCGGTGACGAGCCTGCCGTTTAGCGCGCTAGCCAGCACGCTGATCATTCCTCGTTCAAGCTGGCGCGCTATGTTCGTGCTGGCAGGACTTGGCGGACTGATTGTGTGGTACTTGCGCAAAGCGTTGCCGGAATCGCCGCGTTGGCTGGAGTCGATTGGCCGTTCCGAAGAAGCGGAAGCAATCATGAAGTCTATCGAGGAAGAAGTCGTCCGCGAACAGGGCCCACTTCCTCCGCCGATTTTGTCAAGGCCCGGTCTCCGGACAAGATCGGTTGCGGCTTTGCTAAGCCCGGCCCTGTTTCCGCGCCTAGTCGTAGGTACGATCACGCTGATCGTGGCGAATACGCTGATCTACGGCTTCGTAACCTGGCTGCCCACTTTTTTCGTGACACAAGGGCGCAGCATCGCGAGTTCCTTTCTTTATTCCTTTATCATCTCAGCAGGCGCGCCGGTGGGCTCGGCCATCGGCACGCTCACGGCCGATTCCTGGGGCCGCAAGCCGGTGATCATCGGCGCATCAGTGATGACCATCGTTGTCGGAGGGATTTATCCGTTTATCGCTAAGCCGATGCTGCTCTTGGCCACGGGTTTTGCGCTGGTGGTTTCCATTTACATTCAGGTGACGCTGCTTTTCGCGATTTACGTGCCGGAGCTTTTCCCCACCGATGTACGCATGCGCGCAGCAGGGATCTGCAATACCGCCGGCCGCGCCGCCACCATGATCACGCCGTTTTTCGTGGTGGCCCTGTTGCGCTCGTATGGCATCGCCGGAGTGCTCGAAATGATCATTGGGCTGCTCGTTGTGCAAATCATCGTCGTTTTGCTTTTTGGCGTGGAGCCGCGGAAACGCAGCCTCGAAGAAATGGATTCCGAATCATCCTTAGCTACTCTCTCTTCCCCGGCTTGATTTTGCATCGATTTAGGCATGCGAACGCGGAACTTTCGCACTAGAATGGGCGCGGCTGTCCTGGAGGATTTATGAGAAAGGTCTTGACCACGGCATTTCTCGTTTTGCTTGGTATGATTCCCGCATACGGACAGTCAAAGCTGTCCGTGAAATGGGAAGAGCTGGCGGCCGAGGATTTTCGCACCGCGATCCAGCAAGCGAAGGGGACCTGCCTGCTCCCATTTGGTATCTTGGAAAAGCATGGGCCGCATCTCCCGCTGGGAACAGATCTTTTGAATGTTCGCTATGCGGCGTTGCACGCGGCCGAGCAGGAATTTTCCGTAGTTTTTCCGGACTATTATTTCGGCCAGATTTTTGAAGCGAAGCACCAGCCCGGTACGGTGGCCTACAGCATGGAATTGCAACTGAAGCTTTTGGAGGAAACCACTGAGGAGATGGCCCGCAACGGCTGCAAGAAAGTCGTCATCGTAAACGGCCACGGCGGAAACGAACACTTGCTTCCCTACTTCGCGCAGGCGCAGATGGCCAGCCCGAAGGACTATGTGGTTTACGTGCTGGACGGCGAACGCAGCCGCCCGGGTGGGCCCGCGAAAAAGTCCACCGGCGTCGATTACCATGCCGGTGAAAACGAAACCTCCAACACGCTCTACACCCATCCAGAACTGACGCATATCGACCGGGCCGGGCGTGAGTCCGGCGCGGATCAAAAGCGGCAGAATCTCCCGGAGTTTCTTTACACCGGCATCTGGTGGTATGCGCGTTTCCCCAACCACTATTCAGGCGATGGCTCGGTGGCCAGGAAAGAGCTGGGTGAGTGGAACGTGCAGGGCTGGATTTCTACGATTGTGGAAGCTATTCGTGCGGTCAAAGCCGATGACGCCAGCCTCAAAATTCAAAATGAGTTCTATGAGAAAACCAAACATCCTCTCGACACGCCGCAATAAAGGCGTACAACAAAGACTGCTTCCGGCCAGGGGGAGCTTCGAGTCACCCATTCTTTGTTACCTGGGTCAGAAATACGTCCGGGGCAAAAAGAAAGGCCGGGGTTTGAATCCTGGCACAAGATGACGGATAAGATTACGCGGCGCGATGCTTTGAAATGGGGCACAAGCGCGGCGGTTTCCGCGACGGTTTCGCCGCTATTTGCGTCGGTGACCGATCACGTGAGCCAGGCGAACCGCGGCTCTTCAGCGCGAACAGGTTCGGAGTCAACCGTTATGCCTCCCACGGCCCAAGACGAAATCTGTTTTATGCCGGCCAAAGAACTTGCCGGGATGATCCGCGAGAAAAAGATTTCCTCGCGCGAAGTGATGCAGGCGCACCTAAAGCGAATCGCGCAGATAAATCCTAAAGTGAACGCCATTGTCACGCTGGTTCCGGAAGAACAGTTGCTGGCGCAAGCGCTGGCCGCGGATGAAGCCGTGGCCAAAGGAAATTTGCGCGGGCCCTTACACGGGCTTCCGGTCGGCGTGAAGGACTTGCATCTGACAAAAGGTATTCGAACGACGCACGGTTCGCCGCTTCACGCCGGTGACATTCCCAATGTCGATTGCCTGGTGGTCGAACGCGAGAAAAATGCGGGCGCCATCGTCATCGGCAAAACCAACGTGCCGGAGTGGGGACTGGGCTCGCAGACGTTCAATCCTGTGTTCGGGCCGACGTTAAATCCGTACGATCTGACAAAGACTTGCGGCGGAAGCACCGGCGGCGGCGCGGTGGCACTCGCGTGCGGCATGGTGCCGCTCGCCGACGGCAGCGACATGGGTGGCTCGCTGCGCAATCCGCCAAATTTTTGCAACGTCGTCGGGATTCGTCCCTCGCCGGGACGTGTGCCCAATCCTCCCACAACGCTCGGATGGTTCACGTTGAGCGTGGATGGACCGGTAGCACGCAATTCCGCGGATTGCGCATTTTTTTTGAGTGTCCTCGCGGGATTCGATCGCCGCTCGCCCATTTCCATCGATCAGGGCGGTAGCCCGCTCGCAAATTCGCTGGGACGCGACTTCAAAGGCGTCCGCGTTGCAATGTTCAAAGACCTGGGGCTTCCCTGGGAGCCGGCGGTACGCGACGCGGTCAAAGCGCAACGCAAAGTTCTCGACTCGTTGGGCTGCATCGTCGAAGAGGCTGAGCCGGACTTCACAGACGCCAACGACTGTTTTCTACAGTGGCGCCACTGGTCGATCGAGCTTGCCTTTGGGGACATTCTTGAGGCCAACGCCGAGAAATTGAACGAGTATGTGCACTGGCACGTACACGAGGGCCGCAAGCTCACAGGGCCGCAACTTGCGCGTATTGAGGCGAAACGCACGGAGTTGTATCAGCGCATGCGGCAGTTCATGGACACGTACGAGTTTTTCGTTCTGCCGGTAAACCAGGTTTTGCCCTTCGACGTGAAGACGCATTACCCCACAGAAATTGCCGGCGTGAAGATGGAGACCTACATGGCCTGGATGAAATCCGCATACTACATTTCGGCGGTCGGTAATCCGGCGATGAGCGTTCCCTGCGCGTTTTCGAAGAGCGGGCTTCCGATCGGTATTCAAATCGTGGGACGCCACAATGACGATTGGGGCGTTTTGCAAATGGGCTACGCCTTTGAACAAGCAACAAATATCGGCAAGCGGCGCCCACCCATCGTCTAGCACGTTTACACGCGGTAAGCTTTTTTGGCCGTGGTGATGATTCCTCGGCGGTCTGGTCGAACTACCAGCACTTGGATGGCGGCACCGGAAAGAATGATGAGCAGTGCCGCAGAGTATGGCTGCAAGCAACCTTGAGGCTCGTATCACCAACGGATGAAGAGTAAGAGTTTGCTGGACGAGCCGGTATGCGAACCCTCGGTCTCCTAAGGAAAATGGAAGCCGGTTCCCTCGGGCTAGTCCATCACCCGCCGAGAAGCTCACGACGTCGTACACAGGCAGTGCCGGTTAGGAAATGTCCATGCCGTCAAACCTCTGCAAAATAGACCAGGGGATGCGGCTTTCCCGGACTTTGAGACCCACGAAAAAGCGGCCATGGTCGAGCCTCTCGCAATAAACAACTTCACCGCGCACGGGAATCTCGCCGTTCGCCGGAGTAATCTCTGCCTGCTCGCCAAGGCGCCAAGCGTAGCTCGAGCGCACGCGAGCACCGTGTGCGCTGATATTGTCAGTGTAGGTCCTTTCGTGCCTGTCGGTATTCACGGGCTTTAGTGGTGCAAGGTTCACCACCACGACGGCGGGGAGTCTTCTTTCTTGTCTGCCATTGAGGCGTCCGTTTAAGTACATGCCCCTTGGCCCTTTGCCGGTGGAAAGCCTGACGAGGTAGTAGGGCATTCCACGAGGGATTGAAGGCGTGAAGCTCGCGAGGTCTATTGTCCCGTCTCGAGTTCGTGCCTACCCGGCTCCTGTAGATTGGTTGATTGCCTAGAGTCGCTCAATCCAGCAAAAACCCTAATACCCCATCCCGCGAATCACGTAGTACCTTGGGGCAAGGCGCGGGCTGCAGAAACGGGTCGAACATCACCCACTCTCGGTCCGGCGACCAGACCGCGTGGCTCGCCCCGCCACGGTCATGTTTTTTCACTTGTTTTCGCCAGAACTTTGGCGTACAGTACCGCGCCGTGTAAGTACCTGCCGCATTAATGTCCCCTCGACAAAGGTCCCGGCAGGTTCTCGGGTGCGGTATGGACCTTTGCCTAAGAAGACTTTCCTTTTCCAGGCGACAGACATCGCGCGTCGACCCAGTCGAAGCCGTGTCGGTTTATTGGCGTTGTGATGGTCGAGACGATTGTTTCGCCGTTTGGTGACCCTCAGTGTCGGAGGTTTGTTTATAAAGACACCCACGCCAGGGTCTGTGGGAGCGCCAGCCGCGATTGATTTTCTTGTGCGGGAGGGCCAGATCAGGGCTGAGGCCGTTGTGTGCCATTTAGAGCTGGCCAGTAGGTTGGGGCTGAAATACGCGGCAAGCCTGAAGGAGACCGGGCAGCGCTGGGGATGTCGATAACCAAGGGCTAGGTCATTGCTCTCAATCCGGAGCCGCAACTTGGGGAGGTGGCTCATGCTGAAGCAAGTTCCGCGGACGGTGCTCGATATTTTCAAGCCCGGAGACGAAGTGCGCCGTTCTGGAATCTATCGGGTAATTCACGCGGATCAACATGCGAAACCACACGAAGTTACATGCGTTTACAGCGACCGGTTTCCTCCATGCAGAGATTGCAGGCAGGATGTCCGGTTTGTTCTAGTGCGCCCAGCGCAACACGTCGCAAGCCACGAGCATTTCAAATAGCCTATCCACTTTCATGCCGTACGTGCCCCAAGAAGAGTTTCCTGACGGTGAAGGTAAGTCTCTTGCTCGGATGGGTGGTAGAGCTTAGTGATGTAATGGGGCAGAGTGCCGCGAGGGTCAACGACCCAAGGGTCTGTCCGCAAATAAGAAACTTCCGAAGGCCAGGAGGAGCGGCACAATTCCTGCCACTCCGGCGACAACCCATTTCCAGAGGTTTGACCGAATAAGCAACTGCCTGGCGAGCGAGACACTCGCGTCAACGATGAGCGATGTCACGCTCCATTTGCCGGCCGCCTCTTCGAAAATCCACTGCATCTCTTCGCCAAAGAGCTCGCGAAACTCCACGGGATGCAGACGAAGCAGCAAGCGGTAGAGAGCGCGGGACATCCTGGGCAACATTAGGCTCTCCTTGGTTTGGCTCCCAACAAATAACTTTTCGCATCGCGAATAACGGTCTCGAGCCTTGCGACTTCTGCGGTGAGCACGCGGCGTCCCAGAGCAGTCAGTCGGTAATATCGCCGTCGCGGATCTCCACCCGCGGCCCGCTTCTGCACCTCTTCGACGGAACCCTGGATCATCAGCTTTCTGAGATTGTCGTACAACGTCCCCGGGCCAAGTTTGTATTGATCGTTGGATTGCTGCGCAACTCCCAGCATGATCCCGTAGCCATGCAAGTCCTCGCCAGCCAGCGCCAGCAGGATGTGCAGCGCCGCCGGCGACAGCGGCAGAAATTCATTTACTTCGTCTTTTTTGTTCATACTCGCGTTCCGTTATATCGGAATCCGAGCGTTAGATCAAGCATCGATATCCCAGCGAGGATTTTTCTTGAGAGCGGTTCTGGATGGGCCTGATTGGGAAGCGGGATCCAGGTTTGTACCAAGGTAGGAAGCGCCAAGGAGATGAGCATACCAAGGGCACGCACGACGAACTGCTTGGCGGCAGTCTCGGCTTTAGGAAGCCAGGTAAACCCGCGTTTGTCCTTCTTGGAGTGGTTCGTCTTGGCGTAGTTCCGCCAAAACGACGCGCTGATCGTGCGAACTATTGCCTTGTCCGAGGGTCAAGCCAAAGCCTGACGCCGTGCGCTCCAAAGCCGTCCGCTTTGGCGAAGACTAATGAGCAAGGTTCCGGTCGAGGACTCAGAGCCGGTAAGCAAAGGCGGGATAAATTGTGGCCTGAGCTGCGGCTCTGGAGGGGTTTCTCCAGAGGGAGTTCCTCTGGAGAAAATCCTCCTCTTCGCACTAGGCTTTCGTTGGGATGGTCACCGGCTTAGACAGCTTGAACGTCAATCGCGTGCTGGCGGAGAGAGTGGAATTGTCTTTCTTTTGCTTTCGGGCGTTGTTTTGCTGGCCCTTGCGCTTGGGTTGGATTTTGTCGGAAGGGCGACGCGAGTTGGTAGCCAAGTCGCAGTATACTCCATGGACCACGACAGACGAGAGAACCACCTTCAATTCGTCTTTCTTCACCTCGTAGATGCGGCCAGTGACCTCAGTGCCTCTAGGAAGCACGGTCTTTCCGTCCACCTTGACGGGCCTTGCGATGTTGGCCGTGAAAGAATCACCCCAGTGACTCTTGGTGCTGGCGAGGGTCTGGACGACGGTGGCAGTGATCTCCGTGCCTTTCGGCAACGTGACCAGGTGGAGTGGTCGCGTGGCATCGGCAGCGTCGCCAGCAGGGCTGCCCGCAGGGCTACCAGCAGGGCTGACCGCAGCGGCCGCTGATGCGCTGCCGCTAGCAGCAGGTGCAGTCTGGCTGCTAGCTACCGTACCAGGTTGGTTCGAGCACCCCGCCACAGTCAACAAGCCGAGAACCGCGGCCGTAAACAATAGTTTGCGATACAACTGAGAGTCGAACATTTCACGCCTCCTAGCGCAGATGTGAAGAAATGGGAGGAGGTGGGTGGGCAAACCCCTTCGCCAAATCAGGCTGGGTACGAATCTCAGGAATGCTGCCTATCTGTAGAAGACGTCCTGCCTCAGATGATCTTGCAGAACGCTACCCAACCATCTTGAGAGTCTTCCCACATTCTCGGAGCATCCCCTCGAACCTGGAACAGGGCTGGGCAGGATAGCCGCTTTCTAAATGTAGTGATTTCTGGGGATTAAGTCAATCTCTGTTCTTCTAACATGTGTTCTTGATTCGCATGGGGATTCAACGTGAGGGCCCAGGGGGCGCGTATTTTCCGCCTATGATGGGCCATCTCGGTCGCCTGTATGCGACAGCTGTCGACGACCTGTCGCGACTGCTCACCTCGGTGAACCGCTCATTCCAGCAAGAAGCCGATGACGGCAGGTATGCCACGCACGACGCGAGTCGCCTGATCGGCGATGCGAATTGCGGTCAGAAACCCCGGGCGGTCGGAACTAACTCTCAACTGACGCATCCAACAAGAGAAAGGGAGGACATCGATGCCGATAGGCACCGGGGCACCCGGAGGAGCGCGAGACGGACGCAAATTTTGGAGGTGATAATCATGGATCGAAACTTGAAGGACACGACGGACCAGCCGGTTTTGGCTCATATCGAGACGCTCGTTGCAGAAGAGCACAAGCTCTACAACCAGGGTGCCCTCGTCGAAGAAGACCGCTCACGGTTGGCGAAAATCCAAGTGGAGCTCGATCAATGCTGGGATCTCTTGCGCCAGCGCCGGGCTCGACGCGAATTCGGGCAAGACCCGAAAGGAGCACACGTGCGGTCACCGGAAGTCGTAGAGGACTACGAGGGATGACCGAAGCAGCCAAAGGAACTCGTAAGAAGCGAAGCGCCTCATGGTCGCCGAGGCGTACGCCAGCGAGCGCAAATGTAAGTGTGGGCATGAAGACCGAGGGCAGGAACAGAGGATGTTTCGCAGTGTCACCTTCCCGTTCGTAGCCGGTTCAGGCAGCGCCCGCGAGTGCGAAACATCTCGATGTCTTCGAACGATCAGAGCCTCCGAAATGCCCAGCACCCGCGGCAAGACCTTCGGCCTCGAGTCCCGCCAGCAATCCGCAACAAGCACTCGATTTCGGCGTAGCTTTCGCGCATTCGGCCTGTGGACGCCGGTGCTCAAACGATGTCGTTCTTTTGCGCGTCCCATTGAACCGTACGACCCTGGCGCAGCGAGGCAATAGCCATTTGGCAGGCTATGGCAGAGTTGTAGCCCAGTTCGAAAGGACAATTGGGCTCCTTGCGGTTTCGCACGCAATCGAAGAAATTACGCATGTGAGCAGCGGTGTCGTCATCATCACTGCCGACCATATCCGGTTCGCCGCCAACTGAACCAGGAGTTCCCGTCTTTTGTGGAGTGTGGTCCTGCGGTTGGAACGTCACCTTGTCCACGACGCGAATCACCGTACCCTTGTTTCCCAGCGCAAAGTCGTATCCGTCCTCGCCAAAATAATTGTTGCCGAACGACGAGTTCCAAGTGAACAAGATATTTTCCGGCTGGTCCATGGAGACGTCCATCGTGTCCGGAACTTCCATGCCGGGTGAAAGATAGTTATAGCCGGCCATCGTGACGCGGCGCGGTATTTTGAGGCCTAGTGCTTTGTACCAAAACGCAACTTGGTGGACCATATTCTCGAAGACGTTTCCACCCGAATAATCCCAGAAAAATCGCCAATTGACAAAACGTTGCGGATCAAACTCGTGGGGCACGGCTTCACCTTCGAACTCCTTCCAAGCTACATGGTCGAGATTGCAGTCGGGAGGAATTGACCGCTTCCATCCTCCGTAAGGCCTGTTCCGATAATGGTGAGTATGAATTGCGGTGATGGTTCCCATGCGATCGGGAGCGGCGAGTTCACACGCACGCGCGAAGGTCTTCCCGCTCACAGATTGCACACCCACCTGTACCACGCGGTTCGAACCTTCCACGGCACGGCGCATGCGTTGCGCGTGGTCAGGATTGAAAGCCATGGTTTTTTCCTGGTAGACATCCTTGCCTGCTTGGATGGCGGGAACGAAATTGAGAGCGTGCTGGTGTTGGGGGGTGGCAATCAGTACGGCGTCCACGGATTTGTCGTCGAGCAGGCGGCGAAAATCGCTAAATGTCCGAATCGTAGGAGCAAGTTGTTTGGCTTCTTCCAGGCGGCGAGTATAAACGTCAGCAACCGCGACGGCCTGGGTATTGGGCGCACGGAGAGCGTGCTTGAAAATGTCCAGTCCGCGCCCGCCGGCGCCGATCAGCCCGAAGCGGACACGGTCATTAGCGCCGAGGATGCTCGCTGGCAGAAAAACTGACGAACCTGCGAGCACGGCGGCACCTTCGCTAACCTGATGAATGAACCTTCTTCGATTGAGCATGTTTCGCAACTCCTTTGGCTAAACTGAAGAATACTTTCGGCAAAGCGTTTTGATTTTCTCGACGAGTTTGGGAACTCCGGTCAAGGGATCCTCTGCACCTTCATATTCCGCGGACATAAATCCTTTGTAATTCGCGCGGGCGAAAAGCGGCCACACGCGGTCGAGATCGACAGCGTGCCCATTTTCGAAGACGTCACGGATGTGAGAGTGGGTGGCGTAAGGGAGAGTAGCTTCGATTTGCGCGTAAGCGTCGGCCTGAGGGGTGGCAATGAAGTTCGTGATGTCCAGATTGATCCCAAAATAGGGTGAATCAATGCGCTGAACGAGCTCGATGCACACATCCGCATTCTGGGTGATACCTTCGTGATTTTCAACGCCGAGAGTAATTCCTTTTTTCCCCGCGTACTCACACGCCCCTTTGAGGCTCTCAACGGTCCAGTGGATGCCCTGTTCGATTGTCGCCCCGGGAGGAAGCTTTCCCGCGAAAACCCGCAGATGCGGCGCTCCCAGAGACTCGGTGACGTCAATCCATTTCTTGATCTCCTCGAAAACCTGCGCGCGCCTGCCCGCATCAGCTTGCACCGTGCTGGCTCCCGTGGCTGCACCGGAAAAACCTACACCGTTCTTGTAAGCCAAATGTCGCAAG
>Ga0126381_100007475_pt1 | contig 12162 bp, 9 predicted proteins | sample PanSoiMetPlot_28_FD_96465 | JGI IMG/M metagenome (GOLD analysis project Ga0126381, IMG submission 96465) | Tropical forest soil microbial communities from Panama - MetaG Plot_28 | ecosystem: Environmental > Terrestrial > Soil > Tropical forest > Bulk soil | place: Panama | collected 2016-02-17
GCTTGACTCTCAGGGCATGTTTCAACCCGTCCAGCATGAGTGCCCGCTCGTCATGGCCGGGTGGGCAAGGCGGCGTCGCCGGCTTCTCTCGAGCCAAACATATGAACAAGACGGCGGCCGCAACAGCTACTCCACCATATATCAATTGAACTGCGGGAATTGACACCCTTTCGGCGAGGACGGGTGTCAATCCCATCCCAAGGGCTATCCCGGCAAGCGTGGAAAGGAACGCGCACCCCACTGCGGTCGCGCGCTCGCGGACCGGGAACCAGTTAGCGGGAAGCTTGGTCCACGAATTCATCAGAAACGGCTGGCCCATCGCGATTCCCACTGTCGAAGCCAGCACCAAGGGGTAACTCGCTCCGGCGAGTCCCCGCGACACGCCCGAAACGGCCATCAAGACCACTCCAATGCCAACTGATAACCTGAACCCATAAGTATCGATCATCCACGCTACCGGGATCGACATCGGGATGAATACGATCATGAAAACCATTGCAAGCAGGCCGATCTGCAAGTCGCTGACGCCGTAGTACCTGGCAGCCGGTCCGGTTATCGGAGCATACGCAATCCAGAGGATCTGAACGGCCAGGTTGGCCAGCATGAACACTGCCAGCACCACCCATCGATACCTGTAGACTGTGTAATCTGAGTCGGACATTTGGCCAAGTAATGCGGTCCCCGGAAAACTGATCGGACTCGCCGCCCCGGACCGCCTAGAGGCGGAACTACGAACGGGTTATTAGTTGACACCGTTCAAGCGACAGCGGGGTTATTTATTCCAAAGAATCCTCCAGATCAAGCCTAGCCTATTTCTCCCCTAGCCAGCTTGCAAGAATCTCTTTCTGCATCGGTGCCGGCTCTGCCTTCTGTTTTATCGAAAAAGTCACCTTCTCGTCCTGGCCAACCAGTAGCGTCTTGGTTACGAGCCTGTTGATTCGCATCACAGTTATCGCTACCGGGGATCCAATCTGCTTCATGCCGAATATCGCATTGAAGGTCGCCGGATCTGCTCTGTCACCATCGATCGCAACAAGCACATCCCCAGTGGCGAGCCCTGACTTCGCAGCCGGCGAGCCGGGAGCGACGTTGGTAATCGCGAGTTGGCCCTGCGGGAGCTGTGTGAAAGAAGGCGCCCCGCCGAATCCGGCGCTCGGCACCTGGGTCCCGGTAGTAATCCCAATATAAGGCACAGCCTTGGCTTTGGTCTCAACAAGCTCGAGCCCGGCGTGGTCCAAGAAATCGTTCCACGGAATCTCATCAGTGCCGGAAACGTACTTCGCGAAGAAATCCCCGAAATCCGCGGCGCCCGGCGCTGCCTCTCGAGTGATAAGCTCCACTGCATCCCTGAATCCCCGTCTTTCTTCGAAGCCGGGCTTAGGCAGTCCATTATTCTTGTACAGGTAAAGAAAAACATCGGTCAGCGACCGCTTGTTTCCGGTGCGGAACCGGATCTCGAGGTCCAGCAGGTTCCCCAGCAGCTCGCCCTTGTTGTAATAGTCGATGTGAGTGTTTGCTGCATTATCGCCGCGGTTCCAGGTGTCCCAACTCGACAGCTCGACACTCATAATTTTGCGGCCGGCGGCGGACTGGAGCTGGTCTATCTGCGTGGCTACTTCATCGAAGTACTCTTGCCTGGACCAGAACCCGCCTCGCCGCATGCCGAGCGCCGCCCAATAGCTGGTCATTCCTTCCGACACATACAGGTTTCTAGTGTTCTGCTCTTTCGTATAGTCAAAGGGCCCGAGAATCGCCGGCCGGATGCGTTTGACGTTCCACAAATGAAAGAATTCGTGGGCCGCGACGAATATGAAACGGCCGTAGACCTCGCGGCTCGAATGCGTCTCGAACGCCGAGAATGAGATGTCGGTCGAGTTCAAATGCTCTAACCCGCCGGCACCTCGACCGGATCGCGCGCTAAGAAAGAAAACGTACTTCTTGAACGGAGCCCCGCCCATCAGATCCACCAGGTTGCGGGCGACCGTCCCGACATCGGCGGTTATCTTCTGCTTGTCGTAGTTTCCTCTTCCAATGAACGCGAGGTAGTAGGTCACGCCGTGATATTCAAAGCTTGTCTGTTCCATGAGCGGGCTCAGCACGATGGATGCATCAACGAACGTATCATAGCTGTCAGCCTGAAATGATGTATTCTCGCCTCCCGGCTCCATTCCAGTCTGGATTGTCCAGCCCTCCGGAGCTCCCATAACCCTTACGCTGACCGCCCCGTCCAGCGGGTAAGGCCGCTTACCGACGACATACATAAATACACTGGGTCCCCGCAGGTAACAGCCTTCGGAATTAAAGTCTCTGTCGAATAGGGCGTAGCGTGCGGTTATCACCCTGCCTCGCTCCCGATGCACTCTCCATGTTTGTTTATCGATCTTTTCGAAGTTGAGGCGGGCTCCGGTCTCGTCGGAGGCCGCGAACTCCTGAACATTCCTCCACGCATTGTGGATGAAGTAGGCTCCCGGGGACCAGGCCGGCATTGCAAAGTCTACCGAGTCAGCCCTGCCGCTATCGACCTCGACCGCCACATGAAGAAAATGAGATGCCGGTTGCTTGTCCAATTCGACGACATAGCGCACCGGCCCGGTCTGAGCAATCGCGCCGCCGGCCAGCATCACGAACACTATCGCGGCCTGGATCCATATGGATGCCGGGAACCTTTGATTCACATCTGTACTGATGCAGCCGTGAAAGTGGCTGTGTTCCATTGATCGCCTCCTCTTCGCTTTGGACGTGCCTGTTCGGCACGAAAGTATAAGGCTCCGAGCGACGCTTGGCAAAATAGTTCCAGGGCGAGGCTGCACGCTCCAAGGCTAACCGCAAGATCGAATTCCCAGGAATCGGGCTGCCAAAAAGCAAACCCTGGTTTCGAAAATAAGACACAGACTTGCGCTCATCGCCAAACCACGGTAGAAAGGATCAAGGCAGCCCCTCCGTGAGATGACCTTCCGGCGGCGCTGGAATTCCGCAGAGCACCTTAACCTGGTTGCGGATTTGAGGGCCACCTGTCGAGACCGCATCGTCCGTGTGGATTTCGGCAAAGGACGGCGAGGAAGTTTGAGCAGCAGCTTTGCTGCCGGAGAAAGAAATCCGATGGATCCCCGCAAGGACCGACCGCCTCTGCCAGCCGCAACGCCAGATGATTTTGAATACAGCAAGGAGCGCTTTCGCTCCATGGTACAGAACAGCTCGGACATTGTATCCCTGCTCTCCGAGGACGGCACCATTCTATTTGAAAGCCCGTCGATCGAAACCGTTCTCGGATTCACGACGGACGAGCTGATCGGACAAAATGCATTTGATTACATTCACCCTGACGACCGCGAAGCGGTGCACGCCCGATTCGTCAAGGCCATCACCGAAGGAAAAGGCATCGCCAGCTATTACCGTGTCATGAATGCAGCGGGCAGCTGGCGCTGGATGGAATCAGTCGCTACGAATAAGCTGGACCACCCGGAGCTCAGGGCAGTGGTCGTCAACTCGCGAGACGTCACCGAACGAAAGCATACCGAAGATTTGCTCCGCGAAACCAACAAGGCACTTACCTCAATGGTTGCGGAACTTCGAGCTTCTGAAGAGAGATTCTCCAAGGCGTTCAATTCCAATCCTCATCCAATGTCGATAACGACTCTCGACGAGGGCCGATTCATCAGCGTAAACGAGCGCTTCATTTCGGCCGTCGGGTTGACCCGCGAGGAGCTGATCGGCAAGACAACCTATGATTTGCACTGGTGGCCACAGCCTGAGTCACGCGAGACACTGCTGTTGACAGTACGGACTCGCGGTTGGATTCCCCCGACCGAATTCAAGGTGAGACTCAAGTCGGGCGAACGCACTATATCGTGGACGGCCCAGGTCATCGAACTCGCCGGCCAATCCTGCCTGCTCAACAGCGCCGAGGACGTGACCGACAGGAAAAGAACCGAAGAGGAGCAACTCCAGTTACAGGCTGCATTGCAAAAGTCCGCCCTGGAGTGGCGGCTGACCTTCGATGCAGTCGACTCGCCAATGCTGCTGCTCGACAGCCAGTGCCGGGTAGTCCGGCTTAATCGCGCTGCCCGCGACCTATCGGGCAAGAGCTATTGGGAGGTGAAGGGACATATCGTCGACGAGATCGGACCAAGGCAACCATGGCAAAAGGCCGCCGAGCTTGGCCGCCTGATCGCCCACTCACGCTCGAGCTATTCAGCCCAGATATACGATGGCGAGGCGGAAAAAACCTGGGAGATTACTGGCGGGGTGTTTTCCGGTTCAGGGGTCGACGACCGGATAATCATTGTTGCAAGAGACGTGACTCCCACTGTACTCCTGCAGGATTCTCTCAGGCGCAGCGAGACCATGTCGGCAATGGGCGCACTCGTTGCCGGCGTCGCTCATGAGGTTCGCAACCCCTTGTTTAGCATTTCGGCCACACTCGACGCGTTCGAAGCCAGATTCGGAGAGAAAGAGGAGCATCGCCGGTATGTCGGGGTCCTCAGAACCGAGCTGGACCGCCTCAACCAGTTAATGCAGGACCTCCTGGAGTACGGCCGTCCTACCTCGCTCGACCTCACGCGTCGTCCCCTGAGCGATGCCATTCAGCAAGCTGTCGCATCCTGCTCCTCACTGGCTGAAAGAGCTCACGTGAGATTAGACAACACGTTCTCGTCTGCTTTCTCGCCGATAATGATGGACGTCCGCCGAATGGCACAGGTCTTCCACAACCTCATCGAAAACGCAATTCAGCACTCCAAACCCGGCGATACAGTCGAGGTCGCTGGCGAGGAATTCACACACGGAGGCCGTCTCTGGATAGACTGCAGTATCGCCGATATGGGACCTGGTTTCAGGGATGAAGACCTTCCCCGCCTGTTTGAGCCTTTCTTTACAAAACGACGCGGCGGAACCGGCCTCGGATTATCAATCGTCCAAAAAATAGTTGAAGAACACGGCGGCAGAATCTGGGCAAGCAATCGGCCCGGAGGTGGGGCAGTGATGAAGCTGCGTTTTAAAGCGCCTTCCAACCCGGCAGACGCAGGCTCGAGCGAGGCGAACCCTGCCGGTCCGGCCGGCCCCACGGAGATATAGATGGTAAAAAACAAGGTCCTGATCGTCGAGGATGAAGCCGGTGTCCGTTTTGGCATAAGAGACTTCCTCGAAGGCAAGGGGTTCGAGATTGAAGAAGCTACCAGTTGCCAAGAAGCCATCGAATCTTTCCAGTCATCAAGGCCGGACGCGGTATTCGCCGATTACATGCTCCCCGACGGGAATGCACTCGAGCTGCTGCCGCGCCTGAAAGCGATCGATCCCGCCGTGCCGCTCATCATTCTTACAGGCCACGGATCGATAGATCTCGCGGTCAGGGCAATCAAAGAAGGTGCTGAGCAGTTCCTTACCAAACCAATCGAGCTGCCCGCTTTGTTCGTGATTCTGACCCGAATACTCGAGAACGCCAGGAACCGCCAGAAACAGTTAGTAAGGAAAACGCGACAGGACCGGGAATCGCCCGATCCATTTACAGGCACCAGTGCAGCGATCCGCAGTCTTGCCGATCAGGCCGCGAAGGTTGCCACTACCGAGAGCCCCGTCCTGCTGCTCGGGGAGACAGGCACCGGCAAGGGGGTGCTCGCAAGATGGCTTCATCAAAACGGCCCTCGCGCGGAAGAGCCCTTTGTGGACCTGAACTGCGCTGGTCTGTCCAAGGAGTTTCTCGAGACCGAGCTCTTCGGCCACGAGAAGGGCGCATTCACTGGAGCGGTAACCAGCAAGCCCGGCCTGTTGGAAGTCGCCCACCGGGGAGTCGTGTTCCTGGACGAGATCGGCGACATGGACCCCACGGTCCAGCCAAAATTGTTGAAGAGCCTGGAAGAGAAACGAATCCGCAGAATGGGCGACGTCAACGACCGGCGAGTCGATATACACCTCATCGCCGCAACACATCTCGACCTTGCGCTGGCGGTCAGGGAAAAAAGATTTCGAAGCGACCTCTACTTCCGAATTAATACGATCCCGCTCACGATACCAACGCTGAAAGAGCGCCCCGAAGACATCCCACTGCTGGCACGAAACCTTCTCAAGAAGCTGTCTACCGACGTCGGCCGCGGCGCATTCGAGCTCTCCGCCGAAGCGGAGGACGTCCTTTGCAAACATCCGTGGCCTGGGAATATCAGGGAATTGCGCAATGTACTGGAACGGGCGATTCTGCTGTCGGACCAGTCGGTTCTCCAGCCGCGGCATCTCAGATTCGACAGCCCTTCGCCCCCGGACATGACGACATGCGACACCAGCCTAACGTTGGTTGAGATGGAGCAACGTTATATTGAAATAGTCCTAGCCGAAGAGCGTGGCCATGTTGACCAGGCAGCTCGCCGCCTGGGCGTACCGCGCAGCTCACTCTATCAAAAGATCAAGAAATACGGCATTAGAGAGTCTTGAGTCTTGAGTCCCGAGCCTAGAGTCCCGAGCCTAGAGTCTAGAGTCTGAGGTCGTAAGAGCTCTAAATGCCAAATCCTTAGGCAATTCGCCGACTCCGAACTTGACCATTCTCTATGACTGATTTCGGACTCTTGCCTGTTTTCCGACTCGATACTCCGGACTCCAGACTTTGGACTCCCTGAGTCTGATTCTCAGAATCCCGTCCGGTTCTCAGACTTGGCCGCTAGCCCTTCCCGGGAACCTGATTCTCGACATCACGATCTTTCAATAACTTAGCTTCCCAGCGGGGGCGTTGTATGGCATGGCATCCACGTTGCACTGGGCAAAGTTGAGCCGCAAGGCGGGTGTGCCAATCGATCACGGGGTAAGAATGGGGGATCACGTGGGTACCTGAGAGAACCGTTATCCCCGCCTTGCGCAAATATCTAAGTCAACAGGAACGGCTTTAGAAGCCGATTCAGAACGGCGACACTAACGGTCCGGGAGCACAACTCTCCTGGACCCGCGCGGGGATCTTTAAAGGTGTTCGACTCAACTAACATCTGGGTAGGCCTTAGAACAGCGGTACCCTCACCACCGCACGGTGGCGCTGGCCTGAACTGCCAAAGGTACCGAGCCCTATAATCCAAATGAAATATGCCTTGCCTCACAAGACACCAAACATCAATCCAAGCTTCGAGGCGCCAATCCCAATGTCTGAACGAATACTCCTGGTAGACGACGAGCAGGCTATTCTATTTGCTATGCGGGACTACTTCACCGCGTATGGCTACGAGGTTGACTGCTCGCGCGAAGTCGAGGAAGCGGAGGCGCTTCTTGCAAACATCCACTACGACGTTGTTATCGCCGACTTGCGATTGACCGGATTGAACGGAACCGAAGGGCTCCGCATCCTGGAGTATGTGCGAGAGCGATGTCCGTGGACCAGGGTCATCATCCTGACAGCCTATGGCTTCCCCGAAATCGAGAGCGAAGCCGTCAAACGCGGAGTAGACGCATTTTTACGCAAGCCCAAGCCGCTGCCTCAAATCGCCCAGGTGGTCTTTGGATTAATTGAAAGCAAACCACGGGAAATTCGAAAATGAGCGAGGGATCACTTCTCGACGACATTCTGGCGCCCGAAGGCTTGTCGCCCAGATTCCAACCGATACTCGAAGCCAACGGCGCCGATTGGGACCTTCATGCTGTGGAGTGTTTGATGAGGGGTCCAAGTGCCACCAACATCGAGCCCGCTGATATCCTGTTCGAGTACGCTCGCAGGAAGCGAGCTGAAAGCATCGTAGACCGGGCTTGCATCGCTGCAGGCCTGAAGGCGGCGAGCCAGCTTGACACTGTTCCCCGGTTCTTCCTCAATGTTCACGCGTCGACTCTCGGTCGCGATGCCGATTTTGCCAAATTCATGGCCGAGACCGCAGCCGAGCATTCCATTGCGCCGTCGCGCCTCACCCTGGAAATAGTCGAGCGACGGCCCTATTGGAATGGGCCCAGGTTCATGGCCACCCTGGATCGACTGCGAATAATGGGAATTAAGATCGCCCTCGATGACTTTGGTCTCGGCGAATCGAACTACCGTATGATGCTCGATTGCTGGCCTGATTGCATCAAGATCGACCGTTATGTTGTCAGGAACTGCGACTCCGACTACGGTCGCCGCGCTATCCTCGACTCGATTGCCAATCTTGCCATGACTATTGGCTCGAAAGTGATAGCTGAAGGGGTTCAAACCAAAGCAGAGCTAAAAGCCATCAGAGACCTCGGATTCACACTGGCCCAGGGATTCGTTCTATACAAACCAATGACTCTTGCTGAGATGAGAGAGAGCGCCTTGCTGAGGTCGGCGACCGTAGCCTCAGCCAGTTCAAGCGCCGTGGCGACAGCCCAGACGGGTCCTCTCCTGCGCTCAAAATACCGCGTCCACGCGTGGCGCGCTGTGGCCGATTGATGCAAAAAGCGAAATTGAATCTATGTTCTCGCGTGAAAGCATGTTAATATGTTGGGGCTGACTGATCGCTCCCGCATCGCACGGCAAGCCCTGCCTGCTTAAGCTGCCGGAATCGGGGCCCGGGCCGAAGTTGCACGCAAGCTGAAATTCCCCCAATCGCAATTGCCAGTCAAAACGCCTAGGGCACAGCCCTGACGACAGGTTTGACCGCGGGTTTGGAGAGAAATAATGTCAGACAAAGATTCGCAAGGCGGTTACGTTCGTAAAGTAAGGAATGACACACGCAAGTACATACAAGACCTCTTGAATGAGAATGAGAGGCTGAGAGTGCTTGTCACCACGCTTCAGGACGATCAGACCCATACCGTTGGCTCACTCCGGAAGCAGGTCGAGCTACTGCGTGCCGAACTCGAACACAACAAGAGTGAAGAAACCCGGCTCAAAAAACATTTGGAGGAAACCCGAGCCGAGAACCTCCGGTTCTTCGAGCAGTACGCCGAAGTCGAGCAGGAAAATGCGAATCTTGCCAACCTCTACGTCGCCAGCTATCGGTTGCACGGCACCCTGGACAGGCAGCAAGTTCTTGACGTAATTCAGGAGATCGTCATCAACCTCGTGGGTAGCGAGGAGATCGGCATTTTCGAAATGGACGAGGACGGCGGCTCACTCAGGCTGATCTCTTCATTTGGAATCGAGGGCAATGCCTTGAAACAGATTCCCCTCGGTAGCGGGGCAATCGGATCCTCCGCTCAGACCGGCGAAATCGCCATCTGGTCGCGCGACGCTTCGTCTGAGCGCGAACCCGGCCTCTCAGCTTGCGTCCCGCTCAAGCTCGATGGGAGAGTCACCGGCGTGATCGCTGTTTTCGGTTTGCTGCCGCAAAAGCCGGATCTTGGGCCTCTCGACCGCGAACTCTTCGAACTATTGGCGACTCATGCCGCTACAGCTTTATACTGCACCAGCTTGCACGCTAAATCTACGTCACTGGCTGGCACTCTGGCCTGACAATTCGAAAGAAACAGGCTGTGCTAATCAGGCGTTTATCGATCGGTGTTGCCGGCACCGGACTTGATGAACGCGATTATGTCAGCCAGCTGCTTCTCGGAATAAACCGAGCCATAGTTCCGCGGCATCACCGACTCCTGAGATATTTCAGTCGTCAGTATTTCAGACTTCATCACCGTTCTGAGCACCGCCGGCATTACCGTCGTATCATACACGCGAATTATGTCGGCTCCTTCTTCTTTCTTGACTCCGGTAATCTTATCTCCGCTCGTCAGAACGATCGTGACTGTCGCATATTTCGCATCGCTCACCGAGCGCGGCTTTAGTATGGCCGATAGCAATTCAGCGCCGGATTTCGCCGCACTGGCTCCAAGATCGGGGCCGACCTTCCCGCCCACCCCGTTCATTGCATGGCACCCGTGGCAGCTCCGTTGACTGGCTAAGTCATAGAAGAGGTCCCGGCCGCTTGTCGCATCTCCGGCAGGCATGGCCCCTCCCGTGTTAACCGCCGCTGCCGGGCCCTCTTTTTTCGGCTCTGATTCCGCCGGGCGCCCGCCTATCGGATCATTGGCTCCAGCCGGAGATAGTATGAATGCGACCAGCTTCCATCGTTGCTCGTCAGTCAGGTCAGATTTGAATCCAGCCATCGGCGTGCCAGGCACGCCATTCGTTATCGTCTTGAATATATAGCCGGGATCGAGGTCGCGCCCCCGCAGGCGCGGCGCTCCCGCTCCAATTCCGCCAGTACCATGGCAGTAACCCGAACCGCACGTTCGAGTGAAGATTCCGGCGCCCCCGCTGATGAAATCGCGGTCCTTCAGTTTGCTTTGATATTGTCCGGCTGGCGAAGACTCCCCGGACGCGCTGCTCTTTTGCCCAAAACAAACGGCTGATATCACTGCGCTAACAGCAGCCAGCACCAACCCATTGCGAATCCACGTCCGGTCCCGCGTGCCCATCACTGCTTCTCCTGCGGCGAAGGCAGTGCAAATACGAATACGGCTGAGCCCCCCGGCAACCCTGCGGTCTCAGGCCATGTCGCTTGCATTCCACCCACAAAAAGCGACCCCAGTCCCGACGGCGCCGCGACATATTGGCGGCCGTTCACCGAATAGCTTATCGGCCCACCCCTCAGCCCCGACCCCGTGTTGAACGACCAGAGCAGTTTCCCGGACCGGCCATCCAGCGCGAAGAACCGCCCCTCAACATCCCCGGTAAATACGAGCCCCCCGCCTGTTGCCAGCAGGCACGAGATAATCGGGTACCTGGTAGGAACCGTCCACTTCTTTTCGCCTGTGACAGGATCGAACGCATCCAGGTGCGTTGTTATCTTTCCACCTGGCGGCGGCTTCACCAGGACATTGCCATTGACGAATCCTCTTCCCTCTTTCGGGCCCTGAGAAAAAGAGGTCACGTCCGCGCACCACTCTATTCCGGGATTGTAGATCCAGCCCGTCTGTGGACTGTACGCCGAGTGGTTCCAGCTCCTGCCCCCTCCCCAGTTCGGACACACGAATGCCGGCTTGCCTTCGCGCGGTTCATTTCTGCCGACCAGGTTCCCGTCTTTATCGATGCTCTGTACCCAGTTGATCGTATCAACATAGGGCCATGCTTTCAGGAATTTGCCCGTCGTGCGATCCAGGACCCACGTGAACCCGCTCTTGTTCGGGTGTACGAGCAGCTTCTGGACCTTGCCGTCTTTCGGAATATCTATCAGGACGCATTCATAAGCCGAATCAAAATCCCAACTGTCGCTTGGAATCTCCTGATAGTACCATTTCAACTTGCCCGTATCCGCATCGAGCGCGACTATGCAGTCGGTATAAAGATTCGCCCCAGGTCGAAGACTGTTGTTGAAATCGGACGACGGATTCCCTATGCCCCAGTAGATCAGATTCAGCTCTGGATCAAACGAGCCCGTCAGCCAGGTCGAGCCTCCCCCGAATTTCCACATGTCTCCGCTGCCCCAGGTCTCATTGCCTGGCTCGCCGGGGCCCGGAATCGTGAAGAATCGCCACGCCAGACGTCCGGTCTTCGCATAAAAGGCAGTAATATAGCCGCGATGGGCGCTGTCACCGCCGGTGCTTCCAACAACGACCTTGTCCTTTATAAGTACCGGAGCGCCGGTGATGTTGCATCCGCACTTCTGCACTTCCTCGACTTCGACGTTCCAGGACTCTCGCCCTGTCCTCGCATCCAACGCCACGACGTGGTTGTCCATCGTCCCGAAGAATACCAGGCCGTAGCCAACCGCCAATCCCCGATTGAATTTGCCGTACGGAATCGCAAGATCGCGAGGGACCCGGTAATCATACGACCATAGGCGCTCCCCAGTCTCAGCATTTAGCGCAAACACCCGGTCCTCGGAAGCAATCAAATACATCACGCCGTCCACGACCAGCGGAGTGGCATTCAGCCCGCCATCTATCTTGCCGGTCTGTATCGCCCATACCGGCGTAAGATTCTTTACGTTACTGGCATTGATCTGATCGAGCGAGCTGTATCGCCAGGCATCATAGGTTCCGAAATAGGTGGCCCAATTCTGTGGCTCGGCCTTCGCCCTCGCAATCCGGTCCCCGGTGATATCAGCAGCTCTCGATTGAGCCAATACCGTCGCGGCCAGCGGCATCGAAACGGCCACAATCACCGCGACAACCAAAGCACAGGAGACCCGCCGCCCTGGCATCAGCGCGCCTGAAGACCCGGTCGGAGCCTGGAAACGCTCGCCCATACTGCCTCCTTCTGGACGGGACTGAGTGGCGGTCTTTGGGATGGTGAACGGATTCAACCTTGAC
>Ga0126381_100007476_pt1 | contig 12159 bp, 7 predicted proteins | sample PanSoiMetPlot_28_FD_96465 | JGI IMG/M metagenome (GOLD analysis project Ga0126381, IMG submission 96465) | Tropical forest soil microbial communities from Panama - MetaG Plot_28 | ecosystem: Environmental > Terrestrial > Soil > Tropical forest > Bulk soil | place: Panama | collected 2016-02-17
CGACGTTGACGGCGTCTCCAGTGGCCAGCCGCTGCCGAGTCGCTGCGTCACCCGCGACAACCGGGCCGGTGTTGACGCCGGTCCGGTTCTCCAGCGTCACACCCCAGGTGGCATGTAGCCGCACGTTGACGCCCTTGAGCGCCCTCTCCATGTCGTACGCGGCACGGACGGCGCGGAGGGCGTCGTCCTCGTGCAGCGTGGGCAGGCCGAACACGGCCATGATGGCGTCGCCGATGTACTTCTCGACGGTGCCCCCGTACCGCTCGATCACCTGTCGCATGGCCGTGAAGTAGACGCCGAGCACCTCGCGGAGCGCCTCGCTATCCAGCCGCTCGCCCAGGCTGGTTGAGCCCTTCAGGTCGCAGAAGATGATGGTGACGATCTTGCGCTGCTCAGCGGCGGCGCCGGGCTGCCCGAGCTCGGCGCCGCAGTACCCGCACAGCCGGAACTGCTCAGGGTTCTCCTGATGGCAGGCCGGGCAGAGCAGCATCGCTCTACGTTACGTCCGCGCGAACGGGTCGCCCACCGCGAGGAAGGTAACGATGACGTTGCCGGCGTTGTCCTTGTTCCGGGACAGCACGCACGGCGGGTTGGACGCCGTGTTGTTGCAGTCGGGCAGCAGACCCGTCATGTAGGTGACGCCCCCGATCGTCGCGGTCCCTGCGGTGTTCGGCAGCGCGGTGAACGGCTGCTGCGAGCCGTAGCAGATCTGCCAGGTCGAGGCGCCTGGGTGGCCGGAGGACTGGACCACCGACTTGCTGATCTCAAGCACGGTGGTGAACAGCGCGCCGGGATTGGCCGTACCGGTCTGGTCGAGCACGTCGAAGCTCAGCGGATCCGACAGCGGCTGGTACGACGAACCGCAGCTGAAGCTGGCGCCGCCGAGGCCGAGGCCGAGGAACTCGCCAGAACCACCCGAGGACGTCGTGACGGTACCCGTGGTCGTCTTCGAGGACGACGACCCGGAGCACTGCCCCGAGCAGCTTTGCAGCACGCTCCAGATGTTGAAGTCTGAGGAGGTCGCTGGCGGCTGCTGAGTAATCCCCGGGCTCGTCGCCTGGAGCGTGTATCCGGTGCCAGCCTGGTTGATCGACAGATCAGTGAAGCTGGCCACGCCGCCGACCGCGTTGACGGTCGTCGTGCCCGACAGCGCGCCAGGACCCGGGTTCGCTCCGATGGCCACGGTGATCGCGGCGGTCGAGGTGGTAATCAGGTTGCCGTGGCCGTCGAGGACCTCCACCGAGACCGGGCTGCCGCTGGAGGCCACCTGGGTCGTGATATGCGCACCCACCTGCGTTCCATTCGGTTCGTTCAGGAAAGCCAGCGAGCAGCTCCCGGACACCGTCACGCCAAGAGAGCTGTTCGGGTCGACGACGAAAGTGTTGTTGGGCCCGTTGAACTGGTTCGACTGCTTCGCCTGCACGCTCCACACCGACGTCCCGCCGCCGCACGGCGCGCTCGCGGTCACGGTGACGGTGGCCGACTGGGTGGGGCTGAGGCCGAGGTTCAGGAACAGTGCCGTGGTGGCGGTGCTCGAGGCACTGCCAGCAGGCCCGGACGCACTACTGATGACGAAGCCTGGCGGCGCGGTGAGCTGCACTGACCCGAGGGTTTGGGTCGTCGCCTCATTGGTCACGGTAAACGTGTATTGCTGGCTCACGCCGGCTGCCACGCTCTGCTGGCTCGGGGGCAACGAAGTAAGGAAGCACTTGCCCGGCGTTGCGCAGATGCCGCTCGCGGCACCGGCCGCGGTCGCGCCGAGTGCCGCCAGCAAACCGCCTGCGACCACGGCGATGGATGCCGCCGCGATCCCGATTCGTGCGTTGACCATCACGCGCCCTCCCCGCGTCCGGACATAGACGAGCGTCATAATAGGGACGGAACAACGGCCGGCGGAGGCGCGACGCTGCCTATTTTGGCCGTCCGGGCTGCCTATTTTGGGACGGCCAGGCGGACTGTCAGACCGTCGGCGGCACCAAGGACGGGAACGGGGCCGGGGCGAAGGCGAGCGACCATCTCGTCGATCTCACGGTCGGTGCGCCGGGGCGCGTGATGGTAGAGGCAGACCTCGCGGGCACCCGCTGCCTCGGCGAGAGCCATCGCGTACTCGGCGCACGAGTGCCCGAGGTAGGCCAGCCGTGGTAGCTCCGCTGCCGTGTACTGAGCGTCGTGGATCAGCAGGTCCACCCCGGCGGCGAGCTCCACTGCTGCCTCATGGAGCTCGCCGAGACCAGCCGGACCCGGCCCGAGCGCCAGCGGATTGTGGTCGGAGAAGTACGCGATCGTTCCGGTATCGTCGCTCACCCGGTAACCGAACGTTCGGCCGCCCTTGTGGGGGATATCCCTGGCGACAACCGTGAAACCCTCGATCGTGTGCTCGCCCTCCTCGACCGAGCCGAATGTCCAGCCCGCGCCGAGGACTCGAGGCTCGACCGGGAAGTGCGGCGGCGAGAACGCCCGCGCGAGCACGCGCTCGGCGTCGGCACCCTGGCCGGGCATCAGGATCTGCACCCGGTGGCCCGGCCGGGCGGCTGCGGCGAAGAAGGGCAGGCCGTGCGTGTGATCCCAGTGGAGGTGGCCAAGCAGGATCGTGCCGTCGAACGGCGCGTCGCCGAGAACGCCGTCCAGGTTCGTCAGGCCCGTGCCACCGTCGAGAGCTAGGGACGGGGCTGCGCCGTCGTGCGCCAGCGCCACGCAGGAGGTATGGCCGCCGTAGCGGACATAGGCGGCACCAGGCGCCGGAGTTGACCCCCGGACACCGCAGAAGAACAGTTCCACCCGCTCGCCTCGCTGCTCCGATGTCGGTTGGCGGATCGTATCGGCAGAAACGGCCAGCGCCACGGCCAGGGTCGGGGGCGGGCCCAATATAGGTGGCCGGTTCAGCCAAGATAGGCAGCCCGCAGTGAGAAATGGGCGGTTCCGCCGATGCTGCCCGTTCCCTTTCCGCTCTAGGATCGCGCCGACGCGAGGAGGAACGCGATGGGGAACGCGGCGGGCAGGCGCGCGGGTTATCGGTCGGCGCTGCGGTCCGCCGACCTGCGCTGGCTGCTGGGCAGCCAGCTCGTCTCGGCGAGCGGCTCCTGGGCGTACAACGTCGCGCTGATGGTGCTGCTGTACAACCAGACTCACTCGACCGCGTGGGTGGCGGCGGGCGCGCTGTGCCGGTTCCTGCCGTCGCTGGTGTGCAGCGCCTACGGCGGGGTGATAGCCGAACGATTCGAGCGGGTCCGGCTCATGGTGTGGCTGAACATCCTCGCCCTGCTCCTGCAGGGGGCTATGGCGGTGGCGGCGTGGCGGACCGCGCCGGCCGTAGTCGCGCTGGTGCTGGCCGGTCTCACCGCCGTCGTGACGAGCCCCTACACCCCCGCGGTCGCAGCGCTGATCCCGCAGGTCGTCGGTGAGGAAGACCTGGCCGCCGCCAATGCGCTCAATGCGACCATCGACAACGTCGTAGTCGTGGCAGGCCCTGCGATCGGGGCCGCCCTGCTCCTCGCGGGCGGGCCCGCCCTGGCCATCGCGATCAACGCGGTGAGCTTCGCCGTCGCCGCCTTCATGCTGCCCCCGATGTCGGTGCGCAGCCGGCCCAGCGACGTCACCCGCGGCGGCTCCGCTGGACCGCTCCGCCAGGTCACCGACGGGTTCCGCGCGCTGGCATCGTCGGCCGCAGTTGCGACCTTCGTCGCGTTCAGCGTGCTGGCGAGCTTCATCTATGGCACTGACACGGTGCTGTACGTGCCGATCTCGCGGCTGCAGCTGCACACCGGCACGTCTGGGTACGGATACCTGCTGGCCGGACTCGGTGTCGGCGGGGTAGCGGGCGCCGCCGTCGTGAACCGTCTCGCGGCGCGCACCCGCCTCGCCGGGGCGATCCTCGGCGGCATGGCGGTGTTCTGCCTGCCGACTGCCCTCCTCATTGTCGTCCACCAGCCCGTCGTTGGATTCCTGCTCCAGGTCGTGCGCGGAGCGGGCACTCTCGTTGTCGACACCCTCGCGATCACCGCCTTGCAGCGCTCGGCGCCGGCAGACATGGTCGCCAGAGTGTTCGGCGCGTTCTTCGCCCTCGTCCTCGCGGCGATCTCGCTGGGCGCCCTCATCACCCCGCTCTTGCTGCGCGTGGGGCTGCATCCGACGATGCTCATCTACGGCGCGGGCGTTCCAGCGCTCTGCCTGCTGGCCCTGCCGGCCCTGCTGCGCGGCGACCGGATTGCCTCGGCCACGGCCGCGCTGATCGCGCCGCGGGTTGCGATCCTGGAGCGCCTCGACCTGTTCCGGGCCGCATCCCGGCCGAGCCTGGAGAGTCTTGCCGGGGCGGCCGAGGAAGTCGCGGTGCCAGCAGGCACCGTGCTCATTGCCGAGGGCGACGAGGCCGACGCCTTCTATGTGCTGATCGACGGCCGCCTCGATGTCTCCGCGATCGGCGAGAACGGAATACAGTCCGTCTTCCTGCGGACCCTCGAGCCGGTCAGCTACGCCGGCGAGATCGGCCTGCTCGGTGGCATGCCGCGGACGGCAACCGTCACCGCGGCTTCCGACTGCCGGGTGCTGCGGATCGGCGGCCAGGACTTCCTGGACGCGCTCACGAGCCTGAGCGCGTCGCCATCTTTGCTGGAAGGAGCGCGCGCCCGGCTAGCGGTCACCCATCCCACCAGCCGGGCGCTGGAGCCAGCTGCCTAGGTGCTAGTCCGCGGCTGTCTGCCAGTCGGACATCGCCTCGACTACCCGCTCGAAAGTTAGGCCGCAGCTCTCCGCCACCGCGCGGACTACCTCGGCAGACTCGGCCGTGAACAAGTACAGGCTTGTTTCGTCCTGGGGGATGTAAATGCAGCGAGTAAGCCGGACAGCTCGCCCCCCTCCGGCGAGCTGTCCAGCCGCCCGGGCGACCTCAGTCGCTTCTCGCCGGCCGGCCCCGAGGGCCGATCGCGACAGGTAAGACTCGGCGAGGTACTCAGGCATCCCACGACGTTAGGCTGTCCAGGTCACTGCTGACTATTCCGGAAATCTGGAAACTATGACCACGATGTACCGCTATGCCGCCCTGTCAGCCGGGCGGCAAGCTGGGCGCGCGAGCGCACGCCTAGCTTGGCGTAGGCGTGGGACAGGTGGGCCTCGACCGTGTACACGGTCACGGACAACCGGCTCGCGATCTCCTTGTTGGACAGGCCCTGTGCGGCCAGTTCGACGACACGCTGCTCGCTGGCGGTTAGGCCGTCGTCACCACCGCGCCGGCCGCTGACCCGGCCGAGTTCCTCGGCCGCCCGCGCGGACCAGCCGGAACAGCCGAGCAAATCGAAGACCTCCTGAGCTCGCTCGAGCGACTCTCGGGCGGCGCCGCGCTTGTTCGACCTGCGCTGCTCGCGACCGAGCACCAGCAAAGTGCGGGCCTGATCGAAGCGCAGGCCGAGCCGGCCGTAGCCGGCCGCAGCGGCCGCCAGGTCATCCGCTGCCTCGTGGTCGTATTCGCCGTCCAGCCGCAGGACTCCTGCGCACCGGGCTGCTGTCAGGCCTGCCCACGGGTGCTGCTGACGCGCCGCCAGCACGCTCAGTCGCTGCGTCACCGCCCGGGCGCGCTCGACCTCGCCGCCCTGAACGAGCGCTTCCACCAGGTCTCCGGCCACCGGGAAGGCGCCGGGATCGTCCACCTGCTCGCGCACCGTGTACTCCCAGACAGTCCCGAGCAGCTCAGCCGCGTGCTTCGGTTCGTCCTGGAAGACGGCGGCGATCCCGGCCGCCCGGGTAGCCTCAAGCCAGTCCCAGCGAAGCCCGGCCGAATCGGCCGTGCGCGCGGCCGCGGCGTTCCTGGCCGCCTCGTCGGGCAGACCGGCGACCGCGGCCAGCGTGGCACGAAGCCGGAAGCTCACCGTTCGCATCTCCTCGAGTCCGGACCACTCCTGCATGTCCGCCAGCAGGCTGCCACCTCGGCGGATGTCTCCGGCTCGAAGTTCCAGTTCGCAGAGCTGGATCGTGGCGGCCAGGTTGCCGCGCGCGTCACCGCACTCCTCGGTTAGTGCCCGGAGCCGCTCGAGTGAGACCCGAGCCTCGGCTACCTCGCCGCGAAAAGCCTGCCGCACGGCGGCGGGGTGGTCGATTGACGTGCCGTGCACGCTCACCTGTTCGGGCTGCGGCGGCGCGGACCGGCGCAGGTCCTCGACCGGGCGCCCGCGCATGATCCGGGCCCATGCCAGCGCTGACAATGCCCGCGGGCGCAGCTCCGGACCCGCGGTGGCTGCCACCCGCACCGCTTCCTGGCCGACGGTCTCGGCCACGTCGAGGCGCTCGACCAGGCTCACCGCCAGCACGAGCGACTTACGGGCCAGGGCGTAAGCGCGCAGCTCGGCATCGTCGGCCGCTTCTGCCAGCGCCTGTTCCAGGTGTGCCTCCTCCTCGTTGGCGGGGCTCGCCTCGCCCAGCATCACGTGAGCTCGGGCGCGGAGCGGCCCGGCTGGCAGGTCAGCTAGCCCCGAATCGAGGAGATCACCAGCCCGGGTCAGGTCCCCCATCGCCAGATAGCAGTGCGCCAGCGCGAGCAGCCGGGCGGGATACTCAGGCGAACCGGGCGGGGAGAGCCGCAATGCGCTGGCGGCCAGCTGCTCGGCGTCCCCGGTCGCCCCGCGCGCCAGGGCGGCGTCGGATGCGGCTGCCAGGTTGCCGGCCAGCTCCTTGTCGGGACCTGCCGAGGCTTCTGCCCGATGCCGGGCTTGCCGCACCGGGTCACCGACGGCATCGGCAATAACCAGGTGCAGCTGCCGGCGCTCGGCCGCACTCGACAGGTGCCTGGCCGCCGCGCCGAGCAGGGGGTGCGAGAGCCGGATGCCCGAGTGCATCGCTACGAGGAGACCGGCGCCGACGGCGTCGTCGACGGCCTGCGCGCCGGCCACGCAGGCCAGCTCCGGCCGCGTGATGCTGGCACTCAGCGCCGTGGCGAGCACGGCCGTGCGTGGTGGACCCGGCAGCGCGCTAACCCGCGGGCCGAAGATGTCCTCGGCCGCCGCGGGCATGGGCAGCTCGGCGCCCGGTTCGGGAACGCCGCCTTCCAGGACAAGCCGGGCCAGCTCCAGCGCGAACAGCGGGTTCCCCTGGGCAGCCTCATGGATCTGGCGGAGCACCCGGCGCGGCGGGAGCGCTGGCAGCTGCCGCGCCAGCAGCCGCTGGATGGCACCGATGCTCAGCGGAGTCAGCGTCCGGACCTCGAGCGTGCCGGCCGCCCGGAACACCTCCTCAATGGTGGTGCGGGGGCCGGGGCGGCGGCACAGCAGGAACCGGATTGGCCAGGGGTCACGATACGCAAGCCGATGGGCCGCGAACCGGAGCGCCTCGGCGGACGCCCGGTCTAGCCACTGGGCGTCGTCGATGGCGACGAGCAGGGGCGTCCTCGCCGCGGCCGCTGCGAGCAGGCTCAGGAGCCCTGCCGAGGCCGCGAACGGAGCCGAGGCCGTATCGTCGGGATCCGCGCGGCAGGTCGCTACATCCAGCGCGTGCCGCTGCGGCTGCGGGACAACTGCCATAGCCTCCGGCGGCACGTTCTCCATGAGGTCAGCGAGCCCGGCGAACAACAGTCCCGTCTCCGCCTCGCTCGCTCGCGCCGATAGCACCAGGAACCCCCGGTCACGGGCGAGGCGGCACCCCGCCTCCCATACGGTGGTCTTGCCGATACCGGGATCTCCCGCGAGCACCAGGCACCGCGCCGCCCCGGAGACATCGAGGAGCGCCTCGATAGCCTCCACTTCGACCTCACGGCCGACAGGAGGCCTGTCGCCGGGCTGGTACGGCTGCACGCAATCCACTTCCTCCGTAGTGAAGCTCCGCTGCGGCTTCACGTGGACTTCGAGGGTCGCACAGAACTTCGCCGCCCGGCCCAGCAGTTCAGTCGGCCGGGACCAAGGTCCCGGCCCGGCGGGCCGGCTGGCCCTGCCGGCGCCCGGGTGCTCCATGCCAGTGTGGGCCTTGGTATGTGTCCGGACTGGCCAGGGGAGACGACGGTGAGCGACCAGCGCAGGGAAGAGGCGTTGCAGCGGGTGCTTGGGCTGTGCGGACGCGACGACGAGGTACTCCAGCAGGCCGTAGCGAGCCTTTGGGACGAGGCCTTGGAGGCGGGCCGGCTCGAAACCCTGGATGAACTCCAGGACCGATTCTGCGTCTGCATGAAGTAGCGGCCAGTGAGAACCTGCGGCGCCACTGTCGCGGGCTGGCGAGCCGCGCATCTGACCGGGCCGCGATGGCGGGCGGCCCCGTTCCCCTAGCATTCCCTTGGTTTGACTTGATCAGGAACAGGGCGCTGCGCCGCGACGTTGGTGGGCTACTGGTAGCCAGCCCCGAGCGGCCGAGGGGGACTCGCCGTGACCGTGACCGCCGACGCTCGCGCGGTGCTGCGCGACCAGGCAGCTGCCGTGCTCCACGGCAACGACGCAGGCAGCTGGACGAGGGCGGCTCCGCACCTCTACCCGCACCAGTGGAGCTGGGACAGCGCATTCATCGCCATCGGCTGGGCACACCTGGACGTCCGCCGCGCGCTGATGGAACTCGAGCAGCTGTTCGCCGCGCAATGGTCGACGGGGATGGTGCCGCACATCGTGTTCCGCGCGGGACCTGATAAGCCCTATTTTCCTGGACCCGAGTGGTGGGATTGCGCCGTCTCGCCAGCGGCGCCGCCGATCAAGACGACCGGGATCTGCCAGCCCCCGGTGCACGCCCTGGCGGCTCAGCGAATCTGGCAGCTGACCCCAGAAGCGCTGAGGCCCGAGATCCGCGCTCGCCTGCAGGCGCTTTACCCGCGGCTGGTCGCGTGGCATCACTACCTGGCCACCGAGCGCGACCCTGAGGGCTCGGGCCTGGTCACCGCGTACCACCCGTGGGAGGGAACGGACAACTCGCCGCGCTGGGATCATGCGCTGGCGCGCATCGAGGTAGCCGAGCCCGGCCCCTACACCCGGCTCGATACCAGTCAGGTCGGCGACCCATCGCAGCGGCCCACCGACTGGGACTACGACCGCTACCTATGGCTGGTCGAGTTGCTGCGGAAGTACAAGTACGACGACGCGGAGATCTACCGGGAATACCCGTTCCTGATCAAGGACGTGTTCTTCAGTGCGGTCCTGGTCGCGGCGAACGCTGCGCTGCTCGATCTTGCCGACGTAGCGGACGCGCGTCACAGCGACCGAACTCAGCTGGCTGGCTGGCTGGATCGCGGCAAGTCGGGCCTGGCGCGCTGCTTCGACGCAGAGTCCGGCCTTTGTCTCGATTACGACGTCCGCACCGGGGAGCAGATCCGGCTGCGGACGTTCGCGAGCTTCGCGCCGCTGTTCGCCGCGACCACGGACGCCGGCCAGCGGGTAGCCCAGCTAGCGCTGCTCGACTCCGCCGACTTCTGCGGCAACCCGGAGTTCCGCTACCCCCTGCTGCCCAGCACCAGCCCAGCTGAGCCGGTATTCCAGCCGCACAACTACTGGCGCGGCCCGGTCTGGCCGGTGATCAGCTGGCTATTGTGGCGCTCGCTGAGCCTGCTCGGCTGCGTCGACCGTGCGGACGCTATGCGCACGGATTCGCTCGACCAGATCGCCACGGCCGGAGAGTTCGCCGAGTACTTCGACCCGTTGACCGGAGCGCCGCTCGGATCGGCGCAGCAGTCATGGACCGCCGCTGTCGCTTTGGACTGGTCGGCCGCCGATCGCCCCGACGAGGCCAGCGAGGCCTGATCGCGGGGTGGCCGGGATCCGCAGCCAGCCGCCCCCAAGTACTACCGGCGGCTTAGCCGGCTACTCCCGCGCGAGTACTCCAAGCGCCGCTCGTGCTTCCCTGAGCGCACCGCAAGTGACACCTGCTGGCCGACGACCACGTGGGTGGTCCGCAGAAAGCATGGATCCCATCAGATAACAGCGGTGCAGCCGGAGACCGGACACCGCAGGCCGCAGGAGGTACTGATGGGATACCGCGGACAGGTGCTGACTAACCCGGTGACAGGCGAGCGTTTCATCTTCCACGCAACATCCGACGACACCGCCGGACAGTTGCTCGAGTTCGACCTCGTCGTCGAGCCGCACGGACGTGTTCCTGGCGGGCACGTTCACCCGGGTCAACAAGAGAGCTTTGAGGTTCTCGACGGGACCGTGAAGTTCCGCAAGGGGCTGCGCACGGTGATCGCTAATCCAGGTGACCTGGTGGTGGTCGAGCCCGGTACGTACCACCGGTTCGCCAACGCGGCTGACACAACGGCTGTGGTCCGGTGCCGGGTCGAGCCGGCCCTGCGCATGGAAGAACTGTTCGAGACGGTGGCGGCGCTCGCCGTCGAGGGCAGGACGATGCGCTCGGGTCTGCCCAAGCCGCTGGACCTCGCCCTGTTCATGCGGGAGTTCCAGCACGAGGTGGCCGCGCCGGTCATGCCCGGCCTGGTCCAGGCCGTCATGGCGCCGCTCGCCAGTCTGGCCGCACGCCGCGGTCTCGATGAGCGCTACGAGTTGCGGCACCGAGTTCACCGGGTGCCGGCGCTGGTGTAGCCACTGATGATCAGGCGACGAGATCCTGGGGCTGCCGGCAATAACACAGCTGAACCGGGTCCGAATCGATGCCGCAGGCGTCGAGGCGGACCCGGTTCTCGTTTTTGCTTGGCGGCCATCGCCGGAGCAGGGTTCTGTGCAGGTTAAGCTTCCGGTGTGTCCATCGCCATCCGTCTCGCTCCTGGGTGTCGGCCGCGCGGCTGCCGGGCCCCCGCGCGGCGTGCGCTCGGTCGCCGGGTGCGATATGTGATCGGCACTGAGGCTGGTCAGGTCAACGGGATGCGATGGCTCAGCGCTCCCCGTGCCATGCACGGCATCTGAGCGAGGTCGCTCTTCTCAGCTTCGCCGTTCCCGCCCGGATTCGGGCGCGCGAGGCGTATTCATGACCTTTCTTGTCGGCCACTTAAGCCGGGCGTGCGTCCGGTGCCAGGAGCGTATCTGCGATGGACAGCGAATTCTTCATCCCGGCGTCGCCGGGTCACACCCCCACTGCGCAGGGGTATTTCGGCGCCTTCGGGGGCAAGTTCATACCGGAGGCGCTGGTCGCCGCCGTGGACGAGGTCGCAATCGAGTACGACAGAGCCAAGGCGGATCCAGGGTTTGCGGCGGAGCTTGAGCAACTGCTTGTTCATTACGCCGGGCGCCCGAGTGCGCTCACCGAGGTATCCCGGTTTGCTGCGCACGCCGGCGGCGCGCGCGTGTTCCTCAAGCGCGAAGATCTTAATCACACCGGCTCGCACAAGATCAACAACGTGCTCGGCCAGGCCCTGCTGACCAGGCGGATGGGCAAGCAGCGCGTCATTGCGGAGACGGGAGCGGGCTCGCACGGGGTGGCGGTCGCGACGGCGTGCGCGCTGTTCGGCCTGGAATGCGTCGTCTACATGGGGGAAGTCGACATGGGCCGGCAGGCGGTGAATGTGGCGCGGATGGCGATGCTCGGTGCCGAGGTCATTCCGGTCACCTCTGGTTCCCGCACTCTCAAGGACGCTATCAACGAGACGTTCCGGGACTGGGTCGCCAACCTGGAGACCACGCATTACATTTTCGGCACGGTCGCCGGGCCCCATCCCTTCCCGGCCATGATCCGCGATTTCCAGTGCGTCATCGGCGTGGAGGCCCGCCGCCAGATCATCGAGCGCGCCGGTCGGCTGCCCGATGCGGCAATAGCCTGCGTCGGGGGAGGATCGAACGCCATCGGGCTGTTCCACGCGTTCCTCGCGGACCCGGATGTGCGGCTCGTCGGCTGCGAGGCCGCAGGGCACGGCGTGCCGACAGGGGAGCACGCGGCGTCGCTGTCGGCGGGTGAGCCCGGCATCCTGCACGGCTCGCGCTCCTATGTTCTGCAAGACGACGAAGGCCAGATCAGCGACACCTACTCGATCTCGGCCGGGCTCGACTACCCAGGCGTCGGGCCGGAACATTCCTACCTGCACGACGCCGGGCGCGGCGAATACCGCCCGGTCACCGATGCCGCCGCGATGCGAGCATTCCGGCTGCTCGCCTCAGCCGAGGGCATCATCCCGGCGATCGAGAGCGCGCACGCGCTGGCAGGCGCCCTCGAAGTCGGTACGGAGCTCGGCCCAGACGGGCTAGTCCTGGTCAATCTCTCCGGCCGGGGCGACAAGGACATGGACACCGCTGCGCGCTACTTCGCCCAGAACGCTGACGCGGC
>Ga0126381_100007478_pt1 | contig 12159 bp, 14 predicted proteins | sample PanSoiMetPlot_28_FD_96465 | JGI IMG/M metagenome (GOLD analysis project Ga0126381, IMG submission 96465) | Tropical forest soil microbial communities from Panama - MetaG Plot_28 | ecosystem: Environmental > Terrestrial > Soil > Tropical forest > Bulk soil | place: Panama | collected 2016-02-17
GTCCGGTCCTCGTAGATGGTGATCTCGACCGGGATGATGTTGCCGCGCTGGCCTTCTGTCGCCGCGTTGTACTGCTTGACGAAGTCCATGATGTTGACGCCGTGCGGGCCCAGCGCGGTACCGACCGGCGGGGCTGGGGTTGCGGCGCCAGCGTTCAGCTGGACCTTGACGAGCGCGCTGACCTTCTTCTTCCTCGGAGCCATTTCCTCGGGTTCCTTTTCAGATCTTGCTTACTTGATCGAAAGAAAGCTCGACCGGGGTCTCCCGGCCGAAGATCGACACGAGCACCTTGAGCTTCTGCGTGTCCGGGTTGATCTCGCTCACCGTGGCGGGGAGCGTGGCGAACGGCCCGTCCATCACGGTCACCGACTGGTTGATCTCGAAGTCCACGGCGGCTGCCCGCATGGTCTCCGCCTTCTTGGCCGCCTTCTCCTCGGGCACCGGGGCGAGCAGCGTCGTCACCTCGTCGAGGCTGAGGGGCGATGGCCGGCTCGACAGGCCGACGAATCCCGTCACCCCTGGCGTGTTCCGCACCGCGGCCCACGACTCGTCGGTCAGGTCCATCCGCACCAGGATGTAACCAGGCAGCACCTTCTCCTGCACCTGCTGACGCTTGCCGCCCTTGACCTCGATGACCTCATGGGTCGGCACCTCGATCTGGAAGATGTAATCCTCCATGTTCAGCGACTGCGTGCGACTTTCCAGGTTGGCCCTGACTCGGTTCTCGTATCCGGCGTAAGAGTGCACGACGTACCAGTCACCTGGCAATCGGCGCAGTTCAGCCTTGAACGCTGCGACGGGGTCGACGTCTTCGGCGTCGGCCTCCCCGGCACCTGGCTGCTCTGCCGCAGTACCGTTCCCCGCCGATTCTGGCTCGCCGGACGAGCCAGCCTGGTCGTCGATCGGCTGGCCGCTGCCGGAGTATTCGGACTCGGACACGCTTGCTCTTTCCTCTAACTCGTCCTCGCGGGCGATCCGCGCAGGTCGGCTCTGCAGACCTCGAGACTCTCCCGGCCACGCCGGAATCTCAGCGGCCCCGGCGCGGACCACCTCTTGTGATCATGCTGCCACGCTCAGCTCACGGCCGCGCGGTCGGCCGTGCGCGGTCAGTGGGCGAAGACGTAGAACACAAGCCTGGCGAGCCCCGTGTCAATGCTCGTGACGATCGCCACCATGACCAGGATGAAGATCACGGAGACCGTCGTGTAGGTGATCAGCTCCTTGCGGGTTGGCCAGATGACCTTCCGCAGCTCGGACCTGACTTCCCGCACGAAGACAGGAGGACTCGTCCGCTCCGGCCTCGCCGGACCGCCGCCCGCAGACTTGACCGGCTTCCTGGCCTGGGGGCCACGTACCTGAGTCGCCATGTCCTCACCTATAACTATCGACCGGCTGACGCCGGTGCGGCCCGCAGGTCACGGGCCGACTCGCAGGGCAGGAGGGACTCGAACCCCCAACCGCCGGTTTTGGAGACCGGGACTCTAGCCAATTGAGCTACTGCCCTGTGCTTGCCTGACAGATTCTTGTTACAGCACTGCTCTTGATACAACACTGCTTCACTGCTTGCTGGCAACCGCAGGCACGCTCGCGCAGCCTGACGGAATTCCACCAGATCTGCAAGTGTACGTTGCCAACCGCCCCGCGTCGAACCGGCTGCGAGCCTCGCCGACCCCACCTCGCGGTCGTGATCACGAGCACGCTCGCGAGATGCGAAAATGCTCAGCATGGGATCGCGCGACAACAGGCTCTCCGCTCGGATATCGGCCATAGCAGAATCACCCACGCTTGCCGTTGACGCCAAGGCCAAGGCGCTGAAGGCGGCCGGTCACCCGGTGATCGTGTTCGGCGCGGGCGAGCCTGACTTCCCGACCCCTGACTACATCGTGGCGGCGGCGCAGCGAGCCTGCGCCGAACCCAGGTTTCACAAGTACACCCCGACTGCCGGACTGCCGGAACTGCGCGCGGCCGTCGCCGCCAAGACGGCACGTGACTCGGGCTTCGAGGTAAGCCAGAACCAGGTGCTGATCACCAACGGCGGCAAGCAGGCGGTGTTCCAGGCGTTCGCCGCGCTGCTCGACCCTGGCGACGAGGTGCTGCTGCCGACGCCGCACTGGACCACCTATCCGGAGGCCATCACGCTGGCAGGCGGTGTCCCGGTGCCGGTGCTCACCGACGAGAGTACTGGCTACCTGGTCAACGTGGATCAGCTGGAAAGTCAGTGCACAAAACGGACGAAGGTGCTCCTTTTCGTTTCTCCCTCGAACCCCACCGGCGCCGTCTACCCGCCCGAGCTCGTCGCCGAGATCGGCAAGTGGGCAGTCGGCAAAGGCCTGTGGGTGATCACCGACGAGATCTACGAACACCTGGTCTACGGGACAGCCAGGTTCAGCTCGATCCCGGTGGCCGCGCCAGAGCTCGCCGAGCGTTGCATTGTGCTCAATGGAACTGCCAAGACGTACGCGATGACCGGATGGCGTGTCGGCTGGCTGATCGGGCCGCCGGATGTGGTCACGGCAGCAACCAACTTCCAGTCGCACGCCACATCGAACGTGTGCAATGTGGCGCAGGCGGCGGCGCTCGCGGCCGTCTCTGGCGACCTGTCGGCCGTGGCGCGCATGCGCGAGGCCTTCGACCGCCGCAGGAAGAGAATGACTTTCATGCTCAACGAAATTCCCGGGGTTGTATGCCCGCTTCCAGAGGGTGCCTTCTACTGCTACCCGAGTGTTAAGGGCCTGCTCGGCAAGCGGGTCGCGGGGCGCGAGATCACTTCGTCGGCGGCGCTCGCCGAGGCAGTGCTCGAAGCGGCAGAGGTGGCAGTCGTTCCAGGCGAGGCGTTCGGTACACCCGGATACTTCCGGCTGTCCGCCGCCCTGGCCGACGCCGATCTTGAAGAGGGACTGACCAGGATGGGCAGCTTGCTCTCGCAGGCACAGTGAATCGCCGGCTCGACCTGCTGCCCAAGGCGCACCTGCACCTGCACTTCATCGGCGCGATGCGCCGCAGCACGCTGATCGAGCTTGCGTTCGCGCACCAGATCAGGCTGCCGGAAGCGTTCGGCGCCGACTGGCCGCCTCACCTACGCGGCACCGACGAGCGCGGCTGGTTCAGGTTCCAGCGGCTGTACGACAGCGCGCGCGCGGTGCTGCGAACCGAGAACGATGTGCGCCGGCTGATCACCGAGATGGCGCAGGACGATGCGGCGGAGGGCTCGGGCTGGCTGGAGTTCCAGGTGGACCCGTCCGGCTACGCGGCCAGGTTCGGCGGGCTGACACCGTTCATCGAGCTCGTGCTCGACGCCGCGGCCCACGCCGCCCGCGCGGCTGGCCTTGGCATCGGCGTGATCATCGCGGCGAACCGTACCAAGCACCCGCTTGACGCGAGGACGGCGGCCAGGCTCGCCGCCAGGTACGCCGGGCACGGCGTGACCGGCTTCGGGCTGTCAAGCGACGAGCGGAGAGGGGCGGCCGCCGACTTCGCGCCCGCATTCAAGATCGCCACCGGCGCCGGGCTCATCTCCGTGCCCCACGGCGGCGAACTCGAAGGGCCGGCCAGCGTCCGTGCCTGCGTCAACGAGCTTGGCGCCGATCGGATCGGCCATGGCGTCGCCGCCGCCGATGATGCCGACCTGCTCGACCGGCTGGCCGAACGCAAGATAACGCTCGAGGTCTGCCCTGCGTCTAACGTGGCGCTCGGAGTCGCGGCGTCGGCCGGCGACGTGCCGCTCGGCAAGCTACTCGACGCCGGGGTCCAGGTCGCGCTGGGCGCCGACGACCCACTGCTTTTCGGGTCGCGGCTCACCGCCCAGTATGAGCTAGCCAGGGGGGCTAGCGGGCTGGCCGACGGTGAGATCGCCGAGCTCGCGCGCATGTCCGTGCGGGCGTCGGTCGCCCCGCCCGAGGTCAAGGGCAGCTTGCTCAGCGGCATCGACGCCTGGCTGGCGTCACCCGACCCGGCCGGCTAGAGGTGGACGCCGACGAGCGTCGGCTCGTTGGTCAGCTCGACTCCGAACACATCACGCACCCCGGCCACAACCTGCCTGGCCAGCCCGATCAGGTCCGCTGTATTCGCGCCCCCGCAGTTGGTCAGCGCGAGCGTGTGCTTGGTTGAGATGCGCGCCCCGCCGGGGCCTTTGAACCCCTTGCCGAAGCCGGCCTGCTCGATCAGCCACGCGGCGGGCACCTTGACCCGCCCGCCGTCGGCGGCGAACCTTGGCACCGTGATCCCCGGCGACCGCGTCGAAGTCACGCGCTCAACCTCGGCGAGCTGATCCTGGTCGAGCACGGGGTTGGTGAAGAACGAGCCGGCGCTGGCCGTGTCGGGGTCGGCGGGGTCAAGGACCATGCCCTTGCCGCGGCGCAGGGCGAGCACGGCGTCCCTGACGTCGGCCAGCGGCGCCTGCTCGCCCACGCCGACGCCGAGCTTGCCCGCAAGCTCGGCGTACTTAACCGGCACCGACATCGGATCGCGCATCAGTCCGAACGTCACGTCAAGTACGACGTACCGGCCGGTGGGTGTGGTGGTGGCGTGCGGCGTGGGCCCCTCGCCCCTCGCTGTCGCCGGAGCCCAGCTGGTGATCTTGAAGACGCTGGTGCGGTAGGCGAACGCGCAGGCGGCAGGGTCGAGCGTGAGCAGGGAGTAGGCTTCGCGGTCGAACACGCGGACGGCGCAGATCGTCGACGCCACTTCCTGGCCGTACGCGCCGACGTTCTGGATCGGGGTCGCGCCGACCAGCCCCGGGATGCCGGCCAGGCATTCGATCCCTGCCAGCTTCTCGCTGACCGCCCACTCGACCAGGCCGTCCCAGTTCTCCCCCGCGGCCACCGTGACCTTTACCAGGTCATCGGCCTGGCGGACAGCAACCCCGGCGGTCGCCACCCGCACGACCGTGCCATCGAAGCCCGCGTCAGCGACGACCAGGTTGCTGCCGCCTCCGAGCACTAGCAAGGGTTCACCGGCCAGGTCGGCGTCCCGCACGGTCGCCATGAGGTCGCTGGCGGTTTCCGCTTCGACGAGGCGGGCCGCTGGGCCGCCCACCCGCAGCGTGGTGTAGCCCGAGAGATCGGCGTGCTCGATCAGATGTGGCACCAGCCGAGCCTACGGGTCAAACCAGCCTGACGACCGCGCGAGCGCGGGAGAGCACCTTCGTGCCTGCCGACTTGGCGGTCAGCGCCAGCGCCACCTTGTTGTCGTCGAGCTTCTCCTCGACCTTGCCGGTCACGATGATCGTCGCGCCGACGTCGTCGTCGGGGACGACCACGGGAGCGGAGAACCTGACGCCGAACTCGACGACCGTTGCCTTCGGCCCGGCCCAGTCGGTGACGTAGCGACCGGCCTGCGCCATCGTGAACATGCCATGCGCGATGACATCGGGCAACCCGACCGACTTGGCGATCCGCTCATTCCAGTGGATGACGTTGAAGTCGCCCGAGGCGCCGCAGTACATCACCAGGCTGAGCCTGCTCGCCGGGTAGCTCACCTCGGCTAGCTCGGCCCCGACCTCGACGCTGTCGTAGCTGACACCGTCGTAACTGACCTGGTCACTCATCAGGCGCCCCGCTCGACGAGGGTGGAGTGCGCGGTGCAGACGTGCTCGCCGTCGACCGTGCGGATCTCTGTCGTCGTCGTCATCATCGACAGGCTGCCCACATCCCTGATGCTGGAAATAGTGGACTGCGCCGTCACAACGTCGCCGGCCACCAGCGGGCGCGAGTACTCGAAGCGCTGCTCACCGTGCACGACCATCGCGTAGTTCAGGTTGAGACCAGGGTCAGCAAGCGCCTTCCCGCTGCTCGCCACGCTGATCACGATCGCGAACGTTGGCGGCGCGATCACGTCGGGGAAGCCTGCCTCCTGCGCGGCGGCGCGGCTGCGGTACACCGGGTTGGTGTCACCGATCGCATCGGCGAACTCCCTCAGCTTCTCCCTGCTCACCTGGTAGGGCTCGGTAGCCGGGAACGTCTTGCCTACGTACTGCGGGTTGATCGCCATCGGCGACTAGCGCGTCTCGCGATGCGGCTGGTGCTTGCGGCAGTTCGGGCAGTACTTGCTGAGCTCGATCCGGTCCGGATCGTTGCGCCGGTTCTTCCTTGTGATGTAGTTGCGGTGCTTGCACTCCTGGCAGGCCAGGGTGATCTTGGGCCTGATGTCAGTCGCGGCCACGTGGAGTGCCTTTCTTCGGTTCGGATACTGGCTGGTCGGCTTTCGGCTCCTGCTTCGGCCTACCTGCTGAACAGCTCGCCATGCGAGCGTGTTCCCGTAGCGGAGGCCGGACTTGAACCGGCGACACAGCGATTATGAGCCGCTTGCTCTGCCTGACTGAGCTACTCCGCCGCTCTACGAGACCCCGGCGTAACGCACGGGCCTGCATAGCTTACAGGGATTTCGCCGAGTCGGCGCGCGGCGACTTGGCGTGCTGTTCGATAGTGCCCCAAGATGTGCCCAATCCGATCCGGCTCGCTGACCGAATAGGTGTCATGGACGCTCGCGAGATGCGGCCAGCCGGGACGGGTCCTGGTCTTCCGGAGGGGAAGGACCGGGACCTGGACCGCCTGCTTGCCCTGGTCGCCAGAGGCGACGAAGAGGCATTCGTCAGCGTCTACGACCAGCTCGCCGGCCCGGTGTACGGGCTGATCAGGCGGGTAGTCAGGAACCCGGCGCAGTCCGAGGAGGTCGCGCAGGAAGTCCTGCTCGAGGTCTGGCGCGCCGCTTCCCGCTTCGATGCGTCCAAGGGAAGCGCGGCGACCTGGGTGATGACGATCGCGCACCGGCGCGCCGTTGACCGGGTCAGGTCGGCGGTCGCGGCCGCGGAGCGCGAGCAGCGTGCGGCCGAGCTGCCGACGGGCGGCGACGACGTCGCCGAGGCGGTCGAGGCCAGCCTCGAACAAGAGCGGGTGCGCCGTTGCCTGGACGGCCTGACCGACCTGCAGCGCGAGTCGATCACGCTCGCCTACTACGGCGGCTACTCCTATCGCGAGGTGGCCGCGTTGCTCGGGGGCACGCTCGGCACGATCAAGACGAGGATCCGCGACGGGTTGATCAGGCTGCGGGACTGCATGGGGGTGAGCTGGTGAGGCTCTTCCGCCATGACGTCCACGCGCTGACCGGCGCCTACGCGGTCGACGCGATCGACGACGAGCTCGAGCGCGAGAAGTTCGAACGGCACATGCGTCGCTGCCAGCAGTGCTCAGGCGAGGTACGGGGCCTGTCCGAGACCGCCACGAAGCTCGCGTTCAGCGCATCGAGACCGCCGCCCGCCGGATTGCGCGACACCGTGCTGTCCGCGACATCGCGGACCCGCCAGCTACCGCCGGTTGTCGACCGCACCGGCCCGCGGGCGCGGGCGCACTGGTGGACCGGCAGGCTGCCGATGCTGTCTTATTCGCTGGCGATGGCGACCGTTGGCGCGGCGATCGTGCTGCTGATCGCGCTGATCGGCGCCAGGCACGACCTCGATCAGGCCAGGGCCCGCAACGAGGCGCTCGCCGCCGTGCTGTCGGCTCCCGACAGCCGTTCGGTCACCCAGACGATCTCATCGGGCGGCCGGGTCACGCTGGTGTACTCGCTGCGCAAGCACGCGATGATCGTGACCACGCGCGGGCTGCCCGCGCTGCCGCCCGGCAAGGTGTATCAGCTGTGGTTCATCGGCCCGCCAACGACGCGCTCGGCTGGGCTGCTGCCGGGCAGCCAGGCTGGCCGCGCCGGTCCGGTGCTGTCATCTGGGCTCGCACGCGGCGACACGATCGGCATCACGATCGAGCCGGCCGGCGGCACTCGCCTGCCAACGACCACGCCAATCCTGCTCGTCGTCACGCACGGCTGACCGCCGTCGGCGGCAATTCGCCATTCAAAGTCCTCAGGCCTGACCAATCCGCATGGCATATCGCACCGAACGCAGCCCGTGAGAACTATCCGCTCCAAGGAACCCCAGCCGGGCACGAAGGCTCAAGGAAAGGATTGTCATGCCTGAACTCGACCCCGGAACCCCCCGCCCATCTAGGCGCACCATGCTCAAGGGCGCCGCCGGGGTGGGTGCCGCCGGGCTCGCCGCTTCCGCGCTCGCCAGCGTGGCTCTGCCAGCCGCGGCCTCCATCAAGTCACCGGTACGCACCACCCGTGGTCCGGCAGGCGAAGGCGCTGGCGACCAAGCGATTGTCGTGCACGTGCGAGACGCCGCATCAGGCGAGATCGACGTGTTCCGCGGCACCACCCAGATCCGCATGCACGATCGCGACCTGGCCGCGCGGCTAGTCCGCGCGAGCCGCTGAGACCCGACTCCGCATCCACGAGATCCACCCATGAGATCCTGAGAGGCAATTGATGTCATCGCATCGCGAGGCACCGGAGATCTCCAAAGACCCGGTCGCCGATAGCACCGACCTCTACGCGTTCGTCAGCCCCGACAAGCCCGGCATGGTCACGATCATCGCCAACTACATACCGCTGCAGGGCGCCGCTGGCGGGCCCAACTTCTACGAATTCGGCGACGATGTCATCTACGACATCAAGATCGACACCTTCGGCAACAGCAAGTGGGACATCAACTACCAGTTCCGGTTCAGCACCGAGCTAGGCAACCCAGAGACCTTCCTGTACAACACCGGCCCGATCACGTCGCTGACCAGCCCGAACTGGAACCGCAGGCAGGTCTACTCGGTCACCCGCATCGACGGGGCCGGCGAGCACGTGCTCGGCAAGAACCTGGCCTGCCCGCCGTGCAACATCGGCCCGCTGTCCACACCCAGCTACGCCACTAAACTCGCGGCCCCCGCCGTGCACACCCTCGGCGACGGCAGCAAGGTCTTCGCTGGTCAGCGGGCCGAGGGCTTCTACGTGGACCTCGGCTCGATATTCGACCTCGGCAACCTGCGTCCGTTCCAGAACCTCAACGTATTCGGCAAGGCCGAAGGGCTCAGCGCGGCTGCGGGCGTCAACGCAACCAAGTTGCTCAATGTGCACTCGATCGCGATCCAGGTGCCGATCGGAAGGGTCACAAGGAAGGGCCGCCCGATCATTGGCGTGTGGACCACGGCGAGCAGGCAGCGGGTACGGATCCTCGACCCTGAGGCCGGAAAGGTCATCACGAGCGGGCCGTTCGAGCAGGTGTCCAGGCTCGGCAATCCGCTAGTCAACGAGGTCGTCATCGCGATGGGCGACAAGGACAAGTGGAACTCGCAGCGGCCCCACAATGACAGCCAGTTCACGCACTATTTCGCGCATCCCGAACTGGCCGCGCTGCTGCCGGTCCTTTACCCTGGCGTGTTCCCGAACCTGGCGGCGCTGGTCGCCTCCAAGAAGCCGCGCGTCGACCTCGAGGCCGTGCTGCTCACCGGGGTGCCGTCGGGGATCATCCCTGGCTTCTCCACCTTCACCGGCACGGTGCAGGCCGACTTGCTGCGGCTGAACACCTCGATACCGCCAAGCCACAGCCCGAACGTCCTTGGCGTGCTCGGAGGCGACTTGGCCGGCTTCCCGAACGGCCGGCGGGTATTCGACGACGTCGTGTCCGTCGAACTGCGCGCCGTCGCCGGCGCGACCTACCCGCTGATCGACCCCACGTTCACACCGGACGCCGCCGCGGGCGAGCTGACCGACGGCCTGACGCCAGCCAGCCTCGGCATGCCGTTCCTTGACCACTTCCCGTACCTCGGAGTGCCGTTCGACGGTTACGACGACCCGGCATCGTAACGAGCCGCCAGATGCACGAGGTACCTCTCGGCCCGTCGACCTCCGGCAGCGTGGTGCTCGAACTCGGCCAGGGCATAGGCGCCCTGGTGCTGTTCACGCCGCCGGAGCTCGATGGCGCCGAAATAGAGATCAGCTTGGTGACCCAGCCACCGGGCGAGCCGGCCAAACGCACCCACTCGCAGGTGAGGCGGCGGCTGACGCCAGGTGGCGCGAAGTTCGCGGCCGTCTATCCTGAACTCGCAGCAGGTGGCTACACCATCTGGCGCGACGCGAGCACCCCGGCCATCACCGTCACCATCGACGGCGGCCAGGTCACCACCGCAAGGTGGCCAGACCACTAGGCCGGGTCTATAGCGGAGTGCCGGGGCGGCCGCCATCGACGAGCCGCGGGTCCACCCCCACGGTGCCCGCAGCTCCTCGCTGGTGCTCCTCCGACCGCCCCGGCCCTCCCGAGCCCCGAGTGCGCGTCGTCCCCGAGCCCCCGAGCGGCCCGTCAACAACAGCAATGGACCAACGCCGCTGTTTCGCGCCCAATTGCAACGACAGCAATGGTCCAACGCGGTAGTCAGACGGGCTGTTGCAGAATCGCGGTTCTGGTTGGGCGTGGCTTTGGTCCGTGTTCGTGTTTGTTTGAGATGATTGGCGGGTGGCGAAGGGTTACCGGCCGGTGGAGCGTGATCAGCTGATGCTGCTGCCGCCGGATATGCGGGAGTGGCTGGGCGCCGATCATGCGGTGTGGCTGGTGATCGGGGCGGTGCATGGTCATCTGGATACCTCGGCGGCGCACCGGATGCGGCGGGCCGGGGGGCGGGGGGCGGCCGGGTATGACCCGGACATGATGGTGGCGCTGCTGGCGTGGGCGTACGGGCAGGGGGTGACCAGCTCGCGGCGGATCGAGCAGCTGTGCCGGACCGATGTGGCGTTCCGGGTGATCTGCGGCGGCCGGGCCGGCCCGGATCATGTGACCATCGCCCGGTTCCGGGCCGGGCTGGGCCCGGCCGCCGCGGACCTGTTCGCGAGCGTGCTGCGGCTGTGCGCCCGGCTGGGCATGGGCCGGCTGGGCGTGATCGCGCTGGACGGCACGAAGATCGCCGCGAGCGCGTCGAAGTCGGCGAACCGGTCCCGGGACCGGCTGGCCGAGTTGGCCGGGGAGCTGGTGGCCGCGCATGCCGCTGCCGACGCGGCCGAGGACGCGCTGTTCGGGCCGGGGGTGCGCGGTGATGAGCTGCCGCCGGAGGTAGCCGACCCGCGGACGCGGGACGAGCGGATCGCTGCCGCGCTGGCTGATCTGCAGGCCGAGCGGGACGCCGAGCAAGCCGCCCGCGATGCCGAGGCGGCGGAGTACCTGGAGGCGGCAGCGGCGGGGACGCCGCCGCCGGGGCCGCGGCCGGCCGGGGCGGACGTGGCCGCCGCCCAGCTGCGGCTGGACCGGCTGACCCAGGCGCAGGAAGCCAAGGTCGCCAGCTGGCAGCGGCGGAACGCGGAGAAGAAGGCCGCCACCGGCACTGGGCTGCCCGAGCGGCCGCCCAAGCCCCCGGCCGAGCACGCCAAGGTCAAGCGGGCCGCCGAACGGGTGGAAAAGGCAAAGCAGCGCGCCGCCGAACGCGACCGCAAGAACGGCCAGGCCCAGGCCACCGGCGCCCGGCCGGTCAAGGTCCGCAACATCACCGACCCGCACTCCCGGCTGATGCCGGTCCGCGGCGGCGGGTTCATCCAGGGCTACAACGCCCAGGTCGTCGCCAGCGAAGACGGCCTGATCCTGGCCACCACCGTGACCCAGGACACCACCGATGTCGCCTGGTTCGCCCCCATGCTCGAACAAGCCCAGGCCGCCGCCAGGCTCATCACCGGCTGCCGCCCGCCCGGCAGCACGCAGCCCGGTCAGATCGGGCTAGTCCTCGCCGACGCCGGGTACCTGTCCGAGGACAACCTCACCTGCGACGGCCCGGACCGGATCATCGCCGTCGGCAAGCGCCGCGACCTGGAACAAGCCGCCCGCACCGGCAAACGCGCCGGCCGCGACGGCACCGGGCCAGCCACCACCGCCATGGCCGAACGGCTGAAAACCCCCGAAGCGATCACCGCCTACCGGCACCGCGGCCACATCGCCGAAACCCCCCACGCCCACATCAAGCACAACATGGGCTTCCGCCAGCTCACCATGCGCGGCAAACCCAAAGCCACCGCCGAATGGACATTCACCGCCGCCGTCCACAACCTCCTCAAAGCCATCACCACCGGCCACCTCACCAGCCAGGCACTCACCACCCTGGCCAGCTAACCCCCACCCACCCCCACTCCCGGCAGCAAACACCACCCGCCCCCGTCGGCCCGCTAACCTGCAACAGCCCGTGGGTGTGCGGCGTTGGACCATTGCTGTAGTTGGCGGATCAGGCTGAGCAGCAGCGCTGGGCCCTTGCTGCTGTTCGGGCACGACGGCAGGCTCATGAAATGGCCAGCTGACGTATGCGCATA
>Ga0126381_100007479_pt1 | contig 12159 bp, 9 predicted proteins | sample PanSoiMetPlot_28_FD_96465 | JGI IMG/M metagenome (GOLD analysis project Ga0126381, IMG submission 96465) | Tropical forest soil microbial communities from Panama - MetaG Plot_28 | ecosystem: Environmental > Terrestrial > Soil > Tropical forest > Bulk soil | place: Panama | collected 2016-02-17
CGCGCCGTCGACGGGCCGGCGCAGACAATTACCCGGTCGGCGTCGATGTCACCGTCGGCCGTGCTGACCCGTACCAGCGACCCGCGCTCGGCGACGGCGGTGACGCGGGTCGGCTCGCTGATCAGGCCGCCCAGGCGCGCGAGCACAGCGAGCGCGCGATCGGCGGCGATGACCGCGGAACGCTGCTCAAGCAGCACGGGGCCGGAAACCACGACGCCGGGGAATCGCTCGGTCGCCTCCGCCGCATCGATTGTCTCCGCTGGTACTCCGGCTTGCTCGAGTGCGTCGCGCACCTGACCCATCTGCGGCCCGAAGGTGAGCTGCGGTGTCGGGTGCAGCAGCCGCTCGCCCGACACATCTTCGAGTTCGGCCCACGTGTCCCTGGCCTGCATGGCAAGGGACACGTAGGCCGGCTGTTCGTAGCCAAGGCGGAAGATGCGGCAGGTGCCGTGCGACCCGCCGGCGATGTGACCGATGGCCGCCTGGTCGATGACGAGCACCTCGTGGCCGCGCTTGGTCAGCGCCCACGCGGCTGACAGGCCAAGCAGGCCGCCGCCCACGATCGCGAACTCAGTGTGCATCGAAGTCAGTACGCATCGCCGTTACCGGAGCCTGCGACCTACCAGCCGCGAGCTCGCCACTCCTGGATGTGCGGGCGCTCGGTTCCCAGCGTGGTGTCGCCGCCATGCCCCGGGTAGACCCAGGTACCGTCGGGCAGCTCGGCGAAAATGCGTTCCTCGAGGTCGGTCATCAGCGAGTTGAACCTGACCGGGTCCTTCTGGGTGTTGCCTGGGCCGCCTGGGAACAGCGAGTCGCCGGTGAACAGGTGCGGCTGGTCGGCAAGTTCGCCGCCGGCGTCGTAGACCAGCGCGATGCTGCCGGGTGTGTGGCCGCGCAGATGGATGACCTTGAGCACGCAGTTCCCGACGTCGATCGTGTCGCGGTGGCTCACAAGCGAGCTCGGCGCGAGTGGCAGCGCCGGTGCGTCTTCCACGTGGGCGACGGTGTCGGCGCCCGTTGCCTTCGCTACCGCTTCGAGCGCTGCGACGTGGTCGCCGTGCCGGTGCGTCGTGACGATCGTGGACAACGGCTGCCCGGCCAGCAGCCCGAGCAACGTCTCCGGCTCGTTGGCAGCGTCGATCAGCAGCAGGTCGCCGGTGCTGGTGCAGCGGAGCAGGTAAGCGTTGTTGTCCATGGGGCCGACAGCGACCTTGGTGATGGTCAGGCCAGGCAGTTCCCTGGTCTGCGCCGGTCCGCCGACGCTGACGTTGCCGTTATAGGTCATCGTTGTCCTCTCGCTCTGGTGTTCCCTCCACCCTGTGGTTCACGTACACAGTCTCATCCGTAGGAGGGGATCTCTGGCAGCGGCCCGGCGGGATCGACCGACATGTCGCCGTCGCTCTCACGCCCGATCAGCCAGGCGAGCAGGGCGTACCCGGGCCCGGAGACCGTTGCGGCAGAGTCGTCATCGGTCCGCAGGAAGTACTGCCTGCCGGAACTAGAGTCGTTCAGCACGGCCGCCGGGCTGGCCGGTTTCTGCGAGTAGTCGCCGGTCACCCGGTAGAGCTCGTCGGACACGAACCAGTCAGGCCAGTTTGATGGCCCGTAATTGGCGCCGAGATCGGCGTGGTGAACCTCGACCTCGAAAAGCCGCCGGTTCAGCACGAACCACGCGGGCTGGGCCGGGCCACGCATGGCCCGGACTTGGGCGAGCCAGGCTTCATCGGGCAGCGCGTGGGCACGGGCGAAGAAAGCCTTCGCTGAACTCGCGATGTCGGCGGTGAGCTCGTCGGCCGACCGGCTCGCGCCCGCCTCGATGTCAGCGGTGCGAGCTTCCATGCTGGGGTATTGCGGGGTCTCTGTGCCGGTCTCGGCCCAGATGAGAAGGTTCAGCAGGCCGTCGCCGTTGCGCGCTACGTGGGTCAGCACGTGGCCGCGTGACCAGCCTGGCAGCAGCGAAGGTTCGCGCATCTGATCGTCGGACAGCTCAGAAGCGGACGCGACCAGCCGGTCGATGGCGGCCTCGTTCTGCTCGATCATGAAATCGACACCATGTGGTCCACGGGACTGGTTCACGTGACCTACCTCCCGGACTTATCTTCCTCTACCGGCCGGGGAAGCCGCAGGCTCAATCGATGGTTGTGACTGTAGGCCGGTGAAGGGGCTGGTTCGGTTGTGGCTGGTCCGGTTGAGCGGGAAGAAAATGTCGTACCCCCCGGATACGATTGGCGGCGCAGCTTTCGGCCCCGCCCCAGTCCGCATCGACCCCCAGAGCGCACCACCCAAGACCTGGAGAAACCGAGCGTATAGTGGCAGAACGACTGGTAGTCCGAGGTGCACGCGAGCACAACCTTAAGGATGTCTCGCTGGACCTGCCCAGGGACGCCATGATCGTCTTTACCGGGCTGTCCGGCTCGGGTAAATCAAGCCTGGCATTTGACACGATCTTCGCCGAGGGCCAGCGCAGGTATGTCGAGTCGCTGTCGGCGTACGCCAGGCAGTTCCTCGGCCAGATGGACAAGCCCGATGTCGACTTCATCGACGGGCTGTCACCAGCCGTCTCGATCGACCAGAAGGCGGCGAGCCGCAACCCGCGGTCGACCGTCGGCACGGTCACCGAGGTCTACGACTACCTGCGCTTGCTGTTCGCCAGGGTCGGCAAGCCGCACTGCCCGCAGTGCGGCAGGCCGATCGCCAGGCAGACGCCGCAGCAGATCGTCGACCGGGTGCTCGAGCTCGAAGAGGACAGCCGATTCCAGGTACTTGCACCGGTGATCCGCGGCCGCAAGGGCGAGTACACAGAGCTGCTGCGCGAGCTGCAGACCAAGGGCTACTCCAGGGCCAGGGTCGACGGCGTCACGATCAGGCTCGACGAGGCGACCGAGGGTTCTGGCAGCCGGCTGCCCGTGCTCAAGAAGTACGAGAAGCACACGATCGAGGTGATCGTCGACCGGCTGAGCGTGAAGGAGTCGGCTCGCCGGAGACTGACCGACTCGGTGGAGACGGCACTTGGCTTGTCGGGCGGTGTGGTCGTGCTTGAGTTCGTCGACCTGCCTGAGTCCGATCCGAACCGGGAGCGGATGTACTCAGAACACCTGGCCTGCCTGTACGACGATCTCTCGTTCGAAGAGCTTGAACCCCGGTCGTTTTCGTTCAACTCTCCGTGGGGAGCCTGCCCGGACTGCACCGGCCTTGGCACCAAGATGGAGGTTGACCCTGAACTAGTTGTTGGCGATCCAGACCTCTCGCTTGCCGACGGCGCGATCAGCGTGTGGAGCGGCGGACACGTCAACGACTACTTCATGCGGCTGATGGAGGCGCTCGGAAACACGATCGGCTTCAGCACCAAGACGCCGTGGGCGAAGCTGCCGGCCGCTGCCAAGAAGGCCCTGCTGTACGGCTACCCGGACCAGGTGCACGTCAAGTACAAGAACAGGTACGGCAGGGAGCGCTCGTACTACACGAACTACGAGGGCGCGATCCCGTACATCCAGCGCCGGCACAACGACGCGGAGAGCGATTCGAGCCGTGAGCGGTTCGCCGGATACATGCGCGAGGTGCCGTGCCCGGCGTGCGACGGGACCAGGCTGAAGCCGCTGACCCTCGCGGTGACAGTGGACAACCGGTCAATAGCCCAGTACGTGTCGCTGCCGATCGGTGAGCTCGCCAAGCTGCTGCTGACGCTCGAGCTGTCCGAGCGGGACCAGCAGATCGCCGGCCGCGTGCTCAAGGAGATCAACGCCAGGCTCGGGTTCCTTCTGGACGTGGGGCTCGACTACCTGACGCTCGACCGGGCGTCGGCCACGTTGGCCGGCGGTGAGGCGCAGCGGATCAGGCTGGCCACTCAGATCGGTTCCGGGCTGGTCGGCGTGCTCTACGTGCTTGACGAGCCGTCGATCGGGCTGCATCAGCGCGACAACCACAGGCTGCTTGAGACATTGCTGCGGTTGCGCGATCTCGGCAACACGCTGATCGTGGTCGAGCACGACGAGGACACGATCAGGTCGGCTGACTGGATCGTCGATATCGGGCCGCGAGCGGGCGAGCACGGCGGCCAGATCGTGGTCTCCGGCCCGCTCGACGACCTGCTGGCCAGCGAGGACTCGCTGACCGGTGCGTACCTGACCGGCCGCGAGATCATCCCGATTCCGGCCAAGCGGCGCAAGGTAGCCAAGAGCAGGGAGGTCGTGGTCAAGGGTGCGGCCGAGCACAACCTACGCAACGTGGACGTAGCGTTCCCGCTCGGCTGTTTCATCGCGGTGACCGGAGTCTCTGGTTCTGGCAAGTCGACCCTCGTCAACGACATCTTGTACAGCGCGCTCGCCAAGGAGTTGCACGGAACGAGGATCGTGCCAGGCAGGCACGCCAAGGTGACCGGCGTGCATCAGCTCGACAAGGTTGTGCACGTCGACCAGGGCCCGATCGGCAGGACCCCGCGTTCCAACCCGGCGACCTACACCGGCGTGTTCGATCACATGCGACGGCTGTTCGCCCAGACGACCGAGGCGAAGATCCGCGGCTACCAGCCTGGCCGGTTCTCGTTCAACGTCAAGGGTGGCAGGTGCGAGGCGTGCTCGGGCGACGGCACCATCAAGATCGAGATGCAGTTCCTGCCCGACGTCTACGTGCCGTGCGAGGTCTGCCATGGCGCCAGGTACAACACCGACACCTTGCAGGTGCACTACAAGGGCAAGTCGATCTCCGACATTCTGAACATGCCGATCGAGGAAGCGTCGGAGTTCTTCGAGGCGGTTCCGGCGATCCACAGGCACCTCAAGACGCTGGTCGATGTCGGCCTCGGGTACGTGCGGCTTGGCCAGCCAGCCCCGACGCTGTCCGGCGGCGAGGCGCAGCGGGTCAAGCTGGCCTCTGAGCTGCAGCGCAGGTCAACCGGCCGGACGATCTACGTACTCGACGAGCCGACCACCGGCCTGCACTTCGACGACATACGCAAGCTGCTCGGCGTGCTGAACCGGCTCGTAGAAAACGGCAACACTGTGATCGTGATCGAGCACAACCTGGACGTGATCAAGACAGCCGACTGGGTGATCGATCTCGGCCCTGAGGGCGGATCGCGCGGCGGTCAGGTCATCGCGACCGGGACTCCGGAGGACGTGGCCAAGGTCGAGGAGTCGTTCACAGGCCAGTTCCTGGCGAAGATCCTTTAGCGGCGGGCCGTGGTCCCGCTCAGAGGTAGTCCTCGCTGCGCATCACGCCTGTGACAGGCTCGCCGCGCAGGTGGCGTCTGACGTTTTCCGCGGCTTTCCTGATGGCTCCTGTTAGAACGCCGGGAACTATGCCCGAGTTGTGCGGCGACCCGAGCACATTGGGCAGGTCGAAGAACGGGTAGTCGGTGCGGAAGCTGCCGCTCCGCCCGGGCTCGTGCCACCAGGCGTCGATGCCCGCCATGAACTGGGGGTTCAGCTTCAGGTGCTCGTACAGCGCCTGTTCGTTGATGATCGCGCCCCTCGCGACGTTCACCATGATGGCGGTGGGTTTCATCAGGGAAAGTTCCCTGGCGCCAATCAGGTCCCTGGTCTTGTTGGTGAGGGGAAGCGCGATCACCAGGACGTCGGCCGCGCTGAGGACCTCGTCGAGGTCGGCCAGGGTGCCGGCGAAGTCGACGGGATCAGCGGTCCGGCCCGTCGAGTTGACCGCGTAGATCCGGGCGCCAAGACCGCGCATCAACGCGGCGGTCGCCGCGCCGATGCCGCCGTAGCCGAGGATCGCGCACACCGCGCCGTTGAGGGTGATTAGCCGATCGCGCTGGTTGAAGTCACCGGCTGCGAGGCCGGCATGCCGCTGTGGCAACCGCCTGGCCAAGGCTAGCGACATGGCGACCACGTGCTCGGCGATCGGCGTCGCGTACGCGCCGACGTTGCCGGCGAGCGCGACGTTCTCGGGAATCGCGGTGAAGTCGACGCCATCGGCACCAGCCGACAGCAGCTGGATGAAGGCTAGCTCGGGCAGGCTCGCCAGCGTGCCAGGTGGCAGCTCCCTGGCCGGGTTCCAGGTGATCAAGGCTTGGGCACGGGCGACGAGGGCGACGCGCTCGTCCTCGGCGGCCTGGTGCGAGTACACCAAGGTGGCATCAGCCCCGAGCACATCAGTGTTGATCTTGATGTACTCCTCGTTGGCCTGATAGGTCACTGCGACGATTCGCTCGTGCGGCATTTGTCCTCCCAGCCCGAGAATATCCGGGCACTTGGGGCCGCAGCGGCGCGTTGCCAGTTAGGGGGACATGCCGGATAACGAGGCTAGGTCCCCGATCGGAGTACGCCTCATGCCAGGCCTGACGAGCGCCGCGCTGGTGTGGGACACGGCGGTGCTTGCTGCCGCGCTGCTCGGCATTTTGCTCGTAGGCTGGCCCAGGCTTGCCGGCTCAGGCCTGCCGCAGGTAGCGCGGCGGGTGATCGCGCTGTGCCTGGTTCAAGTGAGCCTGCTCGTCCTGGTCTTCGTGCTCGTCAACCGCGCAGGCGGCTTCTACTCATCGTGGTCCGATCTGCTTGGCCGGTATTCCGGCGGCGGGACGCTGCGCTCCCTGGCGGAGGGCACATCGAACAGCGCAGCACGGCTTACCGTGCTCAGCAGCGCGCCGGTCAGCATTCCTGGAAACGTGCATCCTGTCGGCAGCCTGCAGGCAGTGGCGATTGCCGGCCAGCTGTCAGGGCTTAGCTTCAGCGCTCATGTCTACCTGCCGCCTGGCTATCCGCACGCCTTTGGCCGGCACGCTCGATACCCAGTGATTGTGGCGATCTCGGCGTCGTTGGCAACAACGAAGGCGGAGGGCAATGCGATGCGGCTGGCCGTCGCCGCCGCCGAGCAGATCGCCAATGGCAGGCTCAGACCGCTGATCGTGGTCATGCTGCCAGCCGGCCCCGGCGCGGACCTCGGCTGCCTGAACGTGCCAGGAGGGCCGCAGGCGGCGCTGTTCTTCGGCTCCGATCTTCCCGCAGCCATCGCCTCTCGCTACGTGGCCGGCACCGGCCGCGGCAAATGGGGGCTGCTCGGCGATGCCTCAGGCGGATACTGCGCGCTGCAGTTGGCGCTGACCAACGCTCCCGTATTCTCTGCCGCCGCCGTGCCAGCCGGCCGTTATACAGCGCCGCCAGGGTCGCCGCGGCCGCCTGCCGGTGGCCGCGACTCGCCGCTCGGATTGCAGGACAACCTTGCCTGGCTGGTGCGGCACCAGCCGATGCAGCCGATCTCCGTACTGTTCACGGGGAACGGCCAGGCCAGGTCTTTCGTGTCAATTGCACGCAGTCCCATGCTGGTCACGGCCGAATCGCCGGTCTCGTCGCCGCCGAGCGCGTTCGCGCTTGACTGGCTTGGCCGCCTGCTGAGCGGGCCGGGTGGCAGTTGATAGGGCTAACCGGCTGGCCATTCCTGTGCCTGATAATCGCGGTGGCCGCAGGCTCGATCGGCGGCACCGTGTGGCTCTGGCCCAGGCTTGCGCGTCAGCGCGCATCACAGATCGCCGCCCGGCTTGGGCTCATACTGCTGAGCCAGACGATCCTGCTCGCGGCTTTCGCCGCCTATGCGAACGACACTTTCGGTTTCTTCAGCTCCTGGTCCGCGCTGCTAGGAACCGGACATGAGCAGCTGGCGGCCACGTCATCATCGGTGATCGCACCGGCCGCGAGCGCGACGCCGCTCACCGTCACCGGCAGCAGCTTCGGGACGATGTTCCGCGGCGGTGCCGTTTTCGGCAGCGACGTCAGCTTCCGGCTCGCCGGTGTGGCACCGGGACGACCAGCACTCGAGGCTCGCGCCGCGGCGGCGGGGGTCGTGCTCAGGGTCACGATCCACGGCGAATACACCGGGATCGTCGCCGCCGACGACTACGTCTTCCTGCCGCCGCAGTACTTCCAGCCCGCCTTCCGCGCGATGCGGTTCCCGGTGATCTTGACGTTCACCGGGTACCCGAACGACCCGCTCAACCTGATGCGCCTGCTCAACCTGCCCGCCATCGCGGCCAGGCTCGGTGCGGCGGGAAGGATCGGCCCAGCCATCTACGTGATGGTGAACCCGTCGGTCGCGCTCCCGCGCGACACCGAATGCACGAACATCCCCGCCGGGCTGCAGGTGGCCACGTTCTTCGGCACAGACGTCCCCCTGGCCATCGAGCGAACGTTCGCCGCCACGGCCAGCAGGTCCGGCTGGGCCGCCATCGGCTACTCAACCGGCGCCTACTGCGCGGTCAAGATGGCAATGCTGTACCCCGGCCAGTTCACCGCAGCGGTCGGCCTGTCCGGGTATTACGTCGCAGACAAGGACCGCACCACTGGCGACCTGTACGGCGGCAGCCTTGGCTACCGGCACGAGAACGACCTCGAGTGGCGGCTCACGCATCTGCCGGCCCCGCCGGTGTCCGTGCTGGTCGCGTCGAGCGCGAGCGGCGAGAAAAGCCTGCCTAACACTCTGGCGTTCATTCGGCTGGTCAAGCCGCCGCTGAGCGGCTACGCGCTGATCCTGCCGCGTGGCGGGCACAACTACTACACATGGCGCCGCGAGCTTCCGCAGTCACTGGAGTGGCTTAGTCGCCGACTCCATGAGTAGCTTTTCGAGCTTGGTCAGCCGGTCATCGAGGTCTCGGGTGGTGACCATGTCGGCGAGCGCCAGCCGTACGGCGGCTAGTTCCCTGGCGAGGTACTCGGCGTCGTCCTGGGTGCGGGTGGCTACCTGCCGGTCGCGTTCGATGCTGGCGCGGTCCCGATCGTCTTGCCGGTTCTGGGCGAGCAGGATCAGCGGCGCGGCGTAGGCCGCCTGGGTGGAGAAGGCCAGGTTGAGCAGGATGTAGGGGTACGGGTCCCAGTGCCTGATGAACGCGATGGTGTTGAGCGCGATCCACACGATCACGAACACGGTCTGCCCGACCAGGTACCTGCCGGTTCCGAGGAATCTCGCGATCCCCTCGGACATGCGCCCGAAAAAGTCAGCGTCGTACTTGGCGCGTACGCGCGGCGCCGTGCCGCGCGGCTCGCTCAGGTCTCCTCCGTCGCCGAGTCGCAACGGTGAGGTCAATGACATTCTCATGTGATCTCGCTCTTCCTCCAGCCCGTCGGCAGGATGCGATCGAGCACGTCGTCGACTGTGATCGCGCCGAGCAGGCAGCCTTCCTCATCGCAAACGGCCACGCCGATGAGGTCATAGGCCGCCATCCGCCTGGCCACCTCCCTCTCCGAGAGCTCCGGCCGCACGAAACCGGTCTCTTCCACGCACTGGCCGACGTTCGTGGCGGGCGGCTCGCGCAGCAGCCGCTGGAACCCGACGGTGCCTAGATACCTGCCGGTCGGGGTCAGCGACGGAGGCTCGCACACGTACACCTGCGCGGCCACCGTCGCCGCGGTCTCCGGCTGGCGTATCTCGGCAAGCACCTGCGCGACCGGGGCGTCAGGCGGCACGATCAGCGGGTTCGTCGTCATCAGCCCGCCTGCCGTCGTCGCGTCGTAGCGAAGCAGCCTGCGCAAACGGTCAGCCTGGACGGTCTTCATCGCGGCAAGCAGCCGCTCTCGGTGGTCGGGCGACATCTCGGCGAGCAGGTCTGCCGCGTCGTCGGGCTCCATCTCCTCGACCACGTCGGCGGAACGCTCGAGGCCGAGTCCGGCCAGCAGCCTGATCTGATCCTGCTCGGGCATCTCCTCGAGCAGGTCGGCGAGCTCCTCGTCCTGCAGCGCCTCGGCCAGCTCTCGTCGGCGGGCAGCCGACATCGCCTCGACCGCGCTGGCCAGGTCGGTCGGATGCATCTCACGCAGGCCGATGAGCTGCTCGGCGAGCGCGCCGGCCTTGAACAGCTCCGGGTACTTGTCCCAGGGCACGACCGCCATCGAGTTGTGCAGGAAGCCAAAGCCGTGGCCGACAGCCAGCGCCGAGACATCCCAGCCGCCGCGGCGCCGCTGCGACGGGGTGATGCCGACGTCCATCACCCGGACCGTGCCCGCGGGTTTGCCGTACAGCTCGGACGCCAGGATCTCGCCGGTGCGCCTGCTGAACCGGCGCAGATCGATGGTGCCGCCGCGCAAGCGAACGCCGTCAACGGATACTTCGGCGACCCGGCCGAGGTTGACGAAGATCTGGCGCCGATGCAACGTGACCACCAGCCCGAGCACCCAAGGCGGCTCGCCGCTGGCCGAAGGCAAGATCACGACGTCGCGGACCCGGCCGATCGAGAAGCCTTCGCTGTCCAGTAGCTGACGGCCGCTCAGCCGGGACGTGAAGACCGGTCCAGTCACGGCACGCCGTCCATCCTGCCCGCCTTTCGTAGCTTGGCGACTGCTTTACTCGAGGAAGTATCGGGTTGAACCTTCGCATGACCTTCGTGCGTACCACTATGCGCCCAGCCGGCCGCAGACGGGGACGGAGGACCGCAGGTGAAATTCAGATGGAAGGCGTTGAGGTCATCGGCGTGCGCCGCGGTGGTGCTCGGCGCCACGCTCGCGATAGCCAGCACGCTGGCTGCGAACCCTCCCGCCGGTGCCACATCATCGGGCGACCAGTGGTTAGTGAGGGGTCTGAGCATCGGCGTGCCTGGACTGCGGATCGGTGCGCTTGCCAGCGGTGTCCCGACGCCCGCCAGCCAGCTTCTCGGCGTCTTCTGCACATCTCCTGCCAACTGCTGGGCGGTAGGAGATACCTCGAACGGTGACGTCGAGCGGAACCAGGTGCTGCACTGGACCGGCAGGCACTGGTTCGGTGTCAAGGTGCCCAACCCCGGTGGAATGGCATCAGGCGACAGCAGCCAGCTCTTCGCCGTCCGCTGCACCTCGGCATCCAACTGCTGGGCTGTCGGTAACGCTAGGACGGGTGATCAAGGCGGGGTCGATCAGGCGCTGCACTGGAACGGCAAGAAGTGGCTGGTGGTGGACACCCCCACGCCAGGCGGAATTCTCACCGGCGACATCAACACGCTCAGCGACGTGACGTGCACCTCGGCTCGCAACTGCGTCGCCGTCGGCTTCTACGGCGCGAACACCTCGACCATGACCGGGGAGTCTGAGCTGTTGCTCAACCAGGTGCTGCGCTGGAACGGCGTGCGCTGGTCGCTGGCATCCGCACCTAACCCGGCGGGTGTGGCGCAAAACCACGTCAATGTGCTCGCGGCCGTCCGCTGTGCGTCCTCGGGCGACTGCTGGGCGGCAGGCACCTCAGGTCATATCAACTCGAAGGGCCAGCCAACATTGCGCAACGAGATGCTGCACTGGAACGGCAGGAAATGGCTGACGGCACCGGTCCCAAGCCCGGGCGGTGCCGCACCGGGCGCGTTCAACGAACTCAACGCACTGGCGTGCGCTTCGGCGGTTAACTGCTGGGCGGCTGGCTTCGCTGGCCAGATCACCAGCGACCCGTCGACAAGCGAACTGCTCAACGTGATCCTGCGCTTTAACGGCAGGAAGTGGTTGAAGCAGACCGTTCCCAATCCTGGTGGCGGCTCAGAGGCCGAGAACGGGCTGTTCGGCATCACCTGCTCGTCGGCTCGCAATTGCTGGGCCGTCGGATCAAGCGGCACAACCGCTTCGCAGGCCACGCTGAACGAGGCGTTCCGCTGGAACGGAACCAAGTGGTCATCGTTCAAGACGCCGAACCCTTCCGGCATGGGTGGTCGCAACGTACTGAACGCGGCCCGCTGCACCTCGGTCGCCAACTGCTGGGCGGTGGGCTTGTCGCAGAAATCGACCGCATCAGAGGAAAACGAGATTCTGCACTGGACCGGCAAGAAGTGGTTCGCCGGCTGACAAACCCTGCTCGCAGAAGTGAGGACAGCAAGTGAGACGAAGCTGGAAAACATCGTCACGGTACGCCGGAGTAGCGCTGAGCGGAGTGCTGGTTCTCGGCGGCGCGTTCAGCGCGAACGGCCCTGCCATCGCTGCGTCAGCGGGTCAAATCGAGTCGAGCGAACTTGACGGGGTGTTCTGCACATCGGCGGCCAACTGCTGGGCGGTCGGCGAGCAAACCATCAACCATGCCACGCTGAATCTCGTGCTGCACTGGACCGGCAAGCATTGGTCCAGTGTCACAGTGCCCAACCCGGGCGGAATCCTGAACGGCGACGTCAACGAATTGCTGAGCGTCCGATGCACGTCGGCGTCGAACTGCTGGGCGGTGGGGGATACTCAGAAGCTGCTGCACGCCGACCTCGACGAGGCGCTGCACTGGAACGGC
>Ga0126381_100007480_pt1 | contig 12158 bp, 11 predicted proteins | sample PanSoiMetPlot_28_FD_96465 | JGI IMG/M metagenome (GOLD analysis project Ga0126381, IMG submission 96465) | Tropical forest soil microbial communities from Panama - MetaG Plot_28 | ecosystem: Environmental > Terrestrial > Soil > Tropical forest > Bulk soil | place: Panama | collected 2016-02-17
ACCGCGAATTTTATGACGTCAGGCGCAACCGCGAGATCCCCGCGGCCGAGCAGAAATTCCACATGGAGCAATCCGCCGATTGGATCCGGCACGAGTTTGGCCAGTTACCCCTGGAATTTTCGACCGGCGGAAACGGCATTTCCCGTAGCCCCGACAACAACACCTGGAGGCTCGCGGCTGAAGCAGGCTATGGCTATTATGGCGGCTATTTGGGGCGCGATCTGGCGGTCGAAGGACGCGCGGACTCGACGGCCGATTTCGGCGGGACCGATGACGTTCCGCTTCTGCTGCCGGCGCCACCGGACGGACATGACCGGGGGATCGCGCACGATCCCGAGGGATTCGCGAAAGTCTTTGACAAATATCCCGGCTATGCGTTCACGGGACTGGACGAATATATCGGGTACCAGCATGCGGAGGTCCAATCGTCGTCCGGCGTGGGAGATACAAAGCTTACGGTGTTTTATGATCCGCGCTATTGCCGGGCTTTGGTGTCGAAGCCTTCCACCTGGGATTTAAATCTCGCCGATTGGCTCAGGTCTCGCCAGCAGGGCGCGCAGATCTCGGTTGACGGAAAAACTCTGGGTCCCGTGAAGAGCGAGGTCCAGACCATAGAATTCGCCGCGGGCGTGCAGACACATGCGATAGAATTGAAATGACGAGGGCCTCGCTCTAGGGAATTGGTGCCAATTCCTTGGGGGCATTGTAGCCCTGCACTCGAATCCATGGCGACTTGCCGACCAAATCCGTGCTGTTGAATTTACTTTTCACGGAAATTGATTCGCCGGGAAAAACGGTCACATAATTGTTGTCGTAGGTGACCGGCAATATTTCATTGCCGTCCTTCCCGCCTGTTATCTCTGCCCGCACAAAGAAAGCGAGGTGGTTTGACGGATTGTGCATGTAAATTACCGCCTCGCTTTCGCCCTGGGATTTGCGAACCGTTCCTGCAACATTCAGATGAACTTTGGCCATTGATTGCATCGATGTGAAATCGGCCCAATGCTTTTGCTGTAAATCAAACGCGCGGTCATTGGCGCGGGGCCCGAGGTCATCCGGCGTGGCGGATTGCCAATAAACATTGTCGACAATTCTGCTTCCGCTCGCATCGAACAATTCGCAGCGCACGAAATATACCGGCGTAATATTCGTCATCGCCGGCAGACTCAGGGCTTGAACCACGCCCTGGACATCCACATCGACATTGCTGCGCTGGTCAAAGACCGATACGCCATTAAGATCGTAAACGCGCACGCGGACCTGTAGCCCATGCTGGTCTTGCGAGGTCTGATTGACGACGCGGATCTGTGCTTGGTCTTTGTCCTTGGCATAATAATCAAACACCACGGACAGCGGCCGCAGTCCAATCTTGGCGCCGAAATAGGCGCCGCCCGGTTTCATGTAATAATCGATCAGATGGCCGAAGAATGACGGCCAATGGTTATTCAGCATCCAATAAATCGTCATTTTGTGGTTGGCCCAGCCATTGGCCGCGAAATTCTCGAATTGGGCCCGCGCATTTTCGTAATGAGCAAGCTGCGCCTTCTCGGCAAATTCTTCGGCGCTGTTGGCCGGGCCATACCGGCGTTCGATGACGCGCCGGATATTGCGCAGCGAATTGTTGCCGTCTGTAGCTCCGGCGTGAAACGACCAATATTCGTTGATCGGCCACAGCTTGTCGGGTGGGATGAATTTCTTCAGGCTTTCATAGGGAGGAATTTCCTCATTGTCCCCCTGCTCCGCGGACGATCCGCGGGTCGGCGGATAAAGCCCGCTGAACCAATAGGAAGGTGGCCGCCAGCTATACGGCCCTTCCATGATAATCCCGCTCCAGATCCTGTTTCCGGCACTGTCCTTGGCAAAGGAGGAAACCGTGTCCACAGTCGCATTTGGCCAGTGCAGTTCGTCCAGAATATGATGATAGTCGGAAAGCACCGGTTTCGGCGGGAGGCCATCGCTGCCATTGGCCCAGACGAACGCGGCGGCATGAGAACGAAGCATCAAAATTTGAGAACGGAGACTGTCGCGCGCCACTCGCTGATCTTCTTCGTTCCACTGGCCCCACTTCTCCCACTGATTGCAGCACATCCACCCATACATGAGTGGTATCCCGGCTTCATCGGCCAAATCCACGAGATGCTCGCTGGAAATCTTTGATTCCGAACGCAGCATATTCAGCCCGAGATCCTTGACGTACCGAATGATGCCTTCTTCGCGTTTCGGATCGTCGCGATAAAGCAGATCGGGCGTATAGACCGCCCCACGCACCAGGAAGTCCCTGCCATTCACCTTGAGGTAGAAATTGCCACCTTTGCCGAGGTCGGGGAATTGCTGATCTTGGTCGCGATGCTGGGTGATAACGCGAATACCGAAGCGGGTAGATTGGCGATCAGAAACGCCCCGGCCGTTCTCCTCGAGGAATTCGAGTTTCAAATTATAAAGACTGGGCTGGCCCATGGTGTAAGGCCACCAAAGGTCGGGATTACCGATTGAGAGTTGCGGGAAGTGTTCCGGCATGAACGTGACCTCCCGGCTTTCGTTTGGGTTCAGCGTTACCGGCTGCTCAAAACGAACCGTCGGTTTGCCCTGCCGCGAGATTTGTCCCACCAAGCGTCCCCGAACCAGTCGCGACGACCCGTTCTCGAGAACTCCGAGCACTGTCAGATTGGCGGGCGTCTTGTTCGGGAGAGGGAGCGTTGTCGCGACCGACGGATGGGAAATGCGCACCGGGCCGGTCACACGGAGAGTGACGGGCTTGAAGATTCCGGCATTGCGGTCGGGGACAAATGAGATGGGAATCCCATTACCGCCTGGAGCCGCCTTGTATCCGAGATATTTTCCATTCAGCCAGTCGAACCAACTGTCCGCGAGCTCCACGCCGTTGACGTCCTGAATGGCGCGCTCGGGCGTGACCTTGACCGCCAAGGTGTTGAGCCGTCCGGGTAATATCGCTGCAGTGACGTTCAGCTTAGCCGCCACATACATGCCGACGATTTGCCGGTTGTCGGCGATCCGCTTTCCATTGAGCCAAATCTCCGCCCGATAATTGATGCCGGGAAAATCCAGCCAATAGGTCTTGCCCTGTGTGGGAGCGGTGAAATTTGTCCGGTACCACCAATCCTGCTTGTACAAATCCTGAGGCACTTCTGTGAGAAGATTCTTGCCGTAATAGAGATTGGGATAAACGCCATCCTCTTCCAAAATCTCCAGCACCGTGGCTGGGACTTGCCGGACGGGGTACCAATTTTTTGTGAGGTAACCGGCCCGGGAAATGTTCTCACCCGAATTCGCGGCTTGTGTTGCCGACGCAAGGCTCCAGTTTGCCTTCAGTTGAATAGTATCTGGAATTGCCTCAGCAGGGCCTCGTTGAAAGAAAACAAAAGCGGCAGCCGCGAGTGCGCCATAGAGAAGTCGCGCAGCCCGGCGAAGAGTCCGTTCCATGGTGGCACCCCCTTTAGAACGGATTCATAGACGGCAGCGGCGAATTCGTCACCCCGGCACGGTGCCGGACTCGTCTCGAGGGCGATGCGAACCGGCATGGCGGCCCTGCGCGGGCCAGATTCGCTTTGTGCCTCAAGATCTCGCGTCCTAGCCTGTTCGGTATGTCTGGGGACCATTTCTTGCGTGTCGTGCCTGCGGGCCAGGCCGATCTGGCCATAGCCGCATTATTGTTTCGTCAATATGCCGCGAGCCTTCCTGTGGATCTCGACCGGCAAGGTTTTGCCAGCGAGATATCGAGCCTGCCCGGCCCCTACGCGCCGCCCGGCGGCGCGCTTCTCCTTGGCTTCAGGAATGATACGCCCTTGGGCTGCATTGCGCTCAAGGGTCTCGAACCGGGGGTTGGAGAGATCAAACGCCTTTTTGTCGTGCAGGAAGGCCGCGGGTCGGGCGCCGGCAAAGCGCTCGTCACTGCGATTCTTGAAGAAGCCGCGCGCATCGGCTATCACGAAATCAAGCTTGATACGCTGCCGCATATGTCCCAAGCGATCGCGCTTTACCGCGGCTTCGGCTTTCAGCCCATCGCCCCTTATGGCAGTTTCCCGTATCCCGGATTGCTCTGTTTCGGACGGCGCGTGCCCCTCCCGGGGTGAGCGGGATTATTGGGGCTGAGACGAAGAGCTGACGCCCTTGTCCGATGAATCGGATCCCGGACTTGTCATGCCTGTGTTGTTGCCGCTCGTGCCGCCGCTGCCGCTGTTTGTGGCCGTAGAATTGTTGACGTTGCCTTTGGAAGCGGCTTCTTGCGATTCCTGGATATTGAGCTGTTTGGTCACCTCCACCTCATCGCGATTGAGGCGCTCTTCGGCCTTGGGATAGCGGGTGGTCGTACGCTGCACCATCTTCTTGGGCGCTACGGCGGCGTTGCCGGTGCCGGAAACGGTACCGGACTTCATGTCGCTCGACGACGCGGAAGTTCCCGTGCCAGAACTATTCTGGTTGGATTTGCCGCTGCTCTGCGCAAGAGCGATCCCTGTGGACAGCAGGAGCGCCGCGAGCCCCGCAATGATCTTCTTTTCCATGGAATGATCCCGTTGAGCTTCGACAGCCATAACGTTCGGAACCGGAATTCGGCATCATGCCTCGTAGTTCCGATGTTCCGTCTACGGAACTTTATTGGCGGAACCGCGGAATTGATGCCCCCGATCCGGCGGTCGAACCTAGCTGTCGTGATCGAATGCCGTGATGATGGGGCACGGTCCTTGACTTCGGGCACAGGCGCTCGCCAGCCGCTTCAAGGCATCGCGGGCCTTTTCCAACTCGGCGATTTTGGCGTCGAGTGCACCGATGCGCTCTTTGGCCAGTGCCCGCGCCCGCCCGTGATCGTGGCCGGCGTCCAACGCCAAAAGCTCGTTGATTTCCTCCAGCGTAAAACCCGCGGACTGCGCGGCACGGATGAATTTGAGCCGCCGCACCTCTGGGGCGCCATACCGGCGGATGCCACCGACCGGTTTGGGCGTCGGGAACAGTCCGCGGCGCTGGTAATAGCGGACGGTTTCGACACCCACCCCGCCCGCTCGCGCCAGCCCCGCAATAGTGAAATCCATGGTTGACTCCGTACTATGGTACGGAGGTTATAAAAAGCGCGTGCTTGGAAAAGCGCAAGAAGGAGAGCCACATGACTGTCGCTCCAGCCCGCCACGCCACGATTTATCGCATGGTAATGGACAAGCATGTCTGTCCCTGGGGGCTGAAGGCGCACGACCTTCTCAAGCGCGAAGGGTTCGAAATCGAGGATCATTGGCTCAAGACCAAGGCGGAGACCGACGCCTATAAAGCCGCCAACGACGTTAGGACCACGCCGCAGATACTGATCGACGGCAAGCGCGTCGGCGGCTATGCGGATCTGCGCCGTCATCTGGGCAAAACGGTACGCGATCCCAAGGCCCTCACCTACAGGCCGGTCATCGCAGTTTTTGCCGTTACCCTCCTGATGGCGCTGGCGGCAAGCTACGCCGTGTCGGGCACTCCATTCACAGTCAGGGCCGGCGAATGGTTCGTCGCCTTCAGCATGTGCGTGCTCGCGATCCTGAAGCTTCGCGACGTGGAGGGCTTTTCCACCATGTTCCTGAGCTATGACCTTTTGGCCCGCCGCTGGGTGCCCTATTCTTACGTCTACCCCTTCGCAGAAGCCTTGGCAGGCATTCTGATGATCGCCCGCATTTTCAAATTCATTTCCGTGCCCCTGGCACTGATCATCGGTACCATCGGCGCGGCTTCAGTGATTAAGGCGGTGTATATCGACCGGCGTGAGCTCAAATGCGCCTGCGTAGGCGGCGACAACAATGTGCCGTTGGGCTTTGTCTCACTCACGGAAAACTTGATGATGATTGCCATGGCGCTGTGGATGGCCCTGATCTAATCATCCTCTGCCGGGCGCCGCTCCAGTGCGCGTATCGCCGCGCAGATCCACGACCAGACCTCGAAGCCCGCATCATCGCCGCGGCGGCGATGGGCAAGCGCTCGCAGAGAGGCTTCCACCGCAGCCCGCTTCCCGTGCGCTGCATGCATCAGCACGGCGGCGCGCCGAATTCCACGACTGTTTTTCTTGAGCTCGAGCCCCATGCGCCATTCTCTTCGCGGGCTTGGGAACGCGCCAGACGGCCTCAAGTGCCTGCGACATAATTGATTGTCAGTCCTGATTTTTTGTCATTGGTGCCGGGGTCTGCGAATCGAGCAAGATGCGCGGCCAGGACTTGGAAAAAACTCACATGACGCCAATCGTCGCGCTGTTCAGCATACTCGCCGCGCAAGCCTTGGGCGCGATCAGCCCAGGCCCATCGTTCCTATTTGTTACCCGCACTTCGGTGGCCCTGTCGCGCAAGGACGGGCTCGCGGCGGCCGCAGGCATGGGACTGGGCGCGGCCATTGTCACGGCGCTGGCGCTGGTGGGAGTGCGCGCGGTGATCGCCCAGGTCGAATGGCTCTACGCCGCTTTCAAGCTCATGGGCGGCGCCTATCTACTTTATCTTGCCTTTCGGCTTTGGCAGGGCAGTGCCGCAGAAGTCCCAGACAAAACTTCTGCGCTTGTGCCAAAAGCAGGCTTTCGACGGAGTTTCCTTCTGGCGCTGGCCACACAGGTCTCCAACCCCAAGACGGTCCTGGTGATCAGCGGAATTTACGCCGCCCTTCTGCCCGGCCATGTGCCGCTTTGGATGTATCTGGCGATACCACCCATCGACTTCGCAATGGAAGGAGGCTGGTATGCCTTTGTGGCCATCGCGATGTCGTCATCTGGGCCCCGGGCCCTCTATCTGGGTGCGCGGGGATGGATTGACCGCGCCGCGGGCTCGCTCTTGGGCGTGCTGGGACTGCGCCTGATCCTGGAAACCTCGTCCTAGAGGCTCGCCAATTCCGTCAGCTTGATATTCTTGAACGGCAACGAGCGGATGCGCTTGCCGGTGGCCGCGAAGATTGCGTTGGCGATGGCCGCAGCGATAGGCGCGGTGGAACATTCCCCCACGCCACCCCATTTGGGCTTGCCCTGAGCATCCTTGCCCCCGGTGAGCGCGAGAGCGGTCACCACATCGGGCGCATCCGTCATCCGCACCATGCGGTAATCGTTGAAATTGCCCTGCAGGGCAGCGCCGTTCTTAATGGTGATCTCGCCATAGAGCATGGCGGTCATGCCGAAGATCACGCCGCCCTCGATCTGGGCATCGACCAGATTGGGATTGACCACGTGATAGGCATCCGTGGCGGCAAAAACGCGATCCACGCGCACCTCGCCGGACGGTTCCACCGTCACTTCGGCGACCTGGCCGCCCACCGCTTCGTGATTCTCCACCAGCGATATGCCGCGCCCGCGCCTCGGGGCCATCGGTTTGCCCCAGCCGCTGATTTCGGCCAGCTTGTTCAGCACGGCAAGCGAGTCCGCGCGATCGGTGAGGCCCATGCGGAATTTTAGAGGATCCTTGTTCGCTGCGTGGGCCAATTCGTCTATGAAGCTTTCCAGATAGAAGCAATTCTGCGATCCGCCCACCGAGCGCCAATAGGCTACGGGCACGTGGGTGTTTTTGAGCATCTGGCCCGTGTACCAGTTGGGTATCTTGTTGTAGGGCACCGAGGGCCCGATCCCCTCCAGCGCCGTGAAGTCAATGCCATCGGCCGCGGGACGGCCGGTGGAGCGCAGGATCGAACCGCAAGCGCTTTGAATGAAGAGGGCATCCAGCCTGCCGTCGGGCGTGAGCGCGCCTTTGAGCCGGATCGCCGATTGCGGACGATAACGATCGGCGCGCATATCCTGCTCGCGCGACCATAAAAGCTGTAGTGGCTGGTCGATCTTGCCGGCCTTGGCGACCCGCACTGCATGGCGCAGTTCATCGCCGAATGTCCGTCGGCCGAAGCCGCCGCCCAGATAAAGCTGATGGAAATAGACTTGCTCCGGCTTTAGCCCCGCTTCCTTGGCCGCCATTTTCGCATTCTCAAGCGCGGACTGTGATCCCATCCACACATCCAGACGGTTGTCCTGCAGATGGACCGTGGCATTGCAAGGCTCCATGGTGGCATGCGCCAGGAGCGGAGTTTCGTAAACCGCTTCGACCACATGAGCGCTCTTGGCGATCGCACTTTTGGCATCGCCGTCATTGCGGGCTGTGACCATCGGCCCGTCCAGCGCGTCGCGGTAATCCTGGACGAATTGGACGCTGTCGGTCCTCGCGGCAGCGCCGCCATCCCAGGTGATTTTTAGTTTCTTGAGGGCCTCGTTGGCGCGCCAATAATTGTCGGCGACCACAGCCACCGCATCGTCGAGTTTCACAACCTGTTTGATGCCGCGCGCGCCTTGAATGGCGGAATCATCCACCGACACGAGTTTTCCGCCGAATACCGGACAGGACATGATCGAAGCATAAAGCTGGTTCGCCTCGCGCGAGTCGATCCCGAATTTCGCCCGGCCGGTCGACTTGATCGCTGAATCCAGCCGCGGCTGGCGGGTGCCGGCCAGCTTGAATTGTTCCGGCGATTTGATCTGAGGCTCCGCCGCCAGGCGGACTCTGGCCGCATCCTTCACCAATTCGCCATAGCGCAGCGAGCGTCCGCTGGGCTTATGGAAGACTTTGCTGTCGCGCGCCTCGCACTCCCTCGCCGGCACCGTCCATTTCGCCGCCGCCGCCTGAACCAAACGCTCTCTGGCCGAAGCACCGCCTTGCTGCACGTAGGGCCAGGTTGTGCGGATGCCGCGGCTGCCAGCCGTCATCATGTCGCCATACAATTCATTCTCGCGGATGTTGCGATTGACCGAAGCGAATTCGACTTTCACCTTATCCCAACGGCACTCCAGTTCTTCGGCCAGGAGTAGAGGCAGGCCCGACCCGGTGCCTTGGCCCATCTCGGCCATGGGACAGCGCAAAGTGATGGTGTCGTCCGGCTCGATCACCACCCAGGCATTCACTTCATTGGGGTCGGGCGTGTCATTGGCCCAGTAGCGCGCTTCCAGCTCCGGCACAGCCGCGCGAGCAGCTCCGGGAATGAACAGGCCCAGCGCCAGCCCGCCGGTGAGAGTGGCGCTCGCCACCACGATTTGACGGCGGGAATACTGGGTGGCAGCGATCGGTTTGCCCATGGCTTTACACCTTTCCAGCGGCGCGGCGGATGGCGCGGCGAATTCTGACATAGGTGCCGCAACGGCAAATGTTGCCGGCCATCGCCGCATCGATGTCGGAATCGTCGGGATTGGGCGTGCGATTCAAGAGGGCGGTGGCCGACATGATTTGGCCGGACTGGCAATAGCCGCATTGCGGCACGTCTTCCGCGATCCAGGCTTCCTGCACCTTGTTCAGATTGCCATCGCGCGAAAGGCCTTCGATGGTAGTTATCTCGTGACCTTGCGCGCCCGAAACCGGCAGCGAGCAGGAACGCACCGGGCGGCCGTCCATCAGCACCGTGCACGCGCCGCATTGGGCGATGCCGCAGCCATACTTGGTGCCAGTGAGACCGATTTCGTTGCGTAACACCCAAAGCAGCGGCATCTCGGTTTCGACATCGAGATCATGTTGCTCGCCATTGACCTTGAGGGTGACCATGGGAACCTCCGGCGCGCAAATTTTTTTTGGCGAAGATAACGACGCGATAGATATCACAAAGGCCGGGTTGCGTCACCGGCCGCGTCAGGGTTTGGGGGCGGGGTTTTTATCGTTTTCCGCGAGATAACTTCCGTAAGCCCAGCCTTGGCGTGATTCCCGTCCGGAGATCACGACTTCCACATGGTCCCAATTGCCCTGTCGCTCCAGGATCGTCACGGTGGCGCCTTGCTTCAATCCCGTAATTATATCGGCGCTAGTCGAGGGTGTGGCGCGGAGATTGACGTCACGGACCACCGTCGCCACCGGAAGGACAGGCTTCGGCGGCGGAGCGGGAGCGGGTTGCGCGGCGGCCTGAGACTCATCCTGATCGGTGTCGCTGGATGCGAACAAATTTCCCAGATCCAGCGATTGCAAATTGGCGAGCATGGGCTGACCGAAGAAGAACACCACGCAGCCAACCGTCACTACGGCAAAGACCAGGATGAAGTCCCTTACAAGATGGCTCCGCGGCTTTTCTTCTTCCACGTCGCTTGTGGCGGACTGGGTGGTAAAGTTTCCGGGCAGCGGCTCCCAATGGGTCGGCGGGGGTTTGGCCACGACGCCAACTTGCATCTGCTCCAGGGACGCCTCGGCCCGGGCGATCGCCGCCTCTCGATCCACCAGCACCGCCTGTAAATTCTTGATCTCCTGGTTGAGGCCGTTGACATAGGCGTCGTCGGCTGCCGCCCTTTCGCCTTCGGCATGGGCCGAACGAAGGGCGGATTCCGCAGCTTCGCATCGCGCCTGCAATTCGGCCAGCATGCGCGCAGCCTGTTGCGCCCGTTCCGCTTCCGTCGCGTCCTGTTCTTCCGCCGCCTTCCGCGCCGCCAGAATCTCGGTTTCCAACTCCCGGCGCTGTTGACGGAGGTTTGCTTCGGCCTGCTCGCAACGCGCCGTTAGATCGGCCAGTGCACTGGCCGCCAGTTCCTGCTTGTCCAATTCCGATGCGCCTTGCTCTGCCAGAGCGCTCTTCGCGGCGGCAATCTCGGCTTCCGATGCCTGGCGCTGGCGCAGCAGGTCGGCTTCGGCATCGTCGCAACGGGCTTTCAATTCCTGAAGCGTCTTGGCCGATTGTTCGCGGCGGTATGCGTCTCTCGCGCTTTGGTCTTCAAGTGCCTTTCGTGCGGTGGAAATTTCAGTCTCCGAGTTCCGCCGCTGCTCCGTTAATTCGGCCTTGAGCGCAGCGAGCTCGCTCTCGCGCTGAACCAATAGCGCGTTAGCCGCGGAGACATTGTTTTTGAGCTCCCGGAAGGCAGAGACCTCTTTCTCGTGATCAACCTTTGCCGCGGCGAGGCGCGACGCCTCCTTGCTGCTCCATTCGTTCTTGGCCGCGGCTATGGCCGTCTCGAGCTTCGCCTGCCAGTTGCCGTTCAGGGATTGGGTAGCGGCGCGCATCTCGCTGAGCTCTTGGTCGCGCCCTGCCAATTCCGCCTTGAGCGACGAAATCTCCTTATTGAGTGTCTCGCCATGGGATGCTTCGGCGCGCGGCGCTTCCGGAATTTTCGGCTGCGGCGGTTGCTGCAAAATCGCGAGCTCGCCGGAGCGCACCGGAAGCTCGATCAGCGCGAGGGTGGAAGCGTTGCCCTCTTCCTTGGCGATGAGCCGCAAGACCAGCACATGGTCATCATTAAACCCTTCAGGCGGGGAATAAAAAAGCTCGTCCAGCTCGTCGAGCGCAAGCGACCAAGTGCGGTCGCCATTGTTGCGCCCGGCCGTAAGCCGCGCTCCTTGGGGCAGATTCTCGATACGCAGTGTGAAACGTCCGCGCCGGCGGTAGGGAGAAACTAGAGACGCCAAATCAAGCGCAATTGGCCGCGCCGGCGTGGAGGCCACCAGGGACGCCTGTTTATGCAACTGCGTTGCGTGCTGTGCCATTGTGTGCCGCCTCGTAGGCACGATCCCTGCACTACGGGAGGTAAAATAATCGTGCACCCTCTAAGCCGGGTTTAGAACGATCGATAAAAACTGCATTAATCTTTCTGGATCAGCCGCACGAAACGGCGCGAAACCGTACAGATTAATCAACGCTCATATTCGGTGCGTAGCTTCGGCCCCGCGCGGCGAGCTTACGCGGCTTGTTCCAATTCGATCTGGGCCCGATTGGGAAAGAAGGCCAAATACTCTTTGATCGCGGCAACCGCAGGATAAGGAGCTTCGTAACTCCAAGCCACGTTGCGGCCGCGCTCGCCGCCGGAAGGAATGCTGAAATAGCTGCAATTGCCTTTATAGGGGCAATATGTGTGATGGTCGCTGGGGATAAAGAGCGGCATCACAGCATCGGCGCGAGGAATGTACAGAACGACCGGATACGACGCCTCGGCCAAGCGCAATGCAGCCCTGGTATCGGCGACGACACGCCCTTCCACCCTCACCACCACCCGTCCCGCATGCGAGGCGATTGTGATGGGATGATCAGGACCGGGCGCCTTCATTGGCTTCCCGGCAATCGAATGACCTAATGGGCGTCGGCGCTGTTGACGCCGCGATATTGTTTATTGAGGTCCTCGGTCGCCTGATGTTCTTCCTGATCTGTCTTGTAGTCGCGTTTATAGCGTTCGTGATGGCGCGACGCATGCATCTCGGTCTTCTTGGCCGTAT
>Ga0126381_100007481_pt1 | contig 12158 bp, 8 predicted proteins | sample PanSoiMetPlot_28_FD_96465 | JGI IMG/M metagenome (GOLD analysis project Ga0126381, IMG submission 96465) | Tropical forest soil microbial communities from Panama - MetaG Plot_28 | ecosystem: Environmental > Terrestrial > Soil > Tropical forest > Bulk soil | place: Panama | collected 2016-02-17
ACGTGTCCCGGCCGTAAGGGAGGCGCAATAGAATGTGGGGCAGGCACAGACCGACGTACTTCGAATCGTCGCTCTTTCGAAAATCCTTCCAGGCCACGTATGCGTCATTGTCAAAAATCTTGGCAACATCGCGAGGACCTACAAGCTCTGTGTAGCTTTCCCAATTGAACAGGCTGGGGCTTGCGGCAGTCAAGAATGGCGCGTGCGACGCGGCAGCCACGTTGGACAGGTTGATCACTAGTTGGATGTCTTCCGGATGCCGGGTCAACTCATAGTCGCCTATCAGGCAACCATATGGCTGGCCACCGAGCGTACCGTATTCTTCTTCGTAGATCTTCTTGAAGATCGTAGCCTGTTCCCAATCGTTCTGCTTGGTGAAATCCCGCAGGATCTCTTTCTTGCTGACGTTCATCACCTTGATCTTCAACATCGTTGAAGTTTCGGTATTGGCCACTAGGTATTGCAGCCCTCTCCAAGAGGCTTCCATCTTTTGAAATTCGGCCGCGTGCATGACCTCATTCAATTGACCGGAAATCAGTTCGTCGAGCTCCTTGATGCGGTTGCCTAGCATCTCGTCCGTATCTTTGGCAACCTGTATCTGGCCGGCAAGGACTTGATCCACCAACTCCTTGACCCATTCCCTGCCCTTCGCGCGTTCTTCCTTTGTTTGGCCTAGGCGGCCGTTATTTACTATGGTGTCGAGCAAACTGCCTTCGGTCTGGATGGCCAGCGCCGAAGCGGTTTCCGGAGTGGGTTTGGGTTCTGTCGCCATGAGCTATTCCTCCTTGGTGGAATTGCCAATAGACTGGCTACCCGCTTCAGCCCCAACCCGTTGGAGCGTTTCGTGGTTGCTTAGGACTTCCTGCAACAGGGACTCTAAACGATCATTGCCGATCAAGCTGGTCCGGAGGTTGTGAAGCGCGCTCCGAAGTTCCAGCAGCCTTCTCAAGGCGGGTACTTGTTTAGCGACCGCCGCCGGCTCGAAGTCCGCCATGGATTCAAAACGCAGTTCTACGCCCAAGCGCGTGTCGTCCTCATTGAGCCGATTGTCGACTTTGAAGGCGAGCCGCGGGTTAACTTGCGCCAGAACACGGTCGAAGTTGTCCTTATCGATTTCTGCGAACTTGCGGTCCTTCAGCGCCGGCAGAGGCTTTTCGGGTTGGCCCGACAGATCCGATAGGACTCCAACCACAAACGGAATTTCCCGCTTCTCAATCGCGCCGCCGGTCTCCACGTCGTAAGTGATGTGCACCCGTGGGGGACGTACTCGGCTTAGCTTCTTTTGTAAACTCTCTTTTGCCACTCCGGTTCTCCTGGCCGCTTCACCGAATCGAACAGCTGTTTAGGAGTGTCTAGTACACCTTTGGCCGTTACAACCGGTTCGCAGATTTCGAAAATATATCACACTTCACGGTAAATGGAGCCTCTGTTTGTTCAATTAACGGTAACCGCATTCCGAGGGCATTGGAGAGACTCGAAGAACACGGGGTTGAACAGATCTTTACCACCTGGGAATTCCACAAATTCCACCTTGGCTGGGGGATTGAGTGGCTGGGCCACTACCGATTTACCCAGACCGCGGATCTCGCTCCACTGCACGACTTTGCCGCTAAAAGTGCGGCCGTCGGCGTTTTGGAAAAGCCTCAGAACGCCCCACAGACCTTCGAAACGTCCGAATCCTGTCGTGAAATCACCCACTTGGACAGTTCCTTCTGCTCCGGAATTGCTACCTGCCGGAGCTGGCCAGTAGAAGGTCTTTTGCAGGGGATCCTGGGAGTTTAGTTCCTTCCCGTCAAGGATGAGCCGGACCACAATAGTTTGGCCAGACGGACCCTTTGGCCCTGGAACGGGGCGGAGAACGTATCTCAATCTAGGCTGCATCATGCCGCCTTCAGCGAAGAAGACGTCGGTCAGTTCTTGTGCGCCCGTTAAGAAACGGAGCAGTTCAGGCGCGACTTTCATCCCCTGGAGCGATGGGTTGGGCTTCCATTCCGACCCCTGCTTGACCACCAGATCGGAGGCGGATTGCTGAACATACTTCCATACGAAGCCATCGAGGGGCGAGAATCCTTTCGCAACTTCTGTTAAAGTTGCATCGGTTTGACTGGATTGGTTGAATGGATATTTCGACAGAATGGGCGACATCGCATGGCAAAATTGTGCCAGGTCGCTATTTTTCTTCCCGCCCGAGAATACCTCTGTATTGGATGGAATGACGGCAGCAGCTAATCGAATCGGCTGCTCCAGCAGAGTGGCGAGTTGCTTGTTGAGCCCTTCGTTTCCGACGTCGTAGAACTTGTCTGCCAGAGCGGTCTGTGAGGCTCTGGCTTGATTCAGGGCGACCTGGGCCTGAGGAATCGCGGTCGCACGCTCAGTAGCTGACGCGCGTCCAAGGGCATCCAAACCGCTCTGCAGACCCCGAAGTCCTTTCACGTAATCGCTGTCATTGTCGTTGACCAGCCGATCGACTTCGGCGGGGGTGGTGAATTGCACCGGCTGAAAAAGGCGGGCCAGGTCGGCTGTTGTCATACGCGGTGAGTCGGCGCCCACCGCTTGTTCTATCTGGTCGATGCCCTTTCCAAGTTTTGTTTTGTTGTTCCCCGTTCCCAAGCCAAACTTCTTCGCTCCCCTTTCCCACCAAGTCAGCTCTCCGGGTTTGGGCGGAGCGAAATCCGTGTTGGTCGACACGAGCCGGACGATTGCAAGCAGCGGGGAAGTTGACCCGGCCAAAATATCTAGCCGCCGAGCCGCATCTGCGGGACCAGAATATCGGAGCACGTGAAACGCGGCTAGAAATGTTCGCCATGAGTCGGCATACTGGCTGTAATACATGGACAGCAGCTGGTCGCGAACCTGCGTGCTCCGAAAACGATTCCCAATATTAGCAATGTCGCCCATTACGCACGACTCGGTACCTGCCCCGAAGTTCCCCTTCGCAACCATATCCTCAAAGCGCCTTAGCCCTTCTTTCGTGAATGCACCCCGAATTTCGGACGGTCCAGAGAGAACGGACTGATACTTGTCGGCGTAGTCGCCAACTATGATGGGCTTAACTTGACGGTCCACGGCCGCAAGCAGACTATTAAGTTGCTGATCCAATCCCCCAGCCTGTCTTAGGAAGGCGCGGGCTGCTGCTTCGGCATCTGGATCCTCCGCTAGAGCGACCGGCGGTGTACTCTCCTGCCCGAGTTCGGACGCGTAGTAGTCGATCTGGATATTCAGCAGAAGCCTTTGTTCATCAGTCAGCTTTGGAAAAGTGTCCATCGCAGATGCCTTGAGCACTCTCGCGATCATGGGCTCGTCGAGAGGGCATGCGAGGGTTGTGATGGTCCGATGAGTCTTGAGGCGATCATATGTCAATCCAGCGCTAGCGGCTCCATTGGAGTCTCCGGCATGTTGGAGTTGGGATGCGAGCTGCTCATTGAGCTCCCTTAGGGTGAGCCGTCGCAACCGTCCGAAATAAGCCCGCTTGGCTTGGCCCCTTAGCTCATTGCCGGTATAAAGGCCCCAATGAAACCTAAAGGGAGAGCGTTTTTGGATTTCAAGTATTTCGACGCGCAGCTTATCGAGAGCGCGCAAATTCGCAAGGCTCAAGTCATCGCCGCCGCGACGCAGAGCATCGATAGAACTCTGGAAGCGGCTGACGAGGCCTGAATTGCCGATCCAAGAAACTGTCCACACCAGCGTGATCAAAAGCGCCAGACCGACAGCCACGCCTGTCACAACTGTACGGTAGCGGTCGAATGGCGCAGGCGGGCGAGTTACAGCCGGACGGTCTTGCCGCAGCACCTTAGTGAACAAGTCCGGAACAAACATCCATTGCTCAACGGCTCGCGAAGGCGCTTGTTCTAAGGGCGATTTGCCGTAAGAGGTCTTAAGTTCGGAGGAAAAGATCTGCGTGGCATCGGAGGCGTGAATGGAGCTGCTAAACACGCTCGCATCCGGCAGGGCCGGCGGGGCCGTCATTCGTTCCGACCTGCGGGTGCCGATGAAAAAGAAGCCCCGCAATTGAGGGCTCGGCTGCAGCGGATCGGGCTTGAACACATCGACCAAGAATTGCACCAGGTTAGTGCGAATGCGCTTGAACTCTCTAGGAAACTCGTAAATGGGGGCGCGCGCTTCTTGCCTCGTTTCCTGCGCCAGCGCCGCCAATCGGCGGTCACTCAGCCGAAGGAAGAGGGTTGAAAACAGCTTGCTGAGGCGCTTCGTCTCGGATTCGGCCCAAATCCGGTCGCCCGCAGCCTCCTTGCCGGCCGTCAATACTCCGAAGAGCTGCCCGGCTTCGGTGTCGGCCATTCTGCCGAAGAATTCCTGAAAATACTTGACGTTGTTCAGCTTGCTGAATACAGTGTAGACGGGCAAGTCGGGCCCAAACGTCGCAGCCGTGGCAAATAAACGTTCCCGTATCTGCTGAGCCTCGCGATCCAATTCGGACGGTTCGGGCGTGCCTGTGAACTTTTGCGCATCAAACACCAGCAGCACGCCTCGGAGATTCGCGGGAGGCGATGGCTGAAGCCAGCGACGCCATTTGGACTGCTTGGCCTTTGGCGACAGGTTGGCGAGGAATTCGGCGAAACGCCGAGCGTCGCCACCAAAAATCTTGCCACCAATTTCGATGAACACCGTCCGCTGCGCGATCCAGACATTCGCCAGGCGTGTGCCGACCACGGCAGATCCGCCGCTACCAATTTGTCCGGCAAGAAGTGCCGGTTCGACACCACTGCTCTGAACGAGACTCGTCTTGCCTGCACGCTCTGGACCGAGCACCAAGTACATAGGAAGCTCGAATATGCGCGGCGGCCGGATGCCGGGCGCGATGGGCGCTTGCGACAATCGCTGTTCGGCCTCGCGGAGAGTCGCCAGCAGCGCGAGGTCGTCCGGATGCATCTTCTGTGGTCCTGCTACCGCAACAGGTTGCGCCGGCCTTGCGGCTCGTTCGGACCGGCGGATCTGCCACCATCGGACGACTCGCTCCACGATCAGCCAGAGGAAAAGCGCTGCAACGCCGATTCCAGTCCAAAGTAGGCCTTGCTTCACCAGCTTCGAGACATCGTCAGAATGGAAGTACGCGGCGATGATCCAGACCAACAGCGCGTATAGAAACAGGATGAAGAGCAGTCGTCGAATCATGAAGCCCTACGGTAATTCAGTTAAGGCTAACCACCGCCATTCGAAGTTCGTCCAGCCGGAAGGAGAGATTCCATCGGAATAATAAAAACAACAGAATCGCACCAACGACACATCCCAGGATCCACCAGCGCCACATTCCCGTCTCCGCGTTGAGTTTTGGTGCCTCCGGCAGGAACTGGATTGGAGGCGAGAGCTTGTAGTCCAAACCTCGAATGGATTCGATTCGCCGCCGCAAACGCTCTGCAATCCGTGACGCCTCACCGCGTAAGGGTGGCGCAAAACGTCCTTCAAAACCCAGCAGCAGACAAAGCAAGTAGACTTCCAAAAGGTCCGCTACTTCAGACGAATCCCGGCGGCGTTCGATATCGAGGAGTTTGTCATAGAATACATCGCCAGCTACGGCTTGGCCAAACAGTTCGATGTTCAGCGGCCTCTTTCGCCACTCGTCGGCTTTCGGATCCTTGGATGAAAGAATGGTCTCGTCGAGAAACGCGATGACCGCGAACGAGGCGTCGCGCACGTCGGCTGAGGCATAGCCCGATACCCCGGCCTCACGCTCACATTCTTGCAAAGCAGCTTTCATGCGACGTCGAAACGTCTCCACCTCAAGGAGCGCCTGCCTTCCGGACTGAATTCTCACAACTCCCGTCAGAATATTCTGGTAAACGAGGGCGAGCGTATCAGCCCTGGAGGTGACGGGTGGCGCATTTGCCGGTTGCATTAGGTGCCGTTCCCAATCTTATGTTTCAGCGTATACTCTTCGCTAGTGCGGGCGCCAACCTGCGGTTGAGATGTTTCCGGACCAAGTCCTCGCGGTATACCAAATCGCTATGCCACTCCGCGGTCATACACTAGGTGGCGCAACGAGGCCTGATGTTTCATCTGTTCGAGATAGATCGCTCGAGATTTCTCTTTGGCGCCGAACAGTATGACGCGGAAGTGCTGGTCCGTGAGGCCGGTTTATTTCAGGATCGCTTCCTTAGTCTTTTCTTCTAGGTAGAAGGCACGCAAGATCCGCCGGTTACGCTCGGCAAGTTGTGCGAGACCCACGGTAAAGGCCTGCCGTAGTTCGAACAGATCGGTTTCCGCAAGACTCCTACGTCGTGGCTCGGGAACCACCTCTGGCATCAGCTCATTGCGCTGCGAGCATCGCCGGTATTCTGAGATGACGTTCCGGCAAATACCATTAAGAAACGCGCTGGCTGCTTCGATATTCCGGACTTTTCGTTTTGTGAGGCAACCAAGAGGCGACTGATGGTTTCCTGTACGATGTCTTCTGCGTCGGGACACGCGAAGCCGACCTCGTAGGAGACTTTGAATCGAACTTTTAGCCGAAGCTTCTCCAATTCCCTGCTGGAGAAACTCATCCCATGCCTCGAATGGACGGGTTACCAGAGTCGATAGATGTAAAAGTACCCATGTCTCGGTGTGCTCCAAAAATTCGGCCCAGATTCTCTTTTCTTTTGAGAATGTTCGCGGTTCGAATGAGTCAAAGGGTTCGAACACGCTTGGCTGCATCAATGCCGCTGTTTCCAAGCAACCTTTTCTACAATCGCGTGTGACCGACAATTGTGCGGCATGAGGTTGTCAGAGGAACAGCTCGCGCGTGACCCCGAGCATGTCAATCGTGATCGACGGAGCCCTCGATAGATTCAGTCCGTGTGATGCATTACACTGCTAGCGGCTCCCTAACAACATTTCAATTGTTTATTCCAATCAACTCCACCTGGGGGAAGCATGAAGAGAGAAATAAATTTGCTCCATATTTCGAGCGAAGCTTGTTGTATCGCAGACCTGGGCCTTGCAAAGCCGAACCCGCATGTTCCGCCGGAGGTCTAAGAGATAACCCGGGGTGTTGGCCAATCGGACGGCAAGCGATACGTAGTCTTCAACGCTTTCGCCGATCAACTCACCCAAAGAAGCAGCCTTAAGAAGAGACGCACTAGTTCGACAAACCCAACGGTCGCCTAAGAATGTAACCACCGGAACGCCCTGCCAAATGGCCTCCATGGTTGTTGTGCCGCCGTTGTACGGGAAAGTATCGAGGGCAATGTCGATCTGAGCATACGTTTCAAGGAACCGAAAGTGATCCGCAGGGCCGTGCGGGTGCACCCTGGCGGGAGAAATGCCGTAGCGCTCGAAGAGGCCCAGCAAAAAATTGCGGGTGCCAGCCGAGGCAAGGGTGCTGTTTCTTAAAACCAGCGAGCTACTTGGAACCTGCTCCAGAATTCTGCTCCACGCCTGGATTACTTCTGTGGTGATTTTGTATTGCGACGCTAGGCAACCGAAACTGATTGCCTCGGCAGAGATGCATGGTGGATCCACAATCTCCGGCACGGGATAGCCTACCTCGAAGGTCAAGTAGCTGCCAGGTACGCGCACAATTTTTTCGCAATAATACCTTTCCTCATCGGTCGGAACTACGACTTGGTCCCCTATCAAGTAGTCAAAACTTGCCATTCCCGTGGTGGCATACATATTGAACCATCCCACAATCACGGGAGCAGGCCGAAGCGCGAATAGCGGCAGCCGCCGCATACTGCTATAACCATTCAGGTCAATGAGCACATCGATCGCGGCTTGCTCGATCTCTAAGCAAAGCTCCTCGTTAGACAATCTCGAAACGTCGTGAAACTGATCATCCGGTAGCGCTCGATAACCATATTGAATTTCAGATGCGGGAGCATCCGAGAAGAGGTGTACCTGAACCAGGCGTCGATCGTGATGGTTGATCAGTCCCCATACAGGCTTCATCCAGTTATGATCTTGAAAGAAAGCGGAGACATAGCCGACTCGCAATGGCCGAGCTGCCGTTCTCGGGCTTGACGACCGTTTTGTCTGCCTCTTTGGTAAGTAAGACGCCGCCCAGGTTCGCCGCGCCTCGAGAACTGCAGCATTGTCGCTCGTAGGACTTCCAGGAATCACAACGGCGATTGCGGTTTCTGGGAGTTCCTTATTGCCGCCAGCCATAGCTTTACGAAATAAAACCAAAGCTTCGTCGACCTGGCCGATTTTGAAGAGGGCCTGACCGAGATTGTGTTGTGCCTCCGCCCAATCCGGATGAATCTCCAGTGCCTTTGTCAAGCAAGCAATCGCGGCTGCGTACTCCTTGCGCGAGCTTTCGGCGCAGCCGGACGCATACCAGGCGGCTGCAAGATTTGGGTTGATCGCGACCGCTTGCTGGTAAGCCCCGAGTGCGCCTTGAAGATCTCCACTCGTCTGCAAGTCATTGCCTCGATCGCATTGTAATTCCGCGATTTCGTTGAGAGCAGCGGCGGGGTCCGGACTTAACGCTTCAGCCTGCCAATAAGCCTTGATCGCCTCACCGAATCGACGCTGTTCTTTGAAAAAGAAGCCGAGGGTTTCGTAACGATCGCTAGTGGGATCGAGTTCGATTGCGCGAAGGAAGCTCGCCTCTGCCTTCCCCAAATCGCCGAGCGCCCTCAAGCCAAGTCCCAGAGTCGTGTAGCATCGTGCTTGATTGGGAGCGATCGCAAGAGAACGACGCACTAGCTGCGTCGACTCTTCATGCCGGCCAGATTGTAGCGCGAGAACGCTAAGGAAATACAAGACGTCGGGTTGATCCGGCCAGGCTTCCAGAATAGCCTCATAAAGACAACGCGCCTCCATCATACGTCCGGCACGGTGGTGGTCCAGTGCCTGTCGCAACAGTTTGTCCTCCTGATCGGTCAAGGCTTGAGTATAATCGTTCGACTAGGAGCGATATGCACCGGCAGCCTCGTAGGCTGACCCGAAGACGTCGCTGCCTGTAAGGAGGTTTTCAAAACAACGATAGTGACGCGGCGCAAGGATATTGCATTCATTGGAGCGGTGCGTGCTAGGCTCCGAAGGACGCACGTGGCTCGGTTGACAGTGGCGTGGCGTCGAGGAAGAGTCATAGTCGAGTGTACGGAACAATTTCTTTGAAGGATGAGAATCAATAGCCTGCCGCCCAGTAGGCTGACAAATGAGGTGATCTATGCCGGTGAACTTGAGGGCGCTAGTTGGCAAATTGGATGAGCGAATGCATAGCGCAATGGAGGCAGCCGCCGGCCTCTGCCTGGCACGAACACATTACGACATCGAAATCGAGCACTTCCTGCTTAAGGCGCTGGATTCTACCGATACGGATTTTGTGCAAATCCTGCGTCGATTCGAAATCGATAAATCCAAGTTGACCTCGGAGCTGACGCGGAGCCTGGACAAGCTGAAGACCGGCAACGCTCGCACGCCTGCTTTCAGCCCGTCTTTGCTTCGCACGTTGTCGGAGGCCTGGACGATAGGCTCCCTGGATTTTGGAGCCAGTCAGATCCGAACGGGCGCCGTGATTCTGGCGTTGATGAGCGACGATGACTTGTCGCGGCTTGTACACGAAGTAAGTAAAGAGCTGCGGAAGATCGACGTCGGCGTTCTAAGGAAGGAGTTCAGTTCTATCGTCGAGGGTTCAATTGAAGATTCGGGCCCTTCTACACAGCTGCAAGAAAACACAGGAGGCACGAAGCGCGTCGCGGGTGGCAGAACGCCCAACCTCGATCAATTTACTATTGATTTAACAGCCAACGCGAAGCTTGGCAAGATCGATCCGGTACTCGGTCGCGACTTCGAGATCCGACAGCTGATCGACATCTTAATGCGCCGCCGGCAAAACAATCCGATTCTGACCGGCGAGGCTGGTGTTGGCAAGACGGCCGTGGTTGAGGGGTTTGCTTTGCGTGTTGCAAGCGGCGAAGTCCCACCCGCACTCCGGAACATTACGATTCGAACACTGGACTTGGCCCTGCTGCAGGCCGGAGCGGGCGTCAAGGGCGAGTTCGAGAACCGCCTGAAGGGACTGATCGACGAAGTAAAGTCTTCAGCCTCACCCATCGTTCTCTTCATTGACGAAGCCCACACTATGATCGGTGCTGGCGGACAAGCGGGCCAAAGCGACGCTGCGAACTTGTTGAAGCCCGCGCTTGCTCGCGGTGAATTACGGACCATCGCAGCGACCACCTGGTCGGAATACAAGAAGTATTTCGAAAAGGATGCCGCGCTTGCTCGCCGTTTTCAAGTGGTAAAAGTTGAAGAGCCACAGGAAGAGCAGTGCGAAGTAATGATCCGCGGCATCGCGGACTCGCTCGAAAAGCACCATAAAGTGCGTATTCTCGACGAAGCGGTCGCCGCAGCTGTCCGGCTTTCGAATCGCTATCTTGCTGGGCGGCAATTGCCCGATAAAGCCGTCAGCGTATTAGATACCGCATGCGCGCGGCTGTCTTTGACGCATCACGGGACTCCGGCCATGATAGAGGACGCTATCCGCCAAATCGATGACCTGTGCGTGCAAGAGCGAATTCTGCGACGGGAAACCGCTTCGGGTGCCGACCATGCCGACCGCCTGGCCGAAATCGCAAAGCAACGGCAGGAGCTGGAAACCGAACTTGCGGCGCTGCGCGAGCAATGGGATAAAGCCCGCGGCTTAATTGAACAGATCCGAGGTTTGCGCGAACGCTTAGAATCTGCGGCGGAGGGTGGGGCTGATAGAGACGGCAAGGGTGTCGCTGAAATCCGCGCGGAAGTGAACAAGTTATCGACCGAACTGTCGGACTTACAAGGCGAGAAACCGCTGATGCGGGTGTCTGTCGACACCCATCTGGTCGGCGAAGTGATTTCGGGATGGACTGGCATTCCGGTCGGCAAAATGGTGCGCGATGAAGTCTCGATGTTGCTAGACTTGGAGTCGCACCTTGGACAGAGGATAATCGGGCAATCCGGAGCCCTCAAAGAGATCGCTCAACGAATCTCGACTTCCCGCGCAAACCTGGACGATCCCGGCAAACCCGTAGGGGTGTTCTTATTGCTTGGTCCGAGCGGCGTCGGCAAGACCGAAACGGCGCTGACTCTTTCGGACTTGCTTTACGGGGGAGAACGCAATCTGATCACGATCAATATGTCCGAGTTCCAGGAAGCACACACGATCTCTACCTTGAAAGGCTCGCCTCCGGGCTACGTGGGCTACGGTGAAGGCGGGGTTTTGACCGAAGCTGTCCGCCGGCGACCATATTCTGTCGTGTTGTTGGACGAAGTCGAGAAGGCGCACCCGGATGTGTTGGAATTGTTCTACCAAGTCTTTGACAAAGGCGTGATGGAAGATGGCGAAGGACGCCAGATCGACTTCAAGAATACGATTATCCTGCTAACGAGCAATGCCTGCACGGATCAGATGATGGCACTCTGTGACAATCCGAATGATCTCCCGGACGCAGATGACCTGGTGGCCGCGCTCAAGCCAGACCTCAATCGGATCTTTAAGCCCGCTTTTCTTGGACGCCTGGTGATTGTTCCATATCATCCCATTCGCGACGAAGCCTTAAAGCAGATCGTGCGGCTGAAGCTGGGGAAAATCCGGCGCCGGATCCTCGAAAACCACAACCTGGAACTAAATTACGACGAAGCATTGGTAGATGCGATCGCCGCCCGCTGCACCGAAGTCGAGAGCGGCGCCCGCAACGTAGACAACATTCTGACAAATTCGCTGCTGCCGGACATTTCGCGGAGACTACTGTCCAGTATGATAGACGGCGGAAAGCTGAGGGCCATGCGGGTCGGGGTCGACGAGACAGGTTCGTTTGTGTATTCAGGGGACCTGAAAACTAGATTTGCGCAGTCACCCTCCAAATAAGCTCTATAGAATTTGCCTCAACTGCAGATCGGTGCGTTAGAGTTAATCCACTCCGAAATCGTACCCTCTGCCCAACAACCCCTTCTTGTCCTCTTGGCTCCCACGAATGAAGAATAGATACTCGCCTTTGCTTAGCGCCGGGACCGCCAGCCGATAGAGCCCAGCCCCGACCTCCTTAGAGTCGAACTGGTAAACGGTTTTCGGGGGGAAAACTGGCGTGCCCGCTTTTGGCCCGAAGTCGAGTTCCCTACGTTCTGTGGAAGCCCTGAAGCTCAGCAGCACCAGGTCATCAATCATGACCTTATCTCCCAGACGGGCGTAAAATACCAGCGGATCTTGATTGGCATGCACTTTCGCCGCGTTGCCTGCC
>Ga0126381_100007482_pt1 | contig 12157 bp, 12 predicted proteins | sample PanSoiMetPlot_28_FD_96465 | JGI IMG/M metagenome (GOLD analysis project Ga0126381, IMG submission 96465) | Tropical forest soil microbial communities from Panama - MetaG Plot_28 | ecosystem: Environmental > Terrestrial > Soil > Tropical forest > Bulk soil | place: Panama | collected 2016-02-17
AGGTGCGCTGCGCCTGCTCTGTGCGGCAATGCCAAATTGGGCGGCCAGATCGATCACCGAATGCTCGAGTGCGCTGATGAGCTCGCGGATGCCCAGATGAGCGCGGCGCAGATCGACCAGCGGATAGACGACCAGCTGACCCGGGCCGTGGTAGGTCACCTTTCCGCCGCGATCGATCTGCACCACAGGAATGTCGCCCGGTGCGAGCACGTGTGCCGCGCTCGCGTTCATGCCGAGCGTGAACACGGGTGGATGCTCCAGGAACCAGATCTCATCCGGAGTCGACGCGTCGCGCTCATCAGTGAAGCGCTGCATGGCACGCCAAGTCGGCTCGTACTCAACCTGACCGAGGCAGCGGATGACCACCTGCGGCAGCGCACAGGACGGCGCCTTCGCGATGATGGAGGCGTCGGCGCTCACGCAGTGGCGACGCCGCCGTCGACTCCGGTGGTGTTGTCGAGTCCGGCGTTGTTGCGGTTGAGAGCCTGTTCGGCGCGGTAGCTCGAGCGCACGAGCGGTCCCGACACGCACTCCAGGAAGCCTCGCGCCAACGCCACCTCGCGATACCTGTCGAACTCGGCCGGGGCCACGAACCGTTCGATCGGCAAGTGATTGACCGTGGGGCGCAGATACTGGCCCAGGGTGACGATGTCCACGCCGGCCGCGCGCAGATCCTCCAAGGTCTGCACGATCTCCTCGTCGGTCTCGCCCAGGCCGAGCATCAGGCTGCTCTTGGTGAGCACTCGCGGGTTGTGTTGCTTTGCATGCTCCAGCACCCGCAACGTCTGGTCATAACCCGCGCGGGGATCGCGGACCGGATGTGTCAGGCGTCGCACCGTCTCGATATTCTGAGCAAACACTTCGAGACCCGAGTCCACCACCGTCTCGACATCGGCAAGCACGCCTTGAAAGTCCGGCGTCAGCGCCTCCACGGCGGTCTGCGGACTTCGCTCCTTGATCGCGCGAATGCAGGCACCGTAGTGCGCGGCGCCACCATCGGGCAGATCGTCGCGATTCACCGATGTGAGAACGATGTACTTGAGGCGCATCAGCTCGACGGTGCGTGCGGCGTTCTGCGGCTCCTCCGGATCGAGCCAGCCGCGCGGATTGCCGGTATCCACGGCACAGAAGCGGCAGGCTCGGGTACAGACTGCGCCCATGAGCATGAGGGTCGCCGTCCCGGCGTTCCAGCACTCGCCGATGTTCGGACACTTCGCCTCTTCGCAGACAGTCGCGAGCCGGTGCTCGTCAACAAGCGACTTGACCGTTCGGAAGCCCGCGCCGGTTGGGGCCTTGGCGCGCAGCCAGGAGGGCTTGCGCACAGGGATCACCACATCGCTCGCGGCGTGCGCCTTCACGCCATCGCGGATCGCGGTAAATCCTTGAGGCGTAATGTATTTCTCGCCACTGCGTGCCCGCGAGACTTCCGTGACGAGCGGGATGCCCTTGAGGTTCGACATGCGGCCCATTGTAAGGCCAAACCTCGATTTCACCGAGCCGGCGAGCTCGAGCCTCAGGGGTGCGCTCGAACCCGTGCGTCGAGCTCCGCGAGCCGCTCGATGGAGCCAATATCGGACCAGTCCCCGCGATGCAGCTGACCGCGCAGGCGCCGTGCCGCAATGGCACGTTTCAACAGAGGCAGAAGAGGAAATCTCCCCGGCAAGCAGCCGTCGAAGAACTCCGGGCGATAGATTCCAACACCCGAATATGTATAGCACTCGCGCCCGGCCTCGCGCTCCACCACCCTGTCCTCCTCCAGCGCGAAGTCACCGCGAGGGTTATGCGCGGGATTCGGAACGAGCACCAGGTGAGCGTCGGCGGAGTCCTCTAGGGCGAGACTGCCAAAGTCGATGTCGGTCCAGACATCGGCATTGACCACCAGAAAAGGCGCGGGCCCCAGCAGAGGCAATGCCTTGAAAATACCCCCGCCGGTCTCCAGGGGGACGGGCCCTTCTTCGCTGTAGTGGATGCGCACTCCGTACTCGTGCCCGTCACCGAGGGATTCCTTGATGCGCTCCCCCAGCCACGACAGGTTGATGGCGACGTCGCGAATCCCGGCCTTCACCAGCGCCTGGAGGTGATAGACGATCAGCGGCTTCCCCGCCACCGGCACCAACGGCTTCGGCACCGTATCCGTCAGCGGCCGCAATCTCTCCCCACGGCCCGCCGCCATGACCATTGCCTTCACGGCTGTCGCACCTGCTCTGCGACTCGTGAGTTCGCGCGAGGCAGGCCCGAAACGAAGTGTTCCTCGATCAACTGGGCGAGTCCTGCCAGCTCCGAGTAGCGCGCACATGCCTCGCGCACGTACTCGAGCACGAGCGGCAGATCGCGCAGGTATCCTGCCTTGCCGTCGCGGTACCACAGTCGCGCGAAAATTCCGAGCACCTTGATGTGTCGCTGAACCCCGATCAGATCAAACCAGCGCACGAACTCGCGGGCATCGCTGCCCACGGGACCACCGAGGGACTGCAGCCGCTCCCGGTATTGCAGCACCCATCGTTCGACTCGCTCTCGCGGCCAGCTGATGTAACAGTCTTTCAACAGCGAAACGAGGTCGTAGCCGATCGGACCGCGCAGGGCATCCTGGAAATCCAGCACTCCTGGACTGTTCTGCGCGAGGACCATCAGATTGCGGGAATGATAGTCGCGGTGTACGAAGACTGCCGGCTGCGCGAGAGCTTCGCGGATCAGAAACTCGAAAGCCTCTGTCAGGGTCTGTTGCTCGGAGGCTGACCATGAGAGCTGCAGGTGCCGCTTGCAGAACCACTCCGGCATCAAGGCCAGCTCGCGTGCCAGCGGCTCACGGTCGTAAGGCTGTAGCTCGCGTGCGCCGGCCTGGCCGCGCACCTGAATGTCGGCGAGCACTTTCAGCGCATCGCCATAGAGCCGCTCGGGGTCATCGCCTGCATGGAGCCTCGACAGGTAAAGCGTTGCTCCCAGATCCTCCAGCAACAGCAACCCGCGTTCCGCATCGCTCTCGTGCACGTGCGGGACGTGAACGCCGACCGACTCCAGCAGCTGCGTGACCTTCAGATAGGGCCGGACGTCCTCCTTGTCAGGGGGAGCATCCATGACGACCAACGTCCCCCGAGGCAGGAAGGCGCGAAAATAGCGGCGGAAGCTGGCATCGCTCGAGGCGGGCTCGATCCGTTCGGGGTGGAGTCCGAGATCACGTGACAACCATTCGTGTATCAGCGCGAGTCGCGCGTCCTGATCGTGCATGGAATCGATGGGTTTTTTGGCCCGCGGTGCGGCGGCAGGCCATTATAATGCCCGCCCTCATGCTGCGTTCCGTGCGTTCCGGCTCATTACTGATCACCGCCCTGTCCTTCGGTGGCCTCGCATCCGTCGCACAGGCCGATGATCCGTTGCTGTGCGCGACGAGCACTATTGCGCAGAACGACACGCCCGGTGGAACCCCCGCACCGGTGCCAGCGCGGACCGGTACACCAGGCACAACTGCCACAGCAGCCCCCGCGCAGCCGGTCCGGCCGCGCGACCTGAAGAACGAGCCAGTCCACGTCACGGCGGACAATGTGACGGTCGGGGCGGATGGCAAGGCAACGCTGAAGGGGAACGTGGTGCTCACGCAGGGGGATCGTGAGATTCGCGCCGACCAGGTCCAGTACGACAAGAACACCCAGGACATCCAGTCGCAGGGCTCGGTCGAGTACACCGACCCGTTGCTGCACGCCACCGGAGAACGCGGCGAGTACTCACCCGACGGCGGCGCACAGATCAAGTCGGCGCAGTTCGAGCTTCGCCAGCGCTCGGCGCGCGGCGCCGCTGACTTGCTGCAGCTGAGCCCGGAGGGTGTCATCGACCTGGAGGGAGTCACGTTCACGACCTGCCCTAAGCCCAACACCGACTGGCAGCTCAAAGCGAGGAGCATCACCCTGGATACCAAGGACCGCGTCGGCACCGGACACGATGCTCAGGTCCAATTACAGGGCGTGCCGATCGTCTACCTGCCCTGGATGTCATTTCCGCTCGGGGATCAGCGCAAGAGCGGCTTCCTGTTCCCGAGCATCGGCACGAGCTCGCGCAGCGGCGCGCTGGTGGCCATTCCGTACTACTGGAACATCGCCCCCAACGCGGACTTCACCTTCGATCCGATCTTCTACACCAAACGCGGCGCGGATGTCGGCGGCGAGTTGCGCCTGCTGACGCCGGGGGAGCACAGCGAGCTCAGTTGGAACTACCTCCCGCACGACGATGTGTACGGCACCAGCCGTAGTCGTGTCAGATTCACCAACGTCTCGGACCTGCCGGATGACTTCCACTTCTCCGTGGATGCGACGAATGTCAGTGACAGTCAGTACTTCGAGGATTTCGGCCAGGGCTCTGAGATCACCAGTACCGCCTTCGTCGAGCGGCGCGCCACGCTCTCCTATCGCGATGAGCACTGGCGGATCGACGGGGAAGCCCAGCAGTACCAGACGATCGATGACACGCTGGCGCCGACGGACCGGCCGTACGCGCGCGTGCCCTCGGTGACCGTCAGCGCCGACTACGGGTTCGGACCCGGCCAGCGACTGCGCTACGGCTTCGACTCCGAGATCGTCGATTTCCAGCGCGGCGTCGGGGAAACCGGCTGGCGCCTGGACTTGATGCCCTCGGCCTCCTTGAACTTCGACGGGCCGGGCTATTTCGTGCGCCCGGGCATCGCCTGGCGCGGCACCCAGTACCAGCTGTCCGACGCCCCGCCCGGCATGCCGAGCTCGCCGTCGCGGACGTTGCCGATCGCGAGCTTCGATACCGGGCTGGTGTTCGAGCGCGACCCCGATGCCTGGGGGCGGCGGCTGACGCTGGAGCCGCGGCTTCTGTATCTCTACGTGCCCTACCGGAATCAGAACGATCTGCCCGTGTTCGACACCGCGGTACCGGATCTGAACCTGGTGGAGTTGTTCCGCACCAACCGCTACGTCGGCGCCGACCGCATGAGCGATGCCAACCAGGTCAGCGTCGGGGTGACCAGCCGGCTGCTGGACGCGCAGGACGGGCGACAGTTCCTCTCGGCAACCCTGGGGCAGACCTACTACTTCGAGACCCCTCGCGTGCTGCTGCCTGGGGAGACCCCCCCGACCAACGACCACTCGGATCTCGTCGCCCAGCTGGACCTATCCGCCTTCAGGAACTGGAATGCGGGTTTCGGCCTGCAGTGGGATCCATCGACCTCCCTCCGGGAGCGCGAAGAGATCAATCTGCAGTACCGCCCTTCGGGCCAGGCCGTCATCAACCTCGCCTATCGCTTCCAGCGCGACCTCCTGGAGCAGGCGGAGATCTCGGCCGCCTGGCCCGTCAGCCGGCACTGGAATGTCTTCGCCCGGGGCGTCTATTCCCTGAAGGACAGCGAGCCTATCGAGCGTTTCGCTGGATTCGAGTACAGTGCGAGCTGCTGGAAGGTGCGAGCGCTGGCGCGCCGCTTCGTGAGCACTCGGCCCCCTGTGGGCGCCACCAGCACGACCGGCCAACAGGACACGGGCTTCTTCCTGCAGGTGGAACTCACGGGTCTTGCCAGTGTCGGATCAGCGGCGGACAGTTTCCTGACCGAGTCCATCCGCGGATATACCCGCCCGACAGAGCCGGGGCTTGGAAAAACTCCTGGATTATGAAGACGTTCCACTTGAGGACCCTTTGCATGCGGCCGATCGTCACTGCGCTTCTCGCGGCTTCCGCGCTCACCCTGGCCGGTTTGGGAGCCGCATACGCACAGACCCACGATCTCGCCACGAAGGGCGTCCTGCTCGACCGCATCGCGGCCATCGTCAACGACGGGGTGGTGCTCAATAGCGACCTCGACACGCAGGTCCAGTCCGTCAGCGAGCGGCTGCGGGAGCAGAAGCTCGAGCTTCCGCCGCAGAACGTCCTGCGCCAGCAGGTCCTGGAGCGCCTGGTGATCGAGGAGATCGAGACGCAACGGGCGCAGAAGGACGGGATCAAGGTGCCCGATGAGGAGCTGAATCGGGCTCTGCAGGAGGTGGCGCAGCGCAATAACATCAACTTCGCGCAGCTGCCCGACGCGCTGGCCCAGCAGGGGATCGACTATGGCTCCTATCGGGACCAGATGCGCAAAGAGCTCATGCTCGGCATTCTTCGCCAGCGCGATGTGCTCCAGCGAATCGCCGTGACCCCGCGTGAGATCGATCAGTACCTGGAGAAGCAGGCCAAGACCCCCAACGAGCACAACGAGTACAACGTCTCGCACATTCTCATTGCCATAAACGAGACGGCGACCCCGGATCAGATCGAGGCGGCGGGCAAGAAGGCCCAGGACGTCTACCAGCGCGCCAAGGGGGGCGAGGACTTTGCCAAGCTGGCGGTCGCGAACTCCAACAGCCAGACCGCCCTGGAGGGCGGGGCGCTCGGTTGGCGCAAGGGCAGCGAGCTGCCGACCTTTCTGTCCGACCTCATCGTGAAGCTGAAGCCAGGCGAGGTCAGCGAGCCGCTGCGCACGCCTACCGGCTACCACATCATCAAGCTCAACGATTTGAGGACCGAGCAGAAAAAGGAGATGCAGGATGAGGTCCACGTTCGCCACATCCTGATGAAGACCAATGAGCTCGAGGACGACGCCACGGTGAAGCAGAAGCTCTCGGCGTTGCGCGATCGCATCCTCAAGGGCGAGGACTTCAAGGGCCTGGCGCAGATCAACTCGCAGGACACGCCCTCGCAGTCCGAGGGCGGTGACCTCGGCTGGTTGGATCCGCAGGTCTTCGACCCGGAGTTCCAGACCGCGCTGGCCGGCCTGAAGGACAACGAGATCAGCGAGCCATTTCACACGAGGTTCGGCTGGCACATCGCGCAGATGCTCGGCCGCCGCCGTGTCGACAACACGGATGAGGTGCGCCGGCGCGATGCCGCCGAAGCCATTCGCGAAAGCAAGGCCGAAGAAGAGACCGAGCTGTGGCTGCGCAGACTGCGCGACGACGCCTACGTCGAGTTCAAGTCCTAGCAGGCTATCCGACGCGCGTTTCCGCCCAGCGGGCCCGCCGTAAAGGATGAGCGTCCGCATTGCATTGACCTCCGGTGAGCCGGCCGGCATCGGCCCGGAGCTGTGTCTCGCGATCGCCCAGCGTGAGCTGCCGTGCGAGCTCGTCTGTCTTGCCGATCGCGACCTCCTGGCCCAGCGTGCGCAGCAAGTCGGTTTGCGGGTGACACTGCGGCCGTACGGAGCCGACACCGCGGGCGAGCCAGGGGCGTTGACGGTCTGCCACATCCCTCTGGCAGCCGCCAGCGTGCCCGGACGACTCGAAGTCCGGAACGCCCGCTACGTCCTGGCGCTGTTGGATCGCGCTATCGATGGCACGCTCGGAGGCGAATTCGACGCGATCGTCACTGCTCCCGTGCACAAGGGAGTGCTCAACGACGCGGGCGTGCCGTTCACGGGCCATACCGAGTACCTCGCCGAGCGCACGGGCGCGCCGCGGTCGGTCATGATGCTGGCCACGAACGACATGCGTGTCGCCCTCGCGACGACCCATCTACCCCTCAGGGCCGTCAGCGATGCCATCAGCGTGCAGTCACTGTGCGAGATTGCAGCAATCCTCGATCGCGACTTGCGCAAGAAATGGCACATTGCCGCCCCACGCATCGCCGTGTGTGGGCTCAACCCGCACGCCGGGGAAAACGGACATCTCGGCGATGAAGAGATCCGCGTGATCGCGCCCGCGATCACCCGAATGCAGGAGAGTGGGATTCGCGCAGCCGGTCCTCTCCCGGCCGATACCGTGTTCGTACCCGGCATCCTCAGCGGCTACGACGCAGTGCTCGCGATGTATCACGATCAGGGCCTGCCGGTCATCAAGCATGCCGGGTTCGACCGCGCGGTCAACATCACTCTCGGATTGCCACTCGTGCGGACCTCGGTGGATCACGGTACTGCGCTCGATCTGGCAGGAACGGGTCGTGCCGATGCCAGCAGCCTCCTGGCGGCCATAGAAGCGGCCGTGCAGATTGCGGAACGCGCCCGGGCGTGACTGACGCGAGGCTCCTCGACCGCCCACCGCGCCGTAAGCGCTTTGGCCAGCATTTCCTTCATGACCCGTCGGTGCTCGACCGCATCGTGAGCGCCGTGAACCCACGCCCGGGCGATCGCATAGTCGAGATCGGACCCGGTGGCGGCGCGCTCACCAGGCTACTGCTGGAATCGGGGGTCGCGGCGCTGGATGCCGTGGAGATCGATCGCGACCTCGCCGCCGTCCTGCCGGCCCGGTTCGCCGCCTACGAGGGCTTCACCCTGCATCAGGGGGATGCCCTGGAGTTCGACTTCGCCGGGCTCGCACGCGCTCGCGGAGGGAAACTGCGCGTCGTCGGCAACCTGCCGTACAACATTTCCACGCCACTCCTGTTCCACCTTCTGGATGCCGCCGCGTCGATCGAGGACATGCATGTGATGCTGCAGCGGGAGGTCGCGGAAAGAATCGCGGCGGCTCCCGGCAACTCGAGTTACGGGCGTCTCACGATCATGCTGGCGCCCTGGGTCAGCGTGGAGCGGCTCTTCGAGGTCGGACCTGGCGCATTTCGGCCGCCACCCAAGGTGTGGTCCGCAGTCGCCAGGCTGACTGTGCGGCAAGAACCCTCCTTTGCGGTCAGCCCCCGCTTCGCAGACGTCGTGGCGGCCGCCTTCTCGCATCGTCGCAAGACCCTGCGCAATGCCCTAAGAGGCGTGGTGAGCCTCGAGCAGATCCGGGCCTGCGGGTTGGACCCCGGTGCACGCCCGGAGACGTTGGCACCGCAGGCCTTCAACGCCCTTGCATTACAGCTTGACTGACGGCGGCCGGTGGAAGAGTTAGTCTTCGCATCCAGGGGGACGTATGCCGATCTATCGCCGCATTCTGGTGGTCGTCGATCTGAGCGAGAGCAGTCTGTCGATCGCTCGCCGCGGGCAGGCACTGGCAAGCGCATCCGGCGCCGAAGTCGAGCTGCTGCACGTCGTGGAATTCGTGCCGGTCGAGCCCATGGGGGAGACCTTGATGCCCGCAGTGCAGATCGAAGATGAGCTGCTCGAGCGTGCCCGGCAACGACTCATCGCCCTGGCCGGGGAGCTTGGACTGCCGGACTCCGCAACACGAGTAGAGGCGGGAAACGTCAAGTCGGAAATCGTGCGTGTTGCGCGTGAGCGCAGCGTGGATCTGATCGTGCTCGGGAGCCGTGAGCGTCACGGTGTGTCGATACTCGTGAATTACACAGAGGACACCGTACTGCACGCGGCTCCGTGCGATGTGCTCGCGGTGCGCGTCGGGCGCGGCTGACACCCGGCGCGGCCCGGCGAGCTAGAATCCCCCAAGCATGGAGCCACCTGCGCACAAGATTCGCGTCGACGTCGAGACCAGCTATCGGGACGACCAGTCCGATCCGAAGCAGGATCGGTACTTCTTTGCGTACACGATCACGATCCGCAACGAAGGCCAGGTGCCTGCGCGACTGCTCACGCGTCACTGGCTCATCACCGACGCGAACGGCAAGGTGCAGGAAGTCCATGGCGAGGGTGTCGTCGGTGAACAGCCCTATCTGAAGCCAGGACAAGGCTTCCGCTACTCCAATGCTGCCGTGATCGAGACGCCGGTGGGAGCGATGCAGGGCAGCTATCAGATGATCGGCGATGACGGCATCCACTTCGATGCGCCCATCGCCCCATTCCGGCTGGCAATGCCCGGAATCCTTCAGTGACCCGATACGCGATCGGGGACATCCAGGGTTGTTATGACGAGCTGCGCTCTCTTCTCACGCGCGTGGGGTTCTCAGCGGACCGCGATCGCCTGTGGCTCGTGGGCGATCTGGTCAACCGGGGACCGCGCTCCCTGGACACACTGCGTTTCGTGCGATCGCTCGGCGACAACGCCGTCGTCGTGCTCGGGAACCACGACTTGCACCTGCTCGCTGTGGCGTTTGGATGCCGGCGCAAACGCAAGTCCGACACGCTCGATGACATTCTTGCGGCCGATGATCGGGACGAGCTGCTGGAGTGGCTCATCGAGCGCCCGTTACTGCACATCGACGGCGGCGACTTGCTGGTGCACGCGGGGCTGGTGCCGCAGTGGGACGGAGCCAAGGCGCTGGAGCTCGCCCGCGAGGTTGAGACGGCGCTGCGCAAGGATCCGCGCAGACTCTTCGATCACATGTATGGAGACGAGCCGCATCGCTGGAGCGAGAGCCTGACGGGCACGGATCGCCTGCGCTTCGTGATCAATGTCCTCACGCGTCTGCGGGTGTGCACCGCCGAGGGCAGGGTCGATCTGAAGATGAAGGGGAAGCCGCAGGAGGCCAACCCGGAGGCGAGCGGTTACTTCCCCTGGTTCGATGTGGAGTCGCGCCGCAGTCGCGATGCGCGCATCGTGTTTGGCCACTGGTCGGCTCTGGGTCTGGTGCTGGCCCCGGGCTTGGTCGGTCTGGATACCGGATGCGTATGGGGGAGCGCGCTCACGGCCTACGACCTGGACACCGACCGCCCGCCCATCTCCATTCCCTGCATAGGCTATCAGTCCGTGGAGAACGACTAGGGCCGTCGCGGCACGCCGACAAAAACCAGGGCCCTACCCTGGTGGTGGTTCCGTGGGACCCCACGTGACGGTGAGCTCCGGCGTCTTCGCAGTGTAGACCCCCGGTGCGAGCTCGAGGTCCAGGGGCTTTGCGCCTTGCGGGGTGATGGGCAGTAAAGTGCGCTCATCGCCGCGGACCTCGAGAGTGCCGAACTGTCCCGGCATCACCCTGAAAGCGATCCTGACGGGCCACGTCGTTCCCTGCACGGGCTTCAGGACGATGCCGCCCGTTCCGCCGCCGGTCTGCAGATCCACGAGGAGCGTATTGCGCTTCCAGTACTGCGGAAAGGCGAGCGAACCGGCTTGCGGGGTCGCGGGCGTGATCGTGAGCTCATGCACCTCGTGGGGCGGCGGCGCCGGCTTGTGCTCCCACGGCCATGCAAGCTGCGGCATGTGACTGCACCCCGCCAGCAACCCCATCAGCGCTGCCGCAGCGGCGCACGAGATCCCACGCGACACGTTCATATTTCGCACGTTCCTCCGCGTAACATACGCGACAGAGCCCCAGGAGAGACATGGTATGCAATCCCTGCTCGCGTTCAACTTCCGGCGCTGGATCGATGAGAACCGGCACCTGCTGAAGCCCCCCGTAGGCAACAAGTGTCTATTTGGCGGAGTGGACCATCCCGACGGTGACTTCATCATCATGGTGGTCGGCGGGCCCAATGCGCGCAAGGATTATCACGTCGACCCGGGCGAGGAGTTCTTCTACCAGCTCGAGGGTGACATGATGCTCAAGACCCAGCAGAGCGGCCGCGCGGTCGACGTGCCGATCCGGCAAGGCGAGATTCTGCTGCTGCCCGCGCTGGTACCGCATTCACCGCAGCGGCAGGCCAACACGGTCGGCCTGGTGATCGAGCGCCGCCGGCGTCCTGGGGAGCGCGACGGATTCCAGTGGTACTGCGAGAAGTGCAACAACCTGCTGTATGAAGAGTTTTTCGAGCTCACCAACATCGAGACGCAGTTCCCGCCTATTTTCGAGCGCTTTTTTGCAAGCCAAGAGCGGCGCACGTGCTCGCGCTGCGCCACGGTGATGGAGCGGAAGGGTTGAACGCTTTCCTGCGTGTTGGCGCGTGCGATCTAGTCGTGGACCTCGCGCATCCGGTCAGCCTGGCCCGCGAGCTGGATTTCCACGCACCGCAGCCGCAGCACTTCGGCGCTCCTGCCGCAACGTCGCATCCCTACCGCGCAGCTGGCTTCTCCGGCTCAGTGGCCAGCGGTGCAAGCTGCAATTGCGATGTGATCTCGGTGATCCCTCACTGCAACGGCACTCACACCGAGTGCGCCGGGCATCTCACGAGCGAGCCGCTCGATGCCGCCCGTATCGTGCCCACCGGTCTCATCCCGGCTCTGCTGATCTCCGTCGTCCCAGTTCCGGCGAAAGTGGGGGGCGAGACTTCCGATCCGACACCTCGGCCGGGCGATTTTCTGATCACGCGCGCCGCGATCGAGAGCGCCTGGCCGGTCCAGAGCCCCTTCGCGCCGCAAGCGCTGGTGATCCGCACCGCCGACGCACCAGCCCGACATGGGCCAGCCCGCAATGGGCCAGCCCTGCCCTACCTGAGCCGTGAGGCGGCGCAAGCGATCGTGCAGCACGATATACAGCACCTCAT
>Ga0126381_100007483_pt1 | contig 12157 bp, 11 predicted proteins | sample PanSoiMetPlot_28_FD_96465 | JGI IMG/M metagenome (GOLD analysis project Ga0126381, IMG submission 96465) | Tropical forest soil microbial communities from Panama - MetaG Plot_28 | ecosystem: Environmental > Terrestrial > Soil > Tropical forest > Bulk soil | place: Panama | collected 2016-02-17
GAAATTAGACTGGAACACTTAATGCAGAACTTTCAGTGTTCACACCGCATTTGACGGCTATAAATAACAACTTCTGGCACAGGCTCCTGACAATTTGCGTTAGGATCTTTGTTGTCAACCTACCTACATTGGTCATTTTGGCTCTCCTCGTAAACAGAATCTCATCGCCCCAAAACCTGTCGACGCCGCGACCGTCGGAATTTGTTACGGCTCGATTGCATCGTTTGTTAGACTCCGGCCAAGACTCCGGCCAAAACGACGGCCACCCTCACAGGGTTTGTGATGGCGCTCGAAGGTTCTCCGCAGATTATAGCCTCAACCCGGCGACTGTTATGCAAGGCATGTTGAAGCCTGGCTTTGAGGCGTTGCCCTTGCCGCGAGCGATCAGGATAATATGATTCACTATGGGCCGGCGCCATTCCATCGAGTTAATGAGGAACGAGTTGATAAGCAAGATGCTGCGATCAACTGCTCGATCGTGCTCTGGTCCAATGACGGAGCCAATCAATCAACTCTGATATGCCCGACACTGCGCCAAAGAAATCGAAATCGAGCGCTAGAGCAAGTGCAGATGGCCGGGCGCCTCGCCAGGCCCCCCGTTACGATGCGGTCTTCGAGAAAATTTACAGAATCGTGCTGTTGATTCCGAGGGGCCGGGTTATGACTTACGGGCAGATAGCAAGGCTGCTCGGCGGGCGTTACAGTCCCCGGTTAGTCGGCTGGGCAATGCACGCCACGCCAAGGGACGAGCGAAATATTCCATGGCACCGAGTTATAAACTCTCAGGGAGGCATCTCGACGGGCAAAGTGCTGGCCCACAACCCCGATCTCCAGAAATGGATGCTGGAGGCTGAGGGCGTTGCATTCGACGACCGGGACAAGTGCGACCTGTCTGTTTACCAGTGGTCGCCCCCTCGTCCAAAGGCGCGAGTCCGGCTTCGCCGCCGCTCTTCGAAGAGGCAGTCAAGAGCAACAAAAAAGAAATAGTGGAGGCCGCTCGAATGGAAATCACGCCGGAAATCACGCCAGATTTGGAAATCACGCCAGATAAGGAAGCAGCTATTCGAAGACGACTAATCGATTCCAACAATTTTCCCCGCTTACTGGGATTCAGTCTCGACCTGCTGGAACCCCGACGGGCCGTTTTGAGTGTTGAAGTTGGCGAGAAGCTCTTGCAACTGCAGGGAATCATGCACGGTGGCGCCATAGCCAGCTTGATCGACACCGCCGTGGCCCTTGCAATCGCTGGAATCTCTGAACCAGGCGACCGGTTTACAACAGTAGAACTGAAAGTCAACTATTTGTCACCGATCAAGGCCGGTAGAGCAATTGCCGATGCCCGCTTGATCAAGACAGGACGGCGAATCATCGTGGCCGATTGCGACGTATCTGATTCCAGTGGCAAGTTGGCTGCCAAGGCTCTCGTCACCTATATTCGAGTATGACAGTGTGGTTGCATGAGAGTGTGGTTGCAAGTTGCAGGTTGCCGGTTCGAAGGTCAAAGTCTCAAAGGTCGAAGTCTCAAAGGTAAAGCTCCGGCTTTGAGCACGTCCAACAATCCCAAACGGACTACCCCATTTGAGTTAGCGGAGGACCGTCTGTAGAATTGTAATTGCGGCCTGACGATAAAGAGAACGTATCATTCGAAGATATGGAATCGAAAAGCACGAAAGGGTCAGATGTACAACACTGTTCCGGCCACCAGTGGCCCAACCTTCGAACGTTCTGACTTTCTAACCGTCTAACCCACTATGACACCATTTCAAAAACTGGTTACATATTTTCGCCCATACCGGAACCAGGTGTTCGTCGGTGTCTCGTGCATACTCCTGGTCAATATGGTGAAACTGACTGGTCCGGCCGTAGTTCGGTTTGCGGTCGACGACCTGAAGACCGGGATTGATAACTTCAAGCTGCTTCGCTATGGCGGCCTCCTGGTCTTGATTTCGCTGGTCCAGGGTGTCCTCTTGTTCACCCAGCGCAGGCTGTTGATAAACATGTCCCGGGACATCGAATACGACTTGCGCAACGATTTCTACGCTCACCTCCAAAAGATGCCGATGGAGTTTTTTCAGAGCCACCGGACCGGTGATTTGATGGCCCGCGCCACCAACGATTTGTCGGCGGTCCGAATGGTAGTTGGTCCGGCACTCATGTACTCCGGGAATACTGTCTTTGCGACGCTGCTTATTGTCCCGATCATGGCCTCGATCGACTGGAGGCTCACGTTTCTGGCGTTCTTGTCTCTGCCGCTAGTCGCCCTGGCGACCAACTACTTCTCCAAGCAGATACACGACAGGTTCGAAAAGGTCCAGGAATACTTCGGATCAGTCTCGAATCGGGCGCAGGAGTCGCTGTCAGGCATCAGGGTCATGAGGGCGTATGCTCAGGAAGAGGCGGAGATCGAGAGTTTCAAGAAGGTCAATCGCCAATACGTCGCGCACAACCTGACCCTGATCAGAATAAGCTCGATCTTCCACCCTATACTGCAGTTCTTCATCGGCATCGGCTTTATCGCGGTACTCTGGTATGGCGGAAAGCTCACCATCCAGGGCCGCATAACAATTGGCCAGTTTGTAGAGTTCACCCTTTATCTTGGTTATTTGTCGTGGCCAATGATCGCGCTCGGCTGGGTCATCAACATCTACCAGCGCGGGATGGCATCGATGGGGCGAATGCATCAGATAATGTCGACCGACACGGCAATCAAAGACCCCGCAAACCCGGTCGCCATCACCGAGATCCAGGGCGAGATTGAGTTTTCAAATCTGACTTTTGCGTATGAGGGATCCCAGCCGATCCTGACGGACATAAACCTGCGGGTAGCGCCCGGCCAGGCGCTGGCTCTGGTCGGCCCGGTAGGGTCTGGCAAATCGACTCTTATGAACCTGATCCCCAGACTATTGGACGCTGCTCCGGGATCGGTGCTGGTGGACGGGCATCCGATCGCTGACATTCCACTGGGGCTGCTCCGTTCGTCAATCGGCTACGTGCCGCAAGAGACATTCTTGTTCAGCGAAACGCTGGCCGACAATATCGCATTTGGCGTCAATGGCGCTGCTCAAGGCGACGTAGAGACGGCTGCCGAACAGGCCGGAATCGCTGAGGACATCGTCGGGTTCCCCAAAGGGTTTGAGACAATTGTAGGTGAGCGTGGAATAACGCTATCTGGCGGCCAAAAGCAGCGCATGACGATTGCCCGCGCCCTCTTGAGAAGACCCCGGATCCTTATTTTGGACGATGCACTTTCATCGGTAGATACATACACCGAGGAAAAGATACTACGCCATCTGCGAGGCATAATGCGCGGCAGGACCTGTATCATCTCTTCACACCGGATATCGACCGTCAAGGACGCCGATCTGATTGCAGTACTCGACCAGGGCCGCATCGTCGAGAGAGGCACCCACGATGAACTGCTCGCGAAGCGGGGGTTTTACGCGGAACTGTATGATAAGCAGCTCCTTGAAGAAGAGCTGGCGGCCAGCTAAACAGGCCTGAAGCAGGCTTCCCGGGCGCTTTGCTCATCGGCTTTCCTGGGATCGCACGCTTCCAGCGTGCTCCGGTCATGGGACGCCATTTATCGCCAGGGCCTGGCACTGGCCTTTCTATTGAAGTATGGCAGACTCGCACCACGAAGAAGAGGTACTTGGTAAGGCTTATGACTCGCGGCTGATGCGAAGGCTGCTGCGATACCTGAAGCCCTACAAAGCGTACGCTTGTACCGCATTTATCCTGACTGTGGCGAGCGCCCCGCTAGTGCTGGCCGGGCCGCCGCTCACCAAGGCCGCAGTCGACTTGTTTCTTGCTCCCGATCCGTCCAAGCCGCCAAGCGCATTTGGACTCTGGCTAAAGAGGATGGCTGGAGCGCTGGGCTTTGGCTCGGACGCTTATAAAGGAATCCTCTTCATCGCCCTCGTTTTCTTGGTGGCCAATATCGCCGCCTTTGCTGTCCAGTATGTGCAGGCCATCGTCCTGCAGACGATGGGCCAAAGGATAATGTACGACCTTCGCAAACAGATATTCGGTCACCTGCAGCGGCTTCCCATCAAGTTCTATGATCGCAATCCTGTTGGCCGGTTGATGACCCGGCTGACAACCGACGTTGATGCATTGAACGAGATGTTCACAGCCGGCGTCATCGCAATCTTCGGCGACGTCGCAATGGTCTTTTACATCCTGATCTGGATGTTTCAGGTCAATTGGAGGCTGGCGCTGGTCTCATTCGCGATATTGCCGCTCCTGGGAGCACTGACCGCCTGGTTCCGTCTCGGGGCGCGCTCTGCCTTCCGTCAGGTCCGCGTCCGCATTGCGCGCATCAATGCTTTCCTTCAAGAGCATATAATCGGCATGCAGGTGGTCCAGCTTTTCAACCGCGAAGAACAGGAAATGACCCGGTTCGAAGAGATCAACCAGGCCCACCGCCAGGCCAATATCGATACCATCTTTTATTACGCTGTGTTCTATCCGGCAGTGGAGATAATCGGTGCGCTCGGAGTTGCCCTGATCATCTGGTACGGCGGCGGCCAGGTAATCCGCAACATTGCTACAATCGGCACCCTGATTGCCTTTGTCCAGCTCGCCCGGTCATTTTATGAGCCCATATCGGATATCAGCGAGAAGTACAACATCCTGCAGTCGGCCATGGCTTCGTCCGAAAGGATTTTCAGGCTACTCGATGAGCCCGTCACAATAGAATCACCTTCCGATGCCATTAAGCTGGACCGGCCCCGCGGGCATATCGAATTCAGGAACGTCTGGTTCGCCTATAAGGACGAGGATTGGGTCCTGAAAGACGTGTCGTTTGAAGCCCGTCCCGGCGAGCGCATCGCGTTTGTCGGCCACACCGGAGCCGGCAAGACTACAATCACGAACCTGCTGCTGCGGTTTTATGATATTCAGCGGGGCCAGATTCTCCTTGACGGCGTCGATATACGAAAACTGGACCTGGGACAGCTTCGAGCGTGCTTTAGCATCGTGCTCCAGGATGTCTTTCTATTCTCCGGGGACATCGCCAGCAACATCAGGCTAGGAAACGCCGCCATCAGCGACGAGGCTGTGCGCAAAGCAGCTCGAGAGGTGCACGCCGACCCGTTCATCAGCCGTTTGCCTCTGGAATACTCGACGGACGTCAGGGAGCGCGGGGCGGGCCTGTCTGTCGGCCAGAAGCAGCTCATAAGCTTTGCCAGGGCGCTGGCGTTCGATCCGGTAGTCCTGATTCTGGACGAAGCCACCAGCTCGATCGACACCGAGACCGAGATCCTGATCCGCGATGCAGTCGAACGCTTGATGGAGGGTCGCACATCCCTCGTCATCGCGCATCGCCTTTCGACTATTCAATCAGTAGACAAGATAGTCGTTATGCATAAAGGCGAGGTCAGAGAGACCGGGACTCATCAGGAGTTGCTGGCGAATCGAGGAATCTATTGGCGACTGTACCAGCTCCAATTCTACCAGGACTTCAAGCAGTCGCTTGCAGGTTCAGTCTCTGAGAGCCGCGCCGACGATTAGCAAAACCTGCCAATGGCCGCATCATAGCAAAATGAGGGATGCTCATGGCCCGGAGCCGCCTGGGCCTGAATTCTGACACCTTCAGAAGAATCTGCAGCCCGTCCGATGATCTCAAACATTGTCAGTTCGGTGCTCTCTCCTATTTCTTCTTGGCCGTCCACTTGCCCCTGACGTCAGTGCTGAACTCGACGGTACCGGACATTTTTGTTTCGCTCTCGAGGGTTGCGGTATAGGTAGCTTTGACAGTTTCGCCATCGTTAGAGGCTTGAAAACCAAAAACCGCCTTGTTCCCAGTAACGGTACCGGTGACGTCTTGATGCCCCATTGGCCCATCGTAGGTGCCGGTGAGCTTGTCTCCCTGCTGCTTAAACTCGAAGGTCGGGTCACCGTGCCCGCCCTCTTCCAGGTCGACAGAGAACGCCCACGTTCCGGAAATGTTGAATGCCCTGGTCAGATGCCAGCCGGCCGCGGAAGCTGCCAGAAGCACCGTAATTAGAGTTGCTTTGGATAGATGCGTCCTCATAAACACCTCCACCGCCCGAGCAAGTCTCAGGCGTCATTGCCAGCGACGACGCCGGGCTGAAGTTTGTGCGATATCAAATCGAGCAGCCGCACTACGCCACGTCATAAGACGCCGACGACAAGTCAGTTTCCGCTTACAGGACGAGTTCTGCCATCGTACGTGTGTCGGCAATACTACTGGCGTGGCAAATAAGAGTTGTAACACCGGCCTGGTGCCACGCGCCGAGCAAATCGCGTATGCGCTCGCGAGGTCCGCATAGCGCGACTTCATCTACCAGTTCATCCGGCACCGCGGCAACGGCCTCCTCCTTTTTGCCTGCAAGATAGAGATCCTGGATCTTGCGGGCTGCTCCCTCGTATCCGTACCTGCACGCCAGGTCGTTATAAAAGTTCCGGCCCCGGGCGCCCATCCCGCCTATGTAAAGCGCGAGGTTCGGTTTGACTCGCGATCTGCACCGCTCGACATCATCGCCAATCACCAGGGCAGCGGTTGGAGCGATGTCGAAGCTTGGAGGGGCGCCTCCCGGTCGTTTTGCGAAGCCTTCGTCCAGGTATTTGCGAAAGATACCAATGCGGTGAGGCGAGAAGAAGACCGGCAGCCACCCATCGGCCAGCTCGGCCGCGAGCGCTACATTCTTGGGCCCGATCGCGGCCAGATAGATTGGCAGATCAGCTCGCCTCGGATGCACTATCAGCTTGAGCGGTTTGCCCAGCCCCGTCCCGCCGCGAACAGGTATATCATAGTGTTCGCCGTGATGCTCCAGCGGCCGCTCTCGCTTGAGTATCGTCCTGACTATTTCTACATATTCGCGAGTCCGGACCAGGGGCTTTCCGTATGGCACCCCATGCCATCCTTCGATTACTTGCGGTCCTGACACTCCGACTCCAAGTATGAAGCGTCCTCCTGTAAGCAGATCCAGGGTTGCGGCAGTCATCGCCGTCATGGCCGGAGTACGCGCGGGCATTTGCATTATCGCGGTTCCGACATTGATGCGTTCAGTTCTGGCAGCAAGCCATGTCAGCGGCGTGACTGCATCGGAGCCATAAGCCTCGGCCGTCCAAAGCGAGTGGTAGCCCAGCCGTTCGGCTTCAAGAGCTATGCTGATATTGTCGGCAGGTTCTGAACCCCAGTAGCCAAAATTCAGTCCAAGTCGCATCTGCCTTGCCCTCCTGATGGCGAGTTGTAGTTTAGAGTCTAGGTTCTGGAGGCTGGCGCGTCCAGCGCAATCTGCTCCCAAGAATCAGCGTTTTTACAGAAGAGTGGGATTAAGCGAGTGTGGCGAGAGATGAGTCAACGTGCCGCTTGGGGAAGCAATGAAAATCACCCTCGTAGTGGCGGCCGTTCCCTGGCCGCCCGAGCTTCCGGCCCGATTATCTGAATTCTGCCCCACACTCAGCCGCATAGGCGCCCCGATCCGCTACTTAAGACGCCCGGTATTTAAGATGCGATGCAAAACGCAGGTGCGGAATACCGCGCTCTTGCCGCGCAAGAGCGCGAGCCGAATTCATCGCGAAGATGCGTCAAACGCCCTGGCGAACTCCACTCCGGCGCACCGAACTCCACTCACTCTTTCTGTTGCATTGCCTGCTTGACGCGGTCGATCGAGGTGCGCGCCGTATCGTCCCGGTTGCCCGAGATCTGGTACGCCCGCTGGTATGCCGCCAGCGCTTTATCGTTCTGCTTGTCCTTCTCGTAGACGTAACCCAGCTCGAGTTGCGCCGGACCGCTCGTCGGAGTCAGCTTCACTGCTTGCTCCAAAGCTGTCTGGGCCGGCTTCCATTTCTCAGACCTGGACAACGCCACACCCAGGTTGAACCATGCAGGCCCCGAATCGTTGTGTACCCGAGCGAACTTCTCGAGTGGCACTGCTGCCTTCGCATATTGCTGGTCGATCAGGTAAGCCTGACCCAGCAATGCCCAGGTCCGCTCGTCATCGCGCACAGTCGCCAGGCGCTCCCCGATTTGAATGGCCTGCTTCGCCGCCGCCGGATTCTTCCGGCTCTGACCCATATAGATCTCGCCCAGAAGAGAAAGCGAATCCGCGTCCTTGGCGTCGACCGTCAGCGCCTGATTCAAAGCCGTTACCGCCGGTTCCTCATGGCCCAGCTTATACTGAGCGAACCCGATGTAATAGTAGTTGTTGGCGTTGGTTTTCATTTCCGCAGCCGCCGGGGTCAGCGCAGTCACTGCCTCCGCAAATCGATTGGTAAAGATGTAGGCCCTGCCCAACGCCGCTCTCGCAGTCGGATCTACCTTTTCATGCAGCTTTTCCATCACGGTGCAGTATTGAGAAAGCGGCGAAATCGATTTGTCATACTGCTGCAGATCGTAATAAGCGAAGCCGACAAAGTAGTTCCCGGTTGCTTGTTCTTTCTGCTGGCCAACCGCGTTTTTGATGTAGTTCTGGAAAGAGTCGATGCAGTCCTCGTAATCCTTGAGTTGGAAATGGCTATACCCGATGTAGTACCAGGCCTGCCAGTACCCGGGATTTTCCCGCAGTACTGTGTGAAACTCCCGTATCGCTGGCCGGTATTGCTTTTGATTGAAAAGCGAGATAGCGTGGTCCCAGCCCTGGCCCTGTCCCTGGACCTGTCCCTGGAAAATGACCAATACTGACGCACTTGCAATGACAACGCCGGCAAAGCCGATCAATCGACTTCGTATCATAGGGTACCTCCCCGCCTCGCTCATTTCTGTGTGAGGGATCATTCGAACCAATCAGAAAACAAGGAGCCCGATCGAATGAACCCGCTGGCGGCATTTAGGAGCTGATGAACTCCGCGCGCCCACCGCATGATGACAGACAACTATTCTAGCGTTGCCCGGCGGTTTTAGTCCATCCGTTCCCCCTTTGGGTTAGCAGTCCTACACCAGCTAAGTTGCGCAGATAAGGAAATTACGGCTGCTCGCTTGCTAACTAGCCGATGAAAAAGCGAATTTTGTATTGACCGGGCGGGCTTTTGCTATATACTTAGATGTCGTATTGGAGGGCTCGAGCAGGAAGCCCCTAAAAGGACGCTCACTAAAGGAATCATACCTTGCCATTGCAGTCAGTGGGATGGCAGTAAATCACCTCTCGTAGTCTCAGAGGCGAACTTAAAAGCTTAAGTCAAAAAGTTATTCCGTGGATGGATACTACAGGAGGCAAACGATGAAAGCGGCTGGAAAGTTAAGCACGCTGATAGCCGTGCTTTTCATTCTCGGGGGGACAGCTTTCGCCCAAAACTCGGATCCGAATCTGGCCGAGAAACAGAAAGCTCCGACTGTGTTGGGAGGTACTGGATTATTCAATACCTTCTCCACCAGAACCCTGTGCAAGGGTGAATTCAACTTCGCCATTTTCTGGAACAATTTCCAGCGGGACCCGGGCGACCTCAACATCCATCAGGCTCCGTTCAATTTCACTATCGGTTTGACCAATCGATGGGAACTTTGGGCCGATTGGGTCACCTACCAGAAGGTGGAATCGGACAATCCCGGTCTGCTCAGCGGCTACCAGTATAGTGCCGTCCAGTTCTTCGGGACTCCTTTTAATATTTTGGGTCCTGCGCATTCCAGCAGCAATGCCGCATTTTTCCCAGGAACAGGCGCTGGCGTCGGCGGAATCCTCCCCACCCCCGGAAGATTCGGACAGCCTCTTAATCAAGGCGGCCCCAGCCTGTTCCCCAGCGGCGTCGTTTCCCCGGCCGGTCCCAACGGACCGCTGGTTGTTGGCCTCGGTATCCCTATTGTCACCGACAAACCCAATTACGCCCAGGAGCTGCCGTTCTTCGGCGAAGTCAACTTCATCGGTTTCGACAGTGCCGGGCGGCCTGTCTTTGGCTTCCGCGACTCATCCAATGGGTCCGGTGACTTCTATTTCGGAACTAAAGTCAGTCTCATCAATCCAGACAGGCACTGGTTCAGCATCGCGCTCGGCGGGTACGTTAAGGCGCCCATTTCGACCGATCAGCATGCGATGGCCCGCGGCCGAACCAACGGTGTCTGGGAAGGCGGCCCGATTCTCATCTTCGGCCAGGAGAGCAGTGGTCATCGCTTCAGGATGTACGAGAATGTCGGCTACATCCATACCGGTGATATTAAGCAACATGATCTGACCGTGCTCGACCTGCGCGACAAGCTTCTACTCGCTGGCGGCATCTCCGTCGGCCTCAACAGACACGTCGAGTTTGTGACTGAGGTTGCCGGCAACTTCTTTGTCGGCGGTGGAACTCCCAGCCTGCAACACACCAATCCGTTTGATTGGAACATCGGTCTGCGATTCTTCTTCGCTGACGGCGCGATCTCGTTCGGCGGCGCCTATCGCCGCTTCTTGACCGGTGTTGGCGATGCCACATTCCCCGTCCTGAACTTCGCGGGGCTTAAGCCGCCTTTCTTCTTTGTGCCGTCGTTTAATACTCAGCCGTTGAACTTCCCCGATCGAGGCGGTGATAACGGCTTTGTAGTATATTTTTCCGCTGGCACACGGAGGAGTTGTCCGCCGCCGCCGGCGCCCACCTGCGTATTGGCCGCAACTCCCGGCACTGTCATGAGGGGCGAGACAGTCAGGATCGCCGCTACTCCGACAACTCCGGGGTACCAGCCGGATAGGGTCTCCTATGATTACGGTTGGGCCGTTAAGGATTCACAGGGCCGAATGGTCTCGGTTACCGGATCGGGTGCTGGTGTCGAAGTGGCCACGGGCCCCTTGGCATGTGGAACCTATACTGTAACCTCGACCATCACCGCTCATGTGCCGATGGTCGATTGCCCGAGTGATTGCATAACTACCGGCACCACCACCTGCACTGCCACATTCGTAGTCAACGAGCCGCCTTGCCCGTCAGTATCCTGCTCGATCTCCGGCGGCGGAGGTGAGGTCAAGCCGGGTGAGCGCGTAACGCTGCGCGCCAGCGGCAGCGGCGGAGGTACCCTGACCTATAGCTGGTCCACAACCGGCGGCACTCTGTCGTCTACCAGCGGATCGGAAGTAACCCTCGATACCACCGGCGTTCAGGGAACGAGTATTACGGTTACTGTGAACGTTGCGACCGATGCGACTCATTGCGGTGAGGCTTGTCCGGGCAGCAGTTGCACCACCACCGTACCAGTGGGCGTAATACCGCCGCCGGTAGTCCATCCGATGGTGCCGTGCGGTCCGATCTTCTTCCCGTTCAATTCGGCCCGCATCAACAACGAGCACAAGGCTTGCCTCGATGACATCGCGCTGCGGCTCCAGCAGGATCCGCGAGCTTCGGTTGTCATCGACGGTCACCGCGACTCGAGCGAGCGCGTTGGCATCTCGCTGACCCGCGCCAATAACGCGCGCGACTACCTGGTCAACGAGAAGGGCGTCGACGCCGCTAGAATCACGGTCCGGAACTTCGGCGATACCTGCCCGCACGACTCCGGCGACCCGGCTCTCAACCGCAGAGTCGAGTTCTTCATACTGCCGGAAGGCGCAACGATGGCAGGCGTCGATGCAATGAAGAAGTGCGCATCGGGAGCCACGCCGCGGGTTATCACCGACGAGCAGCCTGCGGTCGGGACCGAAAAGCGGCCGGTCCGCCGCCGCACTCGCCGCAGGGGCAAAAGGCCCGGCGAGCCGGTGATAATGATGGCCGACCCGCAACGATGACCAACCCTGGGCGACAAGCTCAGGCACCAAACCAAAAGAGGGGCGGATCTTCCGCCCCTCTTTTCATTATCTGGCGACTCTAGCGCCACCCCATCAGCGTTCCCGCAAACTGACAACGGTAGCGCAAACTGACAACGGTAGCGCAAACTGTTAGTTTGCGTAGCGTTGATCCCGAGTATATTGCTCTTATCAGCAGTGAACTGTCAGCGTAGCGGCAAACTGTTAGTTTGCGTAGCGTTGATCCCGAGTATATTGCTCTTATCAGCAGTAAACTGTCAGCGTAGCGGCAAACTGTTAGTTTGCGTAGCGTTGATCCCGAGTATATTGCTCTTATCAGCAGTGAACTGTCTGCGTAGCGGCAAACTGTTAGTTTGCGTAGCGTTGATCCCGAGTATATTGCGCTTATCAGCGGTATAGTGAACCGTCAGCGTAGCGGCAAACTGTTAGTTTGCGTAGCGTTGATCCCGAGTATATTGCTCTCATCAGCGGTATAGTGAACCGTCAGC
>Ga0126381_100007484_pt1 | contig 12157 bp, 7 predicted proteins | sample PanSoiMetPlot_28_FD_96465 | JGI IMG/M metagenome (GOLD analysis project Ga0126381, IMG submission 96465) | Tropical forest soil microbial communities from Panama - MetaG Plot_28 | ecosystem: Environmental > Terrestrial > Soil > Tropical forest > Bulk soil | place: Panama | collected 2016-02-17
GCCCAGGGAACCGAAGCCGGTGGCAACGGCGGGTGGATCGGCACGCTCGTGCTGGTGCCGCTGATCGTCGACCTCGCCGGCGATGTTCCCGTCGTGGCGGCGGGCGGCATCGCCGACGGACGTGGCATCGCTGCAGCCCTGGCGCTCGGCGCTCAGGGAGCGAGTCTCGGCACCCGCTTCCTGGCGACTGAGGAGATGGCCATCGATCCGACCTTGAAGGCCCGCATCTGCGCTGCCTCGGCCACGGACGCGGTCAAGGTCCCGCACGCTGAACGCGTGCTGCCACCGTTCACACTCCCGCAGATCGGGATGCCCTACGCTCCACGTGCGCTACATACGGCACTCATCGGTCAGCTCGAAACCGATCCCGACAGCGTTGATCCCGCAGCCGTAGGAGCGCAGATGCTGGCCGCCTTCCGAGCCGGCGGCGGCTACGACCTCCTCCCATTCGCCGGCCAATCGGTGGCTCTGGTCCACGACGTGGTGCCCACCGGCCAATTGGTGCAGCGGCTTCTCGTAGAAACCGAAGCCGCGATTGAGAAGGCTGCAGCCGCAGTCAGTTACTGATGCCGTAGGAACGTACTTGTGGTGCCCGCACGGGCACCCTTGCAATGTTCGAACGCGAGGGATTCGTTCCCGTCGCGCCAATCGATCAGGGACCATGCGGACGACGGTGGGGTGACCAAAACACAGCCGGCGTTGGCCCCTACGCGATCAGGTGTTGAAGATCAGTCCCGGGGGAGGGGGGATGACCGACGACCGGCGCTTTGGGCGCGGGTTGCGTCGGTGCCGCCGGGATCGTCGTACGGGTCGACCAGGCGGGTGTCGGGTACAGCGGAGTCGAGGCAGCGACCGTGGCCGGCCACACCGTCGCCAGCTTGCCGTCCTGAATCTGCTCGACGACCACGGTCTTGGAGGCGTTCTGGCCGTGTGCGTCGAACTTGATGCGTCCGAAGAACGTGACCACGTCGAGCGACGCGAGCGCATCGCGAACTTTCTCCGGGTCCAGGCTGTCCGCCCGCTCGATCGCCCTTTGCAGCGCCAGTCCGGCCGCCGTTGCGCTGGCCACCTGGTAGGACGGGACGTCGCTGGTACCCGACTTCTTCTGATACTCGGCGACGAACTGCGCCGCAGGCAGCGAATACGCTTGCTTGTACTGAAGCTGCGGGCTCCACTGAGAGCCCGAATAGACGTAATTGGCATCCTTCCCGAGGGCTCGCGCGAAGTCCGGGGTGGCGGGGCCAGAGGTGTAGGCGTAGATGGCTGCGTCGAGACGAACGTCTCGGGCCGCCTTCGTGATCGCGATCGCCTCGATGAGATGGCCCGAGTTGAGGATGATGTCAGGCTTCTTGGCCTTCGCCGCGTCGAGCGCGGCATAAAGGTTGGTCGACCCGCTCGGGTACTGGTAGTTGTAGACCACCTGCATACCGACCCGAGGCGCATAATCGACCGCCGCCGCGGCAACCTCGACAGAGAAGCTGTCGTCAGCCGAGAGCAGAGCGATCTTTGTGGGCTTGGGGTTCATCGTCGCCGCCATGTCCAGGACTCCCTGCAGCTCTGCCTCGGCAGATGACTGCACCCCGAACACATAGCGGTAGCCCTTGGTGTAGATGCTGCGCGCGGCGCCGTTGGAGGCGACCAGAGGCATGTGGTTCTTCTCGGCAACGGCTGCGTCAGCTGCCGTGTCGCTGGATCCATACGATCCCAGCAAAAAATGTGCGCCGTCATCGGTGATCAGCTGCTGGGCCACCTGCCCTGAAACCTCGGGCGTACTTCGGTCATCCAGGTATCGAATCTGGACCCGATGCCGCGCACCCTGCACGGTGATCCCGCCGTGCGCGTTGACCCAGTCGCGCCATATGTCGTAGCCGACTTTGGTCTGGGCGCCTTCTTTCGACTGGTTCCCGGTCAGCGACATGGGTGCACCGATCACCAGATCCTCGCCGACCCGTGCTTGCTCGGGGGATGGGCCTACAGTGCAAGCTGCAAGGGCCAGGGCGATCAGCAATCCACCAGCGGCCCTCCCTCCGCTCAACATGGCAGCCCACACTGTAGCCGGATGTGCACGTTAAATGCTGGGGTGACCTGAGGGCGCGTCAGCCGGCCTCTCCCGGCTTCTCGGTAGGCGTCGTTGGCGGCAGACTAAGGTGGACGACCAATCGCTGCAAGTACGTTGCGCGCTGCCTGTCCCAGGCGCCTGTGCAGGTCAGCAGCGTCAGGCTCGGCGGTCCCAACGTGACGAAGAGGCCGTCGACGTTGGCGTCGTAGGCGATGGTCGACACGGAGTCGACCACGAAGCGCAGACGAGTGCCATCCGACCCGGTTACGAATGCCTCGTCGCCAACTCGCAGCCGGTGCAGCTGCCAGAAGACGGCCGGGCCACTCGTCCAGTCAAGATGACCGTCGATTACCGCGTTGCCGGGCTGCCCCGGCGCAGCGCCCTGACGGTACCAGCCAACGTGCTCCGGCCGCGACGGCGTGCCCATACGGCCCTGACTGTCCACGCCCACCGGCTCCACGTCAGCGTCGACGCCCAGCACCGGGACGGACAGCCGCGCCGGCGCCGCCGCAGGCTTTGAGGCCTCTTCGGGAGCAGCACTCGAGATGGCACCCGGAACCACAGGGCCGCCCACAGCAGCGATCGATGGCGTCGCCTCGCCTGCCGGCAAGAACTGGCGAGCGGCTACGGCGGCGCCCGCGACCAACCCGAGGACCACCAGGCAGGCCAGGCTCAGCGCCCCAAATCTTAACCTGCGCTTTACCATTCATTTACCCCTACACACCGAAGCCTTACCGAATGCGAGACTGACAATCGAGTCTGCAAATTGAAGCACGCGACGGACCGCTCTGGGGGCGATGACCAGAGGGCGGGGCTGACGCGCTCCTGATGTGGGTGATAGGGCGCCGGCTGCCGCTGGCTGGCTAACGCTGAAGGGTCTTGCCTGGCGGCACATCACCGGATATCCGGGGTCGGCTGCCGCGCTGGTGCTTGCCGTCGTGATGGCGTTCAGCTTGCCTCCGCTTCTGCTGCTGATCGACGGGGCAGCGCCGGCGCGGCCGTCGGCAGACGCTCTCGCGAGAACAGGGACGGTATCTGTGGTGCGGCAGGGCATCGTAGACGCAAGCGCTTTCGACGCATTCCAGGCGGCCGTGCAACGAAAGGTCCGCGCGAGCAGCCGGACCTACCTGGACGACGGCGTCGCTTTCGCTGACGTCGGTCCCCTGCGCCTCGACTCGATCAACGGCCAGCCGCTCCCAACGAGCCCGCCCGCGGTGCAGGGGACTTACGCCTCAGACCTTTCACGTCGGGTTGCGATCGTCAAAGGCGAGTTGGGGAAGTCGGTCCCGAACAGCCTCCAGGGCACAGTCAGCATGCCGTTGGACGGTGCCAGCCGGCTCGGGCTTGGACTCGGTGACGTGCTCTGCCTGGGTCCTGCCAGAGAGCAACCTCCCGGTGCCGCGGACTGGTGTGCGCGCCTGGTCGGTCTCTGGAAGCCGCTCGCGGCTGGCGATCCTTACTGGCAAGGTCGACCATCGACGGCCGTCTTCGCGGACCGCGACGACTTTTTCACGCTGCTGAGTCTCACCTCGACAAGGGGCGCGAGTGGCGGCCGCTGGTACTTACCGCGAGCCGCGGCGATATCTTCTGAGGACGCCTCCGACGTGGCCGGCCGGCTGAGCGGGCTCCGGGCGGCGATCGCATCGGGTGGTCGGGACGTCCTTCATACCGATCTGGATCGAAGCCTGGACGGGTATGCAGCGATCGGGCGCGTCGTCGCTTTATCTGTGCGGGTGCTGAGCGCGGCCTTTGCCGTTCTCGGGATCATTCTGGTTGCACTCCTGGCAAGGCACTTCCTCGATTTGCGCCGTCTCGACCTTGGCGCACTACGGTCGCTCGGGTGGTCTTCGGGTCGCGTCCGGAGCCTGGTCGTCCTCGAGCTTGGCACCGCTCTCTTGATGGGCGTGATCCTGACTGCTGTGACGGCCGTCATTTTGACTGCACTGCTGGCCTCCAGCGGCGCGGCCATCTCGGCCGGGGGCGCTGCTAAGAGTTACCTGGCGGTGTTCGGCCCCACGCTCGTGGGGGTGCTGGGCTGTCTCGGGGCGCTGACGGCCCGCCCGCTCCGGCGTCGCAATGAGCATCTCGACATGCGAAGAGCCCGATGGGGATCGACGATCTCACGAGGCTGGGCCTTCATCGATGGCCTCCTCGCCGTGCCCGCAGCCTCGTATCTGTTCTTGCCCGATCGGCTCGCGGCCCAGCGCTGGCCAGGCTCCGGGTCGGCGCTCGAATCGGGTCGCTTCCTGGTGTTCGTGGCCGCTCTTGCGTTGCTTGCGGCCGCTGCCGTGCAGCTTCTGTCACCGGTCGCCTCGCGTCTTGCCGGCCTTGCGCCGGGAGAGGTTGGGACCCTTGCCCGCTGGCGGCTCGCGGACTGGCGCCGGCGTAACGCGGCCTCGCGCTTCCTGCTGGTCTTTGCCGCCGGCATCGCGACCTTCTCGGGCGGGTGGCTGGCGGCGCTGGTCAGTGGAGGGCGGTCATCGAGCGCCGATGACCCGCTTCTGCATGGCCTGGCCGTGAGCATTGCCGCCGGATTCGGGGCGGCTGTCTTGATCGTCCTCGCTGTCAGTGCCTTCATCGCATCGACCACCGCTCGTTCCCGTGCCGGCGAGGATGCGGCCCTCCTGCTCGACGGCCTCCCGCCGGGCGCGCTGCGCGTGGCACAGAGGATCGAGCTCCGCCTCGTGCTCGGGCTGAGCACCGTCGCCGGCGCTTGCCTGGGACTGGGTCTGGCGTCGGCCGTCGAGGGCCACATAGGCGGCGATGCCCTGCCTCTGTCCTCAGCCTCTGTCGGCCTGGGGCTGGCCGCAACACCACTGCTGCTTTTCGGCGGCGGCCTCCTGACCGGCTGGCTGGGGCGGCCGCGTCAGGCGAGGTTTGACGATGGTCGCAGGTGAGCAGTTCGAATGAGCTACAACCTCACCGGCGACCCGTTGGTTGAGGTCTCGGGCCTTACGCACGCTTATCCGGTGGTTGGTGGCGAGCTGGTCGCGCTGGAGGACGTCGATCTCAGCCTGGCCGAGGGCGAGCGGCTCGCTGTTGTGGGGCCAAGTGGAAGCGGGAAGTCGGCGCTGCTCCGCGTCCTCGCCGGTCTCGAGCGGCCACGCGCAGGACGAGTCCGTGTGGCCGAGCATGATCTGACGGCTCTGAACGGCGCTGGACGTGACGAGCATTGCCGCCGCGTGACCTACATGGGGCGCCAGGCCGACGCCAATCTTTGGCCGGCGCTCACCGCTCAAGAGAACGCCCAGCTCCCGCTGGCTGGAATGCCGAATTCAGTGGCAGGTCTCCGGTTTCTGGCGGAGGATCTCCTCAACGGTCTGGGGCTGTCCGGGCGAGAGACGCGGCGTCCGCCGGAGCTAACTCGAGCGGAGCGCCGGCGCCTCGCCCTGGCGGTCGCGCTGGCGCCGGGTCCCCGCCTCCTGCTTGCCGACGATCCACTGGCCGGCCTGGACGACGAAGAGGCGGAGGTTGTCCGTGCCTGCCTGGACGACGTCCTGCGCCGGTTGGGGACCTCAATGATCGTTGCTACGCGAGATCACAGAACGGCTCCCCGTGTCGACTGGGTCATGGAGCTGCCGGCCGCCCGGAGCCTGCGACAGTACCCTGCGCCAGGCCGGTCGGTGCCGAGTGGCGTTGACCCAGGGCGAACCTCGGTGCTGATCGTGGATCAGGTCCGTGTGACTGGATGGTGGCAAGGCCAGCCGGTCGTGCTCGACGAGGCCAGCTTCCAGGTTCGGGAGGCCGAGGTGGTAGCAGTGCTCGGTGGCTCTGAGGCTGAGCGATCAGCGCTGCTGGATGTGTGCGGTGGGCTCCAGGCGCCAGATGCGGGCTGGGTCACGGTCGCCGGCGACCGTGGAGGTGACGCCTGGCGCAACGTAGGCCGCCTGCCACGACACAGTCCGCCGCCGTCGCTGACTGTGTCGGAGAGCGTGTCTTTCGCAGCCCGCCTTGTCGGGGCGTCCTTGCGGGACTCGGAGCGCCTGGTGGCAATGGTGCTGAAGGCCACCGGTCTCGAGCATCACGCGGCGACGCCGGTCGATCGGCTCTCTGCCTGGGAGGGGCGGTGTGCCGCCCTGGCCAGGGCACTGGCCAGGGTACCTGCCCTCCTTATCGCCGACGAGCCAACGGCCGGTCTCGACGCGGTGGCCGCGGGCGCCATCCTGGTCCTGCTCAGGGACGTCGCCGCGTCCGGCGTCGCCGTTCTTCTTGGCACGCGAGAGCCGGTGGTAGCCGAGATAGCAGACCGCGTCCTTCTGCTGGCGGACGGCCGTGTGCGTGACGTGCAGCCGTGGCGGTGAGGCCCGACGTCGCCCGCTACCGATCCCCCTGTTGGGCTCCTGGGCCTGGACGATGCCGCACAACCGAAAAGGAGAGGTAATGCTCGCGCGAGTTTCTTGTGTCCTGGCCGCCCTGTTCTGGCTGGCGGCGTGCGGGGGGACCGGCTCGGGGCTCGGCTCGCCGCCCGCGCCGACCCCAGCTCCTGACGTGGGTAGCGGCGCGCTTCATGGCGCTGGCGCAACATTTCCGGCGCCCTTCTACCAGAAGGCATTCGATACCTACCGGCACCGCTACCCCAACGTCACGGTTGCCTACGATGCCGTGGGATCCGGCACAGGCATCCAGCGCTTCACGCAGCAAAGCGTCGACTTCGGCGCTTCCGACGTGCCACTCAAGCCCGACGAAGTGGCGGCCGCAGGCGGCGACCAATCGCTGGTTGAGTTTCCTGCCACCGTGGGGGTGGTGGCGGTGGCGTACAACCTGCCTGGGTTCGACAACCTGAAGCTCGACGGTCCGACCGTGGCCGACATCTTCCTAGGCAAAGTCAAGCGCTGGGACGACCCGGAGATCAAGCGCCTGAACCCCGACGTCAACCTGCCCGCCCGCGCTTTTGCCGTGGCCCATCGCTCAGACGGCTCGGGGACAACCTACGCATTCACCGACTACCTCAGCAAGGTCAGCGACGAGTGGAAGACGAAGGTAGGCTCAGGAAAGACAGTGAACTGGCCCGCCGGGAGTGGTGCCAACGGCAACCCGGGAGTTGCCCAGCTCGTCCAGGCCACTCAGGGAGGCGTCGGCTACGTCGAGCTTGCCTACGTGGTCCAGTCGGGCCTTCAGGCCGCGCTGATCAGGAACCGGGCCGGCAACTTCGTGCAGCCCACCCCGGCCGGTGGCACCGCCGCGGCCGCCGCCCTGATCGGCATCAGCCCCACCAATTTCTCGATCACGGATGGTGACGGCACTGGTGTTTATCCGATCGCAACCCTGAGCTGGGTCATGCTTAGGCGCGCCCAGTCTGACGCCACCAAGGGCCGCGCGCTGGTTTACATGTGGCACTGGATGATCACCGACGGCCAGCGTTTTGCCACAGACCTGCTCTATGCGCCGCTACCCACCGACGCTCAGAACTTTGGTCTCGTGCAGCTCACCAAGATCACAGCAGGGGACAAACCGATCATCCCATACCTCGCCGCCGGCTGATCGGCACAATCCGAACGTGTGTTCGGTATACTGCAGCCATGGTGGGCTGCCTCCTGATCAGGTCCTTTGCCCTGGCATGCGAGCTGGCGGAGCACAGGGAGCTTGCGGGATTGCCGTCAGCCGTCGTCGATGGCGGTCTGGTGGAGGCGGTCTCGCCAGAGGCGGAGGCACAGGCCGTTCGCACCGGTCAAACCGCGAGAGAAGCCCTCGGCCTCTGCCCGACGGTTGCCCTACTCGAGGCGAGGCCGGCCCGCTACCAGGCCATCTGGGAGGACATTCTGCGGGCCGTGGAGAAGGTGGCGTTCACGTTCGAACCCTCGGCTCAAGGACTGGTGTATGTCGGGCTTGACGAGCTTCTGACGTACAACCGCAGCCTTGACGCCACCATGGCCGCCCTGCTCCGTTGCGCGCCGCCGGCGCTCGAGCCCAGGATGGGCGCGGCGCCTACTCGGTTCACGGCGTTGCTGGCTGCACGACAGGCTGCACCAGGTGACACTACGGTCGTTGTTGAAAAAGAGCTGTCGTTATTTCTGGCTCCTCAGCCGGTACAGGCTATGCCCGTCTCCGCCGAGATGCTCCGGCGGCTGCACATCCTTGGTCTACAAACACTCGGCGACCTGCGCGCCATGCCCCGGTCGGCACTCGCGGCTCAGTTCGGACCGGAGGGCGCTCTGGCCTGGGAGCTGGCCCAGGGAAACGATTGTGAGCCGCTGCGGCCGCAGCCGCGCTGTCTCCGTCTTGCCGAGCGGCTGAGCCTCGAAACGCCCCTGGCCAGCCGGCCGGCACTGATGGTCGCCTGGGAGCAGACGCTTGTCCGCGTGACTCTACAGCGGGCATTCCGCGGGCTCGCGGCAAAGCAGGCTCTGCTGCGGGCGGCCACAGAACGCGAGCGGCAGTGGTCACGGATGATCACGTTCAAGGAGCCGCTGGCTGACGTCCGGCAGATGTGGTCCTCGCTTCGCGCCGTGCTCGACGAGGCCCAGTTTCCTGGTCCACTGAGCGAGCTGGTGCTGGAGCTGCGCGGCCTGGAGCCGGCGGTTGGCCAGCAGCTCGCACTGCCCAGCGCCCGTTCCGCGCTGCGCGCACGGCTGCAGGAGGGCTTTCGGCAGTTGAAAGCGCGCTACGGCTATTGCCCGGTCGGTCGGGTGGTGGAGGTGGAGCCATGGAATCGAGTCCCAGAGCGAAGGTTGGCCCTCATCGACTTCGACCCCTGAACACACCGGTGCCGGTCCGGCTCAGGGTCGAGGCCGGCGTGCCAACAGCGGTGCTGCAGCGAGCGGGCTGGCGGCGTGTTGACCTCGTGGAGGACGTCTGGCGGGTGGACGACGGCTGGTGGCGCCCGTCGCAGGTGGCCAGAACATACTTCCGGCTCGCGCTCGAGAGTGGCCATCTCATCACCCTGTACCGCGACGACATCGAGGGCACCTGGTGGGCGCAGAGCTACTGAGCGCCTATGCCGAGCTCCATCTGCACACCAACTACTCACTCCTGGATGGCGCTTCCCATCCGGAGGAGTTGATCGAACGTGCCAGCGAGCTAGGCTACCGGTCGCTCGCGATCACGGACCACGACAACCTCTTCGGTGCCATGGTCTTCGCCCGCCTCTGCAAGGAAACGTCCATCCAGCCGATTACCGGCGTCGAGCTGACGCTGGCGGACGACGAGCAGTGTCTCGGTCCGCGCCACCACCTCACGCTCCTGGCGGCGAACCGGCAGGGGTACGGCAACCTCTGCCGCCTGGTCAGCCTGGCGAACGGGCTGGATCTCGCCGAGCAGGACCAGCGCGAACGCCGGCGCCTTGACCCCTGCCTGCCGCTGGCTCGGCTGGCCAGACACTGCGGCGGCCTGGTCTGCCTCACGGGCTGCCGTCAGGGGCAGGTGCCCTCGCTGGCTGCGGAAGGCAGGGTCGCGGAGGCCGAGGGGGCTCTCCGGCGCTGGGTCGACTGGTTTGGGCCTGAGCGCGTATTCGTGGAACTCCAGGACAACCTCGTCCATGGCGACCGGGCCCGAAATCGAGCGCTGGCTCGACTGGCGCGGAAGGTGGGTGTCGAGATCATCGCCACCGGGGACGTCCACTATCACGACCAGGCGCGCCACCGGCTGCAAGACGCGCTCGTGGCGATCAAGAATCGAACGACGCTGGAGGAGAGCCACCAGCTGCGACGCCAAAATCGTGAATTCCACCTGCGCGCACCTGAGCTGCAGATCCGTCGCTTCCTGGAGTTCCCCGACGCGATCGCAAATACGCTGCTCGTCGCCGAGGCGTGCTCTTTCGACCTCACCGAGGATCTCGGCTACCGCCTGCCCGAGCCACCGGTCCCCCCCGGACACACGCCCGACTCGTGGCTGGCGGAGTGCTGCAGTCGTGAGCTCGCCTGCCGCTACCCGCCCGAGGAGCGCCCTGAAGCCATTGAGCGGCTCAGCGAAGAGCTGCGGCTGATTCGCCAGCACGGCCTGGCCGGCTTCTTTCTTGTGTACAAGGACGTGCTCGACCTCGCACGACAGGTTGCCGAGGAGGTGCGTGCTGGCGCTCCGCGTGCACAGGCCGACCTGCCGCCTGGCCGAGGCCGAGGGTCAAGTGTGGGAAGCCTCGTCTGCTACCTGGTCGGTCTCTCGCACATCGACCCCATCCGCAACCGGCTGTTTCTCGGCCGTTTTCTCAACGAGGAGATGCACAGCCTTCCAGACATCGATCTTGACTTTCCCCGTGACATCAGGGAGAAGCTGATCGAGCGAGTGCACGAGCGCTGGGGCCCTGACAGGGCGGCGCTCGTCGCCACGATTCCCCGCTACCGGATCCGGAGCGCGATCCGTGACCTGGGCAAGGCGCTCGGGCTGCCGGAGGTGGAGCTGGACCGGCTGGCCAAGTTGAGTGAGGGCTACGGGTCGAGCCGAGCTCTGCGCGAGGAGATGCAGCGCACGCCCCAATTCCGGCCCCTTGTGGACGCGCCAGTCTGGAAGGACCTCATCGAGCTCGCCTGGGAGATCCACGACTTTCCCCGCCATCTATCGCAGCACGTGGGGGGGATGGTGATCGCCTCGGACCCGCTCGTCGAGTGCGTGCCAGTACAGCCGGCGGCCTGGCCCAACCGCTACGTCTGCCATTGGGACAAGGACTCGGTCGACGACGCTCGTATGGTCAAGATCGATTTTCTGGGCCTGGGCATGCTCTCGCTCGTGGAGGAATGCCTCGACCTCATCGCCGAGCATCGCGGGGAAGTTATCAACCTGTCGCGGATCGCATACGACGACCAGCGCGTTTTCAGGCGCATTCAGGAAGGCGATACGGTCGGGGTGTTCCAGATCGAGTCGCGCGCGCAAGCGCAGATGCTGCCGCGGACTCGACCGAAAGACCTCGACGATCTCACGGTGCAGGTCGCGATCGTTCGTCCCGGTCCGATCGTCGGGGGTGCTGTGAACCCGTATGTGAAAGCACGTGAGGCGATTCGCGAGGGTCGGAAACCCACGTCGAAGACGATGCACCACACGGTCGAAAAGGTGCTGGAAGAGACGCTGGGCGTCGTTCTCTTTCAGGAGCAGGTGGTCCAGGTGGCGATCCACATGGGCCGTATGGAGGCCGGCGAGGCGGAACGCTTCCGGCGAGCGATGAGCCGGCGGGACTGGGAGCGCTCGGTCGGCACTTACCGGGAAAGCTTCATGCGGGGAGCGCTTGGCCAGGGCGTGCCTGAGCAGGTGGCCGCTGACATGTTCAAGAACCTTGAGGGCTTTGCCTCGTTCGGGTTCCCGAAGAGCCACGCGGCCGCTTTCGGCCTATTGGCCTACCAGTCGGCCTGGCTGAAAGAGCACTATTCAGCCGAGTTCTACTGCGCCCTCTACAACAACTGGCCGATGGGCTTCTATCCACCTCACGTCTTCACCAACGACGCGCGCCGTCACGACGTCGACGTGCGGGGGCCGGATGTGAACGTGAGCGGTGCCGAGTGCACCGTCGAGGGCGACGCCGTGCGAATCGGCCTGGGCTATGTCCAGGACCTGGGGAAGGCAGGCGCAGAGGCGGTAGTTGCGGCCCGTGAAGAGGCGGGCTCGTTCCGCTCGCTGTTCGACTTCGTACATCGCACGGGCGTACGGACCAGGGCAGTGGAGAACCTCATCCGTGTCGGCGCCTTCAGCGATCTCGGTCTCAACCGGCGCGAGCTGCTGTGGCAGCTCGGCCTCTTCGGCGGTGGCATGCAGCACGGGCGGCTGACCGGCACATCACGCCCACGGCAGCTGCGCCTGGCCCTTCCCACGGGCCAGGACCAGGTGTTTCTCCCCGACTTCTCTGCGTTCGACCGGGTCGCCGCGGACTATCAGATCCTGAAGCTGTCGCCCGAGGATCACCCGATGAGCTTCGAGCGGATTCGGCTGAGCCTCACCGGAGTCGCAAGCTCTGAAGACCTCCGGGCGATACAGCCGCATCAGTGGGTTGTGACGGCGGGCCTCGTGGTCTGCCGCCAGCGACCTGCCACCGCTCGAGGCATCGTGTTCCTGCTGCTGGAGGACGAGTTTGGGCTGGTCAACGTGTTGATCCCCCGCGAGCTCTACGAGCGAGAGCGGGAGCGCATGCTGGTGCGTACGTCGGCCTTCCTCCGCATCGGCGGGTCGCTGGAGGGTCAC
>Ga0126381_100007485_pt1 | contig 12156 bp, 11 predicted proteins | sample PanSoiMetPlot_28_FD_96465 | JGI IMG/M metagenome (GOLD analysis project Ga0126381, IMG submission 96465) | Tropical forest soil microbial communities from Panama - MetaG Plot_28 | ecosystem: Environmental > Terrestrial > Soil > Tropical forest > Bulk soil | place: Panama | collected 2016-02-17
ATCGATAGATAATCCTTCCCGGAGTCGACCTCGATTCTGGCCTCATCCAGCCGCTCTTTTGTGTCGGCGTACTTCACGGCATCGACCTTAATCTCGTTTCGGTCCCAACTCGAAACGTGTACCGGCCCATTGATGTTGTCCAGTTCAACGCGGCCGTCGGCGTTGATCGTGTAAATCTGATGAAACTCTTCGGTCAGCGCGCCGCGGTGATCCGAGGCATGTGCTCCGATAGCAAGCACCAGAAGGGCGCAAATCGAACCTAGAGTGACCCCAAGCCACGTCGCAGATTGGCGATGACGGTTCATGACTTCCTCCATTTCAACGTTTTAGACGGCGCGACCAAAAAAGGGTGAGGCGGCGAGCGAAACAAAACGTTACGTCCAGACCGTCCTTGGGCGGCGTGGACGGATTTGGAAATCTGCCTCCGCACCGAGTTACTTCCGTGATGTTTCCCTGGGTACGTTCGTCAAGCACAATTTCAGCACGACTTTAATAGGGGTTTGAAACGTTGTACTGCACCCGACAAACACCGTTCCCGCGCCGGCGAAGGAGTGTGCTATTCGTCGCGGCGGCGCTGTCTCTGCTTGCCGTCTGCGCGTTCGCGCAAACTCCAGATCTCGCAAAGCCCGTGCCCATCCTTACCGGCAACGTCGGCACCTTCAGTTTCGTCACTGCGGGACAGAACCTGATCGACACGCAGGTTAATCCGGTTCTACTGGTTCCTCTCGGTGATCGCTGGATGATCGAATCACGCGCCGAGTTCGAGGGCCAGTTTCAGCGGCCACTCACTGGAGGCCCCTACCAGGGACCGGTAACCAAGCACGTTGATTACGCTCAGCTGGACTATATTGCAAATCCTTATCTTACGCTCACCGTCGGCCGATTTCTCACCCCTTTTGGGATCTTTAACGAGCGCCTCTATCCAGTCTGGATCCGCTTTCTTCAGCCTGATCCGCTGATTCTTCCCATCAGCACCGTCGACAGCGACGGCCTCATGTTCCGTGGAGGTTTTCCCGTGGGCGGACGCGTCAATTTGAACTATGCAGCCTATGTGTCGGTTGCGAGCACAGGTATCGACAGCGTCGACTCCGAGCGTCATGTCGGTGGCCGCATGGGGCTTTTCTTTCCGGGTCCCCGCCTGGAGGTCGGCGGTTCCTGGCAAAGAACTTTGCAGGATGAACGCAAGAACGCCTTCGGGTTCCATGCCAGCTGGCAGCCTTCAAAACTACCGCTGAGTCTCCGCTCGGAATTCGCGCGTTCCTACGAAGGAAGCGGATATTGGGCGGAGGGAGCGTACCGGCTTAGCCAGGTGTCGTTCTGGCATAAGGCTATGCGTCGCGCGGACCTCGTGGGCCGGTGGCAACAGTTCTTCGTGGGAGAAGTCGGTTCCGACGCTGATGCACAGCTCAATTTGCCTGCAGCGAATACTCGCCAGGCCGATTTCGGTGTGAATTATTTCCTCCGTGATGGCCTGAAAGGCATCGTCAGCTACGGCCGCGGTTTCAGTTCAGCAGGGAATTACAACCAGTGGAGCTTCGGTTTCGCCTACCGCTTCCTGATCCCACTCGGCAGAGTCGCCGGACCTCCGGAGGCGCAATGAGAACTCACCGGCCGTTCATAGCAGCCCTACTGCTTGCTTGCCTTTTGGCGTTCGTCTCAGTGGATTTCGCGGGATCGACTGCGGCGAAGAAAGACGCTTCGGCAGATCCGGCCGTCCGCGCGAACCATGCCGACACGATGCGAATTGAGGGCGAGAAGCGGTTCCATGCCAATTGCGGACGGTGCCACGCGGCGCCAGAGAAGTTTCCGCCGCGAATGATGGCGACTGTGCTCCGTCATATGCGTGTGCGCGCCACAGTTACCGCCGACGACCAGAAATTCATTCTGTTTTACATGACCCAATAACCGTCCCGACGGCAACGAAAACCATGACAAACCAGCGTCCATTCCGCATCCTCAGAGGGATTGCAGTTTTCAGCGTTCTGATGGCAACTACGGGCATGGCCGGCGCGCAGGCGCGCGTCATTGAAGTCACCGCCGATTCTGACAGCCGCTACAAAATTGCCGGCCAGCGCGTTCCCGAGATCACTGTAAAAGCCGGCGAGCAAATCCTTCTGCGAGTGACGGCGCATCGCGGCAAGTCGTGGAATCGCGACGGCTCTATTCACGGCTTCACGTTGTTGCGGGCGAAGGATCGCAGCAAGGTGGAAGGTTGGGATCTGCTATTCAAACCAGGCAAGCAGGAGTTTCTGCTGACGGTACCAAACGAGCCAGGAGCCTACGAAGTCGTTTGTACCGTTATTTGCAGTGAGGATCACGAAGGCATGCACATGAAGTTCACGGTGCAGCCTTAAGGAACGAGGGAAGGAGATCGCCGATGAGCCGACGCTCGGCGTGCTTGCTGTCAGGAACGCTCATACTTGCTGCCGTGATGTTTGGCCAGAATGCCCAGGTGTTCCGCGGAGAAGTGTCCGACAGTCAATGCGCCCTTAACGTCCATTCGCTGACACGCTCCCATCAGGAGATGCTCAAGTCGAAATCCATGGGAGGGACGTCGAATACCTGCGCGGTGTACTGTATCGAACATCTGGGTGGATATTTGGTTTTATCGGCTGGAAAAGAGGTCTACCGCCTCGACCGTTCCGATCTCGTCCACGGATTCGAAGGGCGCAAAGTAGCCATCAACGGTGTCCTGGACCCGAAGCTCAAACAGATCCATGTTCTGAAGATTGAACTGGATGAGAACCAGTAACTTTCTTTCCAGCCTCCGTCAGAATGAAAACGCAGAGGATGGCGATGATCGGCTCAATTGGATGCCGATAGCGCGGAATCGCATATACGAAGTAGTAAATCGCGGGATAGAGCAACATCAGCCAGAAGAGCAGCCATGCTCCTGGGCGACGCTGGCGCAATGCCCGGCCTAATCCCCAGAACATCAGCAGCGACGATCCCAGGAAAAGAGAATCCTTGGCTGGACCGATCCATGCAGGCTCAGTCACCTTGGGAGGAGAGGACCAGAAAATGACGAAGCGCTTGAAGCTGAGAAGCGCAAAACGGGCATAGTCAGCGTGAATGTATGCCAGCGCCTGCTGCTTTCTCATGGCGATATAGTTCCGTTCGCCCATCGCCTGAAACTGCTGCATCGCGTAAGAATCGTGCAGCGGATCCAGATACAACATCAGCGTTCCGTCCGCGCCATTGCCGTTGCCGAGGCGCAATTCGGCTCCGAAGTTGTCGCGAATGAAAATGAATCTGCCGAATGTTCGATAGTTGCGCGCCAGCCATGGCGCTATGCAAGCGAAAAAGACCAGCGATGCCAGCACAACTCCTGCCAATGACCGTTTGCCCAACTTTAGGCGTTGGCACCAGGCCCACAAACCGGCCGCGGGCAGGAATGAAAGGAGGGAAGTCCCGTTGAGCGCGATGATGCCCCAAAGCAATCCAAACCCAAACCACGGAAGCCAGCCTTCATGATCGGCCATCGTCAAGGTCAGCCAGATGACCACGGAGAGCAGCAATGCAGACAAACTCGTCTCCCACACCGCGCGCGTACACCAGAACATGACGTTGGGCAGCAGAACCCACGCCCAGGCTGCACCCACCGCGACTTTTTCGGAAAACATCCGGCGGGCAATCAGAAAAATGGGAACGCAAGTCAGCGCCGAGCAGGCGCTGTTAAACACTAGCAGCACAAACGCGGACATCTTGGTATAGACCCCGAAGAGGCAGAATACGCCCGCAATGAGATATGGGTAGAGCGGAGGTTCCCACGCTGTCGGTCCCGTCGCCGGGCCAAACTGGTTGCTGAAGCCTTTCCCTGAGGCGAGCGATGCGCCGATCCGGCCCATCTCCCATCCGAAGCTGAAGTTGTTGTCGCTGGTCTTGAATTTGTAGGTGTGGCCAATGAGGATCCAGGCGACGCGGAGTACAAACGCGATCATTACCATCCCGAAGAGAGAGGTGCGGATTTGTCTCCAGGTTCGAAACACGCCGGCGTTATCCGCTTCGTGCGCCACCAGATTTTTCATGAATGACTTATTTGTAGCTGAGCGGGGAGATCTGAGCAACCTGGCGGCCGAGAGAGTATCCGGAAATGCCCGCGGCGTACAATCTCGCAATCTGCAGTGCATCATGATTCCGGGGTCACCACCGCTCTCACGAGCCTCCCCGGATTCGCGTTTCCCAATGAGCACATCATGCCTGGGATCGTGTCGGTGTGCTGTCACAGATCGTGCTGAGGGTTGCAGTGCGCGCTCGTTATCGGTGGCAGCTTCGCAGCGCGTCTCGTTTGGTCTGCGTGATCACTGTCGCGCTGGCGTTGTACTGCAACGTATTTGTTCTGGTTGAGCAGTCGTTCGGGAAAGTTCCGGCTTCGAATGCCCCAGCTCCCACAGGGAAGGAGCCGCCGTTCCTGGTAGCTCAGACGCTGGTCCTGGCTGTGTTTGTCGTTGTCACGGTGCTCGCGGTGAAGCAGTTTCATCCCCACGGCGCAGGCCGAAGCTTTCCCGACGCTTCCTCGCAGAACCGCCAGAAGCGGGGAGCCTGAATTCGTTATATGTTGGCAAATTTGTGGGCGGCATAAGCCGCCGCATAAAGCCAACTCGATCCGGTAAAATGGTAGTTTTACCGGACACTTCGTTTGATTGCTGATTCCATTCTGGGCACGTTCGTCGTGGTTCTCGCGTCGCCGAAGGGCGTTGGAGCGTACATTCGCCAGCACTTCCTCGACACGACGTTCCGAGGGATCTATCACGCGAATGCATTCGATCTTGCGCTGCTTATTCCGTACTTTATCGTCCTGATTCTGCTCGCCGGATATGGCGTGCACCGCTACATCCTCGTCTACCTTTATTACAAGCACCGCAGGAATCGAACGACCGAGCCGGACGCCCGATTCGAAGACCTGCCCCGCATTACCGTGCAGTTGCCGATTTTCAACGAACAGTACGTGGTCGAGCGCTTGCTCGAAGCCGTTTGCAAGTTGAACTATCCGCGCGAGAAGCTTGACATTCAAGTTCTTGACGACTCTACCGACGAGACCGTCGACGTCGCCCGCGCACTGGTCGAGCGCTATGCCGCCTTGGGCAATCCCATCAGCTATCACCACCGAACAAATCGTCACGGCTTCAAAGCCGGAGCGCTGGCGGAAGGCATGCAATCGGCGACAGGCGAGTTCATCGCGATTTTCGATGCCGACTTCACGCCTCCCGAAGATTTCCTGCTGCATTGCATCCATCACTTCACCGATCCGAAGATCGGAATGGTGCAAACGCGCTGGACGCACATCAACCGCAACTATTCATTTCTGACCGAAGTCGAAGCCATTCTCCTCGATGGCCACTTCGTTCTCGAGCACTCCGGCCGCGCCCGCACTGGATTGTTTTTCAACTTCAACGGCACCGCCGGCATGTGGCGGCACGCCACCATTGTAGAAGCCGGAGGCTGGCAGCACGACACTCTGACCGAAGATACGGATCTTTCCTATCGCGCCCAGCTTAAGGGATGGAAGTTCATCTACCTGCAGGATGTGGAATGCCCGGCAGAACTCCCGGTAGAAATGACCGCCTTCAAGACACAGCAGGCACGCTGGGCCAAGGGCCTGATTCAAACCGGAAAGAAGATCCTGCCGCGCGTGTTAGGCAGCGACGCTCCGCTGCACACCAAAGTCGAAGCGTGGTATCACCTGACGGCGAACATCAGCTATCCGCTGATGATCATGCTCTCGGTTTTGTTACTGCCAGCTATGATCATTCGTTTCTACCAGGGCTGGTTCCAGATGCTTTACATCGACCTGCCGCTGTTTATGGCGTCGACGTTCTCGATTTCGAGCTTTTACCTGGTTTCACAGCGCGAGTTGTTTCCGCGAAGCTGGCCGCGGGCATTGCTCTATCTCCCGTTCCTCATGGCGCTCGGCATTGGTCTTACCATCACAAACACCAAGGCGGTGATCGAAGCACTCATCGGTAAGCAGACCGCATTCGCGAGAACTCCGAAATACCGCGTCGTTTCGAAAGAAGATAAAGTCGGTGCGACGAAATACCGCAAGCGCCTCGGATGGGTTCCGTGGGTCGAACTCCTGATCGGCAGTTATTTCGCGGCGACCATCTATTACGCCGTCGAAAACGAAAACTACATCACCGTCCCGTTCCTGATGTTGTTCGTTCTCGGATACTGGTACACCGGCCTGATGTCGCTGCTGCAAGGTCGATTCACACGCACGTCAGCGCTTACGACCACGCACACCAAGCCCTTCCCGGTCGGAGTGTAACCCGTCGAAATTAATTGCCCGGCACTGTGCTGCCCGGTACGAGCACGATCTGTTGTTCGTCCCCGGCCTTAGCACTCTGATAGAAACTCTGCAGCGGATGGTAAATATTTCGTTCCGATCGTCAGAACGCTGATTTCGAGTTTCTGAGTCAGGTGCAGGGCGCCTTGGCTGCTCTCTGCCGAAACGGCGTAGCCCACCACGCGAAGGTCTTGATTCTGAGGTTTCGGAAGACCTGCGGTTTGCCAACCGACAGGGACTTCGACAGTAATATCGTCCACACTTTGAGTAAGGAACTCGAAATAGATCGGGTGAGTTCGCTCTCCGTGTTCGAAGACGCGCTTTTCAGTTCCACTGAAGAGACGGATCGGAAAACAGAGCCCGCCTTCGGGAGAGTGCAACCCAGCCCGGCGGATGCAATGTCACCCATCACGCCGCAGTCATCCCCTTCTCGATATAAGCTGATGGCCTGCGCCCCAGGGGCATTCGGTTCGTTCGTCATCCGCAACTGTTCCTGCGAAACCGGCTGGAACTGAACTCCCGCTTGCACTTGCGCGGCGAAGATGACAGCGATTGCCCGAGCACAGAATGGACGACGACGGAGAAGCACGGGCGACACTCCTTATCCCAGGGATGACAAGTGATGCCGCGGGGCGGGCTGCGACAACGCAGTAATGTGCATCCGATCACACAGCAAGACAATGTCTACGTTCTTGCTTTCTGGCCTTCGATTGACGACTCGTTTTACAATCCACTGGCTGAAAATGACCTTGCTGTCAGGAACCCCATTTGGCATGGGACTTTTCCAAAGGAGGATGCAATGCCCCGCTCGCATACGATTCTCCAATTTGTCGCCGCGGCTGCGCTCGTGATGATCGTCCTTAGTTGTGGCAACCTGCACGACTCTGACGAGTACTTCGTGCTCGTCTCGTCCAATCTGCAAGTCCCTTATTGGAAGACCGCAGGTACCGGCTTTTCCAATGCCGCATCGCAGTTCAAGGTACGGTCTGACTTTCTCGGCCCGCAGAACTTCGATCCCAAAGCTGAGCGCGATGCTCTCGATCAGGCCATACAGAAGAAGGCGACTGGCATCCTCCTCGACGTAACCGATGCGAGCCTTCTCAAGGACAGCATCGACCAAGCCGTGGCGGCTGGCGTTCCGGTAATAACCATCGATTCCGACGCTCCCGCGAGTAAGCGTTTGTTCTTTATCGGGACGAACAACTATCAGGCCGGATTCACCGGTGGCCAACGTCTCGCGCAGGAACTCCACGGCAAAGGAAATGTCGTTGTGTTTACCATGCCCGACCAGCCGAACCTGCAAGACCGGCTACGCGGATACAGAGACGCGCTTGCCCGCACGCCCGATATCAAGATCACGCGCGTCGTCGATATACAAGGGGACCCGCGCATTGCCTTCGACACGACCACGCAAATCATCGGAAAAGAGCGCGACAAGGTCGATGGTTTCGTGTGCCTCGAAGCTCAGTCAGGAAAGGAGGTCGCGGGCGTGCTCAACAGCTATCACGTGACAGGAAAAACGGTGATCGCGATGGATACCGACCAGGAAACCTTAGACTGGATCGAGCGCGGCGTCATCGCCGCCACCATCGCGCAAAAACCATACACGATGGCCTTTGTCGGCATGCAAATGCTGGATAATCTGTACCACCACAAGCCGGCGTCGCTCGATGCCGATTGGTCGAAAGACAGCTTTTCGCCCGTCCCGAGCTTCGTGGATACTGGCTCCGACTTGATCGATAAAAGCAATCTGGACGCATTCATCCAGGCGAGCAAGAACTTGGCGGCACCAAAGTAGCGTCGCCGTCTCGCCGGCTGTCGTGGGGCGTTTCGCCCCCCCACCCAGGCGCATAAGTAAGTACAACAGTGGTCCCAGACAAGGCGAGAGATTTGGGGAAATTATCACGATGCGGAAAGTTCTTCCTATCGTAGTTCTTATCGTTCATTGCTCAACCCTGCAGGCTTTCGACCACCAGCCCAACGCCGTCTATCGCGCGCGCCGCGAGGCTCTGGCCAAAAAAGCCGGCGCCGTAATCCTTCTCTTCGCTCCGCAGGAGCCGCAAGAGTCGCTCTATCGCTTCCGCCAGGACGACAACTTCTTCTACCTCTCGGGCGCGGCCGATCCGGCAGAGGCTTTGCTCATCGCTCCTGCGGCTGAGGCGAAAGATAACTCTCCCGCTCGCCCATACACCGAAATCCTCTTCCTGCCGCCACGCAACCCTCGCCTCGAGCGCTATACCGGGCCAAAGCTCGGAGCGGACACCCCGAATGCACCGGCCATCACCGGGTTCGACCGCGTCGCCGAGATGGGCAGGCTGCCCGATGAACTCTCGAAACTTCTCGGCACACAACGCCCCGTGGTTTACACCGATCTTCCAGCCGAGGGCGAACCTTCGGCGAGCCAAGAAGCATTGGGTTTCCTGAAGCGGACGAATGCCTTCGTCTTCTTTCAGGATGTGAAACCTCTTGTCGATTCACTGCGCATGGTCAAGGATAGCGGCGAGATCGGTCTCCTCCGCAAAGCCGTCGACGCCTCCGCCGCTGCACACCTGGCGGCGATGAAGGCCGTCAAGCCCAACCTCACGGAATATGAAATTGCATCCCTTCTTGAGTATGAGTGGGGTAAGCGGGGCTGCGAGCGAGCTTCCTATCCGCCGATCGTTGGTTCTGGCCACAATTCCACGGTGCTGCACTATTCGGAAGATACCAACACGATGAAGTCCGGCGATGTAGTCGTGATCGATGCGGCTGCGGAGTGTTCGATGTACGCCGCCGACATCACCCGAACTCTCCCGGTGAATGGACACTTCACTGCCCGGCAGAAGGAAATCTACGACATTGTGCTGGGCGCGCAGCAGGCCGCCATCGATGCGTTCCAGTCCGGCAAGTCGCTGCTGTTCGGCGACTCCGATGCCTCGCTCACGAAAGTTGCCAAAGACTACATCAAAGCCCATGGCAAGGATCTTCATGGCCAACCGCTTGATCAGTATTTCATCCACGGGGTGGGCCACTATCTTGGGTTGGACGTTCATGATGCCGGTGATTACAAAGTGCCTCTCGGTCCCGGCATGGTCTTTACCATCGAACCGGGCATTTACATTCCTGAAGAAAATCTCGGCGTGCGGATCGAAGACGACTTTCTTGTCGGCGCGGATGGCCAGCTGATCAAGCTGAGCGCTGCGCTGCCGTCAAAGGCTGAAGATGTGGAAACGACAATGAGAGGGAAGTAGAGCCTCGATTTCCTCAAAGCTGGTTGAGCTGGATTCGCTGTTTGACGTCGTCCTCGACCGAAAACGCGACTGACGGATGCGCGGCGAAACGGGCTTCCAGTTCGTAAGCCTGCTTCTCCAGCGGAATTTCCTCGTATGAACCTCCGCCGAGAAATCCACGCACGTAGCGGGACGCGAACCCGTCTAGTCGGAGATGCTTGTACTGGACGGCGTGGACGAGCTCGTGAAACAGCAGTTCGAGCGAGAGCGGCTCAACGTGCACCACAATGTCCTGGAATGTAATCCCGGCCATCTCGGAAAATGCCGGCGCATTGCGGATTCCCATCATACGCGCCAGGGTGTAAAACCCCGGTTCGGGAGCGCGTCCTTGAACCACCTTCACGCCCGAAAGCACGTCGGCAGGGAAGAATGCCTGGAGTTGCTGAATGTGTTCCACCAGTATCGGCTGCGCATTCTTCCCGAATGCTTTCCGCTGGTCCGCGATGTAGGAAGCCACGAATCCAGCAAGCTGATCGATCTGTTTTTCGGAAAGTTTCGGAAGAGGCATGCTGGCTACGAAATGTATTCCTGGATGTACTCGTCTTTGGTGTGGGCCAACTGCCGGATGTCACCGTCAAATACGACTTTGCCGTCGCGCAGAACCAGAAAGCTCATCGGCACATCGCAATACTGTCCGCGGGGAAGCGCCCGCAGTTGATTCGTCTTCTTGTCGAATTCATGTGTCGCCATGGTAAAGGCGTCTTGCAGGCGGTGCGTCACCAGCAGGGAACTGGTCCGGTTCACATCCCGCTGCTTCATGATTAATTCGATAATGGTGTTCGAGGTTACCGGATCGAGTCCGCCGGTCGGCGAGTCGTAGAGCAGCAATTCCGGCTGCGAGATGATCGCGCGCGCGATCGCAACCCGCCGCCGCATGCCGCCGGAGAGTTCCGAGGGAAACAAGTCGAGCGTGTGTTCCAATTCTACGAACCGCAGCGACTCGCGCACCCGGCGGTCAATCCGGTCGTCGTAAATTCCGTGTTCTTCCATGAGCCGGTAGGCAACGTTCTCGCGGACCGTGAGCGAATCAAACAGTGCGCTCTCCTGAAACACCATGCCCAGCCTGCCACGCATCGGAAACAAGTCCACCTCGCGCATCGCGCTGACGTCATTCCCCAGCACGGTGATTCGCCCTGAATCGGGCGGCAGCAGGCCAAGGGAAAGCTTCAAAATCGTGCTCTTGCCCGATCCCGCCACTCCAAACAGGGCCTTCGTTTCGCCGTATGGCAGGTGAAACGAGACGCCGCGCAGCACGTGATTTTCTTCGAAAGAGAGATGGACATCCTCGAAGACAATTGCCGCCGCAGAGGGAGCCCCGGCGCCGTGCGGCGGGCAATCAACCGGGAGTGGAGGCGTGGACATAACTATTTGAAAGACAAAATAGAAATCAAAAGCTTGGTCACAAAGAAGTCGGTCACAAGAATAAAGACCGACGCCGCAACGACCGCTTGGGTCGTCGCGCGGCCTACGCCCTGCGTTCCGCCGCGTGCGGACATGCCGTAATAGCAGCCAATGGTCGCGATGATGAACCCAAAGAGCACCGGCTTCAGCAATCCCATGAACACGTCTTGAAATACCAGGGTTTGCCAGGCATTGGACCAGTATTGTCGAGCATCGAGGCTGAGAAATATCTTGGCAACCATCAGCCCGCCCGCCAGACCCACAAGATCGGAGATGATGCTAAGGAAGAAAAGCATGAATACCGTCGCCGTAACACGCGGCGTCACAAGCTTCTTCATCGGATCGGTGCCCAAAGCGCGCATGGCGTCGATCTGCTCCGTTACGACCATGGACCCGAGTTCGCTGGCCATGCCAGAGGAGTTCCGCCCCGCGACCATCAGCCCGGTGAGCACCGGACCCAGTTCGCGCACCATGGAGGTGGAGACGAGTTGGCCGATGAGGGTGATCGATCCAAAGCGCTGCAGCGTGTTTGCCGTTTGCAGCGCCAACACGCCCCCGGTGAAGAAGCCGGTCAGCACCACGATGGGCAAGGAACCGACGCCAATCAGGTCGGCTTGCTGCACCATGTCGGCAAAATAGAGCGGCTTGCGAAACAGGTTGGCCACCGAGTGCGCGGCCAGCACGGTATATTCCTGAACCGCCAGAACCTTTTGCTTGGCAAATTCGGTAGGCGAGATGAGTTCCATGCGATTCGGAAGCCGGTGCGTCAGATTGTGCGAGCCTAGGCTTCACCGAAATATAACAGATCGGGCCGCAGGCATCGGGCTTCGGTCGTCGCTTCGCGAGTACGCCCTGGACACCGAAGGCGCGTGTCAGGTTCGCAGAATGGTCGACGACGGCGCGGCTCAGGGCAGTTTGAGGAGAAGGCTGCAGTCGGAGCCGCGAGCCCGAAGCCGGATTACCCGCGTCCCTTCTTCTTGATCTCAATATTCAAGCGGCGGATTTTCTGGTTCAGCGTCGACAGGGGCACATGAAACCGCTCCGCGGCTTCCGTCTGGTTCCAGTTGCAGCGTTCGAGCATGTCGGTGATGATGCGGCGCTCGACATCTTCGACAATCTCAAACAGCGATGAATCCGACGGAGGGTCGTGCAACGTCAGCGAAGTACCACGGCCCATCAGGGAATCGGGCAGCAGGTCGA
>Ga0126381_100007486_pt1 | contig 12155 bp, 11 predicted proteins | sample PanSoiMetPlot_28_FD_96465 | JGI IMG/M metagenome (GOLD analysis project Ga0126381, IMG submission 96465) | Tropical forest soil microbial communities from Panama - MetaG Plot_28 | ecosystem: Environmental > Terrestrial > Soil > Tropical forest > Bulk soil | place: Panama | collected 2016-02-17
CCATGGCTCGTGATGGACGCCAGTGCAGCGAGACAACAGTTTTGTTGGAAGCCAATGAGGAGCATTGACTCTATCTTCGAGGAAATTGCGAAGCACGTCCGGGACCACCCTGACTGGCTTGACCGGTGCGGGGTGACCTAGTGGACTCCAATTCCAGCAAACGGTTACAGCTTCTGAGCGTCGTAATTCCAGCGCGTAATGAGCAGGACTGTATCTGCTCCATGATTGAGCACCTCGACCTTGAGCTAAGGCTGAATGATATTCCGCACGAAATCGTAGTGGTCGACGACGGCAGCACGGATGCGACTTGGTCCCTCATCACGGATCTTGCCAAACGAATCCCAGCGACGCGCCCTGTTCAAAATGATGGCGCCAATGGGTTTGGCCGAGCCATCGTATTTGGCCTCAACCACATGCGAGGCGACGCTGTCGTCATCATGATGGCGGACGAATCGGACGATTGCCGTGACGTGGTCACTTATTGGACGTTACTCAATGAAGGATGGGACGCGGTGCTTGGTTCGCGGTTCGTGAAAGGTGGCGGCGTCATCGACTATCCCTGGCTGAAGTTAAGGCTTAACCGGATCGCGAATCTTTTTATCCGCGTGTTATTTGGCATCAAGCTCAACGACTTCACGAACGCGTTTAAGGCGTACCGGCGCACGACAATAGACGGATGCCGCCCATTCCTTTCACCGCATTTTAATCTGACTGTAGAACTACCGTTGAAGACCATCTTGCGTGGATACTCCTGGACCGTGACACCAGTCACTTGGCAGAACCGCAAGACCGGAGAATCGAAACTCAAGATTAAGGAGATGGGTAGCCGATATCTTTTCATCGTCCTTTATATGTGGCTCGAGAAGTATTTCAGCAGGGGTGACTATCGAAAAGAAATTCCAGCGAATCTCTCTGAAGCGACTTCGCCATCCGTACCTCCACCAGCGCGTCATATTTCGAACGGCGTATGAATTCTCGCTGGATTGAAAAGCACCCGCAATATTATGGTGATCATTGCACCTCATTGGTTAAAGATCCCGTATACCGGAGAACCGAGGTCTTTTCCTCCCTCGCCGATTCTGTCGCAGCGGTCAAAGGGGTGCGCTCACGCGGCGCCCCAAAAACGGCGCCACCTTGACTGCTGGGACCCACTGTTGCCGTAGGGTGCATCTGGTCAAGCATGAGTGGGAACCTTCAACTTACCAGTCAGCCCCACGAAGGTTCTATTTCGTCTTCGACACTTGAGTGCCTTCCAAACCAATTCGATAACGTCTTCCACGTCAGCGTCCGTTAACTTTGGCGAAAGCGGCAAGGAAACAATCTGCTGGCTCACGCGTTCGGCGTTTGGCCATTGTTCCGGTCTCCAGCCGAATCGCTTCTGGTATGCGCTGTGGTCAGCAATCTGCCGATAATGCACCCCGACACCGATGTTGTCCCGGTGGAAACGCACAATAAACTCATCGCGGCTTACGCCGCACTTTTCTTTGTCGATCAGGATCGTATAGAGATGCAGTGCATGCCGTGTTGCGCGGCTGGGTTCTGAAGGCAATCCCACGGGCAAATCACGAAGCGCATCGTTATAACGATTCCAGATCTCGTGCCGTCTTTGCCAGCATCGTTCGACGCGTTCAAGCTGATGAATGCCAATAGCTGCCTGGAGATCCATCATGTTGTACTTGAATCCGATCTCCGCGACGTCATAGTGTCTATACTCTCCGGCTGATAAGCGCTGCCAGGCATCTGTGGTCACGCCTTGTTGAGACATCAGCTTGAACCAGGCGGCTAGCGAATCATCATTCGTAAGGATCATGCCGCCTTCACCAGTCGTCACGTTCTTGGTGGAGTAAAAGCTCAGGACGCCACAGTCGCCGAACGTTCCCGCATGCGAGCCGTGATACATAGTCTCGATTGCATGAGCGCAATCTTCGATAACCTTCAATCCGTGCTGCTGCGCAAGCGCAAGGATCTCCGACATCTCACACGGACGCCCCGCGAAGTGCACAGGCAGCAGCGCTTTCGTTCGCGCACTAATTTTCTTGCAGATTTCCTCGGGGTTGACGTTCAGCGTTTCGGGATCGATATCCGCCAAAACGGGAGTTCCTCCCGCATGGATGATTGCGTTGACCGTACCGCAAAATGTTAGTGGCGTAGTGATAACTTCATCGCCGGGCTGTAGCTCCAATGCCAGACAACTCAGGTGAAGTCCTGCTGTACACGAGTTGACCGCGACCGCGTGCTTGACGCCCTTGTACTCTCTTACGAGCTCCTCAAACTGAGATACCTTCGGACCCGTTCCGGGCCAGGACGCTCGCAAGCTGTCCACCACTTCAGCAATTTCGGGTTCTTCAATCAAGGGCTGACCAAAAACGAGAAAGTCTTTACGCATAGGCGCAACCTTTGTTCCTATATCAAGAGACGCTGTGTTTAACCTCGTCTATTCGTGCCACGGCAAGGAGGCTTGCCCCTACTGGAAAGCTCACCCGCCGTAGCAAATGCCGTTCGGATGCAAAGAGTGTCGATAAGAGGTCGTTCTGCCACTCAGGAAGAGTTACAACGTCGCTTCGATACATCTCTCGCGGAAACAAAAGCCGCTTCCCAACCCTAACAGAGGCAATGACAGGAAAAAGCAGAGTGTTGAAGTAGCTGCACCAGACCGCACGGAAGCCCGCCAAGTCGAGGCGCTGAAGCAACGTCTTTCGCGTATATCGGCGCACATGTTCTGAGACGTAATCCTCGCCACTCCAAAGGAACTCGTACGCCGGAACGGTTACGACCAAGAGACCTCTAGGCCGCAGGGCCTGACGCAGTGTGAAAAGTAAAGCAACATCATCGTGCACGTGCTCCAAAACGTCACCTGCCAGTACGCAATCCGCCGAATTACTCTTGAGGGGTTCGTCCTTCAAGTGCACGGTGGCTAGTCCTCGCATACGGCACGCTTCGAGGGCTTGTTCCGAGATGTCAGCGGCCACTACGTTATAGCCAAGCTCTCTGAGTGAGTCTGCAGTTCCGCCGGTCCCCGCTCCATAATCGACGATGTCACTCAAGGGTGGCACGAAGCGCTTGATTACTTCCGAAACGATTTGTCGTCTGGCGCGATACCACCAGTGAGAGTCCTCCAGCTCTGCCATTAGGTCGTAAGCGACAGTTTTCATGTAACCGCAACGGCAACCTTGTTGAATACGTAGATCTTCTCGCGGCCTCCTGGCGCAAGAAAGCATTGGCGCAACACACTGCCGTATCGCGCTGCCAGTGCATCGAGCGTCCCTTCCACGAAACGATTGGCCGAGGAACCGCCTCCAGGATCCGTCAGCATGCGTGAGAGGCGAGCAATCATAGGCACGCTCGACGTTGCGAGATTCTTTATGGGCTCCGCGAGAATCACTTCCTTCTCCGCCGCCTCTAACATACGGTCCAGCACGGGAGCCGCATTTGGCAGGAAGTGATAGAGGCTCGCCTGCATAATTACGTATTCTGCATGCGGCAACGGGCGGTCGGTACGCAGATCCCAATGGTCAGCCGCAACGCCTCGCCGGACAAGATCGCTAACGAATTTCTTGCTAATGTCCAGCCCTCGGTACCTGACGTTCTTATTCCTCAAATAGCGGTCATAAAGAACACCTGGCCCACAGCAGAGCTCTAGTACTTCGGCTCCACTTGGAATAAGGTCCGCGATTGCTTCGTATCGGTCCGCATAATAGCGGCCGTACAATGCCAACATCACGAACTCATACGCGATGCGGTTCCGATAGATCAGGCTCACGCCCATTTGCGTACCTCTGAGGTGACCGCACTCGCCGGGTCAATCGAATCGTTCTTTAATGCTTCGGTTTGGGCAGAAATACAGCTGCTCCATATCGAAGGTGCATTGGACTCAAGCGCATCGCCGCGCCCGAGGACTACTCGGACCGCAGTCTGTGGCTGGTCATTGACCCTCAGATAGGTCCTGCCGGAGTACTCACCCAGGATGCCGAAAAAGATCAGCTGAACTCCTCCGAGGAACAGCACTGCGACGATCAGAGAGGCCCAACCTGCCGTGCCCGCGGGGAACTTCTCGGGAGATGAGAGGCGATATAAGATAACGGCTATTCCAAGCAGCACTCCCAGCACCGAAAAGACCAAGCCCAGGACCGTTACTAGGCGGAGCGGCTTCACTGAAAATGAAAAAGCGATCCGTGTCCAAATGCGGATTGATGCCCACAACGTATAGGTGCTCCTGCCTGAGTAACGCGCTCGGTGTTCGACCGCGACTTGCGTAATTCTCGAGGTGACCTGGAGCAGCAAGCCGTCAATGTAGGGCTCGGCACCGTGATAATTGCAGATTAGATCGGCTACTTCGCGACGAAATACCTTGTAGGGTGAAAGATAAATATCTTTGGGCTTGTTCAACACCCTTTCTGCGACTTTGCCCGCGAACCAGCTACCCAGGTTCTTCCAGATTTTTTGGCGCTTCCTGCGGAACTGTGCATAGACCACATCAAACCCCGCCTCAAGGCCGCTGATTAGAGACGGTATGTCTCTGGGGTCGTGCTGCAGATCGTCGTCCATAACCGCAATATATTGTCCGCGAGCTAGTCGAACGCCCGTAAGGATGGCATTGTCCTGACCGAAATTCCGGCGCAGGTCTACTCCGACTACATTGGCATGACGGCGACAGAGCTCTTCGATAACGGTCCACGATTCGTCAGGAGAGCAGTCGTTCACCAGAACGACTTCGTACCGGACACCCAGCGGAACGAGTGCCTCGGAGATCGCAGCGTTCAGCGCTTCAAGGCAGTCCGCACTACGATAAACAGGTATGACGATGGATAATGCGAGCCGTTCCGCATTCGGAGCAGAAGCCACTGAACTCGTGCCAGGCGCAACTCCGTCATTGGTTGGCATAAGCCTTTGGATCGTGTCAGGCAGAGGGTCCATTTCGGTTAACGGCTTGGCCCTGAGTCATTTGCTGCATCTTAAACCTTTGGAGAGCAAAAAGCAGCATCCGGCAGATGTGAGGCGAAGCTATAGGTTAGAGGTGGCGCGGACGGGTGTTCTGATATTTCCGACGGCCCTCAACTGGGCGCGACATTCGCCGGATTGCCGGGGAGGAGCAGAGGACCTCAGGCAAATTTGCGAGATGCTGCTGTACGAAGGAGTTGAGTCTTACAAGAGGGAGGGGTCCAAGTTCATGCTCGAGCTTGTTGGCCAAACAAAAACAGCGGACCAAGTACTTTCCTTCCCCTTGCCCCTTACGGTTTGCTCACGCCGCCTCACGGGTTCGCTCGCGAACAAATGGCGTATCTGATAGGCTCGCCTTAGCGATTCCGGAGGCATATATTGGGCGAAAACAACGGTAGACCTTCAGCCTCCTCGGCGAAAACTCGAGGCGAATCGCTGGAACGCGCGCCGGTCTTCACCTTCAGCGAGGAGGATCTACTTCCCGAGTTCTTGCGCCAGCCCCTTTCGCTCAGCTACTCGGCGTCTTCGTCCCACTTTATCGGCACCTTCGACGGTCGGCCCTCGGTGCGAAGTGTGATTTCTTTCGCAGCCCGAACATCACCGCGAGCGGCTTTGCGCACCAGGGCGGCAGCGATCACTTCCGCGTTGGTCCGGCCGTCTTTGTCGTCGGGACACGGTTTATCTATCTCAACTTGCAACGCAGCGGTCAATTCGTCGCGGCGCGGTCTGCCTGCGGGATTTCCGCTGGTGCCCTTCGGCCACGGTTTCAGGTTTTGCGGATTCGCCATATGATGACCATTCTCTCACTGTTTTCTCACTGTTAAACAGCAGCTCCGCAGCTTCGAGCAATAACTTTCCTGCGAGTCCATAGACAGCGTTGATTTTTACGAAAACGAAGCCAATAAGTCCTTTGTAATCAACAGACAAACGTGCGCTAACAGCAAGAAAACCTTGTTCTGCTGGCGGGACATAACGTCTAATGATTTGCTAATCGTCCTGATCTTTGGGGACCACTGACGGCTAGAGGCGGTTTTAGATGAGAGTTTTCCTGGTTGCAGGAGCACGTCCAAACTTCATGAAAGTTGCGCCAGTACTTGATGCTTTCCATGCCCGACGAGGCAGCTTTCCGGAGTTGCAACCGCTTCTGATTCATACTGGTCAGCATTACGATCCGCAAATGTCCGACGACTTCTTCCGCGACCTCGGCATGCCGATGCCCGACATCTATTTGGGGGCTGGATCGGGCAGTCACGCCGAGCAAACCGCTCGCGTTATGGTCGCGTTCGAAAAGGTTTGCGTCGAGCACCAGCCCGTGTTGGTGGTGGTTGTCGGCGACGTGAATTCGACCCTGGCCTGCGCGATATCTGCCAAGAAGCTGGGGATCCCCGTGGCGCATGTGGAGGCCGGCCTCCGGTCGCGCGACATGGGTATGCCGGAAGAAATTAACCGCCTGTGTACCGATGTTATTAGCGACTTCTTATTCACCACCGACCAACTTGCCGGCGCTAATCTCATCGCTGAAGGTTGCGCGCCGGAACGCATCTATTTCGTCGGCAACACTATGATTGATTCGCTAACCAAGCATCTCGGTGGTGCTCTTGCCGCGCCGCTTCCTTATGGCTTGGAGGCCGGCTCCTACGCGCTGCTGACACTTCATCGACCATCGAATGTGGACGAACCGGTTGCATTGCAAGGCTTGTTCGACGCGATTAATGCGATCGCCGATTACATTCCGGTCATTTTCCCCGCTCACCCTCGCACGGCACAGCGCATGTGGGCGATTCACCTTCACGATGGCGTACGGGTAATTGAACCGCTGGCTTATCTTAGTTTTCTTGGGCTTATGGCCCGCGCCCGTATGGTAATGACCGACAGCGGCGGCATCCAGGAGGAAACCACCGTGCTGCACGTGCCGTGTCTCACTTTGCGCCGGAATACCGAACGGCCCATCACATGTGAGCAAGGAACAAATTTCGTGGTGGGCACCGACCCGAGAGAGATTCTTCAATCGGCCCTGCACGTACTAAATGCGCCGCCTCCCAAAAATCTCATCCCCGACAAGTGGGATGGGCATGCTGGCGAGAGGATCGCCGACATCTTAGTTGAGTGGCTTTCACCCAATCGCATAACTGCAGTAATAGGTACAGCAGCGACCTCAGGTGCGGGGCCGGCGAAGAATACGGCCGAATAACCTCCACTTCTCAGCCACTCACAACGGCGACAAATCGCCTTCATGCTTCCTTTCCCGACGCTGAGCGGACAGTCTCCTCTCCAAAAACTCTCGCGCTAGGTCCTGCCCTCCTAAACCGAAGGCAATCGCCAGTCCCAACATCAAAGCTCCGAACACGATGGCGAACGCAATAATAATGGTGCGTTGCGCAAGGCCGAGCTCTTCGAACGCCATCGAGATGGTCAACGCAATAATGAGAACCCTGACCGCCTGGCTGAGCAGGTGCGGCGAAGGCAGATCGGAATTCACCGCCCCCAGAAGTGCAGCGCGCGCAAAGAATCCCGACGCGAGCATGCCGAGGAAGATCACAAACAGGGCCACGAAGAACCTCGGCAGATACAGGAAGAACACACCGATATGCTTCTGTAATCCGCCGATATCGAGAAAGCTGATCCCGGCCAGAAGAATTCCGACCCAGGTAATCCAAAACACCAACTGGACAAGCAGTCCCGAGGGCGAGGGCAAAGCGGCCGTGCTCAGCAGTTGCGTTGCCCCAGCCCGCTCGGAAAGATGGTCGAACTTCACCAGCCGCAGCAAGCTGCGCAACATGACCTTCAGGAGGTAGGCGATCACCCACCCCACAAGGGCAATGATCAGCATCTCCAGCAATCGAGGCAGCAGGTGCGCGAAACCGTGCGCAAACTCGTTCCACGCCTGCCCCAGTTCACTTACGATCATGTCTGTCATTACGAACCTCTTTCTGGCGCCGACCACAACTCCAACAGGTACGGCTTGAAACGCTCAAACGTCACGCAGAGAGCTTCGATGCGCTCGCCCAGCGCGTCCGGAGCTGCATTCAGGTTTTCGGTTACGAAGGTGTGTGCCCTGCCTCGATACAGAGGAGCCAGGGCCTGGATGATGTGGTCACGGCTTATCACCGAGCGGTGATAAGCCGAAGCGAACTCGTAAACCGCTTTCGCCCATAACTCGTCGGAAAGGTGAAAGTGTGCTTCGTCAAGCGAGGCCGCATATTGGAGCTGCGACAGCGTATCGGCTGAAACGATGGATTTCAGCACCGATTCGAGGTCTTTCGCGCCGGAGCAGAACAAATGATGCAAGCGTGCCAGATCGACGTTGGCCGTGCCATCTGTGCCGACATCGAAGGCCGGCCCGATGGTGAGCAGAGTCGGTGCTTCCGCAGGTGAGCTCCAGGCGCCGTTCGCGTTTTCCATGGACCAGAAAAGCGGTCCAACGGTCTGCCGAAGCGCGGCTACCAGATCAGGCGCCGGCCTCTCTGCTTGACCCTTTGGCCCAAGGAAGGCCTGCACGATGCGGTGTCCTTCGGCAAGAGCTTCCAGCGTGAGACAGACTTCCGGTCCCAGTCTGCCGGCGTCCTGGCTCCACATGGGATGGCCAACAAGCCGACTGCCGAGACGATCGGAAAACGCAAACTCTCCCGGGCGCGGCTCGCGAATTGACTTTCCATAGAGCGCACGCGTCATGGGATACAGCAGATTGGTAACCAAAATTCCTTCGAAGCGTTGACGGCGATAAACGGGCGCCACGAAGTCGGCATTGTCGCGGTAAACCGGCCCGAGCAGCTGGTCCATCCAATCCGGGCGAATTTCCGAAGACTCAGGCGCAATCATCGCACAGGCGCGGGCGCGCAACAGGTCGGCTGCAGCCACGATGATGTGCATCGCGGTTCCATTGGAAACATTCGTGCCATATTGGCTGCTGATACAGTGCAACGTACGCAAGGTGTAAAAGGAATTCTCGCGACGCACATCCGTAATGGAGGCGGCGCGCACCAGCTCAGGCGTGCCGTCAACGGAGCCCCCGTCGGCATTCAGCACAGCGACTCGCTCGCGCGGAAAGTACTTCAGCAACCCCTCGCGAATGACCTGCACCATGTGTCCGATAGTCTTGGCGTTGTTATGCGTGTGCAGGCCGACAAGAATATCCACCTCGCCAACACTGATGAGTTGGCGTAGCAGATCGTCAGACAGGATGTTATCTTCGGCCACCCTTTTCGCTCCGGTAAGGCTTGCCGAGGGCTCCCAAGGTTGCGTCCGCCCGGCGCAGGGAAGGATGATGATTATCGATTCGATTGTCGTCGCAGGTCAAATCCGCCGCAAGCGGAACCAGTAAAACTGGTAAGGCCCCAGGGTCAACAAGTATGGCAATTCGCCGATGCGCGGAAAGATGTTTCTCCCGAACATTTCCACCAGAATATTTCCCTTGAATCTTCGTAAGTCCAGCTCCACGGCTTGCGCCGAAGCCGAGAGGTTGTTCACCGCAAGAATCGTCTCTTCCCCCAACTGCCGCACGAACGCAAGCACCCGATGATTATCGGGATACAGAAATTCGATGTTGCCGCGTCCAAAGATCGGCGTCGATTTCCGCACCTGCAGCAGGCGTCGCATCCACGACAGCAGCGAGTGCTGCAATCGCCTTTGCGAGGCGATATTGACTGACTGATAGCCGTAGATCGGGTTCATGATGAGGGCCGAATAGAGGCTCTCCGGGTCCGACGAAGAAAACCCCGCATTCCATCCCCCGTCCCATTGCATAGGAGTGCGCACTCCGTGGCGATCGCCGAGGAAAATATTGTCGCCCATACCGATTTCGTCTCCGTAATAGATGACGGGAGTGCCGGGGAGCGCCATCAACAGGCCGTTCATCAGCTCGATGCGACGGCGATCGTTGTCCAGCAGCGGAGCCAACCTCCTTCGGATGCCGAGGTTCAGGCGCATCGCCTTTTCGTGGGCGTACACGTCATACATGTAGTCCCGCTCCATGTCGGTGACCATTTCCAACGTCAACTCGTCATGGTTGCGAAGGAACAAGCACCACTGGCAGGTGTCGGGAATTTTCGGTGTCTGCTGCAGAATTTCCGTGATGGGCTTGCGATCTTCCAACTTGAGCCCCATGAACATGCGGGGCATCAGCGGAAAATGAAACGCCATATGAAACTCGTCTCCCTCGCCAAAATAAGGCAGCAGATCGGCCGGCCACTGATTGGCTTCAGCCAGCAACATTCTGCCCGGAAAATTCTCGTCGAGGCGACGACGCAATTCCTTGATGACGCCATGGGTCTCAGGCAGGTTCTCGCAATTCGTGCCCTCACGCTCGAACAGGTAAGGCACCGCATCCAGGCGGAAGCCATCCACTCCCATTTCCAGCCAGAACTTCATGACGTTCCACATCTCTTCGCGGACTGCGGGACTGTCGTAGTTCAAATCCGGCTGATGGCTGAAAAAACGGTGCCAGTAGTACTGCTTAGAGATCGGGTCCCAAGCCCAGTTCGACATCTCGGTATCCAGAAAGATGATGCGAGCTCCGCGATATCGAGTGTCGCTATCACTCCATACGTACCAGTCACGTCGCGGATTGTTCAGCGAACTACGCGATTCCTGAAACCACGGATGCTGGTCAGAAGTGTGGTTCAGCACCATTTCGATAACAACGCGGATGCCCCGATCACGAGCAGCACGCAGAAAGAGCTGGACATCCTCCAGCGTGCCATAGCTGGGATGGACGGACCTGTAATCCGAGATGTCGTAGCCGTCGTCTCGCAGCGGGGAAGGGAAGAACGGCATGAGCCAGATGGCGCTTATGCCTAGTTCCTGCAGATAATCCAGCTTTTCCGCCAGGCCGCGGAAGTCGCCGATTCCGTCGCCATTGCTATCGTACATGGCGCGCACATGCACCTGGTAAATGACGGCATCTTTGTACCAGAGCGGAACCTTGGGTAGTGCCAAGACAATTCTCCCTCGAAAGTGGGCACGGCACGTCTCGCGTGCCTGAATCCATCATCATAGCCAGCTTCCTGTACCGCTCGCTAGCCTTCTCAGGCCGCGAAGAGATTCGCGACCGTTTTATATTGGGCACCGCTACGCAGCCCAGTGAAAAACTCATTTCTGCGACGACAAGGAGTTAGGGCATGACTTCAGCCTTGTCGTACAAGGCCATGATTTTTGTCATCCCGAGGCGACTCTAGCCACCGAGGCACTTTCGACCTTTCTATCAGGGCTCCTTCGGGCCCACTATCAGCACCTGTGCCACGGCCTTCGGGTTTCGCGGAACTCGCTTCCCCTCGCTGCCGGCCGGGACCGGTGGCGCGCCCGAACTCGAAAGCTGCATTGATAAGCGCAATATGCGATAGCGCTTGCGGGAAATTTCCCAATTGCCGCTGGGCTTTGGGATCGTATTCCTCCGCCAGCAGCCCAACGTCATTCCGCAATCCCAGCAGGCAGTCGAACATGCGCCTGGCCTCGTCCTCGCGACCCAGCATCTGCAGTGCCCTCACCATCCAGAAGCTGCAGGCCAGAAACGCTCCCTCGCCCGCGGGCAGCCCGTCATCCACATGCTCTGTCCTGTACCGGAGTACAAATCCGTCGACCAGCAAGTTCTTTTCGATGGCTTCCACCGTTCGACGGATCCGCGGGTCGGTAAAAGGAAGAAAGCCGACCAGAGGCATCAAGAGCAAAGACGCATCCACCTCTTTGGACCCGTAGGCTTGCACAAAGCTGCCCAATTTTGGGTCGTAACCGCGCTCGCAGATGTCGTCATGAATCTGTTGGCGCAGTGCGCGCCACTGGTCCACTTCACCTTGCAGCCCGAATTTTTCGGATGTCTTGATGGTCCGGTCGAAAGCCACCCAGGCCATCACCTTGGAAAACGTGAAATGTTGTGGCTCGCCGCGAACTTCCCAGATTCCATGGTCCGGCAGGTTCCAGCAAGTCGCAAGATGATCGGTGAGCGCGCGCTGCAGAGCGAAGGAAGTTTCCGGTCCCGGAATTCCGCCGAGATGCCCCTGGAAAAAGGTATCTGCGACGTCGCCATAGACATCAAGTTGAAGTTGTCCGGCAGCAGCGTTGCCGACGCGAACCGGCTTTGAGCCTTCGTACCCCGGAAGCCCATCCACCTCCCACTCGGGCAACTGCCGTTCGCCTCGAATGCCATACATGATTTGTGCCTGGTCGGGGCTCCCCATCGTGGCGCGCAGAAGCCAGTCGCGCCAGGCACAGGCCTCGTCGAAATA